>JAABUO010003551.1_pt1 | contig 18563 bp, 14 predicted proteins | sample 5559291 | NCBI WGS metagenome assembly JAABUO01 (sample SAMN10711878, study PRJNA513372) | rock metagenome | isolation source: Antarctica rocks | place: Antarctica: Victoria Land, Finger Mt sud | reverse complement strand
GCGGGCTGTGCACAAGTTGACCGATGAGCGCGGCAGATGCCTCGTTCAGCAGGTGGGTGTCGTCGGCGACGAGTACCACCGGCCGCCCCCCTGCTGGGTCCCCTACGAGTCGGGAGGGAGGAAGCGGCGAGCCCCGTCGGAAGTCCTCGCCAGGGGAAGCCTCCACCAAATGGGTCACATTCCCCACGGAAATGCTACATCCTCTGCTCGTCCCCGCTACCCGCGCCGTCTCGTACCCCTGGTCCCGAGCCAGCCGGACCGCCTCTTCGAGGAACCTTGTCTTCCCGACGCCCCTGTCGCCGGCAACCACGAAACCTTTCATCGCTGATTCCCCGAGAGCCGCGGCCACCCGCCCAATCTCCTGATCGCGGCCAACGAAGACGGCTGGCCCGGTCATCGCAACCTCAGGAAGCGGACACATGAGAAGCCAGGGACCTGTGCCGAATCGGAGCAATCCTTCGCCATGAAGTTTACCTCGTTGCCGATAGAGGGTCATCACCGGTGTTTCAGGATCGGGGAGTACCTCCAGCGTAAAGATCGGCAAACGCGAGTGAGTTTCCATCGCGTGAAGACTCGATGAACTCTGATGGTGGCTCAGCTACGGCGTTTCTCCGGTTCGCGTCGTGATGCGTCGTTCGACGACGATCTGAACAGCCATGCCCGTGAGCAGCAGCGCCTCCAGGGCCAGGGGTGGGAGTCTCAGATCGACGACCGCGAGCGCACTCGCGAACAGTGCGGCGCTGATCCTGGCCCAGGCGACGGCGTCACGCCAACGACGTACATTGGCCAGCTGAATCAAACCCAGAGCAAACAGGAACGCTGCGCATCCGCCGCAAAGGGCCCAGCGTCCGCCCTCAGGGAACGGCGGGCACTCCGTGGCGCGGGAAGCGAGCAGGACGCCTACGCCGGTCGCCGCGATGCCGGCGAAGACCAGCAGGTGCCCGTAGAGGTAGGTCTGCCCAGCACCCAGCCACCTGCGCAGGGGGGCCTCGTCGACGAAGTCAAAATAGATCCACCACGACGCGGCTGCCACCAAGAACCCGAGGGCTGCCCCAAGCGAAGGTGCCACTCCTAGTCGATCGTGCGCCAGTCCGTTCGCGCTGAGGACGACAGTCTCACCGAGAACGATGATCGTGAACAAACCGAGGCGCTCGCGGATGTGGGAGACGTGGTACTGCACCTCCGTGATCGCCGAGGCACTTAGGAGCGGCGTCGCCAGCTCGATCAGCATGCCGATCGTCCACAGCCCGTAACGCCACGGAGAGGTGGTGGTGACCGACGCAAGCCACACGGCGGCTCCGGCGCCGAAGCCGAGGAGATAGCGTGTGGTCAGGGGACGGACCCGTGGCTCATGACCATGGGTGCGCAGATAGAAGGCAATGAGCATGATCCGTACGGCCACGTAGCTGACGACGAAGCGATCGGCACCGGCAGAGCCGGCGAAAGCGCCTGGCAGGCTCACAGCCAGCGCGGCGATGGCCAACATTGCCGCCAGCATCATCAGGCGGTGGACGATGTCGGCGCACTCGAAGCGGTCGGCGTAAAAGCAGTATCCGACCCATGCCCACCACACGGGGATGAACAGCGCCGCGTAGTGGACGAAGCCGAGCAGTGACGGATCTCTTGTCAGCGTTTTGGCAAGCTCAGCCACGGCGACGGCAAAGACCAGGTCGAAAAAGAGTTCCAGGGCTGAAGATGGCCGGTCGTCTTTGTCTTCGACATCATTACCACCGTCGGCCACCGCCCGCTTCAAGCCGCCCCCCTTTTTCGCTATAGGGGCGATCGGCCGGATCAGGCGATATCGAGGCATTAGGGGTTGCTCTGGTCCCCCCGCTCATGCGCCAAGTGGCGAGCGCTGCCATAGCCGCTTTCGAGCAGCACCGTCAAACCTTTCGTTGTTCCTCCGACTCTACGCCCATCTCGAAGCGCCGTTCTCACGGTAACCGTACTGTCAGTGGGTGGCCGCCCCCCGACCGCTCGCACATACGCAACCGAGGGCGAGGCCTCGGCTCCCACGGGGCTCGGTAGAGAGAGAATGACCCTCATGGACGGCTCCTGTGGATTCGGACGGCGCCGCCGCCCGGCCGCTTGGCAGCAAGAAGGTCAGGCCGAGGGTGAGCAACACGAGCGCGGCATCGCATGCCAGCGACCCGGTGAAAGCATGGGCGTAGGCGGCTGAGCCTCGATGACCGCCCAATACACCGAAGAAGACAACCCCCACCGCAGCCACCCCCACCGCGCCGGCGAGCTGCTGATCCATGACCAGTACTCCGGATGCCGAACCCGCTTGGTCCGGCGGTACCCCGGCGAGCACGGCGTTGACCAGTGGCGTGAGCAACAGACCCTGGCCGAGGCCGAGCACAAAGAGCAGGGGGCAAAGCTGGGGCGCGCTGGCGGTGGCGCCGACGTGGTGCACCAGAAACCCGAGCCCCCCAAGAGCGCCGAATAGGATCAGCGCGCCGAACGAGAGCGGGCTGCGCCCCCAGCGGGCTACCGCGCGGGGTCCCGCTAGCGAAGCGATAAAGAACCCCACGGCGATCGGCGTGAACGTCAAGCCGGCAACGAGAGGAGAGCGTCCCGTGCCCTGGAGAAACAGCGACAGTGTCAGGAAAAACGAGGCCAGACTTGCGAAGAAGGCCAGGTTTATGGCGAGGCCTGCTCGGAACGCTCCAACCCGGAGCAGTCGGAGGTCTACGAGCGGGGCCTTGCCGGCGCGGCGTATGCGCCCTTCGACCGCCCCGAAGAGCGCGAACGCAGGGAGCGCGAAGATCAGGCACGCGAAGGCCCACATCGGCCATTTCTCTGCCCTGCCCTCGACCAGAGGCATAATGATGAGGGCGATGGCAGCGCTCAGGATCCCTACGCCCACCAGGTCCAGATGGCGCACACTCGCCCGGGTCTCCGGCATCCACGCCCACCCAAGAACGAAGGCGGCGATCCCGACTGGGATGTTGAGGAGGAAGATCGGACGCCACGTAAGTCCAAAGATGTCGAATCGGAGGAGGAGGCCGCCCAGGATCTGCCCGCTGACCTGCGCAAGGCCGATCGCTACGCCGAGGAGTGCAAAAGCTCGGGGTCGCTCGTCCGCCGCGAAGGTCACCCGTATCGTCGACAGTACTTGGGGGACCATGACCGACGCCGCCCCGCCCTGAAAGAGCCGGGCGACCACCAGCGCGGGTATCCCAGGAGCCAGTCCGCAAGCCGCGGAGGCCACGAGAAAGGCGGCCATACCCCCAAGGAACATCCTTCGTCGCCCGAAAGTGTCACCCAAGCGGCCACCTGTGACCAGCCCCACGGCGTATGCGAACCCGTAGCCGGCGATGATCAGCTCAAGCGAGGCGGGACTGGCCTTTAAGTCGTGGGCGATCGAAGGAGACGCGACATTGACCACGAAGAAGTCAAACACCGACATGAACATGCCGATGAGCACTACCGGGAGAGCGAGCCAACGTCGAGGGTATTCAACGCTCGTGTTTCCCTCTCCATTGGTCACGGTTCGCCCAGAATCAGAATCGGCGGACGACTCTTCGCCGGGCGGACTCGGGTTGCCCGTTGCGCTTGAAGCTGCTCGGATGCTCATGTGGCTCCTCCTCTAGCAACGAATCTGTCTGGTGGACTCGCCGGGCTTGCCCTGGCTCACCTGGCTAGCGCTAGCCGCCTACGCCGCCGGGGTAGCGCCCGGTACGAACCCATTCCTCGATCGCCCCTCTGCTGCGCACATCGACGTATTCGACGCGCGAGCCGGAAAGGTCCGGTGCGGTGATCATGGAGAACGGAGGTGACGTGGCGTCCATGCGGAACAGCGCGTCCAAGCCGATCCCCTGAGTTTCTAGATGCTTGAGCCGGCTCGCCATGTCCGCCTCCCAGCACGCAAAGTAAAGGATTCTGCCGCAGTTCGCCTCAGAGATGATTCCGGTCCCGTCGGCTTGAATCAGCTCATAATATGGCGGTTGCGTCATAGAGAATGCCGCCACGAGGTCGATCGAATGCGCTTCGGGGTCCTCGATCCTGGGAACGTGAAATGTCGCCGGTTCGGCAAACTGTATCCCGAGCGCGTCCGAATAGCGCGCCATGCCCTCCTCGAGGTTCGCGACGACGATGCCGACGTGGAAGAACGATGGCGGCAATGACGGCGCTGCCAAGATGTCGGAGTAGGTCTTGACCTCGGGCGGATGGACGAGGCAGGCCATCATCCTGGGGATGAACTCACGCAGGTAACTCGTCTTCATGTGGTGCTCTAAGGCGACGTTGTCCTGATACTTCTCGATCACCAGGTAGCTCTGAATGTCCTCACCTGACCGCGCGTAGTCGAAAGTCGCGCAGCCCGGCTCGTTCGCCTTAACGTTGGCCGTGAGATCCCTCATCAACGCTTCGACCTCGGACTCTCTCCCTGGGCTGACGAGCTGCAAGGCCGTGACCGTGATCATGTTTGGCCTACTGGTTCGGGGAGGAGCATGGGTTCGAAGAAGTCTTGGAACTTCGCCTCGAGGTCGGGGTGGTAATGGAACTCGGGCCCGACCGTCTCGAAGATCTCCTGGCCAACGCCGCCCAGGGTGTCGAACATCATCGCCACCATGGTGCCCACCTCCTGGCCGAAGTAGTGGCTCACCATGGCCACGGTGGAGGCGTTGACCCCGTAGGACCCGGTCGTCGTCCACAAGTTGCGGTCGGGGGCGCCGTGCCACATGCGCCGGGGCTGGGGCACGTTGGCGCCCTCTGCGCTTATGCGGCGGGCCACGGCGGCCACGCAGGAGACCGGGGTGTCGCCCAACACCCCGGCCCGGAACAGGATCCCCGCCCCTGAACAGTTCGACGCGATCACCCGCCCCTGCGCCTGGTGGCGGCGCACGGCATCGAGCATGCGGGCGTCGAGGGACACCGGGCCCGACCCGACCCCGCCGGGCACGTACAGCAGGTCGAACAGGTCATCTTCGCCCAGCACCGCGTCAGGCACCACCTGGGTGCCCATTTGCATGGTGACGTTCCCCGGTTCCAGCGCAACCAGCGAGACGTCCAACTTCTGGGAGGGGCCACCACGAGGCCAGGGGGCGATCTGACCAGCCAGGACCATCGCCGCTCCCTTAAAAATCTCCAACGGTGTGATGGTGTCCTGCTCGCTGCACGCGGCATACCCCACCACGGCGATCGAACGTATATCTCTCATTGAGGCCTCCAGGCTCGAGCGGTGAAATAAGAACAGGTACTTGAAAAACGCCGCACATACCGCCCTTCTGACCGTACCGGTGAGAGCGCAGCGCGACAACCCCGCAACACCATTCTGCGCTGCGCTGCGCCATATTTGAGCACCGACACCACCCCGACCGGGTAACGCCCACCGTCGTTCTGAGTACTCTAGGTACAAACTGGAATCACGCAGGGGACTGAATCGTTACGGCCGGATGAATTGCTCGTGTTTCAAGGAAAAAAATCGCGCGTCCCGCGGCAACGGTGATATACAGGTTTCATGTACTCACTCAGGTTCCGAGCTTCTTGGGACACTCATAGGCCGCGATGTCCATGAACGCCGAAGACAGCGGCGGCCCTGTCTCGTTTATTACGGGCGGGACGAGCGGGATTGGCGCGGCGCTGGCCCGCCGCTTGCTGGCGGCTGGCCACCGGATCGTCATCACGGGTCGCGATACCGAGCAACTTGCCGGGACGGCTGCCGACTTGAAGCAGGCGATCTCGGGGAGCGCGGTGCTGGCGCTGCCTGGAGACGCCACCGACTTCGGTGATGTCTCGACCGCCGTGGACGCCACCGTTGGCCGATTCGGGCGTCTTGACGTTGCCGTGGCAAATGCCGGCCTCTCCACCTTCGATTCTCTCGCCGAGGGGGACCCCGACAGTTGGCGGGCGATGATCCTCACGAACGTGCTCGGCCCAGCGCTGCTGATCAGGGCAGTTCTCCCGGCATTGAAGGAGACCCAAGGCCGAATTGTCCTGATGGGCAGTGTCGCCGGCGTGAAGAACACCTCGGGCAACCTGTACTCGGTGACCAAATGGGCAGTGACGGCGCTTGCCGAGAACACGCGCATGATGGTCACCGGTGACGGCGTCGGTGTGACGCTCATCGCCCCAGGTAAGGTGGACACCCCGTTCTGGGGCGCCGAAGGGGCCACCGGACCGGCTCTCTCCGCCGAGTCCATCGCCGACACGATCCTGTGGGTGCTTAGCCAACCCGCGGGAGTTGACGTGAATACGGTTGTCATGCGGCCTTTGGGTCAGCCGATCTGAACACCAGTCGACGTGAACACCCGGCTTCGCGGCATGCGCTTTTGCTCTAATGTTCCGCGCCCGAGACTCGCTCACAATACCGTGCCAGTGAGGCCAGGATCTCCTCAGCTGTCTTCACCCTGACATAGGGACAAGGATTCTCGTTCCACGTCGCGATCCAATCCTTGATGTCCCGCTCGAGCTCTCGGACGCAGCGATGCGTGCCCGGCGGACCTTCTTCATGGTGAGCTCGCCGCATCAGGGTCCGACCATGTTCAGCTACGACGAGGTGGTCGGGACGAGGTGGAGGTGAAAGCGGGCGTGACGGACGAGCGAGTTCTTGATGGCGGGCGTCTTGAGGGTTGGCAGTTGTCGAGGACCAAGTGGACCTTGAGGTCCTTCGGCACCTCGGCGTCCGATGCGGCCAGGAACTTCTTGAACTCGGTGGTCCGGTGACGGGCGCGAAGGGAGTGGATCGTCTCCCGTGGCCATGTCCAGGGCAGCGAACAGGTCTGTGGTCTCGTGGCGGGCGTAGTCAAGCCAGGCGGGCCCGAAGAGCCATGAACTGGGCCGTCTTGCGCCGGTTGGTCAGACGCTCCAGGGTCAAGCGTTCTTCATCGCTCAGCACCAGAAGAGCCGGCGCCGCGGCCAGCCGCTAGGCCCAGCGATCGGCCAGGCGCCGGTAGAGGCCGGGGGTGAGGGTCGAGAGAGCCACCGGCAGGCCCAGCCAGGTCGGGACGATGGTGCGGGGACGTCCCTCGGTGATGGCCGTCTCCACTGCGACTGCCACCCGGCCGGCTGGGATGGGGCGGGGCCGACGACGGGCGTAGGGCAGGCCCAGTCGCTCGAAGAAGGCGGTCTGCACCACGCCCGGGCTCACCAGGCAGACCCCCACTCCCACCGGGGCCATCTCGGCCCGCAAGGACTCCGCCAGGGATGCCAGGGCGGCCTTGGTGGCCGCGTAGACCGCCTCCTGGGGAGCCCCGAGGTGACCGACGATGGAGCCCACCAGGACCAGGCAGCCACGGCCCCGCGCCGCCATGCCAGGGATCACCGCTCGGGCCAGGTGGACAGGAGCAGTGAGGTTGAGGGCGATCAGGCAGTCGGCCTCAGCCGGATCCATCTTGCAAAATGGCCCTGACCAGCCCGCCCCCGCATTGCTCACCACCACGTCGAGCGGCCCGAGGTCGGCTTCGGCGGCGGCCGCCACCGCCTCGGCTGCCCCCGGTTCGGTGAGATCGCCCTGGATGGTCGGGGCCCCCAGGTCGGCCGCCAGGCGGTCCAGGGCCGCTCGGTCCCGCCCGTGGACTGCCACCCTGGCTCCGGCCCCGGCCAGCAGCCGGGCAGTGGCCCCCCCGATCCCCGACGATGCACCGGTCACCAGGCAGGCAGCCCCGACCAGATCGAGGCCGCGACGGGCCCTGGAGGAACGCTCTGGGGCTGCCGACCCGCCCCGGACGAATAGTTGGTCGGTCATTGGGCGCCTGACGTTAGCCCGGCACTAGTGGGTGGAGACGGCAGCCCTCAGAGACTGTTTGAGGGAACCCATGGTGGCCAGCACGGCCGTCGGCTCGTACCCGCAATGGGCCATGCAATTGGCACAGCGAGGATCCTTGCCCCGCCCATACTTGTCCCAGTCGGTGGTCTCCACCAGCTCCTGGTAGGTCTTGGCGTACCCGTCTCCCATCAGGTAGCACGGCCGTTGCCAGCCGAAGACGGAGTAACTGGGGATTCCCCACGCCGTGCAGCTGTAGTCGACCTTGCCCTCCAGGAAATCGAGGAACAGGGGAGTGTGGTTGAGCCGCCACTTCTTGCGCCGGCCCTCGCCAAAGGCCTCTCGGAAAAGCTCACGGGTCTGGGTCACGCCCAGGAAGTGCTCCTGATCGGGGGCCTTTTGGTAGGCGTAGGCAGGAGACAGCATCATGGCGTCGACCTTCAGGTCGTCGTTGATGAAGTCGAGGACCCCTCTGACCGTCTCGGCCGAGTCGGTGGTGAAGAAGGTGGAGTTGGTAGTGACCCTGAAACCCCTGGCCTTGGCCTCCCGGATGGCTGCCACCGCCTCGTCGAACACCCCCTCGCGATCGACGGCCTTGTCGTGGCGCTCCTTCAGGCCGTCCAGGTGCACGGTCCAGGAGAAGTAGGGCGATGGAGCGAACTTGTCCATCTTGCGCCGCATCAGCACCGCGTTGCTGCACAGGTAGACGAAGCGCTTGCGCTCGATGAGCGCCTCCACCATCTGGGTGATCTGCGGGTGCAGCAGCGGCTCGCCTCCCGCGATGGAGACCATGGGTGCCCCCGACTCCTCGACCGCGGCCACCGCATCTTCCACGCTCACTCGCTGGCGCAGGATGTCCGTCGGGTACTGGATCTTGCCGCAGCCGGGACAGGACAGGTTGCAGGCGAACAGGGGCTCCAGCTCCACGATGAGGGGGAACTTCTTGTTCCCGGCCATCTTCTGGCGGAACAGGTAGCTGGCAATCTTGATGTTCTGGCGCAGGGGTATCGCCATCAACGGACCTCCGTGGGTAGGGGGAACTGCACTGACTCAGTGGTACCTGGACGTTCAAGAACCGTGACCGGCCCGAGGGTGGCCAAGGCCGACACGACTTGGTGGACGAGGGACTCAGGAGCGGATGCGCCGGCTGTCACCCCGACCGTGGCCACTCCGGCCAGCCAGGCCAGATCGAGGTCGCTCGGCTCGTCGATCAGGTGGGCCGGGCAGCCCAGGCGATGAGCCACCTCGACCAGGCGATTGGAGTTGGAGGAGTTGGGGGAGCCCACCACTATGAGGAGCTGACAGTCCGGGGCCAGCGCCCTCACTGCCTCCTGGCGGTTCTGGGTGGCGTAGCAGATGTCGTCGGCCGCCGGCCCTACCAGGGCGGGGAAGCGGGCCCGCAGACCCTGGATCACGTCAGCCACCTCGTCGGTGGCCAGGGTGGTCTGGGTCAGGTAGGCCACCTTGGTCGGATCTTCGACCCTCACCTTGTCCACGTCGGCCAGCTCCTCCACCAGCTGGACCACCTCGGGTGCCTCCCCCATGGTGCCCTCGACCTCCTCGTGGCCCTGGTGGCCCACCAGCAGGATCCGGTAGCCCTTGCGAGAGAAGCGACGGGTCTCGGCGTGGACCTTGGCCACCAGCGGGCAGGTGGCGTCCACTGCGTGGAGGCGCCGGGACTCCGCCTCCCGACGAACCCTCGGCGACACCCCGTGGGCGGAGAAGACGACGGTCGACTCGGCCGGCACCTCGTCCAGCTGGTCCACGAAGATGGCCCCCCGAGCCTCCAGGTCACGCACCACGTGGATGTTGTGCACGATCTGCTTGCGCACGTAGACCGGGCTGCCGAAGCGTTCCAGGGCCCGCTCGACGATCTGGATGGCCCGCTCCACGCCGGCACAGAACGACCGCGGCCCGGCCAGCAGCACCGTCCGGGTGCTCTCGGGCGCCACCGTGGCGGCCGCCCAGTCCTCCAGCACCGAGGCCGCCCGGCGCAGCGAGCGGTAGGCCTTGGCCCCTCCGACCAGGGTGTTCGGGGACACCAGTCCGGACTCGGGAGTGTCCACCACTGCCCTCACCACGGCCAGTGGCCGCCCACCCGCCGCCGGTGCCAACCAGGCCGACTCCATGTCCACCACCAGGGCCCCGTGCTCCCGGCCCAAGGCAGCTCGCCCTTCCCCGCTTACCACATGGTCCACCGAGACGATCGGGCCGGTATGGACCGTCAGGCCGGCCCGGCGCAGGGCATCCGCCACCAGCTGGGCCGAGGGCAGGGCCACTACCGGGGTGTCCGGCCTCGTCTTGCTCCGTGCCGCCAGGAGCTCGGTGGCCACCACCAGGTCGCCCGGAGCCAGGCCCGTCTGCAGGGCGCCGCCGAAGCCCATGACGGCCACCGCTCCCGCTGGCGCAGCCCCGTCCGCGCCCTCCTGGGCGACGAGGCGCCGCGCCGCAGCGTCGGACCGGTCAGGCCCCATGCCCGAGATCCGCACCTGGGCCGCCGGGGCCCCCCTGCGTATGGCAGCCGCCTCCACCCGCAAGGGGGCCAGAGCCAACAACCGCGGGCCACCGGTCATGAGGATCCCTGCGACGCGTCAGCTGCGTCGTTCACCCAGCGGCCCAGGGCCATGACCGGAAAGACCAGCCGGTACAGGTGGTAGTTGATCGAGAAGTCCCAGGGGAAGCCGGTGCCGGTGTACCACGGCTCGTCCCACGTGCCGTCCGCGCCCTGGTGGTCGACCAGCCAGGTCACGCCCCGCCGGGCCGTTTCTCCCCGCTCTCCGGCGGCCAGCAGGGCCAGCAGGGCCCACGCCGTCTGGGAGGCGGTGGACTCTCCCTTGCCCCGCCAGGCCTGGTCCCGGTAGGAGCGGAGATCCTCACCCCAACCGCCGTCGGCGCTCTGGTGCTGGTCCAGCCAGGCCACCGCCCGGCGGATGGGCAGCTCTCCGGGAGCCACCTTGGCCGCCACCAGAGCCGGTACCACCGCTGCGGTGCCGTAGACATGGTTGACACCCCAGCGGCCAAACCAGGACCCGTCGTCCTCCTGGTTGTCCAGCAGCCAGTTGACCCCCCGAGCCAGGCGGACCGGGTCGCGGCCGGGCTCGGCCGCCAGCATCTCCACCACATGGGCGGTCACGTCGGCGCTGGGTGGGTCGATCACCTCGCCAAAGTCGCAGAACGGCAGGGCGGCCACCACCGCCCGGGTGTTGTCGGCGTCGAAGGCGGCCCATCCGCCGTCCCGGCTCTGCATGCCCTGCGTCCAGGTCACGCCCCGCTCCACCGCGGCGAGCACCTCGCGAGAGTGGGCATCAGGGGGGGCGGCGGGACCAGTGCTGTTTCGGGAGATGGGAACCAGACGCCGGAGGGCCAGTATCACCTCGGCGGTGTCGTCGGCGTCGGGGTAGGAGTCGTTCTCGAACTCGAAGGCCCACCCGCCCGGCGCCAGATGGGGGCGGCGGATGGACCAGTCACCGGCCGTGCGCACCTCCTCGGCCAACAGCCACGAGCCGGCCCGGGCCATGGCCGGGTGGTCGGCGGCCAGGCCGGCATCATCCAGGGCCACCACCGCCAGCGCAGTGTCCCAGACCGGCGACTGGCAGGCCTCCAGCCGGCGGCCCCGCTGGTCGTCGATGACAAAGCTGTCCAGGCCTTCCAGGCCGGCCCGCATCACCGGATGGTCGATGGGGTATCCCTGCAGCGACAGGGCGATGAGGGAGTAGACCCAGGGGGGCTGTATCCCCCCCCACGACCCGTCGGCCTCCTGGCGGCGGACGATCCACCTCTCGGCTCGCCGCAGGGCCAACCGCCGTAGCGCCCGCAGCGGCCGGTGCTGATAGGCCCGCAGCACCCGGTCGAGCGTCCAAAATCGCCCGGCCACCGTAGCCAGGGTCAACTTGGGGCGCTCCATCGCTCCGGTGCACAGCTCGTCCACGCGAAAAGGGAGGCTTCTCGCCGGACGGTGTGCCCCCACTACCGTGATGGCCACCACGGTCTGGCGGGCCCAGCAGGCGAAGTCGTAGATGTTGAGCGGCACCTGGGGCGGGAGCAGGATCAGCTCGGGGGGAAGGGCCGGCAGGTCGTCCCAGGACCACAGACCAAAGAGAGCCAGCCACAGCCGGGTGAAGACCCGGGAGCGCTCGACTCCCCCTGCCTGGCGCACGAACTCGGCCGCCTTGGACATGTGGGCGGCGTCCGGTGGGTCGCCGGCCAGGCGCAGGGCGACATAGGCCTCGATGGTGGTGGACAGGTCGCCCGGGCCGCCGTAGAAGGTGGCCCAGGTGGCGTCCGGACGCTGTTGGGAGCGGATCCAGGCAGCGGCGGCCTGAGTCACCTCCTCGGTGCGGATGCCGAGAAAGTGGCGCAGCAGGAGATCCTCGGCGTCCATGGTGACGTTGGTCTCCAGCTCGCCCTTCCACCAGCCGCGGGTGTCCTGTAGTCCGAGCAGGTGGTCCACTGCGCCGGCCAGGGCCTGCGCCGCTCCAGTGCCGGGCTCGGTCACGGCGGAGATGCTGGTGGACTCGTTCGACATTCTCAGTGCTCCCGATCGGCCACGAAGCGGGCCACCTGGGCCAGCTCGAGGGCGGCGGTTGGATTCAGGGGTGCACTCTCCAGTGCGGCCAGGGCCGCGCTCAGCTGGTGGTGGGCCTCACCGACGGTCAGCTCCCGACCCCCGCACGCCTCGATCATCCGGGCCGCCCGGGCCACCTCGGTCTCGGACAGCTCTGGGCTGGCCAGCAGGCTGGAGAGCTCGCCGGCGTAGCCGTCGGCGCTGGCCAGGGCAGCCGTCACCGGAAGGGTCTTCTTGTGCTGGCGCAGGTCGCTCCAGGTGGGCTTGCCCGTGCGGGCTGGGTCCCCCCAGATGCCCAGTAGGTCGTCAACCGCCTGAAATGCCAAGCCCAGGTGCATCCCGAAGTCACTGAGGGCCTTCACGGTCGGTGCTGGAGCGTCGGCCAGGATGGCCCCGATGGACGAGGCGCAGGCCAGGATGGCCCCCGTCTTGGCTGCCTCCATGGCCAGGCAGTGGTCCACCGCCACGTCGGTCCGGGTCTCGAAGGCCATGTCGTCGGCCTGACCGGTGATCATGGCCATGGTGGCGTCAGCCAGTGACCGGGCCGCCGCCCGACCGGGGACGCCAGGCACGTCGAGGAGCATCCGCTGGGCCAGGGCCAAGAGGGCATCGCCCGTGATGATGGCCTTTGCCACGCCAAAGATGGCCCAGACTGTGGGACGGTGGCGCCGCTCGTCGTCCCCGTCGATGACGTCGTCGTGCAGCAGCGAGAAGTTGTGGACGAGCTCCACCGCCGCCCCCCCCGGCAGGCTCACCGACCCGTCGGCTCCGGCCGCCTGAGCCGAGAGCAGGGCCAGGGCCGGGCGCACGCACTTGCCGCTGTCGGCACCGGCCGGGCGGCCGTCGGCGTCGGCCCAACCGAGGTGGTACTCGGCTGCCGAGCGGATCTCGGGGGTCAGGGTCGCCACGGCCGACCTGAGCACGGGAGTCACCTGCTGGCGCGCCTTGTCCAGAACCTCTGGAACACCGCGAACGGCGATCACGTCAGCACCTCCCTGATGTTGCGAGATGGAGTGTTGTGAGATGGAGCGTTGTGAGACGGGGATGCCGTCGGCCCCGGGGCCGCCGGAGCCGCCGCCGGGGCCGGCCCGGCCATGACGCGGCCGCCCAGGTGGTGGAGGACCTCCCGAGCCGCAGCCTGTCCGCTGCGCACTGCCCCCTCCATGGTCGCCGGCCAGCCAGTGTCGGTCCATGCCCCGGCCAGGGCCAGGCCAGGGACAGTGGTCTTCGTTCCAGGTCGCAGGGCGGCGGTGCCGGGAACGGCCCGGAAGGTGGCGGCCCGTTCTCGGGTGACGACCGTGTCCAGCACCCGAGCCGAACGGGCAGCCGGGAAGAGGTCGGCCAGGGCGCCCACGATCAGGTCGCTCAACTGCTCGGGCCGCTGGCCCAGCCACTCGTCGGCGGCCGACAGGGACACCCCCAGCACCTGCTCACCGGAGGAACCCCTCGTCTCGGTGCCCCAGTGGGCCGCCTCCGTGCGGTCGAACACCCATTGGGCGGGCGACCCCAGTCCGGCCGCCAGGGTCAGATCGGTTACCCGGCGGTCGTACACGACACCCACGTTGACGATGGGTGACACGCCCAGCCCATCCAAGCGCTCCGAATGGGGTACTGCCCCCGCCGGCAGGAGACTGGCCGCCTCGGTGTGGGGCACGGCCAGGACGACTGCGTCAGCGTGCAGGGGCTGACCGTCGACCACCACCACCAGCGGATGGCTGCTGAACGCGGCCGTCGCTGCGATGCGCTCGACCTTGGCCCGCAGCCGGACCGTGCCCCCGGCCCGCTCCAGGGCCGCGGCGGCCGCCTCGCCGTGCAGCTGGGCCAGGGGTACGGCGGTCCAGCCGATGTCGGCCGCGTCGGCCTGGCTGAGCAGGCCGGTCTGGAACACCTTGGCCGCCATGGCCAGCGAGACCTCTGACGCCGCAAGGTTGGCGGTGGGCAGCACGATGAGCCCCCAGAGGCCATCCACTGCCGGCGGCCGCTGGCCGTGGCTTGTCAACCAGTCGGCAAAGCTCACCTGGTCCAAAGCTGGGTCAGCCAGGTCCAGGCGACCCAGGGCGAGAGCGGCCGGACCAAGACGAACCCTGTCGGCCAAGCCCAGGTGGCTGTAACTGGCCAGGGAGGCAGCCAGGTGGAAAGGCGCCGGGAGCCGGCTGGTCCTTCGGATCCACGAGGTCTTGCCGCCTGGCGCCACCACCGGGACAGCCAGTTGGTCCTGGAGGTGGACCTGGTTCGATGTGCCGATCCGGTCGAGAAAGCCCCTGTAGGCGGTGCAGCATCGCAAGAACACGTGCTGACCGTTGTCGAACCGTCTGCCATTGCGCTCGAAGGACCAGGTGGCTCCGCCCAGTCGTGGCCGACCTTCGAGCAGCGTCACCCGGGCCCCGGCGTCGGCGCAGGCCAGCCCGGCCGACAACCCGGCCAGTCCAGCCCCCACCACTACGACGTGGCCTCGGCCGCCTGGCCGCCCATCTCCCGAGCGGACCATGCCGGCCAACCCACCTTCCGAGCGGACCATGCCGGCCGCGCCGCCGATGCCCATGCCGGCCGCGCCGCCGATGCCCATGCCGGCCGCGCCGCCGATGCCCATGCCGGCCGCGCCGCCGATGCCCATGGTCGGCCCACCCAGGCTCATGCCCTGGCCCCGTCTCTGATGCCAACGCCGCTGATGGACCGGACGGCCACCCAGGCCTTCTCCCATCCCGGCAGGGAGACCCTCTCCTCGCTGACCGCAGTGGGGCGACGCTCGATTCGGGCCAGCAGCCGCTGGTAGATCCCGGCCATGGCCGCCACGCAGGCCCGGCTGCGGTGGTCGAGGAGGGGGAGCAGGGCCAAGCCTTCAGCCCAGAACGGGCCGGTTCGCTCGGCCTCGAACACGACCAGAGCGGCCAGGTTGTCGGTCGGCCCAGTCAGGTCAGGCGCCACCCCGAACCGGGCGATGTCCTGCCTCGGCAGGTAGACCCGGCCCATCTCCTCGCGGTCCTCCACCAGATCCCGCAGGATGTTCGTGACCTGGAGGGCGACGCCCAGGGCATCAGCTCGGGGGTTGGCGACGGTCAGGTCGGCCGCCCCGAACACGCCCAGCGACAGCCGCCCGATGGACCCGGCCACCCGCCGGCAGTACCCGACCAGATCCTCGAAGGTCTCGTAGGAGGTGCCGGCGGCGTCCATCTCGCAGCCCTCGACCAGCTCACCAAAGGCGCCCATGGGCACGGGGTATCGCCGGGCCGCGTCCGCCACGGCCATCATCACCGGGTCGTGCTCGACCCTTGCGGGGTCCGCCAGCTGTCGGCGCACCTCGCCCAGGCGATCCAGCTTGTCACGGGTGGACAGGTCGCCGTCGCCGATGTCGTCGATCCGCCGGGCCATGGCGTAGATGGCCGACAGGGCATGGCGTTTGGGTGGCGGCAGCAGCCGGATGCCGTAGTAGAAATTCTTGGCCTGGGCCCTGGTGATGGCCTCGCAGTCGGCGTAAGCGGTGGCGACGCTCACGGCCGACCTCGGCGAACGGCCGTGCTGTCGGGCCGGCTGGCACCGGCCGTGTTGTCGGGCCGGCTGGCACGGGCCGTGCTGGCGCGGGACCGGGGACTCAGGAGCGCGGCCCCCACCAGGAGGACGAGCCGTCGGGTCATTCCCCACCGGGAGCGATGGACGGTGCTGGCCAACACGTCGAAGCCGGACGCCTCCATGGCGTCCAGGGTGGCCTGGCCGCCGGCGGTGAAGCCGGCCACCGCCAGGGCTGGGCGTCCCCGCAACGACGCGATCAAGGGAGATCCGGCGTCCAGGAAGAGGCGGGCTCTGGCCGCCTGAAAGGCCATCAGAGCTCGCAACTGCGGACCGGTCACCGGCCATCTGAGCTCGGACGGCTCGCAACCGAACCGCTCCATGTCCTGGGCCGGCAGGTAGACCCGTCCGGCGGCAAAGTCCTCGGCCACGTCCTGCCAGTGCTCGACCAACTGCAGCCCGGTGCAGATCTGGTCGGAGAGGATCACCCGTTCGGGCGTGGCCGCGCCAAAGGCAGCCAGCACCAGGTGTCCCACCGGGTTGGCTGACAGCCGGCAGTAATCAGCCAGATCGTCGAAGGTGGCGTATCGGTGGACGATCTGGTCCTGACGGTTGGCCTGGATCAGGTCGCGGAAGGGCTGGTCAGGCAGGTCAAGGGCCTGAAGGGCGAGCGTCAGGCGGACCATTACCGGGTGCCTGGCCTGCCCCCGGTAGGCCCGTTCGAGCTCGGACTCCATCCAGTCGAGATTCGCCAACCGGTCACCGGGGCCGTCATCGCCCAGTTGGTCGACCATTCTGGCGAAGCCGTATATGGCCAAGAGGTTGGCGCGAGCCGATCTGGGAAGCAGACGGGAGGCAACCGGAAAATTCTCGCTGCCCGCCCTGGCCATTATGGCCTCCGCCGTCGGTATCCCACCGGGCACCGGGATGCTCGGGCTGACTGAGGCACTCCTGGTCACGGGCGAGCCCTTTGGGCCACGCCATCCGAGCCATTGGCGCCTCCCGCGCCCCTGGGTTCGACCCGCAGGGCGCTCAACACGGAGTTGGCAATGCCGGGCCCATCCAGACCAAGGGCGGCCAGGATCACGTTGGGCTTGGCCTGGGGCAGGTAGGCGACGGGGACGCCGAGGATAACAACCGGTGGGCTGCGTCGTCCCTGGTCGAGGGCAGCCAGCCCATCGGCCAGCCAGGTACCGGCCCCCCCCACCCGGATACCGTCCTCCACCGTCACCACCAGGTCGTGGGCGGCCGCGTCGGCCAGCATGGCCGGATCGGTGGGTTTGACCACCCTGACGTCCCAGACGGTGGCGTGGATACCCGAATCCTCGAGAGTCCCAGCGGCCAGACGGGCAGCCTCCAGCATCTTGCCCACCGCCAGGATGCACACGCTCCCGTCTCCCCGACGAACCTGGCGGGCGCGAAGCCCCGAGCCGACCTCGTCCTTGACCCCGACCGGAGGTGGAGTCTTGGCATAGCGGATGGACACCGGGCCGTCAAGGCTCAGGGCGGTGCTGAGCATGGCTGGCACCTCCAGGGCTGACGAGGGCGCCAGGACCACCATGCCGGGAATGGTCAGGCATTGGGCCATGTCCAACAGGCCGTGATGGGAGGGGCCGTCGTCGCCGGTGATGCCGGCCCGGTCGAGGGCGAAGACCACCGGCAGATGGTGCAGGCCGACATCCAGGTTGGCCTGATCGAAGGCCCGGGAGAAAAAGGTGGCATACAGCGCCACCACCGGGCGCAGGCCCCCCATGGCCATGCCCGCGGCGGCGGTGACGGCGTGGGCCTCGGCGATGCCCACGTCGAAGAAGCGCTCGGGATGAGCGGCGGCAAAGGGCAGCAGACCGGTCGGGCCGGGCATGGCCGCGGTGATGGCCACCAACGCCGGGTTGGCCTCGCCCTCGGCCAGCAGGGCACGGGTGAAGGCGTCGGTGTAGGACAGCGGAGCGACGTCCGCAATGGAGCCAGGAGTGGGCTGGGCGCTGGGGGCGATCGGCGCTGCGGTGCCCGTGCTGCCGTCACCCGACAGCAGGTCGCGTACCTTGGCGTCGCGAACCTTGAGATCGTGCAGGCAGGCCACCTCGTCGGCCTCGGCCGGGGCATAGCCCCTTCCCTTGTGGGTGAGGACGTGGACCACGATGGGGCCATCCCACTCGGCCGCATTGGCCAGGGCCGACTCCATGCCGGCCACGTCGTGGCCATCGATGGGCCCTGTGTAGCGCACACCCAGATCCTCGAAGAAGGCGTGAGGCTCGATCACGTCCCGCAGCGCGGCGGTCAGGCCCGACACACCCGATACGGCCATCGGCCCCAATCCGGGCACCTCCTTGACCACCGTGCGCAGCCTGGCCCTGGCCTGGACGTAGGAGGGGTTGAGGCGCAGGCGGGTGAGGCTCTCCGACAGCTTCGACACGGTGGGGGCGTACGAGCGACCGTTGTCGTTCAGCACTATGACCACCTTGGCGCCCGAATGCCCGAGGTTGTTGAGCGCCTCGTAGGCCATGCCGCCGGTGAGTGCCCCGTCGCCCACCACCGCTATGACCCGGCGATCGGTTCCCCACCCGACGGCGGGCTGCGCCCCCAGGGTGAGGGCACAGGCCAGGCCGTGGGCGTAGGACAAGATGGTGGAGGCATGGCTGTTCTCCACCCAGTCGTGGGCCGACTCGGCTCTTGAGGGGTACCCGGACAGGCCCCCGGCCTGACGCAGAGAGCCGAAACCGGCCCGGCGGCCGGTCAGCAGCTTGTGGACGTAGGCCTGATGGCCGGTGTCCCACAGGATCATGTCCT
>JAABUO010003549.1_pt1 | contig 18564 bp, 24 predicted proteins | sample 5559291 | NCBI WGS metagenome assembly JAABUO01 (sample SAMN10711878, study PRJNA513372) | rock metagenome | isolation source: Antarctica rocks | place: Antarctica: Victoria Land, Finger Mt sud | reverse complement strand
TGGACGAACCGCTTTCAGACCTCGATCCGCTGGCCCGCCAGCAGGTCCTGGCCGGCCTGATGGCCGACGTCGCCGAGCGGGGCATCACCGTGGTGCTGTCCAGCCACATTCTCGGCGAACTGGAATCGACCTGCGACCAGGTCATGGCGCTGCACGCGGGACGGCTGGTCCTGGCCGGAGACATCGACACCATCATCGGTGGGCATGTGCAGCTCACCGGGCCCGCCGAAGCGTTGGAGCAACTGTCCACACAGGGCCAGATCATCGACCACCAGCGCGAGGGCGCCTCCACCCGGGCGTTGGTCCGCCTCACCGTCGACGCCCGGTTCCTTGACCCGCGATGGCAAAGGCACCCGGTGGGGATGGACACCGTCGTCCTGGGTTACCTACGCTCGGCCCGGTTTGACCTGCAGGCCGGACCGGACCTGCAGGTGGCGTCGTGATCGGCATGGCGTTGCGGCAGATGCGGGCGGCCATCCTGGGTACCGCCGCCCTGACCGGGCTCATCGTGGTGGTGCTGGCCGTGCACGGTGGTATCGCCCGAGGGGTCAGTTCTCGCCTGACGCAGGCGTGCGCGTCCACCGACACGCCCGTCTGTCACCAGCTGCAGGACCAGTTGTGGGGGATGTACAAGACGATCACCCCGTACCTGGGGTACCTGACGATCACCACCGTCCTGGTCGCCGCGTTCTGGGGCGCTCCGCTGATCAGCCGGGAAGTCGAGACCGGCACCGCCGCGCTGGCCTGGTGCCAATCGGTGACCCGCAGGCGGTGGTTCACCTCCCGCCTGATCGTCAGCGTGTCCGCGGTGGCCACCTTGGGGCTGCTGCTCGGGTTCACCGTCACCTGGTGGTTGGCCTCGTTCACCGCCGCCCCGCAGGTCGGCGAGCGGGCCTTGAGCACCATCAGCCTTCACGGACCGCTCCTACCGGCGATGTGGATCGCAGGACTGCTCATCGGCGCGCTGATCGGCGCCCTGATCCGCCGCACCCTGCCGGCGATGACGGTCACCGCAGTGGTCACTGTCCTGGGCGCGATGGCCTTCAACCTCACCGGCAGCCTGTCCACCTCCGACCCGACCGGCGAACTGCAGGTCCTGACCAATCAGTCCCTGCAGGCAGTCCCGGTGCTCGCCGTCGCTGCGATCGCCACACTGATCGCATTCAGAAGGATCAGAACAGTTCGCATCTAACATTTCTCACGTCTATGACCACCACTCGAACGTCGATCTAACTCTGTACCTGACCACGATCTGCAGAAGTGCCCCGATCACCGATCCCGTTGTGAGCCGGTAACGATCTTGGATGTGACTGCTGACCGGGAGGGTGGTCCGGTCACCGGCCGGCGTCGGGTTGATGTACTACGTCGGGTTCGGGTTCGGCATGCACGAGTTCTCCAATGCGAGGATGTCGGCGTGCCTATCGACCTGATGTACAGGCGAGACCCGTCCTCTGTCCGGTCGATTCTCAGTCACTGCCCAACTGGTTCGGCGACCCAGACGCGATCGACAACTATGAGCACGACGCTGTATCGGATGCGTTCCAGAGCCTGCTGGCCGTTGACTCTGAAAAGACAGTCGGGGTCGCGCTCGTGCGCCGGCACTTCCCGGAGGCAGCCGAACTTCATTTGATCGCCGTCGCGCCCGACGTACGTGGCCGCGGCGTGGGTCGCGCACTCGTCGAACGCATCGCCCTCGACCTCACCGACGACGAGTGCCGCCTACTGTCCGTACACACAGTTGGACCGTCGTTCGATAGTGAGCCATACGCAGAGACGCGAAAGTTCTACAAGGGGACGGGGTTCTGCCCCTTGAAGAGCACCACGGCCTTGACTGGCCCGGCCCTTCTATGATCCTCGTGCGGGTACTCCGAGCCCCTGCGGTCCGGTAGCCGAACGTCTCCCGGCGACCGCGGCGACCCTCCGTCACCGCGATGGCCAAGATCGCGCGGTGACCGATTGGGATGGGGAACCGGAGACGGTGCAGTTGCCCCACGGCTAATTGGTCGGTAGCTGTACTGCGCTTGCGGCGGCCGGTGCGGATGCCGAAGGTAACGTATGAGCTTATGGAGGGCAGTCGGTTCCGGCATGTTGCGCACTTCCTGCGTTGGCGAGATGACCGCACCCCAGCGTTGTATATCTACGACCAGCTCGAACGATCTGCGACCTTCGAGTTGAACGACATCGTTCCCGGCTCGCGACGGGGCATCGGGTGAGGCTTCGACGGCTCATCGGATCGTTGGCGGCCGCGAGCGCATTGGTCAGTTGCACCGCGAGTCACGCGTCGCCGACGATGCCGTCCTCCGCGACACCGACTATGGCACCGTCGGCGACGCGGACGGTGCCCTTGTCCGCGGCACTGACCACGCTCTCGTCCACGACACGGCTCACGTCGCCGTCCGCGACGACCACGATGTCCGCGACCGCGCGGAAGTACCTGGATGCGGCGCTTGACCTCATCCAGCATCACGCGGTCAATCGCGCAAGGCTGAACTGGCCGGCGATTCGGCAACAAGCGCTGAACACTGCATCGGCAGCGGTGACTCCCATCGACACCTATCCGGCGATCGCGGTGGTCCTCGGGGAGCTTGACGTCAACGGACACTCCAGCTTGGTGCCACTACCGATCGGAAAAAACACTGCGTCATTCCCTGCCGGCCCGTCGCAGCTGCCGTCCGGCCGGCTGCTGCCCGGAGGACGGATCGGGTATGTCGCGTTGCCTGGCATCAGCCTGACCTTCGCCGATCAATATCAAGCTGCAGGCGCTGCCGTGATGCGCCGCCTACTCACCGGACAACCCGGCGGATGGATCCTGGACCTGCGCAGCGATGACGGTGGCGACGTCTGGCCCATGCTCGGCGGAGTCCAGCCCCTTCTGGGGTCCGGCCCGATTGGCTCGTTTATTGCACCTCCTGCGCCGGCCAGCGTGGTCCGCGTGACGCCGACCGAAATCACCCAGGGCGCAGAGGTGTCGATCCGCATGTCCGCCCAACTGCAGCAGAGCGCCAGCACAGACCCGGTCGTAGTACTGACCGGACCCACCACCGGCAGTTCCGGAGAGTTCGCCGCGATCGTATTTCGGGGACGTCCGTGCACCACATCGATGGGAGCAGCAACCTATGGAGTCCCGACCGGCAACACGCCGTACCGGCTCAGCGATGGCGCTGATCTGATCCTCACCACGGCCTTTGAGGCCGACCGGACCGGCCGCCTCTATCCGGACGCGCCGATCGAACCCGACATCCAGGTCGGCACGAACTATTTCGCGACCTGGCGCCCCACCGACCCAGCGATCCGAGCAGCCAGCCGGTGGCTGAGCCTTCGTCGTGGCTGCGACCAGTAAATTGGTAAGTCTCGGACAGACGACCAGGACAGCCATGCATGCCCTCCCCGCTCGGTTCGAGGCGGCACGGAGCCGAACGCGTCCTACGATGACGGTTCGGCTGTTGGAGACCAAGATCGCCCGATCGTCATTTGGGGATCCTCAAACGGGTTGGCATATGGCTGCCAGGCGATAGGACGTGCAGATTTACGCCTTGAGGTCGAGCACTGCTTTGCTCCAGCCGGTGTCGGGTACCCCACCGTCGAGCGCGTCGCTGATGGCACGCTCCTCGTAGCCGAAGTGTGATTCGACGATCGCCGCCAATCCGTCGAATTCGCGGCCGATGGCCTTCCGTCGCTCGGTCGTCGCGCCGCCGACCTCGGTTGCGAGGTCGCGGACCGAGGCAAGGATGGCGGCGATCATCCGATGATCCTGAACCAGGTTGGCAATAGTCGGCTCGAGCGCCGCTGGCTCGCCGCCGCCGGGTGGCCCCCGGCGGCTGGAGCGAATCGAGCCTGCTGGTAGGCCGGGCGGGCGGGCGCTGAGTTCACGTGGAGTCTGCGTCGTGGCAAGGTAGTCGTTGCGCGGACGGGGTTGGATCGGTGCTGTCATCACCCGCCTCTGGAAGGACTCCGCTATGCCACGAGTTGCCTCTGTTGGAACGGTTGCTGCTGCGGCGGCGCTGAGCGTCGGTGCCGCCCTCGCCCTGGCCGCCACCGCCCTCGCCGCCCCACCACCCACCGCTCCCGCAGGACCTACCCCGTCGGCTGCTGCTTCGGCCGGCGCGGCCGCGGCCGCCCGCCCCGCGGCGGTGCCGCGGGCGGTAGCGGCCGAAGCGGCCCGCCGCGGACTGTCGGTGCGGGTGTTCGCCTCCGGCACCGCGACGATGTCCCAACCCGACGACGTCGCCGCCTACGGCGCCGACGTGTTGATCGGCTGGCAGAACAGGGTCGGCGCCGACGGCACCCCCGGCCCCGGCGGGGTCACCCGCAGCACCCTGACCGAGCAGAGCTCCAGCGGCGCGGTGCGGCGCAGCTGGTCGCTGGTCGGACACATCGACGGCCTGGCCGCCGACCCCGGCACCGGCCGGATCCTGGCCACCGTCAACGAAGACGCCCACTCCAGCCTGTACGTCATCCGACCCAACGCCGCCCCCACCGCGCAGGTGCGGCACTACCGGTACAACCTGCCCGACACCCCACAGGGCGGCACCGACGCCGTATCGATCTACCACGGCCAGATCCTGATCACCGGCTCCAACCCCGTCATCGCCGCCGGCAAAATCGGCGGCACCGCCCCCGCGGTGTACAAGGCGACCCTGACCGATGACACCGCCGTACTGGCCCCGGTGTTCTTCGACAACAGCCCCGCCGCCATCGCCAACCTCAACGACCCCAAGCACGGCGCCACCGTGCCGCTGGCGTTGACCGACCCCGACTCCAACGCGGTCGTCCCCGCCGCCAGCCCCCGCTTCGCGGGGGACTTCATGCTCGACTCCCAAGCAGACTCCCAGCAGGTCTACGTCGCCGGCGCCACCAGCAACCGGCCGCGGCTCTCGCTGCTCAAGCTCAGCCAGCGGGTCAACGACACCGCCTGGGTCACCAACCGGCGCGGCACCCTGTACGTCACCGACAACGCCGACAACGAGGTGTTCACCGTCCGCGGCGGTTTCACCGCCGGCGCCGCCTACACCGCCGTCACCCCCCGCAGCACCGACCCCACCCAACCCAACCCGCCCAACTACCTGGGCTCGTTGAACATGAACACCGGGACCATCACCCCGGCGATCACCACCATCCAAGCCGAAGGGCTGCTGTTCACCCCCTGACCCCCCGACACAGGTCAGGCCGAAGTGGCAGCAACGCGTCGTGGGCCGGTTCCCGGGCCACTCCAGCCCGGGAACCGGCCACCCCCGTGATCAGGTCCGCGACCGGTGCGTCGGCCGGAACGACCGCCCCGGACCACCGGACCGGCAGCGTCGCGTCGCCGGTGACCGGTCAACGATCGTGCCGGTGGGGGATCGCTCTGCGGGACGCCGGCGTCGCTGCTTCAGAGCAACCCATGGCCACGGCACCATTCCGGCTTCGGGTAGGAAGTACAGGCCCCAGCGCCAGCCCAGGCTCGCGGTGGCCGAGGCGCGAAGCAATCACCCGCGGAGCCCTCGTTACTGCATAGACCCTCGGTGGTGACAACTACGCGAGCGAAGCCGGTGACAACTTCACGACGCTTCACACCCCAAGTGTCTGCTCGATTGGTGTCCCACATGTTTGGTTCTAAATTGCGTGCCACTCCTGGGCTACGGATCTGACTTCCGGTACGGTCGGTTGGATGGAGCTTGGCTACGCGCGGGTGTCGACGGCGAAGCAGGACCTCGATCGCCAGGTCGACGCGCTCCAAGTCGCCGGTATTGATAGCAAGCACATCTATCTGGACAAGAAGTCTGGATCGACGGTGGATCGGCCTGGACTTCGTGCGGTGCTCGACTACGCCCGAGGCGGGGATGTGATCGTGGTGCACACTTTGGATCGGCTCGGTCGAACCGTGCGGGACACGTTGAATTTGATCCATGAGCTGGGGGAGCGGGGTGTCGGCGTCCGCAACCTGGCCGATCCGATCAAGGTCGACTCGTCGAACCCTGGAGATCCGATGGCTCAGCTCGCCGTGGTCTTGCTGGCGTTGTTCGCTCAGATGGAGCGGACCTACATGCTGGAACGGGCTGCGCACGCCCGGGCTGTGGCCACCGCGAAAGGTCGGCGTGTGGGCCGGCCGTCGGTGGTCAACCCCAACCAGCTTGATTACGCCCGCCGGCTCCGCGACGAAGGTTTAACCATCGCCGAGATTGTAGCCAAGACTGGCATCACCCGCACCAGTCTGTATCGGCATCTCCCGCCCCGTCCTACTCTGTAACCTGTGGCCCGAACCGGACCGGTTCAAAACCGCGACACCGTCGAAGTTCGTCCGCAACGACAAAGACGCCGGTCACCTTCCACGCGATCTGCGTCGGGAACGGTAACCCTCACCGCCCTCCAGCACGCCATCAGCAGCAACTGGACCACCGCGATACAGGTGCTGGGCCTACCTGCCGCCGATCCCCGCCGGATACCGCGGATGACTGTGTGGGACTGCACGTCGCGGCGTCAGGAGGTGGTGGGGGCTTCACGCAGGGGAAGCGGCCGCCTGCTCACTTCCCGCCCCGGATATTCCGGTCGGATAAGCACCAATTATCCGCCCAGTCCTGGGCCGTGAGTAACTGCGAGGAAGGAGGAACATCAAATGTCCAACACCGGATCCAAGCCGAAGGCAGGCGATGGCCACGTCGAGGTGACGCCGGGCTTCCGATTCACCGTTCGGGGTTTCCCGGTTGTGCTCACCCGGAAATTTCCGTTCGGCTTGTTGTTGTTGGTCGCGATGGGCTGGCTGCTGGCCAACCTGGGTGACAACCTCCGGGATGACAGCAGTCCAGTGCCCAACTGGAGTCTTCGAGTGTTTCTTGCGGGTCTGATCTTCGCTACGTCGGTGTACGTGGTCATTCTCTGCCATGAAGCCGCACACGCGGTGGTGGCATCGAAGTTCGGGTACCCACCGCAGTGGGCCAAACTCGGCGCGGTCAGCGCAGGGGTCAAGCTTCCCCGCGACCCCACCGGTTGGGCCAGGATCAGCATCTCCGCAGCCGGACCTCTCGCCGAAATGCTGTGCTCCCTGATCCTCATCACCCCATCCATCACCGGGAGTTTGATCGAACTGCTCACCGCCCCGACCGCGCTCGCCGGTCTGGGCATGTTCATCAACGGCGCCGTCGGCCTGATCGTCCCGCTAGGTCGACGCAGCGACGCGGCAAAGATCTATCGGGGCATCCGAGAGATCCGGCGGCCCGCAACGACCTGAACGCGCCATGGTCTTGCACCACACTCGGACAGTAACCCCTACTTGTGCGCTCGGCGAAGTTCCGCCCGGAGTTCAGTGATCCGTTCCTCGTGGTTCCCCCCGTTGGTCGGACAGGATGGGGTGCGCGACGCCGTTCCGACCGTCCAGCGGTTCCGCAAAACCCCGTGGAACCCCACGATCACCGACGCCGGGATTGTCATGTGCCGCTGGCCGGTCGTCGCCTCCCGCGACGCCCGCCGCGTGCTGACCGAACTAAGCCACGACACCGACCTCCCCGACGTACTCGACCCGCCGGTTCCGGACCGGGTCATCGTCCGAGAATCCCGCGCCGCCCGTACCTGGTGGGGCGACTATCCCGCCGGGGAAGCCGTCACCCAGGCATACGCCATCATCGCCACCCAGGTATTCCCGCACAGCTAGCACGCAGCCACGCACGCACGCAAGTACGTAAGACAGGAGACACCATGGCTACCCCGGACCGCCCGCAACCTAGAAGCCGCAGCAAGGCCACACCCGCCGTCGACGAAGCCGCCGGCGCGACACCCATCGCACCCGCCCACACAGCGCCGACCCCGGCGCGGCTCACCTCTCGAACCGCCACCGCGCCGGCCGCCGCCTTTGTCCAGCTCAACGTCCGGATTGACCTAGATGTACAGCTGGACCTGGAAACCATCATGACCAGAGAAGGCCTGAGCAAGGTCGGCGCAGTTACCTACGCAATCCGCCAAGCCGCCGGGGGAGTGGCATGACCGAGCGCCCACCGACCGAGCATCACCCGAGCATCGTCACCGAGCTGGCCGACGCCCGCGCCAGAAAGGCCACCGCCCCTGCCGTCCACGAGGACCTGCGCGCCTGGGCCAAAGGCATCCACACCAGCGGGGCCGCCGTCGAACTGCTCATCCGCGGGTTCGGCGGCCGGTTCGCAGCTCCGGGCAACCCATGGATACAACCGCGAGAACACATCGGGCATTGGGCCGACCTGGAAGCCATCCCCGGCAACATCGGCGCGCTGTCCAGCGGCGAACGGGCCTACCTGCTGATCACCGCATCCATCGGCCTCGGCGGATCAGACGGTCCGATGATCAACCTCAGCGACACCATCCCAGCCATCGGACAAGTACAGCTCACCCTGGTCCTGGCGGGCATCGCCCACGCCAACGGCAGCCACCAATCCAGCGGCATCGAAATCGACCCGATCACCGGAACGGCCAGCATCACCCAGCACGCCAGCCTGTACCCATGGCCCGAATAATCGGCTCACCGCGACAGCCCGACTCCGAGGAGGATGGGCGAACCTGCGGAGCATGATTACTGACGTCGCCGCAGGGGATCCGCGAGCGCACCAGCGTTCACGTTCGTCAGACACCGCTGGTTCGGTGGGATAATTTTCGGATGGTCGACTTCTCACGGGTGGACACCGAGCGCCTGAAGCTGACGCGCGCGCTCCCTCGCAGCCGGTCAGGCGCCCTGCTCCGCCTAGCTAGGAGCCGGTCGAGGCCTGCCGCTCGGCCTTGTAGGCCTCCAGGGCTAGCGCCAAGTCCGCTGCGGCGTCTTCCGCGCGTTGTTCGAATGCTCGTTGAGCGGCCGGGTTGGTCCCGGGCCCGCCCGTAAAATCCTCCAGCTGGCCGCTGGCTACGGAGTTGGCCACGATGGCGCGCTCGTACCACTGGGCGGCGGATTCGCCGGGGCGGCGGCTCATGAGCCACATTATCTACCTGTTCCGGGCGTATGGGGTAGTTGATCAGACAAGTCCGGAAACATCATTCACCGACGGTTCACCGCTTCGGTTTGCAACCGCACCATCGGCAAGAGCGCAGCCCCGTCACTATGGGTGGAGGCGGGGTAACTCCATTGGAGGAAGACAACACCCCATATATGCCCGGTGTTCTCACGTATGGTCGATCCGTTGCCACCGATGCTGCATGCCCGCCGGGGGGCTCGGATTCTGAGGGTGCGCTGCAAGGGAAGGTGTTGCCCAGTGGTCGCTGCAGTTGAAGTTCTGGCCGAACAAGATCAACGCGCCGGCGACGGGTTTTCGGAGCGGACCTTGTTGGCGAAGGTGGCCGGCGGCGACCAGGCAGCGTTTGAACAGCTTTTCCTGCGCTACCAGGCCCAGGTGTACGGGGTGGTCGTCGCGGTGCTGCGCGACCAGACCCAAGCCCAGGAGGTGACCCAAGAGGTCTTCCTGCAGTTGTGGCAGCAGGCGTCGAGGTTCGATCCCACTCTGGGTTCCACCGCAACGTGGGTCAAGCGTGTCGCCCGCGCCCGGGCGGTTGACCGGGTCCGGCTGTGTGAAAGTGCCCGTTTGTGAGCACACCCAACGGGCCGGCCCAGACACTGCCGCCACCAGGTGAAACCTACGTCGGCCGCGTGCTCATAAGCCAGGACCGAAATCTATGGCTCACAACCACAATGCCTGTACGTTTCTGATCCCCAGCGGTAAGCTAGAGGGATCAACCGAGGGAGAACCGCTATGGCGCACGTCCGCTACTCCGAGCAGTACCCGGACCTGTTCGCGCCGCTCACCGCCGATCAGGTGTGGGCGATCGAGCAGACGTTGGCCAACGGCCGCCTCGAGGGTTGGGACCCGGACCGCTCCGACGTTGCCGACCTCATCGACTACACGCTTGGCAAACTCACCCGCGCCGAGTACGTCTCGCGAGCAAGCGAACGCCGGGCAGCCGGCCGCGTCGCTGTCTGATGCCGGCGGGGGACTGGGCGTCCTACTCCTGGCCGGGCACCACAGTTCTGCGCAACAGGCTCGGTCTCCATGATCGCGACGACCTCCGCATCCAGGAGTACGCGTTCGTGTCCACTCGTCAAGCCGACCTCGAAGTGGGAACCGTCGTCATCCCGGCCACCTATGACGCCGCCCATCTACGCGCCATTCACCATCACCTGTTCCAGGACGTGTACGACTGGGCCGGGGAACACCGCACCGTCCCTCTGGCCAAGGACATCAGTGAATTCGCACCGACCAACCGGATCTCCAGCTACCTCGACGGCGCGGCCGCCATGGTGGACAACACGTCGTGGCCGTCGGTGCCGGCCGACGAGTTCGCCCGCACCATGGCCAAGGTCTACGCCTGGGCCAACCACGCGCACCCCTTCCGAGAGGGCAACGGCCGCGCCACCAAAATCTGGCTCGCCGCCATCGCCGAGCAGTCACCGTGGCAACTCGACTACGAGCGGATCGACGCCGACGCCTGGAACCAGGCAGCCGCCCTGTCCGGCCCCGACCGAGGGCAGCTCACACCCGACCCCGGCACCCTGCTTCCCGTGTTCACCGCTATCACCACGGCCCGCCCCGAACCACCGGCACCCAGCCGGCCAGCATTCGCGGACCGCACGCGGGACATCAGCCAGCGGCTCAGCAAACCGCCACCCCTACACACCACCGAACCACCGTCCGAGCCGAAAAGGCCGCCGGCCCTTGGCATCGACGCGGAAGACGAGCCGTCTGCCGCACCCGACCGACAACGACCGAGGTATCGGCAATGAGCAACGTCATCGGCTACGCCCGCGTCTCCACCCTGGAGCAGAACGCAGCCCTGCAGGTCGACGCGCTCACCGCCGCCGGCGCGGTCCGGGTTTTCACCGATCACGCCTCCGGAGCCACCGACGACCGGCCGGCGCTCCGCGAAGCGATGGCCTACCTCAACGCCGGCGACACCTTCGTCGTCTGGCGGATCGACCGCCTCGGCAGATCTGTGGCCAATCTGATCGAGACGGTCAACAACCTGGCCGACCGCAAGATCCAGTTCCGGTCGCTCACCGATGCGATCGACACCAGCACCGCCGGCGGAGAGTTCACCTTCCACATCTTCGCCGCCTTCGCCCAGCTGGAACGCCGGCTGATCTCCGAACGCACCCTGGCCGGCCTCCAGGCCGCCCGGGCCCGCGGCCGCGCCGGCGGCCGGCCCACCGTGATGACACCGGCCCGGCTGGCCGAAGCTCGGCGCATGCGAGACGCCGGCCAAACCCTGGCGTACATCGCCTCGACGCTCGGCGTCGGCCGAGCAACGGTCGTCCGGGCCTTGCGTGAGCAACAACCGGTCCGTCAACAGCCGACGACGCCCGATGTCGATGTCGCCGGTCAGGCGATCCTCGACACGTTCGTTGGTCCAGCGCCGGGCGCTTCAAACCCGAGAGATCGGCGAGGCCGGCTGACTGTGTACGAGGCCGCACCGGCTGACAGAAACCCAAGCTCCGGGTACCGTTCGTAGCGGATGATGACTGACCATGGCTGCTGACTCCTACGCCGACCTGATCGAGCGCTTGTTCGTTTCGTTCGAACATCGGCACACGTTTTCAGTCATCGAAACCATAGCTACCCAGTGTCAAGTCGAGCTGGCCGGGCAGACCTCACTGGGTGCCGAATACGAACTGCTCGAACGTCTCGCCCGACACCGACTCGCCGAACTCGCCCCCACCCGGCCGCGGCCACCTGGCCGCGAAGGGGCCTGGGCTAGCGACCAGTGATCCCGCCGGCGGTGTGGCAGTCGGAGCATTCCCACCCGGTGGCTTGCGTCACGGGCCGCCGCGTCGTGGTTCCTCCCGATCGGACAGCGCCCCATGATGGCGTTCCAGGCACGGTTGAGCGCCCAGCGCCGGATCTCAGTGGGTGCCGAGGGGGGTGTTCTGGTACGACACGAACGACCAGCCGTGGGGCTCGCGGCGGGCGGTGATAGTGTAGACGGTGCGTTTGTTCTGGTCGCTGGAGCGGTGGTCTTTGTAGACGATGTGGCCGTAGGCCACTAGTTGCGCGATGTCGGGGGTGAGGAAGGTGATGCTGTCGATTTGGCCCTCGAGTCGGCTGTTGCGGGCCCAGGCCGAGAAGATGATCGTGTGGCCGTCGACGATTTCCTGCCAGCCGCGCTGCACTTTCCCGTTGGCGATGATGTAGGTGGCGTCGGGGGTGAAGCACTCGGCGTAGGCTTCGGCGCCGAGTTCCCAGCTGTCCAGCATCCGCTGGTAGTGGTCGCGGATGCCACGCTCGTCAGCGAAGGTGAGTGGTTTCGCGGTGGTGGATGCGGTCATGATGGTCCTCACCAACTGGTCGAAGGGTGCAGGAAGGCGTCACGGTGGGTGTCGGCCCAGTCGGCGAAGCTGCGCGCCGGCCGGCCGGTCACCTGAGTGATGTCGTCGGTGGGTTGGGAGTTGAACGGCTCCTGGCTGGAGCGCAACAACTCGACCACGGCGTGCGCCAACTGGGCCGGCATGCCGTAGGACATCATCTGGGAGGTCACGTCCGTGGGGTCCGTTTCGACGTAGCTCAAGTTGATGCCCAGGACCCGGCCGAGGACGGCGACCTGCTCCGGTGGGCTCAGCGGGTCCGGGCCGGTGAGTTCGTAGACCATGTGGTTGTGACTGTCTTCGGTGAGACAGGCCGCAGCGACCGCGCCGATGTCGGCCGGGTCCACCACTGCGGTTCGGCCGGTAGCGAACGGGGCGTGCGCGACGTGGTGGGTCGCCACCGTGGATGCCCACGACAGAGCGTTGGACATGAACGCGGTCGGCCGCAGGAACGTCCAGTCAAGGGCGGTGTCGCGGACCGCAGCCTCCCCGGACCGGTGCCAGGTGGTGATCGGGTCGGTGGAGCCGTGCCCGACGCTGAGCGCCGACAGCTTCACAATCCGTCGCACACCTGCCTGTTGAGCTGCTGCCGCGGCCCGGCGATCATGCTCAACGATGCGTAGACCGTCGCTCAGCAGGAACATCGCATCCACTCCACCCAACACCGGTATCAGATCGGTGGAGCCAAGATCGGCCACCACCTTCTCCACCCCGTCAGGAAACTCTGCGTCCGCGTTGCGGGTCAAAGCGCGGATCCGACCTGCGTGAGCGGGAAGGAGCGCGGTCAGGACCTCCGAACCGACCGTCCCAGTGGCCCCGGTAACCAGGATCATGAAGGCTGCGCCTCCGCCTGGTTCAGTGCCGGGTCGGCCGTCTCGGCGTCGAGTTGCTCCAGCACGGCTTGACACCAGGACGCCTCGGCCTCCAGCCGCAGATTCGTGTGGGCGAAGGTCAATGACTCCCGTGCCGAGATATGGGGCCCAGCCGCCTTCCACTGGTTCTGCCAGGCGATCGACTGCGCAGTGATTCCGGCGACCCGGCTGTCGAACACTCGACGCAAGTCCGCGACCGAGAGGTCATGAGAGTTCTGCAACGCCAGATCCACCGCATCGGGCCGTAACTCGGTCGACGCGAACGCAGCATCACGAACCGCCCTGAGCTCGTCCCGACCAGCCACGGTGATCTCGTACACCGTCCGCTCGGGCCGGCTGCCGACCTTCTCCGTGTGGCTGACAGCGATAGTGCCGTCGCTGGCCATGCGCTGTAAGGCGGCATAGACCGAGCCGGCTTTAAAGTCAGTCCACAGCTCAGTCCTGTCCACCTGGGCCGCCCGGCGGATCTGGTGACCGTGCATCGGACCACCGCGGTCCAAGGTGCCCAAGACGAAAAGTCGGATAGCGCTCACGACGCCCAACCTAGATACCCACACACGATTAGTCAACGTTGACCAGTCAGTGGTTAGAACACGCCGGCGGCCCCGCCCGTTTAGACCGTTGCCATTGCGAACATCGCACCGCCGAGAACCCTGCCCCGGCGAATACGGTTGGTGATCGCACTCTCGGTCAGGTCAGCCCCCTTCAAGTTGATCACCATGACGAATACCGATGTGCCGTACTTCTTGAACTGCTGATACCAGGTCAGCCCCTCCGCCAGCACGTCGTACTTCGCGAACAGCATCAGCCGCGGCTCGTCGCCCACCTTCGGTGCTTGCACCATCGCCTGAGACGGCCAGAGCACCGCGCCCCATCCATCCGGCATCTTCTTCCACATCTTGTTCTCTTCCACGACCCCGAACCCAGCGCGCTGAAACGCCTTCATCGTGGCCCGGCCCCGAGCGTCGTCCTCATCGTTCAGATCAACTATCAAGATGGGAGTCCCGGCGAAATTAGCGACCAGCAACCGCGGAGGCACCGCGTACGGAACCACCAGCGTCGCCTCGTCCAAGTGGCTGCCGTCACCCGGCTCGGTGGCGTACATGATCTTTTCCAGCGCATCAGCAGCATCCCGAGCCACGTTCGCCTCAGGAGGAGCCTGCCGGCCGACCTTTACCCGCGCCGTAGCCACCTCTCCCCGCTGTCGCGCCTTGTCGAGCAGCTTGAAGAGCCCCTCAGCCGAGACAGCGTCACCGAGTTTTTTCAGCCCCAGGGCACCAGCGAAGACCACGATGGTGCCGCTCTTCCGAGCGGTCTCGAACCACAAAGTCGGGATCCCCGGGAGCCGGTCCAGCAGACCGCCGAGCGGTGAACTGATCGCACCATCGCGGGTGCCTTCATCGAACAAGATCTCGTAGCCGCTCACCACCGTTGGCAGATCCGCACTTCGGGCGACGAACAGATCCCACTTGTCTTCCAACAGCGTCTGGAACCACGGATCGATGAACCCGCCGCCCGGTGTGAAGAACCCCGAGGCATCCGACCTGTCCACGAACAGGGTGGCCACCGGGCCGCCGCTCGGACCGGGCATCGTGACCGCGAGCGATATAACGTCGTCGAGATCGCCAGCGGACCCGAGCGACATCGGTGTGTCGATCTTGATCACCCGAGACACGCTGCACCGCGTGTGCGCCAACCGCAGCAGCGGACCGTCGGTGAACTGGTACATCATCAGCGCCGCGACGCTGCCATCACCGACGCTTCCGTCCATTTGACAGATCGAACACCGGAACTCATCCGTCTCGGCCAACCGCCCTCCGCTGGGCAAGCCCAGCTCCTCCAGTCGGAACGCCACTTCCGCCCCGATCACTACCTGGCCCCGCGACTTACCGGTCATCCTCTAACCCCCCGAATAGCGTGTGTGGGATCAACTTCTTCGTGTAAACAGAGCATGCAGCGCATCGACCTCTTTGGCCACGATCACAGACATTTCGGTGCGTCGGCCCTGGACCTACTGTCGACCCAAATCCCCGGTTACGCGCATCTCCAACAACCACGCCGGCCGCAACCAACCACAGCTGCAGCGTCCACCAGATCGCCGGATACCGGTGTCACCATCTCCGATGAGGATCCACGATGAGATTCCGTTGCCGGGCGAGCCATGTGCCGGTGTGCAGAGGGGAGCCAGGACACCCCCACCGACGACACTTGGACACCTTCGCTCACCGACGAAGACAAACGGAACCTCATCCCATTGTTCTGGACCCAGCTTGCCACGGAGAAGTGACGCGACACGGACCGCCGCCTCACTCTCCGCGACACCCTCCACCACCCACCCGACTCCTCGACTTGTCGGTCCATGACACCTCACGGTCAACCCCAATCGCGCAGACGAACCAACTGAGGGCATCACTCGGCAGGTTGGCCATCCGCAAGACTCGATGACGGAAAGTTACTTTGCCCCGGTCGGTTGTTTCCGAGCCCTGGGCCGATCGGGCGGACCAAAGGTTGCCTGGGCTTGTCCTGCCCAAGGTGTCGCTGATCTGACATGTACCCGATCCTCTCTCAAACACTCGACCCGGTGGCGGTTTGACCTCCTCCTACATGGGATTACATAGACACCCGACGCTCCCGAGCCGTTCAGTTCGTGCCGGGCCGCACGGCGGGTCACCATCGGCCGATCGGGACGGTATGTATTCCCGTCCCCGCGCGACACCAGTGGGCGTAACAGTCCGCCACAAGCCCGCGGCTACCGATAGCTCCACGATCCGCTAGCGACGAAGCCGACCACGGCGTCGAGCAAAGCTGCCCACTCACAGCTGAGTGGCGGCGGGTGACACGATCCTTAACGACAGGCCGTCTCGGGCGAGCCGAGGGCAGGGACGGCCGGCCAGAACACGCGACGCCCGGCGAGCAGCAGCAACGCAGGCAGCGTGGTCAGGCTGATCAGCAGCGCGGCGAGCACGCCGGCCGCGAGCACCGGACCCAGGCCGCGGTCGGAGTTGACCGAGGCAAACAGCAGGCAGAGCAGGCTGAGCACGACGGTGCCGGCGGAGGCGATGATCGGTGGCGCAGGCGCTGCGCAGCGCCTGCGCCATGGCGTGGCGGTGATCCTCGTGCCGGCGCAGTTGTTCGCGGTAGCGCGAGACCAGCAGCAGCGCGTAGTCGGTTCCGACGCCGAACACCAGGACGTAGAGGATGCCCGATGACAGGGCGGTGACCGTGAGGCCGGCCCAGCGGGCCAGCGCGTAGGTCGCCGACATCGCGACGACGACGGCCAGGCCGCCAGACACGAGGGGCAGCAGCCACAGGATAGGGCTGCGGTAGATCAGCAGCAGCAGCAAAGCCACCACCGCGGCGGCCGCGAGCAACAGCGTCAGGTCCACGCCGGCGAACTGATTGGTCGAGTCGACCTTCGCCGCGCCGGGTCCGGTGACGGCCACCGTGAGATCGCCGGTGGAGGCCGTCAGGTCGCGGATGCGGCCGACCTTGTCGGGCAGCGCGTCGGCCGCACCGCTCAACGGAACGCGGAACAGCGCCGCGGCGTGGTCCGTCGACCCGACCACGGGGCCGAGGGGAGCGGCGAGGTCGACGCCGTTGGCGACGGCGGTCCGGGCGGCGGCGACCCGGGCCAGGTCCGGCCCGGTCAGGCCGCCGGTGCGGGCGTAGACGACGACGAAGTCGGCGGTGTTGCCCACTGGCAGATCGGCCAGGATCTGCTGCACCTGGGTCGACTGCGCTCCGCGTGGTAAATAGTTGATCGAGTCGTCGTTCTGGACGGACTTGAGCTTGCCGGTCACCGGTGACAGCAGGACCAGGACGATCACTGAGAACGCGAGCACGATCCAGGTGGCCCGTCGTCCGGTCAGCACGTTGGCAATCACAGCTGGTTCCCTTCTCACGCGTCGGCGGCGTCGGCCGCGCGGACGGTTCCGCTCGTGGGGGCCGGTGTGTCGGTGGTGCGGCGTCGATCGATGCCGAGGTCGGGCGAGGATGCGAAGTGACGGTCGAAACCGTGCGCGAGCCAGATCAGGCCGAAGGTCAGCGCGACGATTGTGACGGCGGCAAGGGTCGCCCCGGCGGGGTCGGTCACCGCGAAGGTGGGAATGCGACGCTCGGGTACCGCGACCGCGCCGATGAAGGCGCCGAGCAGCCCGAACCAGCTGCCGCGCATGGCGCCCCGGTGCCGGCGTACGTTCCCGCGGCGTACCGCGACGACGCCGATGATCAGGCTGACCAGGGTGACCACCGACAGAACGTGCAACAGGCTGAGCTGCCCGTGCCGTAGCTCGCGGATGGCAAACGAGCTGGTGCTCACGAACAGCATGGCGGCCACCCAGATCCAGCCGATGCTCCGATGGACCCGGTCGCCCTTGACCCGGCGCCGCAGCTGGTAGCCGCCCAGCAGCAGTCCCAACGCCGCCGCGCTGGCGTGCGTGGCGATCAGCACGCTCGACCCGCTCACCGAGACACTTCCCGGGCAACGACGAGAAGAACGGTGTACAACACGAACCATCCACAGTGGACTGTCATGCCTCTCAGAGTGTATGGTCCACAGTGGAATGTCAAGCGTTAGGAAGATGGAGGAATCGATGGGCGCGCGGCCGATCAACGCGACCGTCGGGTCGCTGCTGGGGTTCCTACACGATGGCCCGCAGTCCGGCTGGGACCTGGTCACCACCGCCCAGCAGACGATCGGGAACTTCTGGAGCCTGACCCGCAGCCAGGTCTATCGAGAACTCGCCTCGATGGCGCAGTCCGGGCTGATCGAAGCAGACGAAGTCGGCCCCCGCGACCGACGGCCCTACCGGCTCACCGACGCCGGACGCCTGGCGTTCCGGACCTGGCTCGAGCAGGAACCCGGCCAAGAGCAGATCCGCTACCCGCTGCTGCTCACCCTCGCCTTCGCCCGCCACCTGCACCCCGACCAGATCAGCGAGTTCCTAACCCGCCACCGCGCCACCCACGCCGCCCGGCTCAACGACTATCACGACCAGCGGGCCGCCGCCGAAGCCGCCGGCGCGACACCACGCGACCTGATCACCCTCGACTTCGGCCTGCGCTACGAAACCGCCGTCCTCGACTGGTTCGACCACCTACCCCACGACCTCGCCGCACCACAGCGACAAGCCGCCACCCGATAGCCGACCGCTATCCGCGGCACCATCCGCCTCGCCAGCGAAGCCAAGGTTATCGAGCCGCACAAGCAGCGAAACGCCTGTCCGATCGCCGTTCCCCAATCGGTGATCGCGCGATCTTCGTCATCGCAGTGACGGAGGGTCGCCACGGCTCGCCGGTTGTCGTTCCGCAACTGAGACGAGTTCATTCCCGCCAGGTCTACACGACGTCCTGAGTAGACAGGCAGAAGGGATGGCCGGCCGGGTCGGCGTAGACCAAGCAGTGGTCGTCGTT
>JAABUO010003547.1_pt1 | contig 18571 bp, 12 predicted proteins | sample 5559291 | NCBI WGS metagenome assembly JAABUO01 (sample SAMN10711878, study PRJNA513372) | rock metagenome | isolation source: Antarctica rocks | place: Antarctica: Victoria Land, Finger Mt sud | reverse complement strand
TTGTAACAGTCTCGCCATGTTCACTTTTTTGAGTGAAAAGGATCTTGTCTGCTTGGACTTCTTTGACTCGAGAGTTCGTCAATACCTCGACCTGATCGTGTGCGAATCTAGCCTCAGCGAATTTTGACACGGCCTCGTCATATGTGTTGAGTATATGGCCTCTGCTCTGTATTACATGCACCGATATCTCATTTCTTAGGATCTTTGGAAATGATCGGCCCAAATCTTCGTTCAATAGGTCGAATAATTCGGCTGCGAATTCAACGCCTGTCGGTCCTCCACCACTGACAACGAATGATAGCAGACGCCGCCGCTCATCGTCAGATGTGGTTGGTAGGCAAGCTTGCTCCAAATTTTGGAGCACTCTGTTCCTCACATTCCTTGCGTCTTCGATGGTTTTGAGGAAGTGGCAATGTTCTAATCCTTTCACACCATGTGGATTAGCGGTAGAGCCTGCCCTTTGATTAGCGACATATCATACTCTGATATTGCGAGTTGTCCTACCGACACCAATAACGAGTTTATCATAGGGAAGATAGAAATGCTGTTTCACCCCTTTTGCGTCCATCTGCGCGACTTCTAACAGCTGTTCAGACAACTCGACATCTACCGCTTCCGCTTTTAGGAAATGTCCTCGTACGCGTTGGACGATACGCCGTATTGGTTCCACTAGTGATCGTAGCTCGAGTGTGCCCACAGTTGCTGATGGCAGCATTGGTGTGAAAAGGAAGTAGTTGACATCTGACACTACTGTAATATGGTAGTCATCCGGGTTGAGGGACTTCAGGAGCGCAACACTCCCCCATCCACTTCCGAGTATGACCAACTTCGGTTTATTCTTTTGCCTTGCCGTCTCATCGCAATCATCATCATCCACCAGCACTTCCGCGATTGGCAAATTCTTGGGCCCTCCTCTTTTGGGCTGCAGGGCAGATTCCGACACTGGGATGTCCGTGTAGGTTAGATCCTCACGATAGGTCGTGGCATCATAGATAAAGAAGGCTATTACGAGACCACCACTGACTAGAACGAAGGCACCGCTATAAGCAAAGAAACGATAGAAGAAACGAAATACAGGGCCACGCTTTATAGGTAGAGGATTCGTGGAGAAGCTCGGGCGAGAAGGTCGGACGGCATCAGGGTTCTGTAGAGGAATAGTCCGGGTATAGGTCTTTGATAGAGGGGTCGTTCTTTGCTGTATCGTTGACAGGCATCTTGTATGGGACAGGTTCCTTGGTATGGTGACCTTTCGTGTCCATGGTACAGACCGCAGGCGTCCCAAAGTCCTGGTCACCTCATTGCGCATCTTGCTGAGCCTTGCAAGGAACAAAACGGTTTAATTGAGGTGACCAAAGGATTGCGCTTGGGCCACCAACATAGTATTGTATGTACAGTGCCTACTACCTAGAAATAACAGCAAAGGAAAAAAAGATTCTTAGCTACGACGGCAGGCTGAGTGAATCGGCGTCATAGGGCACCGTAATTTGACAGCTCTGCATGGTATAAATTACCTTAGCACGCTTTCGCTGTAATTTTAGATAACGGATACCAAACTTACCTAAGTAACCACCCAGAATTGAGATATTTAAGATTGCCTTACCGTTCATCGATCACTATCATCTGCCGTAGAAGAGATGGGAGTCCCTGTCTTAGGAGACATAGGCACTTATCCATTGAGATAATTACTTTGCAGAAATGTTTTAGCTTACGTCCTCGTCGGACATGGCCAAACGAATTGGAGGCTCCGATGAGGAGGGCCCACTTGCGAAAAGACGAAAAACAAGCAGTAATGAGGCCAGTAAGAAGTGCACAGAAGAGATACAGTCCTCACAAGACTTGCAACGGCTTTTGGCTTTTGAACAGGATACTGGGTCTCTAGTCAAACAAAGTATGTTCTTACCAGTTTCCGTTTCGAGTCTCTCCTGACAGCAGCACAGAAATACAAGCGTTCAAGTCTTTTCTAGACTTTATTGCGTATAGTGAAGAGTCTGAGCCCTGGTCAACCAAAAAAGCAATTCTCCTGGATTATCTAAAGTCTCAGGTAGCTCATGACGATGAAGATAGTTCAGCATATCTTGCAGACATTATTCAGACCTGGCATTTCTCTGCACAGGCCAACAATGAAGGTTTGTTCTCGGCAGTGGTAGCTGTGCTTGCATTACTATTGAAGACAATATCAAGCTTCGTCGAATTTCGACGATATGGCAACCTTTTGGGCAGGACGTTGTTGCAAAAAGAGCAGATCAAGCTAGTTGACAGAGGCTTGAGCGCTAAGAAACCCAAAGAGCATGTGGTTTCACCATGCTTACGCCTCATGACTGAGATAGTATCTTTCGATGGCGGTAACGCTGCTAAGAATTTGTATCTCCATCGAGATGTAACCTTCAAGCATCTTGACTTATTTCTTGGTATGCGTAAAGATTCGGGAGGTACAGCTGATGATCGAAAACCCTCTGTCAGGAACAACGCACTCCGGTATCTGTTTGCCAACCTCAGAATGCAGGACCATGTTACGAAGATAGAGATCTTAGCTCAAGGAAGAACATTTCGCGCGGTATTGCAAGACATTAGAGAAGACTCGCCGACGATTGTTCAAGGCATACTTGATACACTGAAGAAAGAAATCGTAGAAAACAATGCTATTTCCCCTTTATCCAAAAGTCGACTATTCACGGATTCAACTTTACGACGGCTTGCCATGCTGTACAGTTACCATGAAGATGACCGAAATCTTGATGGAAGCATAAACATCGAGGATTCAGTTCATGCGTTTCTGCTCCAAATATGCACTAATGTGGAATATGGTGTACTCATCGCACAAAGTCCCCCAAGAACGGACGCTGCTAAAGATGATCTAGATACTGGAGGGGCACAAGAAATGATTTCGATTTCTGAAAGCTATCGAACGCTAAAGCCTATCAAGAATAGAACGCTTTCGTCGTTCCTTCAGGCTCTCCGGCCTTACTCCAACGTGCATCACCATGACCTGGCGCTTGCGATCTTTCAGGCTGCTCCTGAGCTGATTGCTGACTATTTTCATAAGCAAAAGAGATTTTCGTTTGAACCCAAATTGACAGCTACATGGATTGGTTATTCTAGGCTGTTGATGTCTACTGTTCAACTTCCAATACCCAAAGAATCTTTACAGAACACCAATGGAACTTTGATAGTGTCTCCTATTGCAGTTCTTATAGAAAGCATCCTACCACAACCTCTCACTAAGAAAGTCCTAACCCGATGCATAAATCAGAGTGCAGGTTTGATAACTTTCTTCGCTATGAAAATACTCGTCCTCGCATTTGAAAAACTGGGAACAGCTCTGAAGACGTTAAAATCTGCCAATCAGGATCATCAGGACCAATCCACGCGCCGAGGAGAACAAGCTGCTTTGGCGCTCATTGCAGCCTTTTGCCAAAGATGTCCTGACATGAAATATGCCATTGCAGTGTTTCGCAGTTGCGCAAAAGAAAAGGTCATGCTGCGAGAGGCAATCACACGTTTACTCGCATTGTACTATGAGTTTCTTCCACAGGTAGCCTTGGATAACAGGTTTGATATCTCTGTTGCGCTCTCGGTTACATTGCAGGAACACAAGTTAGGAACCCAAAGCTTGGAAGGACCTGGTATGCAATCGCTAGAACTTGGCCATCTTCTCAATATCGCGCATCGCTCGCCTGATATGAACTGGTGGCACAAAATGGGTAGGTTATCGCTTGTAGTTGAGTGATCAGCCTTGCTGACGACGTGTCTTAGGAAATATGCTGTTGTCGCCATTTACCACTGTACTACGATTGTATGTAGATAGTGGGCAAATGAACGCAGAAACTTCTTTGAGAGTCTTGTTGCAATCTATGATCAAAGAGTGTGCGTTTTTAAACCCAAACACACATATTTCGTCTCTCAATGTTTTAGTCTTGAGTCTCAAAGAATCTCAAGGTTGGAAAGCTTCGGATACTATTTATGAATTTCTCGATAATTGTGTTTTACGCTTCGTCAGAAAGCCAGTAAAGTACTACGACAACCTCACCCATCTTTTAGAAGATGTCAGAATACGCCAGAAGGACTCCAGGAGGCCAGATCTATTGTTTGTTGTGATCTTAGAGCAGTGGCCTTTCCTTGTCAAGTCTTCAACAGCGTCGGACACTGTCAGTGTCGCTCAATGGCTAGCTCGCTACCTGGACCTGTCGGCTCACGCCGGCGGAGACTTCACCCTTCTTTCTCAAATCCGTGATCGTTTGAATGATGAGGTATACGACAAAGACTGCCATGCGGTACTGAGAAAGGCTGTAAAGGAGCCAGTGGAATTCGAGAAATTTAGTGATCTAAATATTATAGATCGATCAAGTGGCATCTTGCAGGATCAAGACAAGACGCCCCGTAGTCAACCCAAACTCCCTTCTTTACCCGAAAAGTTGTTGCCTCCTGGGCCTCTCGAAGAAGACGAGGATCACGCCGGATTGCGCAAGTGGGCTCAGAAAGATGTACGAGATGCAATTGCAGATGGCTCAGTAGAGGACTTAATCTTCTGTTTGTGTTCAAAGCACGAAGAAATCCGCAAGCAGGCACTGAACGGCCTTCGTACCTTTATGGCAAAGCTTGAGGTATGTGCCATACCAATTTCCTCATTTCAAGTCTAATAAGCTCTTAGCCATCGGGATACAGCGAGTGGCAACAAACATACGTGCTTGTTGGAGAGATAATTGAGATTGCAACAAACGTGCTCTCCCAAGAGATGCTGCCTTCTTTGGCGGTGGTGATCGCAGCCCGATCTCTGTCGATCTTGGCTGACCCCTTACACGTCATGTATACCAAAATCAACAAATTTCTGAACAAAGGGCCCCAATGGAACGTAGCGAGGCTGCCATCGTATTGGGTAGACAGAGTTTTGCTACATCCACCAACTGATGATGAAGGTCACTATGAAGAAGTGAGATGGATGCTTGAAATATTGGTTGATGGCCTGCGAACACCAGCTGTGGGTTCTCTTTTCTGTGAAACTTATTTACATTCGTCTAATGCCACAATGCAGGACATGGAGATCTATCGACGCTGCCATATCCTTGAGCGCCTACTATCCATGACTGCATCACCATCGTTGCCGGAGAAGTGCAGCGAAAGGGTCATGCAGCTGCTTTTTCGCTGCACCTACGTTGGCGGAAGCACGACCTTAATCACCCGCTGCGGTTTGCTAAGCTGGATCGACTCTCGACTCACCTTGAAAAGAGCGAACGTGAATGAGCCAGATGTACTTCGACTGTTAGCGTCCAGGGTGTATGAGACCACTGACAAGGAGCGAGTGGATAATTGGAGCAAACAGACATTTGTTACTGTATTAGACAGTGTCCACATATCTGGAAATAAATGACCTGTAACTCATTTCAGATCTCCAACGTAATAGTTACTTCAGATTTTAATACAACAAAAAATGTTTGTAACAAATGTGACTGTAGGTCCAGGTTCTGTAATGATCAAACTCCTAAGTTAGAAATTGTGAATCTCAACTCGTCAATACCCAACTTTCGACTGTTCACCGCTGTGCTCACAATCACCATTTCCAATACCATTTTACGATTTACCGGACAGTATTCACTTGTTCGTTGGCAATAGAAACAGCTGTCGATCGTTGAACCCCGCCACCATTGACTCGAACATTGGACCACCTCTCTACGACACTCTGAAAGACTTTGCTCTTCTGGCACCCTAGCTTTACACGCAATAATACTTTTGTCCTAAGAATTCAAAAACACGTTTTCTAGTCCATACATTCGAATCGCCATCTGAGACACCGAGTCCTCTATAAAATACACCAATAGAGCTGGAATCGCTCAACCCAAAAACCTGTTGTGTACCGCACGTGAAGAGCGACGACGATCTGTCAAACTCGATCAGGGATATACTATTTCAGCAAGGAACCCTCGCAATGGCTCTACAGTATTCGATCGAGGGCCTAATGCTGCTGCGCGAGTCGCCGTTAGTATGCAAACCCTTGGGCTTACTGCCCACAGAGGAATGGATGGGGTAAGATAATGCCGCAGCATGAGCACAGGTTCCTCGAAGCTGACTATTGTTCAAGCCCTATTCCGGAACAGAACCAAAGGAAATCCTCTAATAAGAAACATGACGAACAGCCCACACTTGATAGCGCTACGAATCGAAGACCTTTGTTTGAGAGCAGATTGTCCCGGGGATTGAGTAGTGGTACGGAGTACTTAAGTAAAAACCAAATGCCTTAGACGTTTACTTACATCTATCTATTCTAGCTCCTGAGGATATTGTACTTGGACCCCCCAAAACAGCTTTCAGTTCCAGCGCGCGAAATTTGAACAAAACCTTTGATCATCCCGACCGAGCGATCTCTGGTCATATTAATGATGATGCGACTAAGGACAGCAATCACAACCACAAGGAGAGGCATGGTAGAGAGGGACACAAGAACGAGAGAGACGGAGAGCTCTCCCGAGAACCCAGACAAGGCACAACCCACAACCGGCGCAGTCTAAGGGATGACAGTGAGCCTTGGTTTGCTGGGCGGCAGCACAAAAATACTGATGGCGAAGGCGCTGAGCGACCACCTCGACGCAACGGCGATCGTGAACAAAACAGAGACAGAGATAATGGACGAGAGCCTAGAGTTCAGAGGGGTTTTGAAAACCATCGCCGAGATGTGGATCAGAAAGGTGGCGAAGATAATCACGTGCGGCGAAATGGGGCTGGTAGGGGTCGTTTGGACGGACCCTGGTCTCGCGACGACGGACGCCAAGATGGTGAAGCAATGGAGAGTGCTGGTGGCATGTTGAAGACACGAGATTGGCGAGACAAAGAAAAACCAGGCATGCGAGGAGCAGACCGAGAATGGGGTAGGGCGGCGAAGCAGGAGCAAGATCCAGAATGGATGGCCGAACCTGAGCCGGAGGACAAGAAGCAGTCTCATACTCAAGAGGATTTTGAACGATGGAAAGAGCGAATGAAGGCCAGCAATGGCCCGACTCAGGAATCACCAGGGGAGCAACAGCCTGCTACTCATGAGCGTTCTATATCAACGCTTAGCAACAATGGTGTGAAAGGCAAGGTCGAAACGCCACTTGTCGTAGACCCAAGTTTTGACGGATTCTTTGGACTCTGGAATGAGTCGAGAGACAAAGTTGTGAATAATGGCATGGAAGCACAGCCCGCAAAACATATGAGCAAAGCCAATACTCCGAAGCCCTCGAAGTTCACAGGATTTTTCAATCCGAAACCAGCAACAGCCCAAGCAGAGCCTGAGCCACCTGTACCTTCAATTCCTGCTGCGGAGACAGCCAAAGATTCTTCCAATGAGGACAGAGAAGGATTTCAACGGATATTGCAACTTCTAGACCGGCAGCAGCCTAGTGCTGTGAGAAACGGTACGCCGACTCGAGAACAGGTCCTACGGAACCTACCAGCCTCTCCTCCAATCCAGTCGCCTCGAGCTCGAGACTCGGCTACTGGACTGGAGAGTTTGCTTGCATCGCAAGCACATAGAGAGGCCCCTTCACAGAACCGGGACAGTGAGTTCTTGCTCAAACTGATGCAGCAAACACAGCAACCACGCCCGAGCAACACTGGAGCCAATTTTGGTGACCAACAAAAGGGTGAAGTAGCTGGACCGGGCACTCTGCAGCTTTCCAGTCTTCTCATATCGCCGCGAGACTCTGTCTGCTACACGCCGAATGCAAACCCACCGCTCGGGCTCTACAATGAGCCTTTAAGGGACGATATACAGCGTCGTGATAAACTGAACCCAAATGCGGATAGAAAGGGCCCACCACCAGGTTTCTACGAGGTTCCAAACAACGGTAATACGCAACGCCATCCACCCATATGCGCAAACCAGCAGCCATCCCTACCAGCTGGACTCCAGAGACCGCCAGGCTTAGAGCAGCTCCCATCTTCATACTCCCAATTCCAAATCCCGCGCCAAAGCAACATCGCAGCTCCTCCTGGCTTCCAAGCGCCTCTTCGCAACCCCCACCCTTTCCCCCCAGGTCTAATGGCAAGGATGCCCAATCCCAACGACCGAGCCCTCCAGTACGACATGAGGCCCGGTGTGAACGCTCCGATTGGCATGCCACCCCCAGGCTTCATGAACATGAACGTCCCTCCGCCCGGTTTCCCACCTTCTCCTTTCAATCAAGAAGGGAGAACCAGTCCATCACGAATGTTTCTCGGTGCCGGTGCGCAACGGCCGCCTATGGATGCGTTTGGGGATGCAATGAATTTCCAGAATCCGCCGGGGGCTTCTCGAAGGCAAGAGTAGGGATGGGAGCGTCTGGGAAGATGAGAGCTGGTGATTGTATGATACCCATATCAGCGGCATAATGGTTCATAGCTTTTAGTGCGATAGGTAGCTGGGGCTGTGGAATATGAATGTTGCTAAAGTGAAATGCCATTCTGCTTATGTGCCCAAGGCAAGAGTTTGCTAACTGTTAATGTGAATCTTGTCGTAAAGACCATGAGACCTCTCTTTCGAAACTCAGAAGTCGCTATGGATCACGTCTGCACTCTATCCCCAAGCCGCCCAAATCATATCCCAGTTAGAACCCTATCACCATATAATCAGTAAAAATCAATTTTCTACCAATTTTATCAAATCTTCCTAAATCTTCAGAAATTTTAAAAATTAACATAGCGGTGCACCGAGTTAGACTGCTGTGTCCGGATGCAAAAAGGTCCTGCCCGGATTCGAACCGGGGTTATTCGGATGTCCAAGATTTGAAATCAGAACCGAATGTGATGACCGCTACACTACAGAACCGTGAATACGAAAAGTCAAGCTTATTTTATAAAGTATACCATGTAGAAAAAGTGCTATGAACAAAGAAGTGAATTTAATGAGTGAAGGGATGTTTGTGGATGGGGGTAGATAGGTAGATCGTAATCGATGGGGTTGGTGGTGTTAGTGGTGTTATTCGTTCTGGGGGCAAAACAGTGTGGTTGTGTGATGCGATGGAGGGATTATAGGATGGGATGTTTGGAGAGGAAGAGGATAAAGAGGGTATATATACCTTGTCTTTCCTTGGGTTTTCAACTATGCTAGAGGAAACTGTGGACATGCCTATCTGACACGCTATGCCTAGAATATTCCATATAGGAAAATGAACAAAACACACCCAAAGTGCTCCAACCAAGCCATCCTCACCCCCAGGTCCCGCCTCCACCTCCCCTACCCTGCCTCTTCTGCGCCGATAATCGCCAGTCGTCCTCGCCCGCAAAACGATTATACAGCGGTTGAATCCTCTCGGCCTTTTTCCGCTTGGACAGGCGATCCGTAGCCGCTACTTTGAAGAACGTGGGTGCTGCTTCGACGAGCCACTGGTGGTAGAAGTTAGCTTTGTCATTCGTGAGATTGCTATATAAGGAAGCACACCTTCGGCTCAATAGCCGTCGTACAATGCATATACTCCTTTGTCGTCAACACCAACGTATGGAAAATCACGTGCTCTGCCGGCTTCCCAAACATTGCGCTGCTCGGATGCATATACACCGGCGTGCCCTCAATCAACGTCTTGTACCCCTCCTGCGGATCCTTCCTCGCCGCGTTTCTAAAAAACCCCGAACACAGCGCCTGGCGCACTTTCATGGTATTTCGCCCGCACGACACGACCTGGTGTTTGTAGCGCTCCATGATACTGACGAGCTGCTGGCGGACGTCCTGCGCGCGGCGCATGTTGCGGGCTTGGATGAAATTTTCGAAACACCAGGGGTTGGAGAATTTCGACTGTTTCCAGCTATTGTAGACGTTTAGTAGAGTAAGGTGATCGCCGTGGGGGTCGTGGAATTTGGCTTTCTTTTGGTCGGCTTGTTGTTGTTTTTCCTTTGGGCGGTAGAAAACGGTTTGGACGGAGAGCATGGCGACGACGCTGAGGATTTCGTCTGAGCAACCCATATCGACGGAGTAGATGAGGACTTTTGCGAGGGCGGGCTCCATGGGGAAGTCGGCCATTTTGCGGCCGAGGCGGGTTAAGAGGCCTTCGTCGTCGAGGGCGGAGAGGGCGTAGAGCTCTTCTAGGGCTGTAAGCATGGTGTTTGTGGGTGGGGGATCCATGAAATCGAAGTGGAGGAGGTCGTTGATGCCCATGGCTTTGAGCATGAGAATTGTGTGTGACAGATTTTGGCGTTGTATTTCGGGTATGGATGTAGGGAGCATTTCGGATTGGAATGCAGCTTCTGTATAGAGTCTGAAACATTTTCCAGGACCAGTTCTTCCAGCACGGCCAGCTCTCTGCTTAGCTTGAGCCTGTGAAATGGGGGTGACAACCAAGGAATCCATTCCCAATTTCGGATCGTAGGCGTTCTGTTTTACAAAACCGGGATCGATAACATAGTAGATCTGATCAATTGTGATTGATGTTTCGGCAATATTGGTCGCAATGACGACCTTCCTACTGCCCAGTGGTGCAGGGTCGAAAATCTTGCTCTGCATCTCACTTGGCAAGGCCGAGTAGACTGGTAGAATGATAAGCTCAGGCACACTCGGTCCGAGTGCTTTCATTCTTTCGTACAGTATCTCGCAACTCGTATCGATTTCTTCCTGGCCTGTCAGGAACAGCAAGATATCGCCAGGTGGCTCCGTAAGATGGATCTGCATAACTGTGACAAGAGCAGCATCCAGATAATCCGACTCGGGCTCTCTTGAGTACATAATCTCCACGGGATACGTTCGCCCAGGTATCGTGAAAATCGGGCACTTATTGAAATACTCCGAGAACTTGTCAGCATCAAGCGTCGCTGAAGTGACAATGACCTTCAGATCTGGTCTTCTTTTCAGGGTCTTTTTGAGCAAGCCAAATAAGACATCTGTTGCGATCGTTCGCTCGTGGGCTTCGTCCAGCATAATTACCGAGTATCTCTTCAGATTGGGGTCTAATAGAATCTCTCGTTGAAGCATACCGTCTGTCATGTATTTGATCTTCGTCTCTGGACTCGTACAATCTTCGAATCGGATGGTATACCCAACTTCCTGGCCTAATTTGCAGCCGACCTCCTCTGCAACACGCTTCGCTACAGACATTGCTGCAACACGGCGCGGCTGAGTCACTGCTATTGCTCCATGGTTCGCGAAACCACCCTCAGCTAAGTACTGTGGCAACTGTGTTGTCTTGCCGGATCCCGTATCGCCTACAACGATCATGAGCTGATTCTCATTGACAGCGTCAAGAAGTTGCTTGCGAAATTTATAGACTGGCAAAGTTTCTCTTTGCTGCTTAATGGACATAGAAGTCCTTTTTCCCAAGGGCTGGTCTTTACTTTGCGTCACCCGTTTCCACTCTGGCAAGGCATCAGGAACCTTATTAGCTTGCGGATTCCTCAGATCACTGGCGAATTTGCGTTGATCTGGAGCCATCATTGGGTCTTGCCATTGCGCGTTCAAATCAACCTTTGAGGCTTGCTCGGCTGCGTTGTCCTGTGCTTCTTGCTGTCGTAGATCGCGGCGTTCCTTAGCTAATGATGTTCCAGCCATTGCAGCACGATTCATAGAGCCATCAGGCGCTTTGACGACTCGTATAGGTGACAGCTCCAAAGACTGTTTAGTCTGACCCGTAAGGAATGGAGGCTCCTCTTCCCGAACTTCGATATCGACATCCTCTTCTTCTTCAAAGTCACCTTCCCCGGCTAAGGTCGCGTTGTAATCCTCGTCAATGTCTGGGTAGTCTAATGCAGATATAGCGCCAGAAGCTATTAATTGTTTAATTTCCCATCGTTCTGGCGATGCCATTCTTTTCTTGTTTCGCATAGGCTTGCCATCCATTTCTCCTTCAATGACCAGCACATCCGAACCCAGCCCACCGTAACGACCGTTGCCATTTGTCGTAGGACCGATTCCATCCAGTCGTTCCATATTTGCTCCTGATGCTAATCGCTTCTGAGGCGCAAGATCTCGACCTGTAACTTGATCCACCTCTTTCATTGATAGGCCAATTCGAGTTCCCTGAATACTCATGACCTTGACCTTAACTGCCTGACCTCGAGATACTAAATCTGACGGATGATTCACCCGGGCTCCCTCCTGCATCGCAGAAACATGTACCAAGCCATCTACCTTTCCCTTTATTCCGTGTACGTTCACAAAGGCCCCGAAGTCCTTCACACCGGTCACTGTTCCATCATAGACCTTAAACAACTTAGGGGCATCATCGATTTCTGGAACAGGGGGTCGCTTGAAGTGATCATCGTCAACTTCTCGATGTTGTCGCCTGCTGCTCCCGTGTCCGTTGCGGTGGGATTTTTCTTTCCCATGATAACCATTTGTTGCCCTGCTGTCGTAGCTGTCGTGCAAGTCGCTGTCCCGCTTCCGATGCCTCCCGTTTTGTTCTGGACTGTAAGACCTTGACCGCGATCGATACCTGTCCCTCTTCCTCCTGTCCCTCCCCTCACCTTCATCGTCGGGAGTCCGACTTCGTTTCCTGCTATTCGTGTCGGGTTGAGTCGTCATAGCCTTCCCCGCCAGATCTTCGAGCATGGCAAATGTATCATCGAGGGCGCCCATCTTGGAGGGATTGTCTTTGGGCACTGTCTCGGTCGGATCTTCCTCCCACTGCAGATCCCGATCCGGCATTGCCAAGCCGCTGAATATCCTCGTCTTCTTCTCAACATCATTTAGGCCCTCCTCTTCAGTGGGTTTTGCGTCTCCAGCGATTCCATATCTCGCTTTACCTTTGTGTCTGGGGTGCATCGTGAGGATTAGTCGATCGACGCTCTCGACTAGGCTGTTGGGGAATTCCGCGCCCATGACCTCCATCTGTGATTTGAAATCGGACAGAGAGTGACATTTTGAATGCTGATCTATAACGAATTCGGCAAGAGTTTTGTCATTAATTCCTAAATGGTTCTGAAGCTCAGAAGTCACTTTCGAGACTAGGGAAAGTAGCTCAAGAGACTCGAGGTCATCCATGACTGGAGCACCGCAGGAATACCAGAGGTTACGAAGACTTGGAATGTCGACAATCTGCATGACTGTCACCTCTTCCCTACCTATGGGCCTCAATCGCGGAATAGTTCCGTAATTCGCTTGTGGCGCTTGATAAGCACAGGTTTCCCTATTATGCTCTATACGTTTACTCTTCCACCCCCACATTCAGGATTCAAAGATATTGATGCTAGCTGTCTCTCTTCTCATCCACACTGTAAATTCCATCAGACCGAGACCTGCTGCTAGTGAGGAGTCGATGTATCCTCTCTTGGGCCATGAGCAGGGGGCGCTACAGAAGCCTTACCTCTCAATTATAAAAGTTACTATACATTCAATAACTCAATCGAGAAATTTCCATTGATTCTTGCAATCCAGCAAAACTAATGGTTTCAAATCTCGATCACCGCTAGAGAAGTGAATGGGAGGGACAGTACACATTCGAAGTGAGCTGCTCATATATAGTGCACCTAGCTTCCAATCTGGATTATTAAGAGATCATACCGATGTTGTTCTTCTTACTTTCAGGAGCTAGAGTAATTCCTATTTTTCACCCAAAACCTTGACTACTGTAGCTCATTGGGGTGACGGGTTCCAACCTGGCAACGAGGAGTTTATGAACATATACACGCCGTGGAAAAGATCTGAATGAGACCCTAATGATTCCTGGCACACTTATAAAGAAAGCTCTAACGAGTCGAGCTGCAATAATGGCCATTACCATGAGATGGCCGAACCTTACGAAAAAGACGACACGGTCAAGGACAGACTCCTAGAGTGGAGCGATCTCCTAGCCCAGTGCGGCCAGACTCTTTCGAAATCTAGCCCCTGTCCATGCTCGGTTCAAATTTGGCTATCTCACAAATCAGTAGCTACCATCCTGAGATTACGCCTAATACTAATCTACAAGAACAGCTCGCCGAACGCGTATGCCTATCCAGACAACCAGTTGCTGGAATTGGACCAAATACCGTTCAGGACGGGGCAAGCTTTTCGTTGCTCGAACAGGAGATTTTGACAAGCTATTACAGTATATCCGAAGCTGGAAATTGAGAATCTATCATTCATGATGATCTTTCTACTTGAACCTCTGATTTTCGGAAGTAGCTACGAAGTCAGATTCAAGGGGATTTTGATATTGATTATATGGCAGAAGAAGTCGAGAGTAGTATTTTCTCTCTCCAATCGCTCTATTTGCAGGTGTTGACGAATTGGCTAATTGGAATGATTATTGAAGCCGAATGACATTTACGTTTCGGACAGGAACAGATTGAAATAGAGAATGCTTGAAGAAGTCTTACGGAGACAAATCTAATCATGATAACTTGATCTCTGGGGCATTAGTGTTTTAACGAATTCTTTGCAGAACACAGGAAGAAAATATATTCGTATCACCTCTAACCGATCTAGGTGCTTCAAGAGCACTACCACAATTTTTGAAAAGGTACATTTGAGGTTGAGACTTTTTGCAAGAATTGCTACTTTTGATATATAAATTCCAATGTCGAAACCATTAGGTATCAGTAATGGTGGTTCCCTTATCGTCAGGCACGAACCCCTTGAGGCGCACAGCAAACGATTGAGTTGCTTGCGTTGAGCGCTTGGTGCCCTTGTTGACAGCTGCTATTCTTATCTCCTATGAGCCTTGAGCGAAGACGTGACTCTGAACCAGTGCCCGCGCTTTGGGTACCATTAGATCAACCCGAGAGCGCAGCGTATCAGGATACTGCGCAACGCTAGCAGCACAGGTCGCCTGAGCTAGACTCTTAGGTGTTCGAGCATCCTACGTAAATGCTACTCAAGGTCTGAGCACGGAATTTCTATGGGATTTGTGCCTGAACACCTTTTTCAATGTGCGAACTGTCCACTTTGGTCCTCGGGGGTCGCATTCGTCGCCGAAGTGAAACGAGCACAGAAGGTTGACCTTGTCAACAACAGAGAGAACAGCGGAGAAGATGTATAAGAAAACGTTGCTCCCTTGCTCGCGTTGCGTTGGGTACCTTTCTTGCCGTTGACCGAGTCCTTCTGTATTCATCACAATAGTAAAGTTAATCCTCGGTTCGACCTTGCATTTTATCTGATTTATTTTCCTTGCTTTGGAAACGGCGTTCCTGAGAATACTTTCTCTTCTCATATTGCTGCGACTTAGCACTGCCGTCACCGCATCAATCCCTGCAGTAGCCACCCAGCCCTCGTCGCTACCAAATAACTCGCAACATCCATCTGCAAGGTTAAACCACCACATCGCAACCTCTCCCTTCATGTATAGCAACATTGACACCGCCCATTACCATCCCCCCCCAACATCACCACCCAAGTTCACCCCTTCCAGGTTCCCAGTAGTCTCATAGTCCTCAACCTGCACGACCCTCCAGGCGAACTTATTGATTCCTCCGACGTCAACATCTGCATCACCGAAGCCCTCGCCACCCTCTTCAATCTCGTCCAGCAAGCATTAGGAAGGCCAATTCCCCGGGTCGGCGCACACTTCGTGTGCAACCAGGTTGCGATCGATTTCGAGCCGTTACAGGGCGAAGGAAAGCCGCCACATATCAATGATTCAGAATCATGGGGTTTTTGCGACAAGGTTCATGGAGGCGTACCATTACCAGATGGGGTATATAGGGGATGCGTTGATAGTGTTGGCGAATGGGGGTGCAGGGAAGAATATGATGGGGACCAACGCTTCTTGATGGAATAGAGAGAGATGGGTTCTTCAAGATCAGCAATGTAAAATTACTTATGATCGCACAAGAATTGGGAAGAATCCGCCCATGGTATATACAACAGGTTTTCTAATGCACCAATGGAGACGCCATCCCAAATGCTCAAAGATGTTTGATACAGCAAAATATGACGAACCCCGTCTGAGCCGTTATGGCGTAATACATATCATCGATGGCAATTTACGTACCGTGTCTTATTCAAGTTCCGCAGATGTTGAGAATGGACAATTTGGATCAAGGTATTCGATTGTAACGCAAAGGGCTTAAGCTTGCTCAACCGGCTGCGGTGCTAGGTCTTTCGCCAGCCATTCCCGGTATTTCAAGAACCCGGTAGGATCCAACGACCGGAACATCCGTACTGGTAGGGTTTCGGTATTTTTGAATGGCAGGAGAATGAATCACCTGCTCCCCATGCTTAGCATCAAAGTCTTCTCCGTCCACCTGAAACCTTCGAAGCAAGTCTTTCTGCCGTTTCGTTCGGCTAAGATCTCTCCTGGGTTTATAATATGTGACTTGTGACAACACCTTGTCAATCTTTTGCTCAACCAATGATTTGACGTGCATTGTCAAAATGTGACTTGTGAAAACCCCGGTAAATCTGAAGCTGAGCCACAAATACAGGATGAGCGCTTTGTGCAGGTCCTCTAGTTTACTAAGATATTCCCTCTCCGTGGTCATTTCTAGGTCCAAGACGTCCAAGTTTATTTCCGGTATATCAAGCAATGCCCCGCCGCGGCTATTTGCGACGCATCTTGCCATAGCTTGCAGAACTTCATACATTTTTGGATTTCTCATATTAGCAGGCGCTGCGGTAAACGTAACCCGATCACTAATAGTTAAGTCCTTAATCGGTTCAATCGCGTCCGCAATGCTTATTTGGTCCTTCAGCACGCAGAGATGAAATCTGGGGTGCTTGAGTGCTAATTCGTGAAGCCGTAGAAGTATAAAGCTGAAAGGTGTTTTTGTAGGGTAGTGAGCGGCGAATTGTAGGACTATGTTGGTGGGAGGGAAGATCCCAGCACTCATGATTGGATCTGCTTCAGTTTGCATGGCCTTTCGGACCAGCTGAAGATCCATCGATTCAAGGGTTGTGATCAAACCTAAATTCTGTGCGGGTGACAGAATTGGCAGCCTCATACTTTTCGGGACCCCGTTCTTGATAGAAGATTCTGCTGTAACCTCATTCTCATTCGCTTGCGCAGCCGTGCGATACCTACCGGCACGTCCGGCTATCTGCTTGATGGTTGAAGTTGACGCGTACTCGAATTTGTGGCCGTTCCACTTCGAGATCGACTCGAAGATGATACGTTTTATGCTCCTATACTTACGATAAGCATCTATAGTAAACACGAGATGCGAGAACCTACAAATTCAGACCCATACCAATTGCATCGCTGGCTACTAATATATCATAGTCATTGTTAGGATCATTGAAAAGTTTCGCTTGCTGTGCCCTTGTGTCAGGTGGTAAGCTGCCATATATTATGGCTACCGGCTTTTTTGTTTGTTTCTCGATCTCTCTCTTGAGGACGTGGATTCCTAACCTTGAGAATACGACTACACAGTCCCCTTTTCTCAAGTTACTCAAATCACCGTTCAAGCTGGTTGTCATGGTTTTGAGAGGGCTCAATCGTTCATAATGATGTATTTCCAGCTTGTCCCCCATTGCCGTAGCAAGCTCCCTGATCAAAGGTACAGTTCGTTCTTCTCCGCATAAATGGATCTCTTTGGCTTGCAAGCCAAGAACAGCCTGTGTCCATGCCCAGCCACGTTCGTCATGTCCAATCATTTGAATTTCATCAATGACTGCAACCTCGACTTCGGTGTTGATGGGTACCATTTCTACAGTGCAGCTACTCATTGCGACATTTTCATCATCGTTGATCTGTCTTTCGTCCCCAGTGATCAGGTTGCAAGATATTCCCTTGGCATTGAGTCGTGTATAGACCTCGTGTGCTAGCAGTCGTAAAGGCCCCGCGTAGACTCCTGACTCCGCTTGCTCCAATCGTTTTAAAGCATGATATGTCTTGCCTGAGTTTGTGGGCCCCACATGCAGATGTATCTCTCGCTGTAATGTCCGTGTCGCCGGGTACCATTCAACCGGATAACGTAGATCAGCAAGCTTTGCCTGTGTATCGATGCCTGATGCAGAGAAATTCCGGCTCGTGATGGCCCCATGGTAAGCGTATTTTATCTGAGCGTCCAAGCCTGCCTGAGCACGATCAACATATGCTTGCCGCAGGCTGACAAAAATTGGTGGAGGGTGCTTTTCGAGATTGGGGGATTTCCAGTTTTGAAGTGTCGATGTTATCTGCTGTGCGAACTTGGTGAATTCAACGTCCATCAACTGCTCTGCTAGATGTTGTAGTCGGTCAATTAGTATAGCTATCATCTTTTCATTGTTGAGACCTTGGCGTACAGAAATGCCATCGAAGGCAACTCTAGCACGACTACGCTGTTGGATCGAAGAGCTGAACCGAGCTGGTGGAGGATTTTTCTTCGCGATAGCTGATGATCTGTTCCTGCTCTGCACCGGCCACCCTTTTACTTGCGGCCCACTGCCTCCGTGAAATGAGGTTAATAGACCGGTGGGCCATCGCCCAGTCGTAGCAATACATCCTAAGCTCTGAACCCTGGCATTGGAGAGTAAACCTTTGGCCGCAAGTCGATTGACTTCGGGCATTCCCGGATTGGGAGGAGACGAGTGTAAACAAGACCCGGTGCTTCAGGATAACGTTGGCTTAGTGGGTGCGCTCATAGATTTGACCAATCACCGCAGATACATCTAATAAAAGGTGTTGTGGGTAGCATTCTGCACTGAAAGAAAAGTGGCGTCCCTGGTGTTCAAGCAAGTAAGACGTCGTGGATATAGGATATGTCTATAACTTACGGCGGGCCCTTAACCGAGCTTACGCCA
>JAABUO010003546.1_pt1 | contig 18576 bp, 6 predicted proteins | sample 5559291 | NCBI WGS metagenome assembly JAABUO01 (sample SAMN10711878, study PRJNA513372) | rock metagenome | isolation source: Antarctica rocks | place: Antarctica: Victoria Land, Finger Mt sud | reverse complement strand
ATCTTGTTTTATTAATAAGATTATTAATAATTATATAATTTATATTATAAATTAAATTAACAGCGTTATTAATAAATTAAGAAGAAAAAATATTATTAATCTTTTTAGTTTTTATATTATTACTTAAGATTTTATCTTTTATACTTTAAGTTTTAATTCTTTAATATTAAAATTATAATAACTTTCTTTTAAATGAGTTAATACTTATCTTTACTTTAAGTTTCGTAAGATTAAAATTAATTTTAATAAATTATATTATTTATGTTTATATAAATTCATTAAAATGTTTTAAAATCTTAACATTCATTAACGTTATAAGATTACATTTTATTATTAATAAGTTATTATCGTTAATTTATTAAAACGAAAATTAATTAATCTTTTACTATTATATAATTATTATTATTTTTTAAAGCATTTAAATTATTATTTAAGAAAAACGAAAATGTTATAAAAGAAAAAGACGAAGACGAACACTATAAGGTCGACTTCGTTAACTATTCGCTAGCGCGCTTAAATATAAAAAACGTGAAACATAATAAACTTACTATAATTATACTTAGTTATTATAATATTAATATATAAAACTAATTGTTAAAAAATATTAAAAGAATGAGCTTCAGCTTATTTAATACTCTTAATGACTTCATTATTAACATTTCATTATTTAATTATAATAAATCATTTTTAATACGTTATAAGAAACGTTAGCTTATTAAGCGACTCGAGATTATTTAATAAATCATTTAATCTTACTTTTAGTAAACGTTATCATAAAGCTAACGCTTGTTATTATTATAATTATCTTCTTTTTTAAAGCATTAATCTTTAGTATAAAGAAGTTATATTAATCTTCTTAAGTAAAAACACTTATTAATTCGCGTTTACTAAGCGCAGCTTTTTAAAGCTTATTAAAAATCTTTTAAATCTTTTTAAGTTAATAAAAAAAAAAGTCTTTTAAATATAATATTATCTTGTAATCGATTATAATTTATAATCTTTTCATTAAATTTTATAAGATTACGATTTTAATTATTATTATAATAATGTTTACTAGCGCGCTATCGTTATAATAACGCTAACTTAATGTTTATTTAATATTATCGTTACGATAATTACGTAATTCTTATTTATTATATATAATATTATTATTTCTTTTTTTTCTTTTTTTTCTTTTTCTTTTTATCTTTTAATTACATACTTTATATATACTTAATAATAGCGAGTAAACGATATAAAAATTAATATATATTTTTAAATATATATAAATACAATTATATATACTTTAAAGACAAGAAATAAACGATGTATAAACTCATGTATATGTTTTCTAGTATAAATAAACATAATATAATTTTAATGATTATACGAATTAATAAAGAAATAATAATTACGATTAATATATATATATTTATTAATTTAAGTATAAAGTTAATCTTTTATTTTTTAAAATGCGAAGATCTTTCATATATAATTTATATTAATAAACGCGAATGCGTACGCGAGTTAAATGTTTATAAATCGTGTAAAACTTAACGTTACGACTTAAATCGTTATATTACGATAAGTTTTATCTCGTTAACGCTATGATAATTACTAAAAATTATTTAATTCATTAAATGTTTTTAAAACGAAACGAAACGCGTTATTCATAAATTTACTTGCGTAAATTAACATTAACGTATCATTTTCGTTCGCGTAAAGAATAAACAAAAAAGATTAATAACAGTTATGAAAAAATGACGTCGCGTTAATGAATATATTTTTAACATCGCATATAAGATTTAGCTCGCGATTAAACATAATTAACGCGAGATTACTTAATTAATTAAGCGTTTAACGAAGACGAAACAAAAGCGTAATGAAACGTAAACGAAGTATAAAATACTTTAAATCGAGCGCGATAAAATTAGAAAAATGATAAGTAAAACGATAATTAAAAAAATAAAACAAGAAAAAAATGTAATAATAAGTAAGAAAAAGAAGAACGAAAAGAAGAAGAAAAAAAAGAAAAAGAAAAAGAAGCGCGAAGTCGTGAAGTAAGTTTTTATGAAAAACGACGTTAACTTGTTAAAAGCTTCGTTTATTAAAGATAATTTGTAAACAAGCTTTAGTTTAACGTTTTTAAACGTTATTAATAGCTCGAAGTCGTTATTTTAATACTTAAGTTTAATGTATACGATAATAAATAAATAAATAAATATTTTTATAATTAAGCGCTGCGCGTTAAACGTTTAGCCTTATTATTATTAACACTTTATGTAACGAAATGAAAAGATTTTTAGTTAAAATTTTATAATTAATAACGATGCGAAAGCGATTATTATATTAAATTAACGTTGTTAATAATTAAACGTTATTATCGCGATACTCGCTTATTTATTTCTTCGTCGTCGCTTACGTAACGTTATTTAATTATTAAATTTTTCTTTTAGCTTTTAAGTAAGCTTTAGCTCTTCTTTAAGTAATCATTAATTATATATATAATCTTAGTTTAATTATTTTATCTTATATTATAACTTTTTTTTACTTTTACTTTTATTTATAATTTTCTTAATTTTTTATTACTTCTTATCGTTAATAAGCTTTAAAGCTTATATAAAAACTTTCGTTTTTTAATCATTTACTTTATTTTAATATAACTTTAATAACGAAACATGAAAAGTATTATAAATATAATAAATATTAAATAACATTAATTAATAAGCTTAAGTTTTAATTTTATTCTTTACTTTAAACGAATTAATAAATTTATGTAATAATTTCTTATTAAACTTCTTTTATTTTAAATTTCTAGTTAAAAGTATAATTAAATTATTAATAATATAAGTTTTAACTTTATAACTACGATTATAATACTTCGTTTATTAAGTAATAACGTTAAAAAGACGCTTCGTTAACTTATTTCTTAAATCTTAAAATCGTTAAACTTAATCTTTTACGAATAATATTTCTTCTTTAATAAAGTTATTCTTAATCTCGTAATGTATTTTTAAATTATAATTATACATTAAAAAAAACGACGACGCTTTAATAAAAACGTAACGATTATTATTATAAGCATATTGAATCATTAATAATAAATTAGCTTAATTCGTTTACTTTACGTTAAAGAAAGTACGTAAATAATGCTTTAAAGTTTAATTTTATCGCTTAATTAAGTTATTCGTTTACGAATAAAATGCGATGCTTAATTATCGTTTTATACGTATATAATAATATATAATTAATTAAAACGCGTTAATGAAAATAAAGTCTCTGTTACTTATTATGTTAATTAATATATTAAAGCGTAAAATAATTTTCTTAAAAAACACTTTCGTTAGTTTTACGATATTAATTCGTATTATTATTAATATATATTTAATCATTTTAATATATTAATTTATAATTATAAATATTAAATTATAAATAACTTTACGACGTTTACTTAACGATAAACTCGTAACGAAGTTCATAATAATTTCTTTTTATAACTTCGTAAATATAAATAAAAACTTAAACTTATTATATGATTTATGCTTAAGTATTTTAATTCGTTATTAAACGTTATAAATTTTAATATACGAAGTCATTTACTTTAAGTTAACGAATTAATAATACTTTCTTCTTAAAAGTTTTAAAGTTTTATTAATTTTAAAGTGTTTAGTTAAGAAATCATTATGATTTTTATTAATAAGCTTTTCTTTAATTATTACATTATTAAAAATATAAAAACATTCGTTACGTTTAACGAGATTTTTAAAGTTTAAAGCTTAAATTTTATTTCGTTTACGTAAATAATAAAAAGACTTAACGAGTTTAATATAAACTTTATTCGCTTAATCATTTCTTGTTTAAAGCTTTTTTATTAAAAACTTTATAAATCTTTATAATTTCTTATAAAGACTTTCGAGTACATTTTTAATCTTCTTTCTTAATATAAAAACTTAAATATTAATTAATTAAAATATAAAAATTAAAATATTTAATATCTTTCGCTTTCTTTACGATAACGATTTTAATCTGTTTATATTATTAAGCTAAACTTTTATTAATTAAGATACGAAATTTAATTTATTTACTTTATATCATTCGCTTTACGTTCGCGTTTTTTCGTTTAACGACAGCGCTAGTTTATTTTATAACGTTAATAATAATTTAATATTAAAGAACGATGTTTTTTTATAATTTAAACGCTTAAAAGATTCATTCGCGAGATTTCGTTTACTTAAACGATGAAAGATTTTAAAGTTATAAGTAATTAAGTTTAGCGCTTAACGAACTTGTTTAAAATTTAACTCTTTTTGCTTTATAAATTCTTTAAGATTATTATAATTTAATTTTAAATCTTAATAAAATATAAGCTGTTTTTTAAATAATGTTTTCATTACTTAAAAGCGATTATTATAACTAAGAGTTTTTAATTATAAGTTTCGTAATTTTACTTCGTTAATATTATCTTTCGCGATTAAAACGTTATTAATTATTAATAATTATTAATATTTTATTAACTAAGAATATTTACGATTATAAAATTAAAAGCATTAATCTTTATTTTAATTCTTTTACTTAAGTTATAATGAATAAAAAATAAAGTTAACATAAAAATATCGCGTAGCTAACGAAAAGCCTGCTTCGTCGCGTTAAATTATTTAAAAGATTTTAATTTCTTATTATTTTTATTATCTTTTAGTAAATTAATAAAAGACGTTACTATTTTAAAATAGCGATGAATAAAGCGTTTATAAAAGTTAACAAAGTTTAAAAATATTTAAACTTTGCGATAAGTCTTTAATTTAAATCATTCTTTAATCATTTTAATTTTATCTGAATTTATTTTCATTTCATTTATAAATATTATAAAGTTTAGAAATTTAATCTCATTAATAACGAATTAGCATTTCTTAAAATTAATATATAGCTAATAATTTTTTAAACGTTAAAACATTTTTCTTACATGACGTTAATGTTACGTTAAATCGTTATTAAAAATTAAGATATCATTTAAATATATTATATAAATAACATTAATTAAGTTTCTTAACGCTTTATTAATATAGGCTTAAAAAGTAATTAAAACGTTAATTAACTTAAATGACATAACTTAATATTTAAAATGCTTATAGCGCGTGCGAAACATCGTCTTTCATTCATTATCTTACTTAATTCGTATACGAGAATAAACGTTCTTAAGATTCAGCTTAATAAAACATTTAAATTTGTTTAATTAATTTAACGTTTTAATAATTAAAGATAATAAATAATAAATAATAATTCTTAATCGTAATCGCATTTAAGTTTTAATAATTAACGCATAAACGTAACTTATTATTCTTTTTAAACATAAAAAGTATAAAAGCTTTTATTAATAAGACGAAATACTTAATTTAATCTTTAATTAAAGCATCTTTAAGATAACGTTAAAGCTTCGTTAACTCTGTTTATAATAAATTATATAAAGATATAAATAACGACTTCGCGCTTTTTATTAAATTAATAACATAATTATTCTTGTTTTACATTAATAAAATATTAATCTTTTTTGCATCGTAAACATTCTTAAAATTTATTAATTTCTTTAAAACTTTAAATATTATAATTTATTTATTTAACGTTTTTATAACGTTAGCGTAAATAAATATAAAGATTTCGCTTTACTTAAAAAGACTTTTCGAAAACTTCTAAAATATTAATACTTTAAGATTTTTAAATTTTATTTTAAAGCGTTAATTTATTATTTACGAGTTTATAAAAATTCTTTAATTAATTAAAATTAACATATTAAAAATAATATCGAGCTCGACGTAATTTACAGCGTAAAAAAGAATAATACATTTTTAATATTATTTTTAAAAGTTAATTATATTATATATAAGCTTATAAGCGTCGTAATAATAATGATCTTAATCATTAAGAAATTTTAATAACGATAAAATGACGCGTTTTATTAATTATAACTTTTATTATATTACGTAAATTTAATTAATTAAATTAAATTTTACTTTCGAGTTAACAAGCTCGAATAATAAACGCTTTTCGTTTAAAAGTTTAACTTAATTCTTAATAATAATTAAGTTACGCGTTTTTATTAATCTTTCTTACTTCGCTTACGCGTTAACGAAGCTTAATCATTTTTTAAATCTTTATTAAAAACATTAATTATTATTATAACTATGTTTTACTTATTCTTTTTAAAATAATTCTTTTTTAATATCTTTTTTTATCGTAATTATAATAATAATTAATTTAAACAAACGCTTATTACTCGCTTGTAACTTTAAATTTTCATTAAATTAATTATTTCTTTGTGAGTTTTCATTTTCTTTATTAAAAAAGAATTTTTAATTCTTAAGCTTACGTTAATTATTTTAATTAGTAAAATTCGAAACGTTATCATTACGCTTGCGCGATTTAATACTTTTCAGCATTATTACTTTTATTAAAAGCTTTTTTTAATTTTTTAACATTATATCGTTAATAATAAGAATCTTTTAACGTAGTTTTAAAAGAAGTTTAATAAAGAAATCATTAATTCTTTACGTTAATAATATTTTAAGTAAATAAGCTTTAATATTCTTTAAATACGATTTAAAGCTAGTTATACTTTATTTTAATCTTTGTTTTATTTTCTTAAATCTTTAATAAGCTTTAAGCTTTATTTTAACTGAATTAATTATTAAATTAAGTAAGAATTAACGAAATTTCGTAAAAGTATAATTCGTTGTTTTAACGTTTACGTTTATTTTATAAAATTATTAATTTATAAAATCTTTTATTATAAATTATATATATGAAAGAATTTTTATTACATCATTAAAAAAGTAATTCGAGCTTAATTAAAACTTAATTTTTACTTTTCGAAATTATTTTTCATACTCGTTTTTATTATAATCTTTATAAGGACGCATCATTTTTAACTTAATAATCTTTACATTACGCGATTATTACGTTAACTTAATTAATACTTACGCTTTTATTTAAGCTTAAATTAATTATAATAACTCGAGCATTATTACTTTTAATACGTTAAATATATTAAAATTAATAAATAATTATTTAATCGTTAAATCATCGTTAAAAGACGAAATTAATTAATTTTAAAATTTCGTTTATGTTTCGTTAGCGTGCGTAATAAGTAATGTTAATTATAACTTACGAGCTTTAACTTTTAATTTTACGATTCGTCGTAAAGCATGTAAATAATTAACTTTTACTTACGTTTCGATTAATATTTAATTCACGAATTCATTACGTAAAGTATTTTTTAAACTTTATCTTTTATTATTATTAATTATATAAGCTAATAATAAGTTTATTTAAAATCGTTTTAATGATCGTAATTCTTCGCTATTATTAATAATTATTAAATCACTTAAAGTAATCGTATTTAAAATATTCTGAGCTTTAATGCTAAGTTCTTTAAAGTCGCTGTCATTATTATAATTAATATGTGATTTAAAAATTATCATAATTATATTATGTCTCGAGTTTTTTTTAAAAAGAAAAGCGATTAAAATTATAAAATCGACTTCGTTAATTATTCGCTAGCGCGTTTAAATATAAAAGACGTAAGATATTATAAACTTATTATAATTATACTTAATTATTATAATATTAATATATAAAATTAATCGCTAAAGAACATTAAGAAAATAAGCTTTAGCTTATTTAATATTCTTAATAACTTTATTATTAACACTTCGTTATTTAATCGTAATAACTTTATTATTAACACTTCGTTATTTAATCGTAATAAATTATTTTTAATACGTTATAAGAAACGTTAACTTATTAAACGACTCGAAATTATTTAATAAGTCATTTAATCTTGTTTCTAGTAAGCGTTATCGTAAAGCTAGCGCTTATTATTATTATATTATAACTTGTAACGTAATTTATAACAGTAGCGATTAAAGTCTTAATGTTAATCTTTCTAGCAGTCTTTTTAATAATCTTTTTATTAACTTAAATAAAATTTAAATGTTTATTATAGCAGGCTTACTGTGTAAAGACGATGAGTAAAAGATAAATTATCGCGTTAACGAAAAATATCATTAAAGCAGGCTTATTATTTACACGTGAACGCGATTTAAAAAGATTCACTAATAAATAAAGCGTTAACTTGCTTATTAAAAAGATTAATTATTAACTTATTATTATAATAAGCTTACTAGTTATACGTAAACGTATAATTAAATTTATTAATAAATAAAACGTTAACTTACTCATTAAAAAGATTAATTATTAACTTATTATTATAGCGAACTTACTAGTTATACGTAAACGTATAATTAAATTTACTAATAAATAAAACGTTAACTTACTCATTAAAAAGATTAATTATTGACTTATTATTATAATAGGCTTACTAATAACATAAATTATTTTAACTCGATTAATTTACGAGTTTTTAAAGAAGAGAAAAGAAATTAGTAATTCTTTAATAATTAACGAAGATTCTTTATTATTAATTTTATTAATTAAGTAAATAATGCGTATTTAATAAGCTTTAAATTCTTTAGTAATTTAACGATCGTATATTTTTATTAATTTTATTAATTCTTTAATATTATTCAGTCTTTTAATTACGTTAATTATTAAATAAATAAATTTTTTTAAACTCGTTTCGTTTTAATATTTATATTGTAAAATTAATAAATTTTTAATATAATATTAAATTCGTGTTTAAAATTTAATTACATTATAACGAGATAATACGTAATTAATTAAAATGTTTAATTAATAAAGATAATTATAATTAAAATATTAAGAATATAAAAGAAAGAATAAAATTTTAAGCTATATTTATAATAAAGTAAATAAAGAAAACGAAGTAAGTTTACTAAAGTTTAAAAAAGTTTAAGTAAAATATTTAAGTTAAAAACATATGTATAATTACGTATTAATGCTTTTAAAGCTTTTCAGCTAGAAAACTTTACTTAAACTTAACACATTCGTAACATATACTAGTTATAAAGAATAAATTATATCACGTTAAGACTCGAGCTTAATTATTAATTACGAAAAAGTTAAATATATAATTAATACATTTAAATTAAGATATAATAAATTAAGCTATATTAAACTTAACGATAAATAAACTTAAAATATAAAAATAAACTTTATAATTAATATGTTAACAAAAGATAAGTATAATAATTATAAATATAAAAATAAATTATAATAAGTTTATTAATACTTTAATTATGTTTATTTAATAATAACGTAAAAAGACTTCGAAAGTGCTTATTAATAATACTTAAACAGATTTACGAGAAAGATATTTTATTTAATTTAATAAATATTACGTTAACGTATATAAGTTATTTTACTATTAATTACGTAACGATAATAATAATAATAATAATAATCTTAAAAAGCTTTAGTTTAAACGCGTATAATGTACATTTTATTAATAAAATAAAGCGAATAATTAATAACGAGATTATGTATAAGTTTAAGAGTAAAAAGTTAACGTAAATTATTAAAATTAAGATTTTATAATTACGAGTAATAAACGAATTAAGTAATTACGATTAATCTTTACGATTATTAATTATAAAAACGAAAATAAAATTAATAATGTATAAAAATATTAAGACGCTTTAATTAAGATTATAAAATAAAGAAATAAGAATATTACTTACGTTATATATAATATGTTTAAAGTAAAGTTTATATTTAAAATAACTGTTAAAAATTCTTAATATCTTAAAGCATAACGTGTTTATAATATATAAAGTATTATTAAAAGCGCTTGTATAATTTTAATTAATGACGAGCGAACGTTTTATTATATAAATAACTTTATTAATTAAGATTAATGAGGGCGACACGACTGAGGGAATTTGTATGTTCCCGTCCGCTTCATAAGCGGCAGATCGGCGAATATTTAGTTGAGTCAACGACGAGTTCGAATCTCGACAGAGTAAGCGAAAAGTCGAAACTCAACAACGTAATTCCTTAGTCAAATCTAAAAATACATAGTTTAATCAAGAATTAGTTAATTAAAAAAAACATACGGTCTTTACAAAATTAATTTACAGGTAAATAAACGCAATACATGTACTGCTTTAACTACAGTAAGACAAGATACGATGAGCGAGTGTTAAGTTTTAACGTTACTCAAACATTGTACATAAAATATTAGTTTACATAGTCGCCATAACCTTAGGTTGCATGCGCTAAATGAATTAAAAAAAAATTAAGATTAATATAATAGTATTTATAATTTAAATTTCATAATTAAAAATATTAAAACAACGAATAAATTAATAAAGATTTTATAATATAAAAGATGAAATGAACTTAAATAATTAATAAAATAAATAAAGATAATTAAACTTAAATATAATAATTTAAACTAAATTATCTCATGAGAAAAAATATATAAATTATATTTATTTTACGTTATTATATTATAAAATTTAAAACTTAATTTATTATTAAAAAATAATTATTAATAATAGCTTTAAAAGATAATTAATTAAAAGTATAATTTAAATTATTAGCTTAACGTTATTAAAATGTTAATAATAAAAAGAGTTTATTTAATACGTTTTTAACTAATTAAAAGCGAAAATAATAAATTTAATAACTTTAAAATTTACGAGCGAGCTTTTAATTTATTAATAAGCATTTAGCTTAATATATATAATTATTAACGTTTTTCTTTTCTTTTCTTTTTATAAAATATATTACTAAATATACTTTAATAAATTATTATTTTTAATAAAATTATTAAGTTATATAATTAACGAATGTTTATGTAAAGATAACTTTAAACGTTTTCTTAGCTTTTTTAACTTCGCAGTTTAATTAATCTTTTTCTTTTTCTTCGTTTTTTTTTCTTTCTTTATTTTCTGTTATCTTTATAACTACTTTTATTATTCTTTTAATTCTTTTAACGTTATTAAATTTATTAAATAATTAAATTTAAAGTTAAAGAACGAGATTAATGCTAATAATAAGCTAAAAGTTAAACTTTTTAAAATAAAGAAAAACTTCGTTTTCGTTTTCGCGACAGTCTTCTTTTTATTCTTTATAATAATAACTTAAGCTACTTTTATTATATTTTTTAAAAATGTAATAATAATAATAATATTATCGTTTAAATTTATAATTATAAATTAATTAAATATTTAAATCGCGTTTAAAAATACATACTTTTTAATAATAATGATTTAGCATTAATTTTTCTTATTTTTATAAATTTTATTAAGACATAAAAGCTTCTTTATAAGCATTTTAACTCGATTCTTTTTAAAGTCGCGTAAAGTTTTTTTCTTAAATTTTTTTAGTTTAATTATTTAAGTCATTAACGTCTTTATTATAATAATAAAGATTATTTTTACGAAAATTTTATTAATTTAAGTTTTATTATATTAATATATTAAAAATACGTTTAAAATTTTCTTATTTACGTTAAATTTAATACGAATAATAAAGTTTATTTCTTATTATGTGTTTAATAAACTAAGATATGTTTTAAATCTTTTCTTTTTCTTTATGTTCGCTTAAATAACGATAACGATAATAAAAACTTTAAAGTAAGTTAAATCTTTATAATTTATTTAATTCTTTGCACGCGTTTTCTGTTTATAATTTAATTATTTAAGATTTAAATCGTTAATAAAATCATCGTTAACACATTATAAAACTTTATAATGTACGTTTAAAATTTCGTAAAAAAATTAATAATTCATTAAATAAAAAAATTATCTTTAAAGTAAAAGACTTTAAGAATATAATGATTTTATTTTATTATTTTTACTTTAATTTTTAAACTAATTAAATGAGTTTCGAAATCTCGCTTTTTAACTGAATATTTAAATTAATTACATTAATTAACGAAGTCTTTAAATACATTTAACGTCATAAATGAATTACATCAGAGAATTAAGTTTCGTTATGAAAGACTCGCACATTACGAAAGAAATTTTAAGTGTTTAAATTAATCAGACGTTAAAGTTTAAATGAGAGAAACGACGATGACGAGAAGATTACAAGCTTAACGACAGCAGAAGTAAAAAGAACATTTCTATTAAATACGAGAGTCTTTGAAACTTCAGATGATTTAGATGAGTTAAGAATCAATCTGAGCTTGCTGAGTGACTTGAAAGCTGCTCTCTTCCTGAAGTCAGTGTTTAGAGAAGGAGCAGTAGAAGCAGAAGAAGCAGTAGAAGCAGAAGGAGCAGTGAGCCTTCTGAGGGCCATGACAGATGTGTATAGCTTCAATTCCTAGGATGGGGGCAGCGAGGTTGATCACAGAAATTTTCTACTACTATTGCACTATTTGGAGATTTTCACTTAATTTTTGTGGGGCTCTCGGCAAATTCTAGGATCGCGGCATAGATTTCGCATTCAACGGTATTCTGTGACACAAGCGCGCGTTGGCGGCTATGTTCTGTAAACGCACCCTGCTGGGTTTCACTTCCAAGCCAGATTCCAGAGGGCAGTGAGGCTTCAATCGATCATACCTTGGTTGTTGAATTTGCTAGCTTCTTACCACGATGGTAGCGAGCAGTTGAGAACCCATTTACTGACCTTAGGCCTGCCGTTCGGTTTCCTAGATTCCTTTGTACCTCAACGCCTTGGAGAATGCCATGAACACTCCTCGCCTTCGTTCAGCATTCCCCTCGATATCAGGCAGCGACGCGAAGACCAGCAAGCAGTATGCTGCGACATCGGGCGCCCAAGGAATCTCATCGCCTTTGCCTGAGATGACAAAGCCCAGCGATGATGCCAATGCGCCCTTGATCCCCTACAATGTTCTAGACGCTCCTACTCAGAGACTGTACATATTAGGCTTCTATATCGCTTTTACGACTTGGCGTTTCTACGACTACCTCAAGCTGGTTTCGGACGAGACAGACTCGCTATGGCTATTCATGAAATGGGTCGCGATGGACAGTATCTTCCTGTATGGTCTGCCAGGCATGAGGGTCCCGTGGTTACAGTGGTCGTCATCGACGATGACTTTGCTTTTCGTTCTACATGCCATTATGAATGCATTTTTGATGTTCCGCATACCTGTCAGCTTCTGGTCCTACTGAGCATGTGAGCCTCGACTGATCGTGTGAACAGATCCCACTCGAGGCTTGGCTGGTGGCTTTTACAAAACTTCTCTACGATCGTGAGCTAGCAGTATCTGAAAGACGCGTTAAACCGGCTTCAATCCTACACAATTCCTCGTTGATACTTGGGAAGCAGATCGTGCATATTTTGCCTGAAGGGTATGTTTCGTGAACTTGAACGGTACATAGTGGCTGACTAGTAGGCTGTAGATCTGCTATGCTCAACCCTGACCAGACCCCATTTTGTGTTGGAAGCTCAAGATCGTCGGTCAACCTGCCGATCCGAATTAATCAAACAAATCCAATTCTCATTGAACTACTGCGAGTCGACTTAGATACCAATATCAACGAGACCATTACAATCGCGAGAAAAGAGATTAGCAAGTTGAAGAAACGAGCGGAACGAGAAATCTTTAGGAAGGATCGCACAAGTTCCCTACAACTCCAGTACCCCGTAAAGGTAACTGGATTATACCGGCTTCAAAGAGTGGTCGATGAGTCAAAGCTTGAAGTCCAGAGAAGGCTGTCAGACACATTGGTTGTCCAGTGCCCAAAGGCCTTCGTCAAATCAGTAGGACAGGACAAGTGCAAAGGCGATCTATCAGACTTCTACCTGCAAGTAGAGGGCACGCCACCATTCAAAATCAAGTATAGTAAGACCATCAATAAAGAGAATACTGGTAAAGCCACTCTGAGCATACATCCTGACAATTTCGTCTCACCACTAGTGCGACAGAAAACATCAGGTGCTCTAGTCACTCTAGATCCCTCTGTAAGCATGGATGTTTCTTGGGCACGCGCTCAAACTATTCAGAATTCCCTGAACGAATCTCTTGGTGTAAGCGGAGGTTGGCGGTACTCGATTGATGAGGTACAAGATGCGTGTGGTAATATTGTCAAGTATTCTAGCTCTATATCCGACGAACCGAACCAGTATAAGCATCCAACATCAAGCCCACTGGAACAGATACTCTCGGTACACGAACGCCCAAGAGTTGCACTCCTCGGTTGTGATTCGCAACATCCCATCAAAATCGCAAAAGGGAAGCTCACTTCACTGCCAATGCAGTTTAGCACGGCAGGTTCTAGTAGGCCTGAAGACTCACCCTACACAATTTCCTATCGCTTTACACCACAAGACAAAATACTTCCGAATCAGCAGCATGCCAAGGATACGACAAGTATAGGGATTACTGTGAAGAAATGCGATCGCGGGATAGGAATTGTCGAGCCGGGGCTTTACACTTTACTGTCCGTCGGAAACGAATGGTGTTGTGGCGAAGTATTGGAACCATCTTCTTGCCTGCTCATAAACCCTCCCGAGCCAGACCTGGAAATCAGATCCGAAGACATCCCCGACAGGTGTGCTGGAAACTCGATCGGCCTCCTGGTCGATCTAGACCTTACTGGAACTCCACCGTTCCGAGTAGGCTATACCGTACGACGTGGAGATGAAAAGCACACCGAAAAACGTGTTGAAATAATCGAGCACCTCCACACCCAGTTGGTGTTGAAGCCCGAGCGGGCAGGTCACTACACCTACGAATTTAACCGCATTAACGATGCTGTATATGCAGAGGCTCGTCCCTTAGTATCTGAGAAGTTCAAGCTACAGCAAGACGTCAAACCCCCCGCCTTAGCTCGTTTTATGGGCGCCGAGCCAAAGATCAAGGCCTGCATTGAGGAGCCCGTTTCATTAGGTATACATCTTTCTGGGGAGCCTCCTTGGACTCTTGAATACGAAGTTGTCCACAACGGCCGGCGAAAAAGACACGCAGTCAGCGATCTTCAATCGAAGGATTATCAGCTTACAACGGAGAAACTAATGAAGGGGGGTGAATACATACTAGCTCTCACTGGTGTTACCGACCGCTCTCGGTGTAAGATATCTCTACAGGAAGAAGCAAAGATTGATGTCGGACTTCAAAGACCCAGAGCTTCTTTTGGTCAACTCGAGGGCAAGCGACAAGTATTAGCATTGGAAGGCAAGAGGATTAATTTACCCCTCAAGCTTCAAGGGGACACGTTTTGGGTTGTATCATATCGTAACCTGAACGATCCGCAGGAAAGGATTGTGTCGAAGAAGTTGTCACACAGTAACGACCAGATTGAAGTTGATACAGAGGGTACTTATGAGCTTGTTTATGTAAGTGATGCAACATGTCCTGGGTCCGTGGACGAAAATGCTGCGAAATTTGAAGTCCGCTGGATTCCACGGCCTGATATGGATGTCGCCGAAAGTACACTGGTTACAAAGGCAGAATTTGGCTGTAAATACGTCAAGAAGGACGTGTGTGAGGATGACGAAGATGCAACCGAAATTCTTTTCACTGGTACTCCTCCGTTCGCTTTCGAGTACAATCAACATTTCAAACCCGACCATGGCCCACAAGCTATGAGCGTGAAGAAGTTCACCGCTGGTCTCAAGATCGACTCTCTTAAAATGGACACATCTCACTCCGGGCTATATGAGTATAGATTCACTAAGCTGAGTGATGGCTTTTATAGCCACGACACTAGGAAATTTGGTCCTTTGTCTATAAAACAGCGAGTCCACCCCAAGCCTTCTGCTCGCTTTGGTGATGCTGGAAAGACATACAAGTATTGCAAGGAAGAAGAAGCTGGTGATGAAGTTATTCCGATAACTCTGACTGGATTCGCTCCCTTCCACTTAGAAATTGAAATCAACCACCACGCAACAACCAAACCTGAGCTCATCAATATACCCAACATCGGGTCGAAGCAGTACAATTTCCACATCCCGCATAGAGTCCTTGCACTCGGTACTCACGCTGTGACGATTCGAAAAGTCCGAGATTCGCGAGGCTGCCAACGGAAGATGGACTTTGACGCTGCGCACGTGCAGGTCAGCGTTGCCGACATCCCGAGCATCTCTCCCATTGAAGCGCAAGCAAATTACTGTGTCGGCGATCGAATTTCCTACACCTTGTCGGGTATGCCTCCTTTCAACGTGTTCTACACTTTTCAAGGTCGAGACAGGAAGGCCTCTGCCCCCACAACGAACTTCAGACGGCTCGCGGAGAAGCCCGGGGAATTCACCATCACGGGTATCAGCGATCAAAGAAGCACTGATGCGTGCAAAGCGAGAGTGGAGATTACCAAGGTGATACATGAGATGCCGAGTGTAAGGGTTAGCAAGGGCAGAACGGCGACTGTTGATATCCATGAGGGCGGAGAAGCCGAGATACTATTCGAGTTTGGGGGAACACCTCCCTTTGAATTCATGTACGTCTGTCCCCAGTTAATGTGTACTGTGTTGAGCTAACGAGTCACAGATACACGCGGAGCACCAACCCCACTAAAGGGAAGAAGTCGGTTGTGCAGGAAACCAAAAGTGAAATTTCACACGACTATGCCATGACGATTCGAGCCTCGGACGAAGGCGTGTACGAGGTGGTGTCCATCAAGGACAAATACTGTGCCTTCTCTTCACAGATGGTGCAAGGAAAGGCCGGCCAGAAGCTATTGACATATAGAGGAACATGAAGGAATCGTTGGACAAGGCAGGCAAATGTTGAGTGATTGTTTCATTGCATAGCAAGGGTGGTAGCGTTGATACACTGATACCAATTGGAGTCTTCTATTGTTATATAAACACAAAACAAGCTTTCGAGCCGATGAGTTTTCCAATGAATCTCAGCTGCATCCCACTGAATCTCTGTTTATCACCGCATAGACTCAACCCTCGACACCAAATCACCTCCCAGCAGCGCGATATCATTCAGAATCGCAGCCTTGTTGATACTTATCATCGGTTCTGCCTCTCCTGCTTGTGGGACGGGCATGGTCGAATAAGAAACATTAATCTTCCACGGCCTCGGGCCTGTTTGCGGATTCCAAAGCCCAGCTATCACCGACCCTTGATGCGCACCGTGGAAAAACACGACATTACTGCCATATACATCGCACAACTCGTCCAGGAACAGCTGTACAGGATCAAAACCAACAAGGCCGTCGTCATCAACGGCCTGCAGCTCCAAATTCTTGAACAAAGGCAACTTCTTCCCCTGCCCATGGCCTTTGGCTACAAATCTCGGATTCAGGTGAACCAGGAAATCGTAATCGGCATACGAAGGCACAAATAGCGTGAGCGCGTCTACGTCTAGACCCTGGTTCCTAACCACCTGGCAAGCAGCCTTTGCGAGACTAGTGAAGCGCGCCGCAACGACCTTGGATGGACCTTGCTCGGTCCAGGTCACGCCGTCCGGGTCAAGGTTCGAGGCCGCAAACATAACGAGGCGGTTTGAAGCCGGGTCGATCTTCCGCCATGCTTCGAAGCGGAGATTGATTGCATCAACGTCTTTGCTAGATAGCTCGCCGTTAAAGTCGACGATGAGGGGTTCGGAGCGCCAGTCCCATTTTGAGATGTACATTAAGGTTCTTAGGAAGGCGGCTCTTACGCTTCCGGGCGTTTGCCAAGGATAGGGATGCACGAATGTGAGGATAGTAAGGAGCTCGATGAGCTCGTCGCTGATGTGAGGGGTGAGGAGGTGCGAGTCGCGCCACTGTTTCATGAGACGCATTGAGGGGGAGAGGAGGAGGAATCGAGTACTGAGGGTCCGAACGGCTTGGGTATGTAAGGCTTCTTGGAAGAAGTTGCGTTTGTATGTTGAGACTGCGTGAGCTATTTCTTCCCTTCGGCCTTGGTCGTAGGATTTCTCTTTCAGTAATCGTCCCAAGAGGCTTAATTCTCGCTCATGATGGATGCGAAGACGGAAGATGGTGCCGGCGGGGTAGATGATGTCGAGGAAAGCGATATTGAGGAATTTGTGCTTCTCGTTCTCTAAGCCCAGCCGTGACTTTAAGCCAGCGATTTTCTCTTCCAGGAGCTCGCCAATTTTCAGGAGGAAGGCGATTTTGGTTCTCTGAACTGCGGATATGTCAACGGGCCAACGTGCCGACCCCTCAAATTGTACGTAAATGTCTGCTGGCTTCATCTTAGAACTTTTTGAGGGCAAGGTCGGTATGGTGAGTGAGGCGTAGCGTAGCGCAGGACTTGCAGCGGAGATTTGCCGAATCTGGAGTGGCAATCCCTCCATACTCCTTAGTTCCTTTTCCAAGGTCTCAAACGCACTCAGCAGAGGTTGATACCCTAACGTTGCATTGCAGTCACCCAGAAATGGCCCTGGCAGTAGCTGGTCGAAACTATCCCCCAAGAGCTTGATGCCCTCTGCAATGTCTGGACCAAGATGACGTCGAATGATATATTGAACGGCTTGCTGAAGAACGCTACCTTCCGCGCCTGAGTTGTTCCAAATCAAGCTCTCTAAGATACTTCCATCTTTGAAACGACGCAATTCCGCTTTTTCGCCCCAAAAATTTCGAAATGCAGCAGCAGCCTGCTTGTCTTCGGCAGATGGACCTTTATCTATCGTTCGACTGATTTTCTCGGGATTGATTAGGAGTCCTACGACTATGTCTAATCGATTCGACGTTGGCCCACCCTCTAATGCTGTGGGCCATGCAGAGGTTTTAGTGCGAGTAGGATATACGAGGT
>JAABUO010003544.1_pt1 | contig 18580 bp, 24 predicted proteins | sample 5559291 | NCBI WGS metagenome assembly JAABUO01 (sample SAMN10711878, study PRJNA513372) | rock metagenome | isolation source: Antarctica rocks | place: Antarctica: Victoria Land, Finger Mt sud | reverse complement strand
AGCAGCGAGCCTTATGCGCACGGACATACGCGCATGGCGGCGCGCTCCCGACCCGCGTGTCCCCTGCAGGAACGCGACGAAGGTGGTCGGCCAGAGCGTGCCCATCACCAACGCCATCCCCAACGACCCGCGCCACGGCCACCTGTCGTACACCTCCACCCCCGGGTGCGCAGCTTGGTCGGTGCACGCCTGCAGCGCAGTGCGCGCTTGGCCATCGCCGAAGCAGTCGCCCAGGACCCCAGGAGCAAAGCCGCTGCGCCCTGCCGTGCCTGCGATCGGTGCAGAAGAGCATGCGGCAGCATTGTCTAGGACGACAGGGGCCCACCACAAACAGGCACGGCCCTGGAGCGGCTAGGCTACATGCGTGCGCGCTGTTGTGGTGCACCCCTGCGGCGCAGCGAAGCCGCGCCGCTGCAGCATGCTCTAGACGTGGCAGAGGCAGTGCCAGCACTGCCAACTACAATTGCGCGCACCTCTTGTGCATGATCATGCATGCAGCGCCAGTCCTGTCCGCATGCGACAAGGGAAAGGGATAGGGTTAGGAGATCGATCCGCGCGCAGGGAGGTGGTCGTGCAGTGGACGACGCGCGACGTGGGCGCGCCGATCGCCATGGTGGGCACCACGCCCGGCGGCCCCTACCCCATCACCGCGAACGGCGCCACCAGCACCTACCTGCGCAGCGACATGTGCGGCGGCATCGCCGCGACGTACGGCTACTTCAACCCGGGCACGTTCAACGCGGCGACCATCCGCGGCCTGGCGCCCAGCACGACGTACTACTACACCTACGGTGCGGCGGCGGCTTGCCCGCTTGCCCTCACTTCTGCTCACCTGCGAGTCCGCAGCAGAGCGAATGGTGGCTGCGCTGGGTGCACTGCATGACCAGCATGTGTCTTGTGTGTTGGTAGGCGCAGCAGCGCATGATGCATGCGGACTGTGTCTGTCTTGCTCTGCTACGTTGTGGTGCTTACAGGAATGGGAAGCTGAAAAAGCCGCTCGCGCGCTCCCATGCGCTTCTGCGGCGCGGAAGCCGCCAGGCCAAGCGCGCGCGCCCGCGACCCGGCAACGCGCGCGGGCGGCTCCCCGCTGCGCCGCCGGCCACTGACGCTGGCCTCGGCCCCGGCGCAGGCGACGCGACCACCAAGGTCATGGCGCCGGAGGCCAGCTTCACCACATCGCCCGCGGTCGGCGCGGGCAGCCAGCTGCGCTTCCTGGCCTGGGCGGACTCCGGGCAGGCCGTGGCAGGTCGGGGCCCTGGCTTGCGGGCGGGGTCTTGCTAGGGCAGGGGGACCTGTCGTACCTCAAGGTCGGGGTTCTCTATATGCTCTGGTCAGCGGCTGGCGTCATGCAGGGCGCCCCCGCGCGCTGCCCGTCCCTGCCGCCGCAGCCTGTGCCTGGGGGCTTGCATGCAGCTGCACGGATGCCCCTTCACGCCTGAGCACAGAGGCCTAGGCAAGCTCTGCTGTCCCCGGGCGGCTTCCAGCGCCTGAGGCTGTGCTGTGCTGCCTGCGCAGACGACAGCAACGAGTACGACTACTCTGAGGTAGGGCGCTCGCCTGGCACGCATGCGGCCATTGTGGATGCACGCACTGCCGACATGATGCATTATTGCAGATATTTGCATAAGGCTCTGCCAGCTCACTGGTGGCCACTCGCGGTCACATGCGTCTGAGCGCCGCTTGCGCGCACAGGACTACGACCCTCTGATGACGTCGCCCATTGGTGCGCGGCCTGGCGGCCCGCCGGACGCGCACCTGACAAGACATGGCCGCTTGTGCGGCGGCCTGCATGCGCTCACCAGCCACTACTTGCACGCTTTGAAGACGCGCCAGTTCATGCAGTTTCCTTGAAAAAAACGCGCTCGCACGCGCAGGCACGACTGATGAGGCGTACTGGGCGGACTACGACGTGTGGGAGATTGAGCAGGTACTGGACCAGCTCGCACCCGCAGTGACAGGCGTGCCATGTGGTGCCTGGCCGCTTGCCGCACAGCATGAGTTCCCAGGACGCGCCGCTGTGGGCCGCTGCCAAAGGAGGCCGTGTTCCTGAGAGGCAACCTGGCTGCCTACCAGCGCTAGTATATACCACGTGAAGCAGGCAGACGCCCCGCATTGGCTGACCCGGCATGCATGCCGCGCGCGACAGGCGGAGCAGGCGGCGTCCATCCCGCTGGTGCAGCGCCTGCTGGCCGACATCCCCACGTGGAAGCCCACCCTGTTCTTCCACGAGGGCGACATCAGCTACGCCCGGTGCGGGGCCCTGGTGGCGGCTGTGTGCACTGCCTGTGCTGGACGGGGCAGAGTGTGCGGGAGTTTGTAGGTCGAAGCTTTGGGAAGGTCGCCATGTGTCAGCGCCCTGCACGGCCTGCAGCAGCGGCGCATGCACCGGGCCTGATGAGCCTCTGTGCCCGGCGCAGGGGCTCCGTCTCGCAGTGGTGCGTGCCAACTGCGCCCCGAGGTCATGTCAGGGGCTCTGCTCCTGCCTCGCTCCTGCTCTTGATCACGCTGCCATGGGAGCATGCTGGTCGTCTCCCATGTGAGCGATCTCACCAGCGTGGCGCTGCTCCAGGGACCAGTACTTTGAGCAGTACCTGCCCGTCCTCCGTCAGGCGCCCATCATGACGTGCGCGCCCACACTGCATGCGCTTGCCTCACCCCACTTCCTACAGAAACATTGCACAACGCTGCTCAGCACTTGCTCACAATCCATTCCTGGCCATGCCTGGCCAGACCACGTTGCCCCTGGATGTCAGTCACTGCGTGACGGGGCGGCTCACAGCCGCGCATGCATGCCCCGGCGCACTGTGCTGACAGCGCGGCGGCGCGCGCCCAGGCTGCCGGGCAATCACGAGCGCGACTGGCCGAACACAGGCGCGCGCACCCTGCTCAGCTGCACGCTGCCAGCGGCGCCCTCTGCGGCAGGCGCGTCAGCCAAGCGCTTGTGTGTCTCACGCTCCGGGGTCGGCCGCGCCGCGCAGGCGACCGCTTCGACCCCCTGCAGCCGCGCACGGACTCCGGCGCGCCCCCTGCGCGCGCCTGCGCTTGATGGCTGCACGGCTGCGATCAGCCGCCGCGCATCTTTCGCTCAACTCGGCCCTGCTGACGCGCAGTGTGCGCCGTGCGCAGGCGGCGAGTGCGGTGCGCATCCGGGGCCCTGCGCGTCACACTGGGCGGGATCACGCGAGACATGCGCCCCGCACGATGCAGAGGCCGCGCCGCGACTCGTCCTCGCTATCATGGCCGCGTCGGCAGCCGCACCTGCCCTGCCTGCCTCCGGCACGTGCCGTCACTGGCAGGGCGTATCCTGACTCTACCCTGTATTGCGCAGGCAAGCCCTACCAGCTCCGCCTGCAGATGCCCGCGCCCCAGCAGACCGTCAACGCCACCGGCCAGTGGTGCGGCAGCGCCGCCGGCGCCGCGCGCCCCCACCCCTGCGCGCACTCGCTCGTCCGGCGCATGCGAGCCCTCGCCCGGGTGCGGCGCGCGCGCGCAGGTACAGCTTCAGCCAGGGCCCCGTTCACTTCCTGCAGCTGTCCACGGAGGAGCCCTTCGGCGCCGGCAGCGTGCAGTGGGTGCGCGCCGCCAAGGGGCTCCGCGCGACCCGGCGCGGCTCCTTGACTCCCCCTTGCCGGGCCCGTCACTGACGGTGGCGCGTGCGCGCTCGCCGTTGAACAGAAGTTCGCGGTGGCGGACCTGCAAGCTGTCAACCGCAACAACACGCCCTGGATTGTTGTCGGCTTCCACAGGCGCGCGCAAACGCCGGCCTGCGCCCTGTGCGCGGGTGCCTGCTGGGTGCCAGCCTCGCTCGTATTATGCTGCGGCACCAATGGTGCCCATCAGACGTGTTGCATAGGATGGATCAATCCTGCTGCTCGTGCATACAACCGCCAGAGTGATTTGAAATTGCCCTGCGGGGCGCATGTCAAGCCGCCTGCTGCGACCCAGCGTGCCCTGAGCCCTCCGCGCGGCTACATAGTCGCGCCCGGAGGCGCCTGGCGGCATTGGGCATGGGCGGGCGGGCTGCCTGACCAGCCATGCCAGGCTGCCAGGGCGTTTACTAGCCAATCCCCCCGCGGCAGGCCCATCTACACCAGCTCGCTGGAGGGCGGCCTGCTGGCGTCCGACCTGCGCGTGGCCGCCGACCTGCGCGAGGCCTTCGAGGAGGTGTTCTTCCAGTACGAGGTGGACCTGACCTGGTCCGGTGCGCGCGCGGCACCCCCGCTCCTGGAGCTGTTCCCCTGCGCGTGCTCCGCGCTGTTGCAACATCGGGCCACCCCCGGCTGACGCGTCGCTCTGCTGGCTCGCAGGTCACGTGCACGTGTACGGTGCGCGGCCCTGCACGCCGCGCCTTCGTTGCAGGAGCCTGTCACCCCATGTGCAGAGCGTCTTGGGATGTGCTGCACCCTGTGGGGCGTCACATGAGGTCAGGCGCGCTGCTGCGCGTGTTGCCCCGCGAGCCCGCGCGCGCGGCCGGGCGCAGAGCGCACGTGCCCGGTGCTGAAGAAGCAGTGCCTGGGCACCACGCTGAACAACGGCGTGGCCGTCAACAACGGCCCGGTCAACGTGGACATCGGCAACGGCGGCGTGCGCGCCCGCGGGCTTCCCTTCTCCCAGTCTGCATCATGCCGCATCAGTCATGTGCAAGTGGCGGCAACACTAGTAAGTCAGCATGGTGCCTGATTCGCTTTCATGCTCGCATGCTCTTCATTAGTACTGCCCCTGCACTCGCGGGAACGAGCTCTGGCAGGCGTCAGCCTGGGCATGCCTGGCGGGGTGCTCATGCACGGAGCACATGCACCATGCGCGGCCAGCAGTGTTCGCCTGTAGCGGCTGCCTGCAGACCAGGCACAGCGAAGCAGCGCGTGCGCCCCTGGCGCTGGCCGCTGAGGCGCGCGCGGCGCGCGCAGTACGACCTGACCTGGTTCGTCAACCCCAACAACCTGCCGTACTTCGAGGTCGTGGCGCTGGAGCACGGCTACATCCGCGGCGAGGTCAACGCCACCCACTTCCACATCCAGGCGCGCCCCCACGGCGCGGGTGTGTGCTGCACCCGCGCACGGGCCCGCCGCTGCCCGCCTCGCACGCTCTCCCGGCCGCGTCGCTTGCACCCCTGGATCTCCTGAGCCAAAGCAGCGCGCGCCCAACAGCCTCCTCCGGAAGGGCTTCAACAGCGTGCAGCGCAGTCGCGGGTCAGCCAGTCCGTCATTGCCCTGCCTGGGCGTCTGGCTGCTGCCCGCTGGCTCGCCTGGCACCCGCCCAAGGGTGCCTCTGCATGCATGTTCCGGACGAGGGCGCGCCCGCGCGCAGAGCCTGGGCAGCCAGAGCGGCCTGGTGATCGACGACTTCACGCTCCGGAAGCCGGTCGGGTGGCAGCCCAACCCGGGCGCGCGCCTGCTCGTGCTCAACCAGGGCTTCCAGAGCAACTACACCGAGACGTTCATTGAGGCGCGCCGCCCCGCGCCCCAGGGCGCCCGCACCTCGCGCGCTCGGCCAGTGTGGGCGCGCAGTACAGCGCCTGAGTGGGCCCGCTGGCCCGGTGGCCTTAGCCGGGCTGGAGCTGGCCGCGCTCAAGAGGGGTGCTCGCCCCAGTCGAGGACACGATGGGCCACGAGCCCCGCGTGTTCAAGGACGCCGCAGGAACACCGTGGCGCGGCGCGCGGCGGACCCGCGCGCCAGAGCGGACGCGCGGGCTCTGCGCCGCCGCGTTTGGAGGGCGAGCGCCGCGGCGCGCAGGGTCTATGCGCGACCAGACCCGCCAGGCATGTGGCGGGGGCTGACGGGGTTGCCCGCGCGCGCCGCGCAGAACCCGGGCGTGTCCTCCAACATCCTGTTTGGCCGCGTCTTCAACCCGGCGCTGACCAAGGCCATCCGCAGCAACCTCACGCTGCTGCAGGCCCAGGTCACGCCCAGCACGGGCCGGCGCCTTACCGCCGACACGCTGGTCTACCCCAACTTCAACACACGTGCGCGCGCGCGCGGCCCCATGTCTGATCCGCGGCAGCCCCGCTCCAGCGCCGCGGTGTTGGCTGCTGCATGCTGGGCTGGAGAGAAGGGAATTGCAGGGACTCTGCCGCTGGTTCCATGGCCCATGTCGCCCATTGCTGCTGCGTCCTTCCACTTGCCGTGGATGTACCTCTGGCAGGGCACCACATGGTGGAGGCTGGCACTGCGCCGTAAGTGTGTTATTTTTGAGAGAGCAAATATGGCGCAAAATAAGGGATAGGGAACATGGCGCGTGAAGCGCGGGCTGCCGCGCGCAGCGGACAACGTGACTGACCTGGCCCAGATCTTCGACCACTTCAGCGCGGTGCTCAACAACAGCACGCTCTTCATCCCGTCGACGCCGCCGGTGCCCGACATCATCATCACCACGGTGCGCCAGGCCGCCCCGTCCGCCCGACGCGCCTCTCTCGTGCTGCAGCCGGCATTGCGTCAGCTGCGCAGCGCCATGCGTTGTCGTCTCCGTGCTGCATATGCTGGGCCCTGGCAGGTAGCACGCTTGTCAGGGCAGGGAGGCTGCAGACGTACTGCTGCCGCGGCGCTGCCGGCCATGGCACATGCTCAGGCGCAGCACAACGTTGCTGCGCATTGGACACGCACGCGCCCGCTGCTGTGCGCTGCGGGCGCGGCGCGGCTTCAGCGCTGGGCGCGCGCGCGCCGGACCGAGTCATGCATGTGTGGCGGGGTGCATGTGATGCGCACATGATGTGACGCGCGTTTGGCGGGGTGCGCGCGCGCAGCTGAAGCAGCTGTTTGCGCTGTTCGACTCCAACGTGCAGAAGTCGCTGACCATCCCCGGCTTCGACGCGGGCATCCTGCAGGCACGCCGCTGCAGGCTCCGATGCGGAGCCAGACAGGATGCGAGATGCTTTGCCTGCCTGCCTCAGGGTGTCTGTGCTTGTCCGCCTGCGCTGAGCCGTGCATGCACTGCACCGGTTTGCCCTGGTCGGGCCGCAGGGAGCGAGCCGCATGACAGGCTGTTCAAGTCTGGCATGGTCATGCTGGTCGAGGCGGGGCGGCCGCCCCTCATACATGCATGCATCAGCTTGTCGTCGCATCCCATCTAAATGAATGAATTTAAAGGTCAACTTAAAGCCGGTCAAGGGCTGGAGGCAGGCGCATGTGAAAACTCTGCCGGCCTGACCAGGGCTGCGTCGGCGCTTGCGCAGGGCCCGCAGCTGAACCTGGTCAACCCGACGCCGGCGCCGAGCGGCACGCCCTCGCCGAGCGTCACGCCCGCGCTCACCAAGCCGGCCAGCACGGGCGCGCTGCTGCAGGCGATCGCCGACCACATCAACAGCACGCTCGGCCTCACGCCCGGCGCCGGTCTGGGCGGCCTGCACAGCGGCTGATCGTACTGCTTGCGTCGCTGCTGCCGATGCAGTGCTTCATGCTTTGGTCCACGTGCGGAGCGCCCTAGGTTGACATGGGGCGCGCTGCGCGGCGGGGTGACCAGTGGCCGGATGCGTGTGGGCCAGGGGTGGGTGGGAAAGCCCGCGGGCTGCCCATGATAGGAAGCGCCCCTTGACCAGTTTTGCCTCAGACAGCTGCTCGTGCCCTTCTTTATGCGCCTGACTTGCTGCACAAGCGCGCTGACTGAGGGCAGCATAGTGTGGGCACAGCCGCGCTTTCCTTGGACGTGCCGTCTGGACAGGGACGCTTTAGTATAATGTTTCCTTCCTGCGTATGTAGAGCCTAGCGTCCCATGTGTGGCGCTGTCGGGTGCGTTGCAGCTGTTTTGCAGAGATAGCACCCACTCTCTGGAGTCATCATAGCTTTCTGGCAACTGGGTCTGCTTCTTGCTAACAAATTTTGCATATTGCACTGGCAAATGGTTTGCGCTGGCCTGTCAATGGTTGCGCCGGTGGAAAGAGTGCTTTCGTACCGATCAGCACTGCTGAACCAGGCTATGCTTTGCGCATGCCAGTGCCTGCGCTCATTGCTCAGGACTGGCCCCCTGTCGGTTTATGAACAGTGGCGGGGGCGGTGTGTTGGAGGGTTCACCTTGGTGTGCAGGCATTAGCCATGTGGCGCAGCGCACCACTGGCCAAGCCTGCGAGCGTGAGGCTCGATGTGAGCCTACATGGATACTGATATGCTATAGCTGCTCTGTGTTTTGCATGCTGGGAGTGACTGACATGTCACGGCTGGAGTGGGGCTTCACAGGGCAGGCAAGCGCATGGCAGCTCTGCAGCGCTCAGGCAGCGCGTGCAAATGCCAGGCGCTCGCCAGCTCTGCCCGGATATGAGCGTGTAATGATGGGTTGGCAAGAGCCTGCAAGTCGGTCGAGAAGCGCGATCCATACTGCCACGGAGCGCCCGAACACATGCTTACAGCACGACAGGGCCTGCACGCGCATAGCTATAACAGTCATAAGTTTGGTTTGTCGATGCACGCCATCATTAGCAGGCCGAGCCTTGTCGGGGCCATTTCAGGCTGGTCGGAGGCTGGTCAGCCTTGGCACTCCAGCTCATGCCGCACGCGCTCATACACACAGGCGGTACGTGACGTAGCGCCCAGCCGTCTCGGACGGCCGCACGATGCGCACCACCTGGCCGCGCTGCATGCCATAGTAGCGCGCGACGGGGTCGTTGAACTGTATCCGCGGCAGCTGCGTGTCCTTCACCTTGTACCTGCGCAATTGCCCGGCTCAGTGGGCTGACATTGGTCACTTGGCTCCAGACCTCATTTGCCATCCGACTCTTTGTTGGCCCAGCACTGCTCACGCAAGCTTGTTATAGGTTCTCTAGGCTGTGCTTTTCTCGCAGCAAGCACACGCAGCTGTCACTGCACTCAAGGCAGCAGAGTAGCCCGGTGTTGCCTCTGATGCGGAGGCTAGGCCTGGCATAAGGCAATTGGCATCAGGCAAGCGCTTGGCAAAGGCTAGCCGATCAAGGATGTCGTTTCATACAGTGCACCCTTGCTGATTCGTTCAGGCTGCATGCACATCCAGAGGCACGCATGCGGAGGGCGCCAGGTCAGGCTATGCGCGCCTTTCCAGCAGCCCCTTCTTCTCATCGGGCGTCAGCAGGCGGTGCTCCGGCACGAGAACGTGCTTCGTGATGTTGATCAGCAGCTCCGCGTCGCTGAACTGCGGCCCGGCGCGGAAGCCACGGCTTACCACCTTTGACTTGCAGCAGCGGCAGCATGCAGGCATGGTATAGAGCGCTTGCGGAACAGCGGGTGGACACCCCAGCCTCGGTCAGCACGCGTCCCGCCCACCTTGCACGCCAACGCCACCTCCAACAGCCCGCACGCTGTCGGGATGGCGCGCGCCAGCAGCGCCAAGGATCCGTCAGCAGGCAGTGCGGCGGCGCGCGGCGCGCACCACCTCGATGTAGTACTTGGGCGCCATCTCTGCCAGGCACTGCCGCGAGAAGGGCGTGAGCGAGCCGATGACGACCATGATGGCGCGGTTCACGCTCTCGTTGCGCATGCGCTCCGCGAACGTCTTGATGGACTTGACGCCCACCTTGACCTCCTCCGGGAAGAACACAAAGATCTGCGCCGCGGCCCCGCTGCGCCTCACGCGCCTGCCGCCCTCCGCATCTTCATTTGGCCCCAAGGGAGCACACAGGGCGGCGCAAGGCCCGATGGGAGCACACAGGGCGACGCAAGGCCCGATGGGAGCACACAGGTCGGCGCAAGGCACGCTTGAGAGCGTGCGGCCGGACGGCGCGCCGCACAGCGACTGGCAGGGCGCCCGCCAGGGCACCTGCTCGGTGGGGTCGTCCTGCTTCGGCACGAGCGTGGTGAGGTCCTCGCGCTTGGGGTCCTCGGAGTACTGCTCCCGGAAGGTCGCCTTGTCCATGTCCAGGTCCTCCTGCTCAGCGGTGCAGGACAGCTTGTGGGCCTTGGAACCTTGCCTACGTCCTGGGCTTGCAGCGCAATGAAGCAGGACAGAAGTGCACAGGAGCAGAGGCACAGAGCGGTGACTGACAAGGAACAGCACCGCTGCACTCGCACATCATGCTAGCAGGCGTGAGTGAGGGGTGCGTGTACGGGTCACCTGGGAGACCAGGTAGCCCCGGTCGTGCAGCATCTCCAAGCATGTCTTCTTTATTCGAAAGAGCTTGGTGCAGTTGTCCATGCTTGTGCTGCGGCTGCAGCCTTGCCCAGGCCAGGCGCGCTCAGCCGGCGGGTGACGCCTCGCGCACCAGCGGCTGTAGCTATGAAGCTACGCTCCTTTAGCAAGCCCGTTGTCCCATGCTAAACATGTTTGCTCGCACAGAAGTCTGGACAGACTCGTGTGTGGTCAAAGCAACACTGCAAAGTGAATGAACTGTACAGCTGCGTGCAGGCAGGGACTGATTTTGAGAACACTGCTGGATGCCTGCTCAAAAAAACCGCAAGCAGGATAGGAAGTGTGCTGTCAGAAGTTGTATGTGCGCAAGGTCGAGTGGGGCGATGGAGCAGGAAATAGCAGCTCAGTTCTCCCAGAGCTAGGCTGCTCGCCGCCAAATCCCTACTGTGGACCAGCTGTGGCAATTGCACAGCTCGACACACCTGAAAGGGAGGATGGTGTACTCCTTTTGTCTGCTTTTGTTACAGTCCTGGGATAGCACTTAGACAGGCCTGGGCATGTGCTACTGAATCGGACTTGGAATGACAGAAAAAATGCTGCAGCGGCCCTGCACCAGCCGCGTCCCAGCGTCCTTGGATGGCAGCGCGCGAGTCCACCACGTAAGATCTGGGCGTTACGCAGCCAGTCTGCGTACAAGAGCTGCACAGCGCAACCATGTTGCTGCGCATGATGCAATCGAACGCCTTGCGTCTGGTAACACAGATGTGCAAGACGAGGTGGGCACTGTTATACTTTCTGCTGTTGTACATGCAGAAGGCACTGAGTTACACACTGAGTCCTCATGCACTAACTTGAACATACTCTGTTTGAGAGAGTGGACTGCTGTGCCTGAGCAGGAAGTCAGCGCGCTCGTGGCGCTAGAAGGACGGGAGATGCACGTGCTGCTGGAAGCGGCGGGCGCCGTGCGCGACGCGGGCCATCGCGTAATCACGTTCTCGCCAAAGGTCGCTTCCCAGCCCCTGTCTGCTTACCAGTTGTACGCTCAGTTCAGCAGGGGCTCAGGTAGCTGGCTGCGGCGACCAGGTGTTCTTGCCGCTCACGCGGCTCTGCCGCGACACGTGCGGCTACTGCACCTTTGCGCAGCCGCCGGTGCCCGGCCGGCGCGCGTACATGGCGCTGCCGGAGGTGCTGGACGTCGCGGGCCGCGGGGCTGAGCTGGGCTGCACGGAGGCGCTGTTCACGCTGGGTGCGCCCCTGCCCCTGCGCAGGCGCTCTACGTGAGATGAAGCGTGTGTGCTCCACATATTGGGCTGCAAGGGCCGACCTGCAGGACGGGAAGGGGATGTCATGCATGTTGCATGCATGTGGAGGCCTGCACTTTGCTGCGAGCCTGACACCTGCAATTGCCAACATGTGCAAAGCTTCACCTTGCGGCATGCTGCCTGAGGCCCATGCATGCAGGCTTATCAGTCTGGACGCTGTGCGTGCACATGCCCGCGCAACCTGTTTTCACCTAACGCACATGGCCGGTCCTGGTGGCGTGCGCCCGCTCTCAGCACCACTTCAGTCCTATTCAGGGATGCCTGCATGGTGCGGGCGCGCACGGCCCCAACCGTAACGTCTCGCACCGCGCGTCCGGCCGCCGACTCCCGCAGGGTCATGCGCAGGCGACAAGCCAGAGGCGGCGCACACGGCGGCCGCGGCGGAGCTGGTTATGATGGGGCACGGCAGCACGCTGGACTATGTCGCGCAGGCGGCCGGCGCGGTGCTGGCAGCCACGGGCCTGCTGCCCCATGTGAATGCGGGCGTCATGGGCGAGGCCGACCTGCTCCGCCTGCGACGCGTGTCAGCCTCCCAGGCGCGCTGCAGGGCTGCGAGCGCTTGCGGTCCCTCGCGTCTTTGCGGCCAGCACAGGCGAGGCTGGTCCGCGGCCCCGCAGAGTGCAAGGGCCCGACGCAATGTGACCACAGCATGCTGCGGCACGATCTATGTGTTCTTCCACACATGCATCGGTGCGTTTAGTGGCAGTATATAGACTATTGGGGGTTGATGCGAGAGCAGATAGTAAGAGCGGGCAAACTTTAGGCACCAAGGTTGATGGCAGGGACTGATGCTGGAGTCAACGGAGCCGGCATTGCACGAGTTCGGGGGAGCGCACCACGCCTGTCCAGACAAGGCGCGCGCCGTCCGCGAGCTGACTTGCGGACTGCTTGGTTGCCACCTGTCTCTCAGGCGAGGCGCACGGCATGCGCTGTGTGTGCAAGGGACTGCTTTGGTCAGCATTGCTAGTGAACAACTCACTCAGCATTTGACTGCCAAAAAAAAAAAAAAAAAAAGTCACGCAGAGCACCTGCGACCTCACAGTGCGTTGCTGACGCGGCAGCGTCGAATCGCCCGCAGGGCACCGCGCCGCGCCGCACTGCTATAGCGCTCGCGCCGTGCGCTGCCGGCATGACCGCAGCCGGCTGGCCGGTGCAGGTGCCAGCGCGGCGCTTGGAGACCATAGAGGCGGCCGGGCGCGCCGCAGTGCCCTTCACCAGCGGCCTGCTGATCGGAATAGGCGAGGGCCGCCGGCGGCGCCTGGCGGACCTGCGCCTGCTCCTGGACTTGCACCGCCGCCACGGCCACCTGCAGGCGCGCCGCGTGTGCTAGAGCTCAGCAGCGAGCCCGGCGGCATCCTGCGCCTACTCCCACTCCTTGCTTTCCATTCGTTTTGAAGCACACAGGTATCTGCCCTGGCTTCTGACAGCTATGCACTATGGCGCCGCTGAGAGCGCCTTTCGGGTCCAGGAACTCATCATACAGAACTTTAGAGCGAAGCGTGGCACCGCGATGGCAGGTGCGGCGCAAGCGCGCGCCGGCTCTCTGCCAGCCCTGGCTGCATGCCCGTGCCCGCGACGCCTGGCGCGCTCTCTGCGCATGTGCTGGGCAGTCACCACACCGTTCCTAGACCGCGGGGATGCGGGAACTCCTTGACGGCAGGCGGTGGTGGGCGGGGCAGCTGCTTGGATGCGCAAGAACCACTGCCTAGATTCACAGGCTCCGAGCCCAACACATCACGTAACTGCTGCAGTTCGCGGGCACATCAGCCGCTCCACAGCTTCGCTTCCGCCCCTTGCGAGCCCCGGCGCGCAGGGCGCTAGGCGCGCGGACGCTGCGAGCTGGCAGCGGCCCGCGGGCGCCGGGCGTCGTCCACGCAGGCTCGGCCATGCAGCGCAGCCTGGTTTCGGGGCCTGCTGTGCACCTCGGGCATGCGCGGCGCGCGCAGGCGCGCCGGAGCCCCCGCAGCCGTTGCACGCAGGTGATGGGCCCTCGACGCTCACAAAGGGCGAAGGATGCGTTGCCGCAGACGCGCGAGCTGTGGTGCTCCGTGCCGGTGGGACGCTGTGCGAGCCAGCGCGCACACTGGCGAACGAGGTCACAAGCCTGCACTTTTGCCACACGGGAGGGAGCGCTGTTCGATATGTGTGGTCGCTCGCGTAAGGACTGAGACCTTAAAAAGTGAAGGCCCGCGCCGTGCAGGCGCGCACAGCACTTTGCGCTGTACCGCAACGAGGATCAAGATGACCAGCAGGACCAGCTGCACGTGGGCGGCTCAGACGTGCGCACCGCGCCATGGGCCCCGTTCTGCGCATCCGTGACCAGGCCACGCAGCCTTCGTACGCACACTTGCGCGCACACCTGCAGCCACCGCTGTTGATGGGGACCATACATGGTCCCGGCTGTCCAGGCTGGCCGGTCCACGCTAGGCGCGGCAGCGCCGCACCGGCGCGCAGCCCATTGAGGGGGAACGGCGCGCAGGCGCGCACGTTGGGGCCATGGAGCTCCGCGCGGCAGCTGGCGGAGGGCCGCGGCGCGGCCGCGGCCGCGCGCGAGGACCGCATCCGCGACTCCGCCGCGGCGGCGGCCGCCGCCGCGGCCGGCGCCGCCGCGCTCGCCTGGTCGCCGCGCCGCGACTTCCGGGCCGGGCCGGCGCCGGCGCGCCGCGTGCCGAGCCTGGTCGCGCTGTGCGTGGACCTGGTGGTGCAGCACCTGGAGGACGTGGACACGCTGTGGGGCCTGGCCGACGTGATCCGGGCGCGCCCCGCGGCCGCCGCATCATAGAGTTTTCAAAGTGTCTCAACCAAGGAGGCGTTGAGCAGGTGTTAGAAAGGAGACAACGTGTCTCCATCGCGCCGTGCCCCTGCCGCCTGCCGGCGCCGCAGAGCGTGCGCAGGCGCGGGCTGAGTGGCTCGGCAGGCGCCCGCTGGCCAGCCCCGCCCGGCCGCGCCCTCCGCTTGGTGGGTCTCTGCTTGTTGCAGCAGTACGGGGACGCAGGTCCTGCGTGCATGCCGCGCAAGGGCCCAGGCGCCGGGGTGGCCGCTGCCAGGTGCGGCTGGCGGCGGCGGCGGGCGGTGCGCGCAAGCTGGCGCCGGGCGCGCTGGCGCTGTTCACGGACGGCGAGCCGGGCGAGCTGGTGCTGTCCGAGTGCTCGCAGCTGGACCCCGCCACGCTCGCGCCCGCGCTCGCCAGCGCCTCCGGCGAGCAGTGCGCGCCCCCTTGCAACGCCGACAGGACCTGGGGCGTGCACATGGCCAGCGCGTCCAGCGGCTACATACGGTGTATCTACCCGTCCCTCGGTCTTTGTGTAGACAAGGGGGCTCGCATTGGCATGCAAACCGCTGGCGACGCTGCCGCAGTCCAGGGCGCAAGCACCGGGAGGCTTGAGAGCGCGCGGCGCCAGGCGCCTCTTGCGCGCTCGCGCCGGACGCCCTGCAGGGTGGCCGGCGTATCTCGCGGCGTGCGGCCTTCGTCAGGCGCCCCCGCCCCTGTTCGCCGCCGAGCCGCGCCGCGCGGCGCCGCGCGCAGGCTGGAACGCCTGGAGCTGGGCCTGTGCGGGCGCGGCTTCGGGGACGAGACCGCCGCAACGCTCGCCGGCGCCGGACCGCTGCCGGCGCTGCGGTGCGCCCGCGCCGCGGCCCGCCCCCGGCCGGCCGCTGGCTTGCGCCGCCTGGCGGCGCGTGCACAAGTGTGCGCCGACCGGCCAGGGTGTGGCGGGCGTGCGCGCCCTGACGCGTGGCTAGGCGCATGCAGCGTGCCCGCGCCGGGGCCCCGCGCAAGAGCAGCTGCTGTGCTGGGCGAGGGAGGATGGTGGCATGCTCCTGCTCATTGCATACACTGAACCGGTGGGAGGCTCCGCGCTGCGCGCTACAACCCGCCGTCAATATATAAACAAAAAGCCAGACAAAGTGAAATCAACCCTACTTCACAAGCGTGCCGTTGAGAGCTCAATGTGAGTGGTTGTTGCCATCGGTGTGGTTGTTCCCATCCCCAGCCAATACTTTAGCACCGGTGCGCGCCGGCGGCAGGTCGCTGCGCCTGGGCGGCGCATACCGGCTGACCGAGGCGGGCCTGGCGGCGCTGCTGGCGCGCGCGCCCGCGCTGGAGGCGCTCGCGCTGCCGCAGTGCTCGCGCCTGACCGGCACCTTCCTGGCCAGCCTGCCGGCCGGGCTCCGGCGCGCGCCCGAAACTGCCGCCCGCGGACGCCTGCGCTGCCCGGGCGGCGCGGCTGCAAGGGGCCGGCGGGGCGCAGGGGCGCGCGAGGGGCTTGCGGCGGGCTGCCGGAGGCTGCGAGTGCCTGGCCGGAGCCTGGAGCCGGGCGCAGACGCTGTTCGAATTCCAATGTGTGCTTACCCCTTTTAGGGCGCGCACCGTCTGGCCTGCGAGGGCCTGGGAGCCCCTGCGGCAAGCGGCCGAGCACCCTGTCCGGCGCACGCCGCGCGCTGAGCCCCCGCTCGCGCGCCGCGCAGGGCGCTCGACCTGTCGGAGTGCCGCGGCGTCGGCCGCGCCGCGCTGGCGGCCGCGCTGCCCGCGCTGCCAGCGCTGGCCGACCTGTCGCTCGATGGCAACCCCGAGGCCGACGGTGCGCTGCTGGCGGCGGCCGGCGCAGCCTGCCCGCGCCTGCGCCGCCTCTCTGTGGCCAAGTGCGCGGGCGTGGCGGAGGCGGGCCTGGTGGCGCTGGCGGGCGCGGCGCCGGGCCTGGCCGCGCTGGTGGCCGACGACTGCGCCGGCGTCGGCGACGGCGCGCTGCTCGAGCTCGCGGCGGGCTGCCCATGCCTGGAGGTGCGCTGGCGCGGGGTACTGGCCGGGGGATGGGCAGCGGGCTGCCACGCTTGGGCTGCAACACCAGCAGTGGCCGTTGGCGGCTGCCCGCGGCTGAAAGGCACAGCTTTGGACGGATGGCAGGTAGGCAGGGCAGGTCTTGCAGCTGGCTGTCGTGTCGCTGTGAGCCTGTGCAGGCGGCTTGGCATGGCGCCTGAGCTGCCCGCGCCTGCGGCAGAGAAGTGCGGCAGCGTGTATGCCGCTGCTTGCGCTCGCTGGGAGCTGCGCATGTCTTCAGATGCATCTCCAGACGTCTCAGGGAGGGGAGCCGCGGTGTGCCGCCTTTGTAAAGCAACAGCTCGCATGGGCGTCACTTACAGCAGCTGTGCGGCGGGCAGCAGCCACAGTGCACGGAGACAGGCCGCCATAATGTTGGGCGCCTCCGCGCGGGCGCACGGCCCGGGGCGCCGAGGCGCGGGCGCCAGCGCCCCCGTGAACCCTCGGCACGCCGCGCAGGAGATCTCGCTGCGGCGGTGCGCGCGCGTGACTGACGCGGGCGTGGCTGCGCTGGCGGCCGGCTGCCTGCTGCGCCGCCTGGGGCTGCCGGGCTGCCATGCGCTGGGCGCGCCGGCCATGATCGCGCTGGCAGGACCGCGCGGGTGCGCGTCCCGGCGCTGCAGCAGAGAGCCTGGGGCCGTCACGCCTTGTGCTGGAGAGTGCCGGTGTGGTTGTTGTCCTTGTTGCCCGCACCCCGCATGGCAGAAGGCGAGGGCCGCCATCGGCAGAGCCCAACAGCGGTGTGGGACACATGCTGCGCTTGAGCGCTTCTGAGCAAGTCCTAACTGGTCAGGCTGCGCTTCTGTCATGCATGTCCTGGTTGGTGATACGTGTGTAGATGTAGCTGGCGCTCAGCGACACCCTGCCTGCGTGTCGGCGGCCGGCCCTGCGCCCGGCTCGACAGGGCGCGCGCCGCGCAGGGCGCGCCGTTAGGCGCTGGACGTGTCGTGGTGTATGGCTGGGAGACACATGCTCTACCCTAACTTCTAACCTACCACACCCACCTATATGTGCTCGCGCCGCGCAGGGCGCGCCTGGAAGCGCTGGACGTGTCGTAGTGCGTGGCTGGTGGACGCGTGCCATACCGTAAAACTTAAACTATCCTACCCTACCCGACATGGGCGCGCGCCGCGCAGGGCGCGCCTGGAGGCGCTGGACGTGTCGTGGTGCCGCGGCATCCCCGAGGAGGCGCTCGGGCGGCTGGTGGACGCGTGCCCCGCGCTGGCAACCCTAACGCTGTTCGGCTGCTCTCAGGTGGGGCCCCTAAACCCAATGTTTTTTTTTTTTTCATCACCAATGACCTATTTGAGGCTGGGGTCCTCGCCAGCCTCACTGCCAGCAGACAAGCGGCCTGCTTGGAAGTCCAGCAGCAGCATATAGGGGGGCTCATGTAGGGGCGCCGGAGCTTGGTGTGTCTTAGCTTAACGCTGCTCTTTACGATGATTGCCATTGGGTGGGTGTGAACTCATGGCCTGTACATGCTGTGACTAAGCTAGCTAGGATCGTGTCATATCAGGAATAACATGCACAAGAGGGCCGTGGCGCCTCTGCGTTGCGCTATAAGTGCGCACGCCTGCAAGCTGTGCGTGAGCTGCCGGGTGGGCTGCCGAGCTTGCCGGGGCGCGAGCGCGGGGCCGCCTGCGAGGCGCCTGCTCGGCGTGCAGGTCAGCGAGCGCTTCCTGTACGGGCACGGCAGCGCCACGCTGCACGTGGAGGGCGCCGCCGCGCAGAAGGCGCCCGCGCCCATGCCCGCGCGCGCCGTGCTGGTCGTGTAGTGGTCAAGCAAGCAATAAGTTAGACGGCAGTGCGCGCGCGACCATGCGCGTGGCAGCGCCGTCCGTTGCGCGGATGGCGGCCCCGGCGTCTCGCACGCACGGGGTCTGTGGTGTCAGGAAACCGATATGGGCGCGCGCGCTGTGCACAATCCAACGCATCATGTTGTGCATGCGTCCCTTTCCAATTGAATAGGATATAGGACACGGACTGCTTCTGCTTACCAGCACATCTGAAGTGGGCTCGGTGTGTGTGCTCTGACATGATGACACCTAACAGCCAGCCTTTTCACAACTTATGTAGGCTGTCCGTGCTGTGACACTGGAGCTGTGTCTGTAAGCTCAACGATTTCTCGATTGCGCCTCATCTCATGCCGCCCGACAAACGCGAGTGCATACACCAGCCTGAGGGGTCCATCACACACGCAGAGAGTGGGCCAGAGAGCCCCCCGGCTGACTGAAAACATCAGAGCTCCATGCTGAAGTCACTGCCCTGCCAATCAGCACAAGCGCCGCTTGTAGCCAACGCCAGCGCGGCCGGCATTGCCGGCCGCAGGCACCCGCGGCTGCTGCGCGCAGGCGGGGCGGGCGCGCCCCTCGCGCCCGCCGCTGCCCCCTCCTGGACAGGCCCAAGCGCCGCCGCAGC
>JAABUO010003540.1_pt1 | contig 18590 bp, 11 predicted proteins | sample 5559291 | NCBI WGS metagenome assembly JAABUO01 (sample SAMN10711878, study PRJNA513372) | rock metagenome | isolation source: Antarctica rocks | place: Antarctica: Victoria Land, Finger Mt sud | reverse complement strand
GCTTGATTTCTTTTAGCAACGATATGTCAATGTGATTGCGAACAAGAAATGAGTACTAGCTGAAGCACAGAAATTCATGTCAAAAAAGGCGCAAAGACGGTGGTAAATTTAAAAACTTTAACCTGCTAGATGTGCAGCTGCTTACCAGACCTTAAGTTTTTACTGAGAAGATCGAAAGAACAAACGTCGATCTATCGATCCTGGCCTGGTCTGCCGGCTTCGTGCACCTCGAATTCTTAATGCCAGGATGAACTATCGACTTCTTCGTCCCGCAAGTGCCCGCTACATTTCCATATCAGGCAGTTTTAAGATAAGGATTTATCGACCAATGAATTCGTTTCCTCCTACAGTTAAACCAAACATATGGTAAATGATTACGGGCGGAAGTTAGCAAATTTTAGACGTCAAGCGGGTACGGTGATACTGTCGCCTAAAAGACACGAGAGCATTGTGCATCAAACAGATACAAGGGTAAAAGGAGATATATGTAGAAGCACTGTTCTAAATGGAAATATTTTGTCTTCCTGTAAGCTCTCAGCCAGAAAGATTAAGGACGACAGTGACTTGATGAATCAGGCCATCGAATTATCGAGGAAAGACTGCAGGCCCCTGATTCACTATGTCAATTTTCACACAGAAGATTGCGCTGAAGAAGTGACAGAAGGTGTCGATGCCGAAAGGCAGCGATTAATCATTCATGCGTATTTAACTGTGATTAATTCTGCAGTCTATTTCACTACAACGTAATTTAATACATAATCGTCTTGTATATACAGCTAACATTTATAAATTCGCATCAGTTGTTCGAATAAGGAGAGCGTTGCCAGAAAACGCCAAAGTTTCTGAAGAATTTCAAGTGTGCATGCAAGAATGTGTGAATGAGTTCATCTCTTTCATCTCAAGCGAAGGCGCGTACACTTTGACCCTCTACAATCTTTACTATGCATGATCTTTAACCTCGAATTAATGAAGCCGCGGAGAAATGTCAGCAGGAAAACCGAAAAGCATTAAGCGGTAACGATGTTCTATTTACTATGAAGAAACTTGATTTCGAGAACTACGCTGAAGCACTGAAAATCTATCTGACAAAATATTAAGAAGTAAGTTATTTTCTTTTCTTCTCGTATCTGTCTACACTTTCAAGTTCGTCAGAAGAGAGAGTCAGCAACGGTCAGGTCTTACGGGCAGAAGATGTGAACAATCTTTAAGTCGTCATGACTTGAAGCATAACAATACTGAACTTAAGTGCTAAGAAACGGAGAAATTAACGACTAGGGAACAGAAAATGAACGAGGAGAAACATAACGACTCGCTCGAAGGTGAGGATGTTAGAATGTGATGACTTATGATCTTCTCTTGCCTACTTTCTGCTTGAACATAGGACGGCGCTCGCTAGCAGTGAGAGGAAATGAAGGAAGAGCTTTAAGCAATGAGAATTCTAGACTGAGTGCAAAGAATAGAAAGTGTAAAAGATAGAAAGATGATGAGATAGTTAATTAGAATCGTGAAGACGACGAGGCGCGACGACATAATACAATGTTCATAAATTGTTACATAGAATAGTGATGAGAAGCAAAAACCGTTAATTCGAGCCTTAAACTTATGTGTAAGATCACAAAGATAGTTCAAGCTCATGATCTCTTCCGTTGCTGACCATTCTCTGAACAATGCTAGAACCAGCGAAATTCATTAACTACTTTCTTTTTTAATCATGCTTCATAAAAGCTTTAATTAAGATTCTTTTTCTCTTTTATCTCTTAAAGATAATCGGTCACTCGATCTATATCGATAAATGGCTTCTAATTCTTTCTAGCAATAGTAAAGAACTCGAAATATTCTTTTCACTCGTTAAATAATCGATTAATGTTCGAATCTTTCGCTAAGCGCAAAATTCACTTCATGTTCTTCTTGTCGATTTTATAAAAAGTTTTTACCTTTTTCATGACTAGTTTTACGCTAAGAAGCTTCGCTTTAACTAAAGACGTGAGATTAAAAATACGATTCGAGAAATTTAGCTTCATTACTTCGCTTTTGTTTCACTGAACGTGAATTGCTTAAATTTTAATAACGTCGAGCGACATAGTTAATGAAGAGTAATGAAATTTAACTAAGCACTAAAAAGTTACAAACGTGAATATTAGCTGTCATGATAATCTAAAGCAGACATATCTTGTTAAAGCGTTAAAATAGCTTAAGAAGAAAGCTCGTAATGAATTGAATTTTTCGCGCGGAAAGAGTTACTTCTTAATGATAATGATGCGTTAACAGTAAGATTTACATATAGTACAGTATCATGCTAACTTATCTTAATCGACATCAGAATTGTACGACTTACAGATAATTCGTCTGAGACGAATTCGTCTGCGTGTATATGCATGAATTCTTTTACTGCGATCGTTCTATTACACATCAGCGATTTACTAAGTATTAAAGCAATCTATTACTTAAATTTAATCGTTAAGTTTAATATAAACTTTAATGATTTAATATGCATGAGCAACAAGTGTAACGACGTGATACATGTGTTTTAATTAGTTAATTCTTCGAGTAATTTATTAAATAATATGAATTAAAGATATTTACGTGTTTTTCTGCGTTTTATATAACATATCGCGTTTCACTATATGTTTTTTAAAGAAAAAGAGTTTTCGCAATTTTCATATTTAATAATTTAATTAGAATTTACAACAATGAAGTCATAATAAAAATCACGTAAATTAAGTTGTTCTAGAATTCTAACGATTAAAATAGCTTAAGGCTACACGAAATTGCGAAAGAGATTTAATTCTATCTCAATGAACTAACAGAAATAAAGAAGTTATTAAAAAGAATTCGATTCCGTTTCGAAATTGTAAAACTTCTTGTTAATTAAAGCTGTAAATTTAAAGACGAGTTTCTTATTTACTCGTAAATCGAACCTTCTATCGTCATATAAAGGTTTAAAAACATTAAATAAACGAAAGAATACTGTCTGCGATGATTCGTTTTACGACTTAGTATCAGCGTCTTTAAAGTTCATTAAGTATCATTATGCTTACTTTACAAGACGTCGATTGCGTAATCGAGTTCTTTACAAAGCTTTTAAAGGCTTTAGTAGTTTAACGTTTAATTAAATAATTAACGATTTAAACAGTTATTTCGAAAGTTTTTAATGTGTTCTTTCTTAATTCGATTCAGGCTCGTTGATCACTCTTTAAATTAAATAATACAATCTGTATATTACTTTAATGTAAATCTCTTGAACTTTCGAATTAATGCGATAAAATTTTTAAAATACTTAAATTACAAATCAGAGAAGATTCGACGTTAATAACGTTACTCTCGAGCATGATCGAGAAAATGAAGTAAAGATTTAAACTATCGTCGAGCCGTTTACTAAATAAATTTTTAAATTTACTAAAATTAACTCATCGAGCATAATTAATAGTTATGTTTTAAACGTGCTGAAAGAATCAGAAAATTGCTGAACGTTTGTATTTCTTTACATTAGCTGACTGATTTTGTTTACTTAAATTAATTTTAACAGCATGTAGAAATTATTGTTTTGTTCTGTTTAAGAAATATAAGTATGTAAATAAATATTACCGCTTTAGCTATTAAAAGGCACTTTCATTAAAGCTTACTTAAGAAAATGATCATTTTCTTAAGTATATCGTTAATCATCGCATATGGTTTAAAGCGTAAAGAAAGAAAAGCTTAAAGAGTTAGTAAGACTAAAAAAATCCTCTTAAAGTATTGCTTTCTAAACTAAGTCACGCTATGAATAAACCTTAAATGAAATAATTTACTTAAATTTAACTTCGAGCCTGATTTAAACATAGTACATATGAGTACGTTTACTTTATATCGTCGAGCGATCGTTAAAGTAAAACGTGATCTTAAAAATATTCAGTAATATTAACAACTTTCTTTATTTAAGTAACTGAGCTTTAAAGTGATTAAATAAAAGCAAGAACTAATGATCTTCTGATTAATTTTAAAGAGATGAAGATCAGAAGTTCATTAAAGAAATGTCGCAAAAGCAATGCTGTTCTTCGCGCAGCCAGCTTACTTAACGATAAAGAGCAGACGCATTGAAATCTGCATACTGAAAGATAATCGCGCGTTCGCACTTTAATGACATGACTCATAAAGAGAGCTATGTGCTCAGAAAACGATTGCGAGTGAGACTGTTCAATGTCTTAATTGTGCGAGGAAATTGAGTTAATTCTGTTTACTTAAAGATGTCTTAACAGTACGTTAATCCGTCGCCGACGCCTAAATTATAGCTTCAGCTGTTAAAGAATCCTGGCGAAGTCGAGTCAGCATGCGGCTCAGGAATTAAAAAACAGCTTAAGCCGCAACCGAAGGAAGCCAGGGTGTGCTCATGGCATGCTCAGCCCTGCTCAAGCATGCTCAGGCTCGGCTCAGGCTAGAGCGGCGCTAGAAGCGGAAGGGAAAAACCTTTTTAACAGTTCTCTATATTAATGTATTTTAAATTCCTTCTGACATTCCCGCTTCACTTCTGGTTCCTCAGGTTCATTTCTGGCTTCTTCGCTTCACTTCTGACTTCTCATTCACTTCTGACTTTCTAGATTCACTTCTGGCATCCCCGCTTCACTTCTGACTCCCTAGGTTCATTACTCGCCCTCTTAACGCCTTTATGTGCAGGACCGTCGAATCGTTAAGAGATCTTCTTTAAAAACCTTTCGTTTTTTGTCTGAGTTGCTCTTTCTCGAGATGTGCTTAAATGAGAAGCGTTATCCATCTCTTAAAGCCGATCGAGGTAAGATCAGGAATGTCTGATCTCTGATTGTCTCGTTATTAAACGAGATGATGCTAACACTTAAGATCTCTATACCCTCGCTAAGATTCTCATGAAGACAGACTCAGAAACTCGTTAAAATGTGATTTATTAAATAGTAATGAGGAAAAACGATCACTTACACTCGAGATTAAATGATCTTTCATATCATCGGCAATTTGGCGAAGAGCTTGAGTAGCTTGTAAGCTAGTGAGCAAAGTCACTTAACGTATAATGCGCTACGGGCGCAGCAGCTAGCTACTAGAAGAGACATCTGCTACAAGCTAGCTGCTAGCTGGTCTAGCAACGTAAACCAGCTACAAGCTGGCTGCAAGCTGGTTTAGCAACATAGACCAGCTACAAGCTGGCTGCAAGCTGATTTAGCAATATACAACTGTCTTATGTTTTCATAATACGCTAACAAGCTCAGCTTTTCATCAAGCTTCATAACACGCTGCTACATACGCGTTTTAAACCCATCTACATACACGTTTCAAACCCACCTACGTATTCATCTATCTACACGTTTCAAACCCATCTACATACTCATCTACACGCGTTAAAGCCAGCTTTTACTAACAACACACGTACTACAGAATCAGGTTCCATTAAACCACCTATCAAACCACCTACCAAACCACCTTCCAAACCACCTACCAAACTACCTCACAAACTACCTATCAAACCACCTCACAAACCACCTTCCAAACCATCTATCAAACTACCTCACAAACCACCTTCCAAACCACCTACCAAACTACCTCACAAACTACCTACCAAACTACCTCACAAAACACCTACCAAACCACCTCACAAAACACCTACCAAACCACCTCACAAAACACCTCACAAAACACCTACCAAACCACCTCACAAACCACGTTCCAAACCCACCTACATACCCACCTACATACGCGTTCCAAACCCACCTACATACCCACTTACACACACGTTCCAAACCCACCTACATACACGTTCCAAACCCACCTACCTACACGTTCCAAAACCACCGACATACCCATCTACCTACACGTTCCAAAACCACCTACATACCCACCTACCTACACGTTTCAAAACCACCTACACACGTTCCAAAACCATCTACATACCCATCTACCTACACGTTCCAAACCCATCTACATACCCACCTACACACACGTTCCAAACCCACTTACATACACGTTTCAAACCCACCTACACACACGTTTCAAACTCACCTACATACACGTTTCAAACCTATCTACATATTCATCTACACGGGTCAAAGCCAGCTTCTACTAACAACACACGTACTGCAGAATCAGATCGCTAACAAGCTCAGTAAATCACGTCGCATTAGCTTTTAGACATTAGCATTTATATATTAGTTAAATGACATTCATATGACTCGCTCTATACTGATTTCTAACATTAAATCGTGCGCAAAATACATATTATTAAGATTGTGACACGAATTACGCATTATATCTTTCGAGCGTATGATGCTATTTGAGCAAAAGATGCTATTTGAGCAAAAGGTGCTATTTGAGCAAAAGGTGCTATTTGAGCTATTTGAGCAAATGACCGTCACCAACAGCTAAAAGCGCTTGTAGCTAGCTATTAGCCGTTGGTGAATGGCTACAGCTAGCTTGCAAGCTAGGAGCTCGGCTAAACAGATAATTTTGGCTTATGCTAGCTTGGTGAGCTTGTAGCCGGTTTTAGCTGGGTTCGCACTTTTGCCGATGATATCAGAAGATTATTACATCTGTTTAAGCCTTCAGGTCGCATAGTCTTACTTCACCCTTAGGCACCTTTCCCGCTATAGCACTCTGTTCTAGTTCTGACACGTCGCTTCAATTTAATACGATACATCGTGATATGCATGTAACTCGAGCAGTGAGATGAATGCCTTTAATGCCTCGTCATCTAATATTTGAATTATTAAAGATAAGATGTCTCAGGAAAACTTTTCTGAGGCAGTACAAGATGATGTTTCATGCAGCTTGAATGAGCCGGTTTGAGCGCATACTTCTGAAGAAAGATAAGAGCTTACGCCGAGAGTAAAGCTGTTAATTACACCTTCTGACTATGCATTCGGTATGCTTACGTCGATTAAGCTTTAATTAAGGTACTCGTGAAGGTTTTCGAAACGATTATCTCGTAAACTTAACAACACATTTTTAATCAGCGTCAGAAGTGATGACAAGACGTCGTTTACTGTTACTTTCTAGTCTATGATTGCGGAGAAATTAAGAGTCATAAAATACGAGTGTCGAAATTGTAACTGTGAAGTTAACGACATAAATGTTAGCTTATGTCTATAGCGCTATCGCTCACGAAATGATTAAAGCTCATGATATTATCATCGTTAATAATATAAGCGGGCACGAAATTAAAGCATTAAAGAAAGTATTGCATGATCGAATCTTAAAACTCAAGCTAACATAAGTTAACTGAGAATATGTTGTATTATAAGTAGTTGTAAAGATGTTAATTACTGTTTTAGTACAGATTTGTAACTAAAATCGATTTACTTATTCTCGATTTTAAATGAGCACTGCTTACGAAAATCTGACTGAGACAGTAACTTAAAATAACATGATTAATTTTTACAATGTCTTCGAGTCTTTCTTATTACGTCACATTTCTGTTTCAACGCTAAAGAAGCATTTAGATAAGATTTTATGTGTTTAAGAATAATTTAAGCTGAGAAAGAATAAGAGAAAGAATAATATTAAAGAAAAGGCTTGTCGCGTGTTTAAAAAGCATTATGTTGAAAGCAAAACATAATTTAACGCACTGAATGACTTCAATAATCGTAATATATAATAGCCGTGACTTTTTCCTTTCTTATATTTAATTTAGTAGTTATGTGATTTCTATTCGTTTTACCTCGATGAGTATTCGTAATCTACTCAGCCTGAATGCCTTCAGTCTTCTTAAAGTCGAGGCCTTTTACCTTTCCTGATAGCGAGATCGTAACGGGTCCGTTTATAATATTTTCTCATCAGGTCATGCGTTTTTAATGAAGTAATACTTCTTTAACTTATCACTTCTCTTCGCTCTCTACAAGGATCATTTTCGAGGGAGGAGCGATAGCTTTAATTTTGGGATAGGATTTTAATAGGGAAATGAAACACGAAATGAATATGTTAAATGAGTAAAAGTCGTAAACGATACGATTAAAGTTCTACAAGATTCATAATTGCAAAGGGTTCAGTGTACTTCTGCGACAACTTCTTTTTAAGTCTCGCATCTCGTAAGTTTTTCGTGAAAAGCATAACTTAATCTTTTACGCTGAAGTTCTTAAGTTGAGTATGCTTGTTATGAGCCGCCGTCTGTTGCTCTTAGACTTTGCGTAGCCGTTTCAGCATGAGATCGCGCTGCTTTCATAAGATGTTTATTCTTTCTCTTGCGACGGGAATGTTTAAATAGTCTCGAAAGAACTTAAGCCTTCCGTCGCATTTGCTGATCACTGACATGACACGACATGACGTTAAGGAAGAAACATCGCGAGTACGGATTTTAGCACAGGTCTGTAACTGAAACCGCTTTTAAAATAAAAACCGACTTGATTCTGCTTCTGTTCCTGCTTCTGCTTTAATATTGCATCCTGGAATTCTAACCTTCCCTATTTAATCAAGAAGCCAGATTACTCAGGTTGTTGTTAATCATTAACAGAATTAGTCAGAGTTTCCTCGTTGCTGTGCATCATTCAGATTGTGCTTAATTTACTCAGCACATCACAGTGTCAACGCGTCAGATTACTTATATTGTTTTACACCATTAACATCACGAGCCGAATTACTCAGGTTGTGGTGATTCACTTGCACATCACTCAGATTGTTAAACGTCGTTTAGAGTATTCAATTAACATCACTAGTCTTAATATCACTTAGATTGCTGAACGTTTATTCAATTTATTATTAAGAGCGAAACAATTAGGAATTATCCTTTCGTTTCCGTAGCTACATTGATTAACAACATGTTTCTAATTCCGCGCTGTTTTCGAAACAAAGCCAGCGACAAAACAATCAGGTCTAAACATAGCAAGTCGGGAAACGTCGTGCCAAAAAACCGTCGGCGAGGCGAGATAAACACAATAGCATATTTTGCCTGCGCAGGCGTATCTTTTTCCGAAGACAATGTGTTAGCTAGAAAAGAAGCATCTTTCCCCGAAGACAATTTAACAGCTAGGAAAGAACTTGTAGAGCTGCCTGCGAATCCCATCGATGAAAAAGATGAGATGATGATTGCACACTTCTAACACCATCAGCTAATAGCGGCATCAGAAACAATTTTTATCAATTAGCCATGTAACGGGCCGCCGTCACCTGTGGATTATAGCAGAAAACCAATATACATACCACGTGCACCGTCTAATTTCACCTTGCAAATCGAATTTTCGTGCGATGCCGATTCACCATCCTGCTCTTTAGTGCCTGACACTTCAGACTGTACACCTCCCGCTCTTCCTTCACGTCCTTTAGAAAGGTTTCGAGCCAGCCTGCTGACGGAGGAAACCTCTTCACAATTCGGCTGAGTTATTTCTGAGAAGATTAAAAGAGAATCCCAGATGAAGTATAGCCGTTTACTACGCAATCTCCGTGCTGGCTACTCGACAAGCTACATCACAGATGTTCAGGTTTTCAACGCAGTCGGAATCAGAAGCGATAAGCGAAGGGAAGCAGACGTTGCGTGGAACCTCCTGCGCGATGATCATGACTTCATTCAGTCTAAAGATGTCAGGCCGCCCTTTCTGAAATACCTTTGCTGCTTGTGTGAGGCTGCATGAGACGAACATAAGATATCTAGTCAGATCTCTATTATGATCCGCGTCGCATACGATCAGAGTGCTCAAAACGCTTACAGGATTTGTGACAAAGTCTTGAAGAAGCACATCTCGTCTGCCGAAGCCCTTCTCTGCGCGTACGAGAGGTTGCAACGAGCATGTGTACTTGTAGCCTTGCTGAAGATCGTTCTGTTAAAAGAACAGATCGAGGACGCTCGATCTATCGTGAACGAACTACTTAAAGATTAAAGCGAAATCGATAATTTTCGTCTTGTTGAGATTAATGATATATTAAATTTACTGACGACGTTTATTCGAAGCTTTCCTCATATGAAAAGAGTCAGACTTGCTAAGAATGATGTACACAACGCTCTAGAGTTTGTACAACTCGTTATAAATTTCTCAGAATTGAAAACGTGCCGTCTTTTTAATGTCATCATTGCAAGGCTTGAAGGACTTCAGATGCCTCTATGTCTGAGAATATTCTTGTATGTCAGGGAGACTCTTGCGTACGCCAGTAAAGAGAAGCATCTTTTATTAATAAAGAAACTTTTCGAAAGCCTGAATGACTTCTATTCAACATCAGATCTTGCGTCAAACGGAATTACTTTAAACTTTATGTCATATTGTAATATCATTCTGTTTTTGCATTCACAAGAGTCTTCTCGAGATTCTTTCCTTCTAAACATGCATTACTGTATGAAAGAAGATGATGTCAGTAAAAAACAATGAACTCGTGCTTAACGAGAGCTTAAGTTAAAGCAGAATTATTAACGTTAAAGCGATCTGATCGTCGCACGTGAAAATGTTTAACACGATTTAATTTATCTTGCGTCGTGCGACGATCGATATTAAATTAAGCTTTTTATATTTTTTATCGCTGATCGATCGATATTATGAAAGAATATTTTACGATTAAGCGTATCTTAATTCTCAGATCTCTTAACTTCTCTTTAATTATTAAAATCTTAATGAGGCTCGATGAGTGACAGAATATTATAAATTAAATTCTTCGCTAGATTATGTTATATAGCGCGATGTATTATGTAATAAAAATCGAAGACAGCATTAACAGCGTTTAAAGATAACGACACGATTAATGTATTTCATCGTTAAGCGTCTCACTTTTACGTTATCTGATCGTGAAGATATAATGCATCTGAATAAAAGTATAAAAGTATTAAAACGAGCATCTTTCACTCTTATTTCTCTTCTTAAGTTCAGACTCTTGTTAAATTAACTTTAAGTTATAATATAATATCAGTCATCTTTTTACAAAACGTTACAAAATTCGAACGTAGTCGAGAAGCTTAAAAGCTAAAGCAATTCAATTTCTTAATTTAAGAGCGCAGTTTACCGATTTAAACTTATGACGAGCGAAAAGTTAATACATTAAAATCAGATATGTTTAATGAGAAAACGTCTTTCAGAGACTTTTAATTACGACGCTCGACGTCTTTACGCAAAATTACTAAGACACTTTTATTCTAATCTCTCATACTATAGTTCTTTATTTTCTTCGTCTTTTTTATAGTCACGAATGAGCCTTCTGCGCTTCTTTTTTAAAATGTTTTCAAGATATTCGAGATGTCAGAGATCATCTTAACTGTGAGTGCGCGGGCGTTCTTTGTTCGATGATCTTCTTAAGAATTTAGTAATAAAGACTCTGAAGTTGCTAAAGAAAAGTTTATAAATAAAGGCGAGATTATTTCTTTATACGATATCGTAAATTAAATTAAAGAAGATAAGTTTAAAGATGACGTGTCTCGAGCTGATAATGTGTCGTTTAACGCTGAAGCTATGTAATAAGAAAGCTTAAGCGTAATTTTAATTACAAGATGCGACATTAAGATTAACGAGCATTAAACAGAAAAATCTAAAGATGTTAACGCTTGCGCGAACGCACGATCTCTTAAATTAAGCAAAGATTTCTTTAAGTTAATAATCATTAGTCTTAATTTTAAGATTAAGATAAATCGAGCTTACTAATGCTGCAGTCTTTTTCTTGTAATGATCGTAAAGTTCTAACATATTTTTATACTTCAGTATTTCGTGAACGTATCTATAAATTTCTTCTGTTACGAGTTTCTTGTAAAAGATCTTCGAGTAAAAAGCTTGCTCGTAAAAGACATGTTCGTAGAAGATTTATTAATAAAATCCTTGTTAATAAAGTGCTTGCTTATATAAGAAGATTAACATTATCGTTCGAGATTTTTAAAAAGATCGAAAGATTATAAGAATGCTTAAGAACAAACAACGTTTTAAAAAGCAACAGGAGATAATTTAGCTAAAGAGAGTTAAGAAAAGTGTTTTTAATCTTTAAAGAAAGAGCTTTCTTACGAGATAAGCTAGCCTTGTTAATCGAATGCTTCACTTCTTACCGCGATTAAAATCTTTCTTAACTTTAATTACAGCGTTAACTTTAATCTTAAAGCGATCAGGAAAGAGCAGGCTCATACGTTAAATTCATTATATGTAAGTGCTTAATTAAATCGACGTATTAACGAGCGCTCAGAGTTTCGATGAATTGCGAGAAGCGAAAAACTCAGCGATTATTCACTAATTAAGTATTATAAATGAAGAGATTCTCAGTTAACGTTATTATTCTCGCACTTAAACGATTAAGATTAAGACGACGAGTAATAAAATGTCAGAGATGTAAAATAAGAACGATTACTACTGCATTAACATGTTCAGCATAAGTAAGACGATAATCGTGTTCGATCATAAAAGAATTAATTATAATTATTTCAGAATTTGCATGTATTTTAATATGCATATTAATTACGAGTCGAAAAACGATCGTAATAATAGCTGCTTTAATGTAAACATTAAGAATTCATTTCTTTTACTTGTAATTCTAATGAAATAATTAGTTCGAGAAGTTAAACAGAGAAAAGACAAGCTCGATAACAGATTTAAACTTAAAACTGAACGCATGAAAAATGATCTTATCGTCGTTAACGTTAACGCTATTACGCTTGTCGAGCAGATGTGCATAAACTATCATTAAAAGCGTACGAATCAGTCGTTATAAAATGTTAACTCGAGTAAAATACATTACTATATCGTTAACAAGATTAAACGCTTTAACGACTTCTGTAAGCATTCTATTAATTGCATGTTAAGCTTCTTAGCGCTCTGTTAGCTTTTAATCTGAGTAATGAGATTAAGAATGAGATCGTAAGTCAGAGCATATTGCTCGTAACTGAAAGAATAATTCCCTTTTACGATTTTATTCATGATTACTATAATGCGATTATGATTCGTGATCTCGATAATGTCGTATTTATTAAGCATAATAAAAAAAGCTCGATGATATCGTGAAGAGTTCAGTATATGAAATATGTGTAAGATGTAAGAAAAATAACAATTTAAACTTAACGAGCGTAAAAAGAGTCAGGTACAGACTTATAAGATGAATATCAGTCGCGTTTTTTATAATGTACTGAAATAGCGACTTATTCTAATCGTTTATGTGTTAAGATGTATATCAGATGACTTAACATTAAAACTTAAAACCTCGTACTATGTTTTTAGCCTGCGTTAACTCGTGCACGTTGTTTTTTCCCGCTTAAACTATTATTCTTTCTTTTTTTTTCTTTTTAACTATCATTCTCATTTGTACGATTCATTAAAGTCGTTGTACGTACGTTAAATGATCGAAAATTACTCGATTAAACTTAAAAATTAAAAATTTTCATTTTACCTATTTACTCGTACATATCTGTATATATCTGTACCTGTTATTACCTTTGTTGTACGCGTACATATTAATCTTTGTCTCTTTTTACGATTTTTTTTCATGTTTTAACGCATCTGTACACGCTGTGCTTATAATCGTTCGCTTAATTAATTTATTAAACCTAATTCTACGCGTGTATTAGCTCTTTGTTTATACGTTTTATGCGGATTTAAACTAAGATTAACTAATGATACACAGATAAAGAGACGACGATCATTACAAAAGATTAATTTTAACGTTGTTCGCAATCTTACGCGTTAATTTAAACGAACTCGCTTTGTTTCTGTACTGTTAACGCGTTCTCTTTTATCGTCTCTACGATAATCTTTATCTTCTTTACCGATCTTTATAAATTTTTAAACTTTATACAGCTCTTTTCATCTGCTTCTTACTTAATTAACATTTCTCGTAATGCTTTTCGAGAACTTATATTTAATTATTAAAGCGATGAACATATCTTAAAATTCTTTACGAAACGTTGTTTAAGCTGTACGACTTTGCACTGAAAGTCTGAATTAATGTTTAATTTATATTCATATATTATTTATTATTTTAAGAATAACGAATTGTTAAATTCTTTATTAAATTCTTCGTCATTAATTAAAAGTCTTTTCGAAGATAATATAGCGAGTTTATATTTATATTTATATAAGATAACAGAATGTACGAGTCATTATTAAATTTTAAAAGTACTTTTACTTCGAAATCGTCATCGTCGATCATTATACAGTTGTTAAAGTTTGTAAAGTTAGTTAGTGATTTGTAAAGTTAGTTAATGATTAGAAAATTTTTTAAGCTATTAAAAACAGTTTTAGAAAACCCGTATTAATTAATAAAGCTGTGTACATTCTGATATAAATTAATTCTAAGAATTAAAAAGATACATAACTATCTGCGCGGTACAGTACAAAACAGTACAGAATTAATACATATAAATCTCATGTTAAATTAAATGTGTACAGACTTAAAGATAATAAGAGAAATGCTAAAACTCTCTGTATAAATTAGTACATCTTTATACATCTTTACAAAGTCTTTTAAAATTTAAAAAGAAAATTTTCGAAAATTTAAAAATCGTAAAAGTAAAGCTTTGCAGTTACTATTAATCATTTTAAAACATTTACATAAGAACTATAAACGTGTGTTTAACTCAGTACAGTTTTAAAAAAGAAAGAGAAACACTTACACAAAGCTGTAAGCTCAGATAAAACATCAGTACATAGAAATACATAGAAATATATAAAAGCGAAGATCTGTACAAATATATCATTACATATCTGTACAGATAAATCTGTAAAACTTATCTTTAAAGTTATTATAAAAGTTAAATTTAAAAGATACGATAGAAACGAACTTATGTTTAAAATTAATCGCATCATTATTCGCAGCCATTTTAAATTAACTGCAAATGATCGTACTGATTAATACATTACAGTACTAATTCATACATGCTATTTACTATTTACTAAGCGTAAAGACAATTTTCATTAAAAATAACGATTCTCTCGTTTCACGATACTGACGTAAAATACGACATGAATTAAGTTAAAGACGCATTTTTCATTAATTTAAAACATAAGTCTAAGGTATACTACTGTTACTTGCATTTATGCTTTAAAGATTAATTAAGTATACGAAGCATTAATAACGCAGCTTCGTTCTTTATTACGCGATAAAAACGTACTTTAACAGTAATTTTACGATTTGAGTAAGTTTTCACGAGATTAAATGTCGATAATAATTCGAAATAATTAATTCTCAGCATAACTTTTTATTCTTTCGTTTCGTAGTCTGATCGACGAGGAAAATTATCATTAAGTTCTCGTTAAGCGACATTTAACAAATCGTTAAATAAGATATTCTTTTAATAAAAATTCTTTATTCTTGTAACCTCGACATTAAGAGTTAATCTGAAAATCTTGTAAGACAATTTAGTCACGAAGCTTCTGCTAAGTTTTAATAAAGCATTAACGAATAAATCTGCATAGTCTCTTCATCGCGTTCTTTATCTCGTTCGTTTCGAAATTCTTCGTCATTATCACGATCACGATCTCGATCGTTATTATCTTTTTTACGATCGTCGCGATCACGATTCTCTCGATCTCGTTCTGTCATTACACTTAATAAAAACACTTAAGAAAAAGAGAATTTTAAAAGAAACAAGATAGATTATATATTTAAAAGATAATTACTTAAATGCTTCGAAAGCGATCGCTGACGACGTTTAATCTTAACGTTATGAGTAAGATAATTCTGTGTAATCGTAACAGACTAGCGCAGATTCTTATGTCTGAACTTGAAACGAATAAAGATAACATATATATACTTTCGAGTTCTGAGCTCTTTCAGAATCTAATATTTTTTATTATAACTATCTCGAGAATCGATCTTTTTCAGAAACTTTTTTCTTCTGAGAACTTTCTCTTAAAAGCCATTACTTTCTGAGAATCATTTCTTAAAAATCAGTATTTCTCATTCTCTTCTAGAAGAATCGTATCATAAATCATCTTCTAAAAGTTTTACTTTTCAGAAAACTTTTCTTCTAGAAATCATCATTTATTATTCATTCTTGCATTCTTATCAGTTATAAATGTAACTTTAATGATTTAATTTTTATTATTTTCATTTCTCAGATTTAAATTCTTAAAGTCTTCGTCTTTGCATTTTGTCTTAAATGCTAGTCTTGCGTGATAAATTAAACGAGACTGAGATGCGAAACTTAAGTACGTTTAATACTATTGCGAAATGTAATCTGAATGTTTATCTTTTTCTTCGTTATCTTTAAATTCTTTTCTCTTCTTCTTTTCTTTCTTTTATAACCGGCCAGAAAATTCATTAAGTACTTAATAGTGATATAATCATCGCAGACATAATTCTTCGCTTCGATTTCTTCGACATCGTTATCTCAGACATCTTCGTATTCTTCGACCTCGCAGGCCTAGTCGCATTCACTTTCGCTCTTTTTATCTGCGCATTATTATTAGTCGTCTGCATTATCGTTAACATCATCATCATCGTCGATCTCTTCTTCATCTTTCTGCTAGTCGATTACACGCTCTTTCTTAGCGACTTCGCGATCACGTTATTCGACACGTTCGTCTCGCTTAACGCTACTGAGCTTATGTAACGAGAAGATGTATATGATTAACTCGACGAAAGATTTTATTATTAATACTTAAACGATTATGCGTGACGAAGTAAGCGTGACGATTTCGAGAAGTGTAATTCTTCTGAGAAATGAGAAAACGAGCTTAAAGAAATTGATTTTAAGTGCGTTTAAACGAGAAAGAAAAGAAAGAAAAAGAAGAGAGGAATGTCGAGATAATGATCATGTTATTATTTAAGAAACAGTAGTGCTATTGCGTTTACGAGTCAAATCTCGAAAGATCTCGACATTTAGAATAATATACGTTCTTCTTATTCGTAATAATGACGATAAGATTCGAGATTTTAATCTTTAATCTTTAAACTTTCGATTAAGATATAAAGATATTATTTAACATCGTTAATGTTTTTTAAGTAAATTTTTAATCCCTTTTCTTCTTAAGCATTATAGATTTTAAATGCAGCGACATCGAATAATTATAGCGTTTAAAAGGCTTTAGTTATTTAAAAGAAAGCGTTAGTTGTTAAGAAATGCTGTAAATATCTTTTTAAATATTCTTCAGCGCGTTTATTCTTTCACTTAAGAAGCTTTAACACAAAATAAATGAGAGTTTTTAACGTTTTCTCGTGTTCTATTACTTCTAAATCGCTCTTATTAAACCCTTAAAAGATTAAATGTTGACGGACTTTTTCATAAAAGAACGACTTAAGTACCTCGCGATCTTTAATGTTCTCTTAATCGTCTTTCGTTATGTATTTAAACAAATGTTTAACGAAGTGAAAATTGTGCTTTATTAAGAGATATTTAGCGTCATCTCAGTCGAGAATCGCAGTAACTTGCTCAGAAGTCGCATTAACAAAGTAATTAAACGACGTCATATTCATGTGAGTCAGAACAATGAGAAGTTTTGTAAAATAAGCGTTTTGCTGTTAAATTTTCGAGATACATGCTGTAATTCGACGCTTTAAGTCTTTATTTTAAAAATTAAAACAATTAACACTTAACTTTATGCTAGAAAGAGACGTATTAATGAATGAATAATTTATAAAAGATTACGCCTTGTATGTTAAAGCCTTAGCAAGGTCATTAACGATTCTTAATCGATGATTTAAAAATAATGATTCTTCTTTAATCGTGAGAAGTTCGAAATATGATATGCCTGAAGTAAGTAAAGAAATGTATACGTAGAGTTCGTTATAATTTTCTTAAAATAATATTAACGATGCGATTTAATCATGAAGCTTATAAGCTTGTGTGTTATCTCAGAGATTAACTTTTTCGTAACGAAATTATATGATAATATGCTCGTTAATAAAAGTAAAATTATAATGATTCGCGATACAAGTATAGCTAAAGCTATCTTAATAAGAACTTAACCTTATATGAATAACGATGTCGCTGCTTATAATAACATATGAGACAAGAACTTATTATACAAATTAATAACATTCTGTTTAAGAAATGTGTTAACACTGCGAGAAAAATTTGTTAATGAGCGATTGCTGAAAACTGTTCATTTCGAATTAAACTAAGAAATTAAAAGTTAAGCTAAGCACAGAATGCTTAATAATATTTAAATAATAAATAGTAACTAGAAATGCACTTCGTACGATAATGTTTAATGAGTTTAAATCTGAATGTAAAGCAAATGTAACAGCTATTATCATTAAGATGCAAGCAGGAATCTTTTCCGGCTATGTGCTTTACTTTAATTAACTTAAATAATCATAGTAAGTGCTTGAATGGCGAGAGCGGTGGCTTTATTACTAAGCAATAGCACTTCTCATTAGCTTTTGTTCTATCGATCTGCCCTGCTCAGCTTCTTTACAGCATTAAATCTAGACCGGTCATAATAAAATACTCGCAGAATCTGTCGTTATCTTTGTCGCGCGAACACGACGACGCGACTTTTTGTTCAGTAAAATCTGCGTGACGGAGCCTAAAAGCTCACTCTCATGTGATTTAAAAGATGCTGAGATGAACGTTTATCTCAGCTGACAAGAAGACTACGCCCCTGTAAAAGACGAGGCTGCAGAGAGATCTGCAAGGCGTGACCTTCGCGTTCAGGCAGTAATGAAAGCTAGATAAATTCATATAACTCGCCAGAATTTTTTGCGGTTTCTTAAGACTTTAGATAAATGTGCAGCATTTTATCTGAAAAACTAAATGATCGTATTAAAAGTTA
>JAABUO010003539.1_pt1 | contig 18599 bp, 21 predicted proteins | sample 5559291 | NCBI WGS metagenome assembly JAABUO01 (sample SAMN10711878, study PRJNA513372) | rock metagenome | isolation source: Antarctica rocks | place: Antarctica: Victoria Land, Finger Mt sud | reverse complement strand
TGTGTAATAGAGGCTTCGATTTCGAGCATCCCATCATGAGAATCGTAGTGTTCGATGATCCATTTGTTGCCGTCGAGTTCTTTTTTTGGTGGTTTCTTGGTGCGCATGCTTTCTGGTTTGGGCTTTTTGCCTGGCAGTGGGGATTTGCCAAGGGAGGAAGCGCTCGTTTGAGAAGCAGTGCGAGAGGGAGCGGATGGGACAGCGGCACCGGCACGGAGGGAGGGGTTCTTGTGAGTTTGTGAAGATGGGTCGACTTTACGAAGATGAGACGTTACAGTTTCACCTTTCGAGAGCTGAGCGAAGACGGCACCCATGTCGGAGGTGCCGCTTTCTGAGGTGGTGGAGGCGCCATTGGGTGCAGGATTGTCGAACGTTGGAAGAGGCGGTGGGGGTGGCGGAGGGGGAGCGGCTGATATTGAGGGCGCGATAGGTGACTTCGATGATGGCTGGCCGGATTGGACATCATGGAGGGCTTCTAGTGGGTCGATCCCAGATCTGTTGTTCCAAGTAACACCGGACGGATAATGATGTTTCACGTAGCTAGTGAGGGAGTTAAAGATACGGTAGAATGTTTGTACCCATTCCACATGAGTACGGTCTCTGCCGAGAGGTTAGACTTAGGTGAGGTAAGGCATGGTCAAGCAACAGACTTTTCTTTGTACTCTTTGATTACACGATTTCCGTAGAATTGAGCGCTGCTTAGCATATCGCCAATAAAAGCTGCTGGTTTGGGGTCAATTGTGATCCAGCCAAGCACAGCGATTCCTTCCGACACGGTAGTAAGATGGTTGAACAATGGTGAACCTCGATTAGCTTCCCGGATATCGCTGACTGCGCCCATCATTGACTGCAATTCTTTCAATATCTCCATGTAGACTGGCGACTGAATATCGGGTTTCTTGGCCTTTGTCGTAACGATTAGGAACTTGCGTTGAGCAGCAAAAGACCGTAATACAGCGGCGGACTTTTCTTGTCAGCACTTCCGTAGCTCCTCAAGCTCAAAGGTCTTTGGGCTGCGAACTTGTTCCGCTACCAGGCCCCCAATCTCTTCACTCATGTTTACATAGGTCTTGACATCCCCATTGATCAAAGCATCGAAATCGTCTATAGCTGGCGGCAGGGGTTCAATAACGGGTTGTGGAGAGGCAACAGTCCCTGCTGGCTGGTCTATCCCACGGCCGGTCGAGAGACCAGCCTCCGGCAATGCTGGTAGTCCATTCGTTGACGCAGATGCATCGGTCATTGTCGGAACCATGTCCTCTAGCCGTGAAGTTGCAGCTTCGAGCCTGCGGAGAAGGGTTAGTGAAGCCAGAGGCATTGTCGCTGGAAGAAGGATCCGCTGATTGTGTATTATCCACAGGTGAATGTCTTAGGGAAGGCGAAAACAGAAGGAAAGGTTGTCATAAAACTGTATGGGTCAAGGCCATGCAACTTACCGCTTGATGAGCGTCGTTAGGTTATTCATACTGTTCGCCATTGAGGAAAGAGCTCTATGGCAGCTACCCAAGATAATTGCAAAAGAGCACCTGCAAGTTGAGGAGCTATAGAGTCAAAATATGAGCCTCCCTGAACGCGTTGCTTTTTCACAAGTATCACAGCTTTATATAGCTTCAACCAACATGGAAATAGTCCAACCATCGTTTTCGGGTACCTCGGACAGGGATCAAGCTGCGCTTACATAACAATCAATATCCGTCACCTTAAACTAGATGCAAAATGCAGAGGATATCTATAATCGAGCTTGGTCCGCCGCTACATTATTCTGAAGTGGATTTCCCGACGAAGAACTGCAGATTCGCAACTCTCCCCAGGAACGCGAAGAGATCAGGATAGGGAACTACAAAGGCCTGGTGGAGGAGTTTGCACTATGGATTTCTGTACGCTTGGTATGTTCATCATCGGTAGGTCTGCTTGAATAGACAGGTCGATCACATGACTTAGCATCTATAGATGACATATGGTACCCTCCGCCTAAACCACCGTTGCTTGGAATCATGGGAGGAGCAGGCTCGTGGGCAGCACTTGGAGCAAGACTCTTCCGGAAACCACCATCCTCTGAACTCGTCGGATGGGTAGTGCATGCAGGTTCCGACTTTCCAGTAGAAGTAGAGCATGAAATTTATTCATGGCAAACGCTGTGTGATCTCATAAGGACTCCTGAACGCTTAACGACGCGGGGACTCAATAATTATACGGACCAAGAACATCGAGGTAGACATCTTCAGATAATCGAACGACAGGACATGGGCTGATACTGCGTAATAAAGGATTCAGGTATCTCACCCCAAAGATTCGAATCGATCATAATATACTCAACGATAAAAACCTTGACTCGAAGACTTACCACTTAATCTGTTCAGCGGAACGTTGTATCGAGCTTGTCCAAGGGATTCTTGAAAAGCGTAAAGTGCTCGAAGCTGATGGCAAACTCCAACTGTATGCGATGCCACGACCTACATTTGTCTGGGAGCCCGTCCCCGATTCATGTGTGCCGACCGAACTACCCAAATGCTTGGAAGCACTGAAGTATGTTGACGTCCTTAGTCCGAATCTGGATGAATTTGCTGCTCTTATTGGCGTCGAGATTGATCTTGGTCACGAATCGGGCCGCCAAATCTTGGAAAGGAAGTGTAAGGAGATCTTGAACTTAGGCTTCGGCTACAAAACTTGCGCTGTAGTTGTTCGACTTGGTGAGCATGGGTGCTATTGCGCGCAATACATTCGTCACACTTTCTTCCCAGCATTTCATGGGCCTTCAGGAGAGTCCACTGTAGAGAAACCCAAAACCGAGGGAGCACACCATGACTTGGAGGAAAAGCGGAGACCTCACAGGGGAATGGTTGTAGACCCAACCGGAGGTGGTAATGCATTCCTTGGCGGCTTCTGCGTCGGGCTATTGACCGAGCGTCACCCTGGAGGCCTTACGGAGTTCGAGGTTGCGTGCATGTATGGTTCTGTCGCCGCTAGCTTTGCCATCGAGCAAGTGGGAATGCCCAATCTAAGTCATAATGCGACTGATGGAAAAGAACTGTGGAATGATGAAAACCCCCACGATCGCATGAGGGAATTCCAGAAGAGATTGAATATACCGCCACTTACGGAAGTAAAGCTTCACAAAGCTTCACTGTATGAGCCAGCTGTGTGCGCTCGCTATAACGAACAAATGATACGAAAAGAGAACCCCGCTCCTCAGTCTTTACACGATCTTTGGACTCCACATTGATGACTCTCGACTTACCACTGTGGAACTGATTGTTTAGTACTGGTGAGAGCCAGCGTGGGGCCATATCCTATACACAACACTGTACTTTAGGTCGTTAGACAGGGTGTTCTTGGTCCTTCTAATCGTTAATAATCAGCATCGGAAGTTGGGCCTCTGCAAAGAGTCTTGGGCTACAAAGTGGCATAACGATGAGTATGATCTTAGGTCGATTGGTAATTGTGATTGCTTCCCTATATGTGAAGTGTAGAATCCCGCCCTTTGACCGAAACGCCAGCAATGGCTCTGAAGACAGCACAGTTATTTCTGCCCTTTCGTAGCTCGCTCGTGCTCTATGATCTGCTTGCTCCACCTACATCATAGCCCTGTCAGAAACAAACCCAGAGTATGCCTTGACGGCGATTCTGCTCACCATCGACTTGGAAAGAATCTATCCTTCTCGGGAAATCTCGTCCGCATTTCTCGATCCGCACTAACACTCCATGCCATTGCTGTAATTCCAATGACAACGACCCCCATTACTGCCGTGTTGGCCTTCCAATTCGCAGGTTGCGCGTACCATCCTCCTGAGGGCGACCATACGTGCTTGGGATAGCTGTAAAAGAATTAGCTAGGGCAGAGGACGGAATGGGGAGAAATGACACGACACCCACGGTATTTTCCCTCCACTACTGTGAGAAACTGCGGCGCCTTTCGATTGGACCGTCTTGATTGAGTGGTCTCCCTCCATTTGGCTTATCAAGGGGGTATTCAATCCAGAAATGTGGTGGCAGTTAAGGTCAAGTCGCTTAGCGTCCGCCGTCCAATGTACAATCCCTGCACTTTCATGACACGACTTTTAGCTCAAGAAATTTCCTAGGGACCACACGACATTGACGTTTACAACAGATTCAATTGTCTGAGCTTGAAGTCGCAGGGGAGAATACGGTTACCATCAGCGGAGGTTTACACATGCAAAGGCTCCGCGTTCTACGATGGAGCGGCTCCCTGCTCACTCCTCGAACGAGGCCATGCCAACTTGCTCGCAATCTTCGCCTCCAATCCACCGCCGCCTCTCCTTTACTACAGCAAGAACAAGCTATAGATGATGAATCTGAAACTCCAGATGACACATCATCAACTCCACAACGGATACGCACGTTTCTCCGACGGATGCCCTCTCCACCACCCTCCCGCGCATCTTCGTCCGCAAAGCTTGCTGCATTGCACGCCCGACTCTCCCTATCTCCTCGTATACCACTTCAAACCCTCGCACGCTGCCTTGTCGACGCCTCCGCTGACATCAACCCCCAATTCAATAATGCCTCTCTCGCCATCCTCGGCGGCGACCTCTTCGGCTATTATACCTCCGAAGCCATCCTATGCCGCTTTCCCCGATTACCTACTGAAGTAGTCTTCGCAGCCATGTGGGCCTACTGCGGCCCTAAAACCTTGGCTGCCATAACCCGCGAGTGGGGTGTCGAAGCCGCCGCCGTGCCCGGAGGCGAGGTCGACCCTGGCTATCTCCAATGCAAGCGCCAAGAAGCCGGCAATGCCGCCGTCGACAACACTGGCATACAAATCAAAGAGCTTGACACCTCCTTCGCGGACGACATCTCCGCCAACAGACCTAACCCCAAACAGAAGGGCTGGCGGCGAGGCATGTCCAGCCGCACCGTCTACGACGACTACTTTGGCGACGAAATCAAGCGCACCGAATCAGATTACGCTGAGCGTCCCGACCTACGCGAGCAAGATGCGCAAGCAACGGCGGATAAGGGCATCACTCTCGAGAGAGCGAGCATGAATTTCGTGAGAGCGCTCATGGGCGCCGTATACCTGCACTGCGGCAAGAAAACCGCAAAGCTCTTTTTCAAAGAACACGTCCTCTCCCGGCACCTCGACGTCAGCAGACTCTTCGAGTTTATGCAACCCACCCGCGACCTCTCGAAACTGTGCGCCCGCGAGGGCTTTGACCCCCCTATTGCGAGGATCTTGTCCGAGACGGGGCGGATGAGCAGGCATCCGGTTTACGTGGTCGGCGTATTTGCCGGTAAAGAAAAATTAGGCGAAGGAGCAGGCGGAAGCTTGGACGAAGCGAGGATACGAGCAGCAGTTGCAGCGCTGAAGGGATGGTACCTGTACAGTCCATTGGAGGTACGAGTACCGAGTGATGCGGAGGGCGGAAGACCGTGGGAGGCGGTGATGGTTGATGGTGGGGAGGTGGTCGTTTAAAGTCATTCTTCAAGCTTTGTCTAGTTGACGAAATGTGTATACCTCGAGATACCTACCCCTACCAGGGTAGTAGAGATTTGGCGGGGAAAGGGAAGGGAAAGGGGAGGATTTGCACGCATAGGATTTTAGGGGTCCTGATTCATTGGGCGGCGTCGATGACACTTGTAGTTTACAACTGTATTTAGACCTGAACAAATCCACTTCTCTGGCTCTGGAATGGTATTAGGCGTGGCTGTTCTACGTGTTCTAAGAACGTCATATGTGCTGGGTTTAGGGCTGGTTAATGTAAACAAACCCAAGTCATTTTTCTTACGGATATATTCAGAGCCGAACAAAATCCACTTCTCAGACACATAATCGGTTTGCTAACCCTCCAATTCCAACCAACTGTACACATCTCAGCTTCAGCTTCCGATGCATGCCATGTACACCGGCTGCAGCGAGCTTTCCAACTTTAAGATCCATCCGCTTTTCAAAAATCTCCCTTCTATATGGCCGGAAAGGACTCGCACTTGGCTGGAAACCATGTCTTCCTATCACACCAACGCCAGAGAGTAACCAAAGACCTGCGGAGGACTTTTCGTGTCGGCTTGAAGTGAGTTTGTGGATGATTGGCCGATGGCTATCGTTATCCTCAAGGCATTCGGGGGTCAATCGAAGCCTATAATCAGCTTTGGGATTGTCGGTTGGATCACTTGTAAGATCAAATAGGATAGGAAATCCTGTGTCAACGTAATCGTATCCAACGGTTTCCAGTAGCGGAAGATCAAACGAGAATTCCGGCGGTTCGGGGGACTTGTCGATGTTTAATTTCTCCTTTGAGCTGGTTAAGCTCACGAAGCCAAAATTCCATGGAGTATTTGGACACTTCATGGAGGCCAACAAATTGTTGGCTTTCCAATCTATATTCAAAAGCTCCTGACACGCAAGCTGGAGCTAGTCGAGAGAAGCCGTTGCACAACCAATTGACTCCAAGCGATCGCTACAAACGACGAAGATCAAGATTGTCAGAACGATCCACGAAGGCTGCTGTCTGGTTCCCATGGTAGCCTGTTAGGATTCAGAGCTCCCCTTCAAGTCGTTCGGGCGAGTCAACGTAAAGAGCTGTTAGAGCGTGCCGGGTCTGTACTATCGTTGCTAATGTTGGTACCTTTGAGTGGATGTTGAACAAGACCTCACCGGCATGCCGAAGGGACTGAAAGAAAGTGGTTTTGTGATGTACGTAGAGCCAAAGCGCACTTGATAGAAGGTGTTCAATCGATTACAGTCCACCCATCGGTATCTCAACGGCAGTAACTATCGTTGTATATTCAGCACATCGTAATATATATAGTGGATTGGCTCTGAGCTGAGGGCGTCTCCTGCTTCAAAGTCTCATTCGCCATAATCCAGGCGTCTCTAGCGCCGGTCAAGTCCCTGGAGGAACATTCCTAGTGTCTCCTGTTGGGTTAGCAGCCTCCAGAATCAAGCAGGTGCAAGTTGTTCGTTTGTTGGCGGCAGCGTCTTGATCAGAGGATTGGCCTGAAGATTGGCGGTGAGGGCTGAGCAAGAATGTCGAAGATGAATGTTATGTTCGATATCTTTCAACGTCAGCATATTACACTAAATAGATTTAAGCCGTATAAGGGATTCGTACGTTGGTACCATAAGTACTGAGAGTTAAGAAGAGAGTCTTGGTTGGATTTGCAGAAGGCATGAAACATCGTGTTCTCAATGCAACGCAACTTTCCAAGCCTAGTCATAGCTCTGTCGCTCTATACATTACCGGACGTGCCTGCATATGTTAGCAAAGGGTTCTGGCCTACCGTATGGGATAGCATGAAGCATCCTGAGTGAGCACGGAAACATCTGCCAAGCATATTCAAAAGGACACGTCCAAGAACCCACAACGGAAGCAACATGGAAATTCAACATACATCTATTCCGTTGCGCCAGTCTTCTAGTACCTAGCTGAGGCGACTCTCTCAGCTATCCTTAGGACTCGAAGCTCTGTCAGGGTGGGGAGCAAGTTATCTTGGTATGATTGGTCTATGGTGTCAGTGAAAAGAGGAACAACGATTTTCTCGGAGGTGGACAAGCTATATATATAAGGTAGAGGATTGCGACTTCCGAGCTTGAACAGTCGATGCTCACCGCTACTGACCCAAAGCAATACTGTGGGTCTTTGTTTGGTCTTCTCTTAAGTCCTCACGAAAGTGACTGCCCAAGAGAGGGACTGCTTAAGATTGTGACTGGCCGGAAAAGGGAATCTACTTAAGAAAGTGACTGTTTGAGGAAGTAGCTATTAAGCATGTTAAAAGGGAAACACACACCAACACGATCCATAGGAACATTGAACATCAAGCTGTTAATTCCATTTCTAATTGCGGACTAATAATACTTGCATTGGAACTTGGCAAAGTCGCCCAAAGACTCTGTGATACTGTATAGTCAGACCGGAAAAGTAAAGAAAAGAGAATCATCATACAAACGCCGTCATAGAGCCTCCTAAGCGCCATCGCTGAACAAGGATAAGAGTACCATCCCTTCTTCAAACATCCCCAGACGCCATTGATAAAGGCAAGAGCGGTCGGTCATCATCTCCAGTCACGCAAGGCCGCTAATAGCGCACTGTTGCTTCTGCCCTCCTGGCAATGTAGTAAGTAATCAAATCTCGGTGGTCCTCGCGCGCTGATCCCATCAGGTTCCAGAAGTGAGGCTCATCTCTTATACAGTCATTCAATTCGAGCACGTATCTGATAACCGCTCGGCGTACATCTGGACTGCTGGCTGCCAAACATCGTGCAGCCAGATTTCCCATCCTGATCTCCTGCTCGCTGGTCAAGTGGTTCCGCTTCCCAGGTATGGCATATCGGTGAAGCAAGCGTTCCAGTACAGCCATTCCCATGAAAAGAGTACTAGATTCCTGAATCTCACTAGATTCGGTCTCTAACAGATCAAGGACTGCGTCAATGCAGTCCTCAGGCTCACACCTGTTGATAATGAGTTTCGACACTTCCCCCAAGTCGTACACTAGATGTGAAGTGCTCTGAATTTGTTTCCGAGTTGTAAGGAGAGCACAGAGGGCTCGCGATTGATATGTAGCGAAAAGTTTCGGTTGATGCTTAAGCATCAGCTGGACCGTGACCAAGACCTGCGTCTTCAAATCCAAGGCTTTAGCCGGCTTTGACTCGTCATTCGGTTCTTCGAGGGATTCAAGTAGTGGGAGTAGTAACTCGTCATATTTCGTACCATCGCCCCATATGTCGTCTTGGTTCCGTATTAGACCTTGAAGTTTTCGGAATCCATGAATATCGAGAGTTCTTGCGCGTACTCGAACGATCCCACTCTCGAGCAAACGGCGAGCTGAGACGACATTGCATGTTTTTCCAGGTGTAGTCACCGGCTTTCCTTCCAAGTTCAGGGAACTGAACTTCTTGTTTGCCGGCAGTTCCTCGAGAACTTTCGACGCTTGAAATCGTCGCGGAGAATCAGGCCTTTGTGCTTCTGGTAGTGGGTCCTCATATACCTTTAGAGTATCTGGTGGGCGGACTTCGCCACCTGGGATCTCTGTAGCTGGAGTTTCTACAGCCGGAACTTCTTTAGCCGGAACTTCCACAGTAGGAACTTCCACAGCGGGAGCTTCCACAATGGGGAGCTCAACAGCGGGAGGCTCAACAGTGGGAAGCTCGACAGCTGCGGGCTCGACAGCTGGGGTATCAACAGCAGCACGAACGGTTTTCGGCTGCTTTGTCCAGTCTGGTTTCTTCGCCATCCTGAAAGGGCGTACTGGTGCGGAGGATAATGATCCGATAGCTGTCGCGGGTCTGGCAATGACAGCGGATGGCTGGGTTTTGGGTGATGACATTGCAGAATCGGCGGATCCCGGGCGATCCGGTAAGTGATTACCTGCCATTTTCGATCTCTTCTTTTGCGCGGCAATTGTCTCTCTTATGGACGGCCTGGCTGCAGGGATAGAAGTAGTGCTCCGAGACAATACTGGGGCTTGGCCGCCAGTCGTGGATATATCCGATACAACCGCTTTTTGCGGGTTTGGATTGGATGGATCTTGAATTAAAAGATCTTGTTGGGTTTTGACTAGCGAAGTGATGATACTGATTGTGTGATTAATGTGTATCAGATAGATTGAATGTGCTTGCTACTTACTGCTCTGACTTCTCCGGACAAATGCATGCGAATGCCCAATAAGTCGACCGCATACTCTCACGAACCTTGAATTCCCGGTCTACAAGGCCAGCCTTGATGCATTTTTCCATCAGATCGAGACCTCCACCGTGTTCGAGAACAGATTTTCGTTGACCATGTTTGCTGATGATGGTCTTGAGCCATCCAGTGGCGAAGGTCCGTGGTTGGACATTCTTGTCTTGACATGCGTTCCAAATGTGCTGTATAAGCCGGATGTTGTAGGAGACGTTTGTGAGTATAGTATCCACAGTGGCATTGCCGATGGATGCGGCAATTTTCTTGGTATTCGCGCACAACTTGATGAGATTCTGCAATAAGATCTCTACCATATTGTCAAGCCCAGAGCCAGCAATTCTGGCAACATCTTGGATAAGGTGACAACCGTTGACGGAAACGGTTGTTCGGAGGGAGTTAATGGTCTTCAGTATACCATCAAGTAGACCTTTGATGCCGGCAAGGTAAGTTGCGGTAAAGTCCACAGGTCCGTTGCCTTTCGTAATCTTCCTAAGCCTGATAATGCTCTTCTCTCGAGGGCTCCAGTTTTGCCCGGACTCCTTGCCTTCGAAGTGAGGCTGCATATCGCGAAAAATTTCTTCAAGGTCTCTGGTCGTCTCAACATAAGCCGGCTCCAGTTGCTCGGCTTCTCGCTCAGCGACAGAAGTGGTGGCCACTGATGGCGGGCCATCGCTAACAACGCTCTTTCGGAAAGTATCTGTATTGGTAGATGGTCCAATCTCTTGGGAATGGATAGCAGAGGCGGCTTGCGGGTTCTTGGTAGACACCGCTGGTGCTTTGGTATTAGACGCCGTTCGTGAAGTAGTACTTGATCCAACTTGCGGTCTAGGACGAGGTGCGGGTTGAGAAGTAGTTTGTGGAGTGGCTTGTGGTTTGGTAGCGGAGGCGGCTTTCAGGTTGGTCGTGATGGTGGGCTCAAGGTCTGCTGGAATAGAAACGCCAAGCTGTATCAAGAGGTATGTAACAGTGCTCTGGTTAACACCACGTTGCTGAAGACGTTTCTGCAAATCAAGTTTTGCGCGATCGTTGGTTATAGAACTAAGGGTCGTAAGTAATGCACAGCACCAAAGACAGTGTATTAGAGATCAGAATTTACCTGAATAGACCGACAACAGTAGCTTTTGCTGAGTCCCTAACGCTTCCATTTGCATCTTCAAGACAGTCGATAATGCCAGGGACGAAAGTTTTGAACTGCATATCATGCTCCTTGTTTGTCTGCGACAACTTAGCAGTGTTCTTAAGTCTCGGAGTATGGTGCATACTTTGACAATCCATCTCATGCTAGCTTCTTTGACCCTTGGACTCTCGCTGGTCAATGCCGTATCGCGTATGAGTTGCTCAATATCTATAGAGGACAGGTGCCAGAAGTCTGAGAGTGTCTGAGTTGCTCTTTGGCGGATGCGATCTTGTTGGTCGCCAAGCGAATTGACAATGGAAGGAAGGATCCTGAGACCTTGAGTAAATAGTAGCCCTTGCTGTTCTTGGAGGACCAAACGTCTAGTTAGGTGCGAAAGGATCGACAGTCCAACCTCAACATAATGCAAAGAGGATATCGCAAATCCCAAGAGGTTGAACAGTGGTGAAATTGCCGACTCCGGGACTTGTCGGTGCTTAATGTCTCCTTTGAGTTGATGAAGCTCATGGAGACCAAAATCCCACGGAGTACCAGGACTTTTCATTGCGGCCAACAGATTTGTCGCTTTCTGATCCATGTCGAAAAGCTCCCAGCACGCAAGCTGGAGCTCGTATAGAAGTGCTATGTATCGAAATGCGTAACAGGCAGCAGCGACCTCGAGGGAGCAGCGACCAAACTTGAATCCGTCACAACTAATGAAGAAAGCGATGAAGGCGATTGCAAGCCACGAAGGCTTTAATTTAATCCAGCTTGAATCCATGACGATCTGTCAGCAGTGTTTTATTATCTTGGGGAATTTACGTATAATTATGAATGAGTTGTGGAGAATGGTTGTTATACGGAGCGTAGTACAAATCTATGCAGAAGCATGAGAGAGGAAGGAAGAAACGGGAGGTACGAACGGGTTTTGAGGAGTTGCTGGCTCGACATTTGATAGATTCGAACCGTGGTAGCGAAGGAAAGATGGTAAACAGGGTGTTCTCTAATGGCCCAAGCGTTCTATGAACAAGTTGGTATACTCTCGATAGGGTAGGCAAAGGTGAAATGGTGTGATGAGGTTGAGAGAAGGGAAATGCATGTGCTTGTCAATATTTGAATATGTCTAGTCCTTATTGGGTAAGGTGGCAGACTGTAGAACTAGTGCCGCATTCAGTTAGATAAATCAATTGCAGTCATAAAAACCAAACAAATTTGTTCGCAGCCCTATTGTAGGGCTGGACCGGATGGGGTATGGACGGTCACTACAGTAGGTGAACCCTTCTAGTCTTACGCTCTTCAAGACGCGGATATTGCCAACCCGTTTTATGAGGCTGCAATAACCTGATTTTAAACAGGGCTAAGCTGCTGCCTAATATCTACTACTTGACAACTTACGCAAAAGCTGTCGCATATGCTGTTTCATTCAGTTCGAGCATGACTTGAGCCCGTCGCTTGTAGAGGTGTCGGAAAATAATCTCATAAATGTTATTTTCTAAAAGTGAAAGAAGAAACATTCAGTAGATATGTTGAGGAATTCAACCCTGCGCTCCGCAACCGTTGCAAGTTCGGCTCACTATCGCGTGTAGCAGCATACTACTACTTTGGCCTTCGAAGAATGAACGGCCGATTTCTCTCTTAAACCACATCCAGAAAACCTTTCCCAACCGCAAATTGCGCATTCACGCCGCGATCATTCGCCTTCACAAGTATCTCGAAATTCATCCTTGGCCCCACACCTCTTTCCTCCGCCCCCTCATACGTCTGTAAAAATTCTTGAATCCCTTTAAGCGCACTGTACCACAAACCCCATGTCAGGCGTGGGCCCCCCGCTTCCGCAGCGGACATAACCTTCAGATCTACACGTTTGTAGTTCCAGGTGTAAACCTGATTCCGTAACGGTTCGGCTGATTGATGCTGAGAACATTCTGAGGCGGCGGAGGCGATAACAGTCTGAATCCATGTCTCATCACGCCTTTGGGTGAGATAGTTGCTGAAGACAAGGATGACGGGGGAGTTAGGGACTCCGTAAGCTAATGGATCCGGTGGTGGATAAGGAGGAAGAGGGGCAGCGCTAGAGAGTCTATCAGCGGAATGGGTTGATTGTGTAGAGGGCGGACTTACCCGAGGTTAACGCTGGAAATGTTGAGAGGGAGTGTGAGAGAAGAAGAGAGTTGAGGAGGTGGAACTGCCAGAATGCTGATAACTAGGCACAGGAGAGCTGCGATGCAGAACGAAGATCGAGTCGCCATTTTTGTAGATATGTGCGAGGAAGGAAATGATCACAACGGAGACTTAGCCAGCTCTATCGCTACCTTTATACGCTGCTGTAGCTGCAGTTGCACGCTCTTACGCTGATCTAAGCGACGTTGCGCTGTAGGCCCAACGCTGCGTGAAGACGCAGTGCGGCACTTCTGCCGTATCGCTCGGACTTTTTCTCCTCTAAATAGATCAAGATTGGAAGCGCTCCGGCACGGGACTGGATAGGCAGTAGCCGTTGTGAAGACGAAAGTCTAATCTGGTCGTGATGATGATGATGTTTTCTTAGTCTGACCCGTCCGCTTAAGCAGATATGCAGCACGATCACATACAGTGTCTATATTACATACATTGCTGCTCATGACCGGCTATTCGTTGTTTTCACTGTCTCCTTAACAGCTGATTCATTCCCTAACATTTATATAGCTGTCATGAATTCGTTACGGACTCCTTTATTATCGTGATCGTTCAGACTGTCGCGATTCAGAAGAAAAAAACTTAAAAAAAACTTATGAGTCTTATAAAATGAGCTGTTTCAGCATCGAGCTGACTTGCTAGATCGTCGAAAACGCTGTACGTTCGAGCATTACTTTGCATTTCTCAGAAATCGTTAACGTGATCCTCCGCTGAATCGTAATCGAGTGACTTAACCCGCAATAAGCAGTTTAGTCGTATCTTGTTCGTGCAGGTCGAGTATGTGAACGCGTAGATATACTCCCTCTTCCGCAGTTATTCCTCCGCATCCCCTCTGCATTGGTCAAAGCCTATCTACTCTCAATATCAGCCCAGGCTCGCTTGCAATCTTCGATATCAGGGTAAAATGAAGCTTGGGACGAAAGAAATCGTGGGAAGAGAAATCGTAAGACTTCCTGAATCACAGGGTAAAAAGGAAGCTTTGGTGACATTTCAGGCCCCGGGAGATGGAAAATCGTAAGATTTCTTGGATCGTAGGATAAAAAAAACTTTAGAACTTTTAGGAAGAAGGGGAAATCGTAAGATTTCTTGAATCGTAGGGTAAAAAAAGCTTGGGACTTTAGGAGAGCCGCTTATTATTTTTAGAAATGTCAAGGGCCTACTCAGCAGGCTCGTGTGGAGGAGTAAGTAGGTGAACAGACTAGGATATTGAATCTAGGAAGAGAAGAAGGTACAGGAGGAGCAGAAGGATATATGTGTTCCCTCGTAGCAGGCTCATGTATGCTCGTAACAAGAGAGGCCTCAAAAACCAGTTTAAAGAGGAGTATAAGAGGGGTTCTATCTAAGTAGTATTCAGTATAAGAATCTTTTATTGATCAAGATATTCAAATAAATACAACCACGAGTCATTTGAGTACATCCTTTCAACATCATAAATTATCAATATGAGCTTCACCAGTGTTTAAGGCCAGGAATCTCATAATATGCCAGACGCGGTAAGAGCAAAGACGCAACAATTCATCAGAAGGAAATCAAATTTGGTGAAAAAGGCAGATAGGCTGGCGCGATTATGACAGGCCGATCCTGCACTAATCATTCGTAAGAATGGGAGGTATTATACTTACTGATCGACGGATCATGGACGATGGTCTTCTACGATAACGGAGATTGTATGTATAATCTCGACACATCGACCTTGAGCTAATTCAATCTCAGAATGCATCGTATCTCTTACCTGTCAATCTGCTATCCGAAGACTTTGAGAACGTTGTTTATAAAAGCCAGCACAGGTTGAAGGCGGGGAATCCTTCGAATGGAAGGTCTGCTGCGGCAGAGCTAGGGTCTTCTGAGGACACATAGGCTTTAAGGCATCTTGTAATTTAATGCATAGCAAAGCTGAAGGAGATATCTCAGTCGATGAAGGAACATTAGTATTTGCTGTGAATGGTGCAGGACGGACAGCGCGCGATTTGGCAGAAGAGAAGGGCTTGGAATGTGCCATAAAAGCTCTAGGCGGCGAACAATTGATAGGCTATGACGCGTGAAGCAGTGCAGTCACTTTAAGCTTGAGTACTTTTCCCTCATCTTGCCACGAAGCACTTTACGCGAGTTTGTAAGATCTAAAGGTCCCTGCTAGCCTCTCTCCCTGCCCCTCCCCTTCCAACATATCCACCGCAACGACTTCGATCCCAGTCACCATTGTACCTGACATAAGTTGAGAATATGGCGGAGTCAATCGTCTAAGAGCCTGACCCGCTCACGAGCCTGCGGCCCCTCAAGAGCCAGGAAACTTGGCTATCGACACTGATTCCACCTACGGTAAAGATGATGTTTCGACCTACACAGCATCCCTCACCTCCAGCGTATTGAAATTTCCCTCGGAAAACGGCACGGCCGCCGCTACCATGCCTTTCGCGAAGGCACCTATGTCTTCCCCAACGATGAGCCTGAGCAAGATCGCATGGACATCCATCACGAGATGTACGTGCGAGCATGCAGTGGCAAACTCCACCTCGCGCCGCTCACTAATACCAAGAGCAAGTGAATCTTGGACCTAGGAACAGGGACGGGCATCTGGTGCGTAGAGATGGGCGACACATATCCTGACGCGGAAGTCTGAGCAGTGCGGTCTTGTAAATTCGATCGGTGTTCGTTGCTTGTCAATGGTGGAAGAGGCTGGTAATTATACTAGTGCTTTGCCCCCCAAAAGTTTGCCCTGTCAGAAGCCAATGGATGGTGGAGAGGAACTGGCTCTATTACAAGAACAGCCTTCAATTGGCGCCGGCCTGATCAATTGAGGCGACTCAAGGGGCAGTGTTCGAAGTTGGTTGGCCCCAGATGAACGCCGCCGTGAGGGTGCTGCACGATCACGAGCTTGCCCTGGTCCAAACTTGGGCTCAGGCAGCTATATAATGTCCTCCTGCGTCCGCCCTCATCTGCCTTTCTTTTTTCTCATCTCAAGCCCAATCCACCTCAGCATTCAGGAGCCATGCCTTTCTAAGAACCAGCAAACTTCCTATCCGATCATGAAATATCGCCGGGTGGACTCGATCTGTCTCATCACATTGAATACTACTGATCGTCAAAACAGATTCGCCAATCGTCCTCGACTCCAGTGATGATGAGAACCATAGCGTCACCGATCATGAGGACTGTGACTGCAGCGATGACGAGGACGACGAATCCTGCGATAACGAGAACTGCGATCTCAGCGATTGGATGATGTGAAAGATCAAGCCTTGAACAACCTCATCTACGCCTTAGCGGACCGCCAGTGGTTTCTGCATCCGGGGGTTCAACATTTTCGCGCTGAGGACTTGTAAAGTGCCCTTCAGCCATCTGCGCTTCCCCCAGACTTCTCACGATTCTCGACAGACGACAGACTCATCCTACTTCATGTTTTATGGCAAATTGCGCATTCTCAGAGGCGAAGAGCAAGGAACCTCCAAAGGAAGCTTAACGATAACTACAAAGAACTGGACCGCCATCAGAAGAAGTCAACATACTGTGTAAAGCTCGTCATGTCGGCGGGGCACAAGAGGGCCGCTAGAGACTCAGCCCATAAACTTCGCCAGCGATAGGAAAGCTCTCGTATTGACTGCCCGATTTGTCGGATTACGGAGGTCAACGTGATGACGGGCTGTGGCCATGTTTTTTGCAAGGAGTGTATCAATCATTGGAAGACTATTAGGAATTCGTGTCCCACATGTAGGAGGCCCTTCGAAGGCCCATATCCTCTTCATATAGAATATACACGGGCTCGAGATATCAATAATCTCAGCCAGAGACTCGACACCACCAATCAGAGTATCAACAATTTCAACCAGGATCTCGGAGCGGCGGCTTAGAGTGTTAACAACCTCAGCCAGAAACTCGACACCACCAATCAGAATATCAACAACCTCAACTTACGCCGCGAAAACACCATTCAGAATCTCAACAATCTCAACCTACGTCTTGAGGACACGATACAGAATGTCAATAATATCGATATCGATCAGCGTCTTCAAGCCGCCAATAAGGATCTTAATCGGCGTTTCCGTCGCCTCTCTAATAGAGCTGATCATTTCTGAACCTGCTGTGCCATTCTGTGAAGTAAAAATTACGAGCACGAGTACATGAGAACAGCCGAGTCGTATCTGGAAGGCGAAGATAATGACGGTGTAGGGTCGAGTCGCCCACTACTTTACTGTGAACTATGCCCAGCGATACTGAAACGTACCGTCTACCGCCTTCGCCGAGAAAGGTCTCTTGAGAGCTGGGCGTGACAGGAAGACCTCGCTGTAGTCCTCGTATGATTCGCGGTTTTTTCGCTCCGGATATACTAGGAAGCATCGCATTATACTCAAGCTTTTTTCAATTTATAGAAGGGATCTTTACGGGCGCAACTATGGTGTCATCAGGCTTATCACGTTTCAGGGGATAAATCTTCGTACATGTTATCATCTCTTTATAGCGTCAACAATAGCAGACTGATAGAGGTACACCAAAGATGGACGTATTAGTTTTTGAACTATCGCTGGGAAGAAACATGTGACGAGGAACGAAATGCAGGACATACGGGAGGGGTCTGCGCACGCAAAAAGATTTTGTGCACCGTCGCCGTATGATTCTTGAAACCCATCACACTGGGTGGGACTAGTCCCGCTGCCTTGCACTGTGCCTGCGGACACAGGACCTGATCCTTAGTGGTGTACTTCTTCAAGTGCTTCTCAACCTCATTCATCATCTTATTGGGTTTGGCCTACTCGTAGACCCGATCTTGATAGGATAGTCTTTCGTCACTCAGGCGGAACAGACTTTGGGTGAGCCGGCAGATCATAGGAAAATCATCGTTCGCGTCCTCTTCGGACTTATTCGTCGCATCTTCTGACTCCTCTTGTTTGACAGTGGACTTGCGTCGACCGCGGCGCTGGGTTTCCCGCCGATCGCATAAAGCCGCTCTGGCTTCGATGGCCTGGATTCTCCGCCGGAGCTTTTCTCGATCGCTCAGACCATCGCTGGGACTGCAGGTCAGTCGGATCACCTCAGCTCGCTCGGGGATGTTGTATTCGATCGGCTTCGCGGGTTGAATGTCTGATGTGACCATGTGAGCGGCTGTGGTAGCCGTAAACTGAGCGTCAAAAGCCAGAGTATCAGCCTTCCGGAAGTGCCATTTGCGGGCTTGCACGATCATGTGATTTCGCAGTTTGATTTTTAAACAACTCAACCGGGCTTCGACCTTTTTCTTCTTACGAAAAAGGAGGGTCCCTTCGGCATCGCCGATGATGTTGTATCCTGCCGCGTGAATTCGCGCCGTTAGAGCTTTGTTTCGTTGGCCGAGATAAATCACTTGAGGGTGTTGTTTCAAGTTGGTCTTCTGCTCAGACGACAGCTTCGTTGAGGCGCTCGCGTCGGCCGTTAAACTGACAAGCCTGACCATTCTTTGAACCGCCTCGTTGGATGGCTTCCCGAGGTAGCAGGATTCGATGTTAAACCGGATCTCCTGATCCAGATAGTAACCGACTGCTCCTTGCTGGTGATCAAAAAGTTGATCCCGGACGGACGCGCGAGCGCTGTTTATAGATAGCGTATGGGATCAGCATTGAACCGATAGTGTGGAAGCAAATAGGAAGCGGGGATCAAGGGCAGACGTACTGTTGACGACATTCAGGAGGCCACTTCGGAGCCCATACTGGGTGA
>JAABUO010003537.1_pt1 | contig 18600 bp, 26 predicted proteins | sample 5559291 | NCBI WGS metagenome assembly JAABUO01 (sample SAMN10711878, study PRJNA513372) | rock metagenome | isolation source: Antarctica rocks | place: Antarctica: Victoria Land, Finger Mt sud | reverse complement strand
AGGTAAGTGATCACTGATAGAGCATGCACACAGAGAAGGACAGTGACATCAAGAATTGCGTGAACAAACCAACAAAGGGACACAACTTAGTCCTGAGGTGGTGTTGGGGTTGACGGTTGAGTCACTTTATTTGACCGGGGGCCTGACAATCTGAGGCATGGAGCTAGCTGCCCCTCCTCAGATGTCCTGGCTTGGAAGCACAGATGCACCAAAAGCAAGTGGTGGACAGTCAGGGGTGGCTTGTAAGCAACGGAGCATACCTGAGTGAAATGTATGCATGGCGTGCAAGCGAGGCGGGGGTGGGGGGGGAGGAAGGGGTGGGGGGTAATACCTGAGTGAAGTAGGCTGCAGCAGCTTCCTTGTGCAAGCAGGTGATGTCAATGTTGTAGAAGCTGGGCTGCATCCAGAAGAAGGCCTTGTTGGCCACCTCAGCATACAGGTTGGCATCTGAAAAGGCTGCTGCGTGTATCCGCCCCACTTGCTGCACCATAGAAGCAACGCAATCATTTGCACACAACACTCACAATCTTCCCACATCCATGTAAAAGGTTTGATTTGTCCTCTCGTGTTGGAAATGGAGACAGGAAGTGGAGCAAATACAGGGCCTTGTTTACCAGACTGAACAGATGGCCAATGGTGAGGTGAAATACAATATGTTCTGCAGAGAGAGCCATGTTGTGTCCAGACTGCAGCCAGCAATTGTGTCCAGACAAGATCATTTGGTGTGCTGATCCACTAAGCATACAGTACTGCCGTCAATGACGCCTATGTCAGTACTGCCAGGCAAATGATGCAGTGGGCAGCTGTAACAGACAGACATGCTGCCAGGTAGGCAGGCCAAGAACAGCAATACAGTCCAATGGCTGGAAAGCATGCTTGCCTGCCAGCATCAGCTGCCAGCAATCCAGCCAGCAATGATGCAGACGGAGTGCGGGAGGCCTTACTCACAGGAAACATGCGGCCCCCCTTCTTCAGGAACCGATTGCGGGCGTAAAGGTAAGTCTCCAGCATGCGTTCATTCACCAACAAAGTGCCCATGGGCTCAGAGACCAGGACGTCCACCTGGGCATCTAAAGCCAGCTCTTCCACTTTGCTCTGGATGATCTCTACCACTCCTGCAAAGCCTGCGCCCCAAAACAGCTCAAGAGTCAAGACGTATCATCACAGTCACGTCGTCATCAAGTGTGATGACAGAGTCACAGCAAGCTTAGTAAAAACAAGGGGTGAAGAATGCACGTACAGGAAAATTTTGCCAAAGAAACGACACAACTTCTACCTTTTTTGAAATCTGAATCAGAACTGGGGCTAACTGTCAGAACAAGCAATGCATCTGGCTAGAATATTACCCACACAGAGAAGGATGATTAGCAGCATGCACAGTGTTGATGGTGGAATTTATTGTATGCAGAGCAAAGCAGTCCTTGGCATTCATGCTTTTGCGAAGGCGCATGAAGATTGCAAAATGACAAACTGATGGCAGGTTCAAGGCTGAAGTGTGCATCCTTGCAGCAGTGAGTGCAGCTGCTGAAGGCTTGGGAAGCTTATGCTTTCAGAGGACCACTGTGCATTTCACGAATGGTTGGGCAGCATGAGACTGCAGTTAGAATATGTGCATACAGCGCAGCATGTCAGCAGCAGATTAAGCGCACATGTCAGCAGCAGACTAAGCCTGCATGACTTGCAGACCATGCATGCAAGGCAGCAGTCATGGATTTGCTGACTGGCGCTCTGTGACTGCTGTTGTGTCTGTATGCTTTATTCAAGACAGCATTGTAGGCTGCTTACCCGAAGCTGCTACAAGCTGCTGAGCATACTTGGCCATGCCTGAAGCCTCAATGGCATACACCTTACGTGCTCCTGCCTATACCATACAACAGGAGAGCCATCTGTATTGCAGGTAATTGTAACCGTATGTTGTCACAGTCTGGTTGCAAGAAAGTTCGGTGATTTATATCACAACGCAACATGTTTGATGAGCTGGCAAAAGCAAGGTTGGATGCTTGCTTGAGCTGTATACATAGCTGTATACATACACAGGAGCTGAAGTAGCAGGGCGGCTCCTGTGCATGTGCCTTGTGTGTGCTTTGAGTGAAATAGGTGTGCAGCTGTGATTGTATGGGGTATGCCACCTGAGCAGCAAACAAGGAAAGAATTCCACTGCCAGCGCCCACATCCATCACCACTTTGCCTTGGAAGTCCGTAGGGTTCTCCAAGATAGCAGCGTAGTAAGTTCCTGTTCTGATCTGATCTTGTAGCATGTTCTGCTGGTGCATCAGCATGCCATAGTAATGAAAGTACAGCTCTGCACTGCCTATATCTGTCTTTGAGGCAAAGTCATTTTGGTGCTTCTGCGAGACCACACAATCAGCATGTTGTGCGTATTTACTACCAATTGTATAGTGAGCAGTTGCAGTCAAGCTTGGTGGAGATACTGCTGTAATGTACCTTCTCATGTTTTGAGACTGTGGACTCTTGCAGCTTATGAGCAAGTAGCTCACTGTCCTGTGGAGATGCGCAAGTTATCTGATAGACTGCTTCTTTTCCAGCCTGCAGTATACAATCATGCTTGGCCAGCTTGTGCATTGTGACATACTTCAATCTGTGCATTCTGCATATTGTTTGTGTAGATCCAATGCAGCTGCAGGAAAGCAGCATACCTCACACTGGTCGAGGTGGTGTGCTAAGAAGGTGTCTGTAGCCATTTGCCATACCTGCAGATAGCGCGAAGGCAATGTTTGATGCAACAACCAGCACAACAAAATCTTCAAATGTGTTGTGGGAACAGGAAACGACCACAGGATGGAGAGAACAGCTTGCCGTTTCTGAATTGAGACGTCCAGACCCGATAGGGCGTGAAGAGTCTGCTGCGAACAAGGTGAACCTGTTCTCGTCAAGCTCCTTACTAACGGCAAAAGTTGCTGTGCTTGGGGTGGCTGCACCAAACGCATGCTGGTGAGGTGGTCCTAGCCGGTGTTGGTACCTTTTAAGGCACATATGAGTGCTTTAGCCATACCTTGCGGCGCTGCGCTGCTCCCAACAACGCGAGACACGGAACACTTTATTATCACCGGCTTGGAAGCCTGCTGCCGGACCATTACGCTCGACAGCGGCACAAGCTATGCGTTTGCAGCAGCATCTGCCTATGTGCGCATGCAGACGAATGTGACACAGCGTTAAAGCGCAGGCTGGCCAAAACCTTTAATTTGGCTGCTTCGAGCTCTGAAACCAGACAAAGCTCCCTCCTAGAGCACACAGCAGTTTGTGTCAACAGCAGGCGTCAGAACTTCAGCTGCTATTCATCAAATTGTCCGTTGTCTGGCAAGTTGTATGTACTGGAGGCTCTGTTGAGGTCGGACTGCAAACTGCCTTGATCGACTTGATCTGAGCTGGGTCCTAGCGTAGCTGACAGCCAGCGCCACAAGCTCTTATAGACTGATTTGGTCTGATGAGACTTGTAGCTTGCTGCATTGAGCAGCTGAGATGACCGATGGTGAAGAACAAGACAGCTGGGGTTTGGCACTGACGGTGATAATATCAGCAGTGGTGTCATGCGTGCTTACTGTCCTGCGTGCATCACGCCGCACATATGCACAAAGGGAGGCCAAACCTCAGCAAAACGGCAGTATAGCCGCATTACAGACTGCACTTCCAAAACGGGATCCTTACAACGTCGAACCACGTCAAGGGTAACCAAGCATAGGCGAGCTCGTGTAGACTGAGTTTCCTGGATCGCTGCTTGCAACTTACTTGTGACACCAGGAAGCAGTGTGCTGTAGATACCTCTCCTGGGATGACTACTTTATGTCTGTTGCATTTCTTAGCGCACAACGTTCAAAAGACCCCAACAAACAGGTGACTCATCACAGATGCCTAGCAAGCTGCCAACAATCAGCTACACAGAGAACTATTAACCTCCGTCATGCACACCAAGGGACTGCCAAGACAGCATCAAAATGCACTGGTGGCTTGCTCAGTAGGTTGGAGCCTGCATTGTCAGCCAGGATCAGATCATACTCAGCATTGGCTACAATGGCTTCCCTCGAGGCTGCCCTGATAAGCAACTTCCTTGGGCCAAGATGTCATCTTCTGGCAACCCCTTGGAAACTAAGTATGCATTTCTGTTGTCTGACACCAGCATTATGCACTAGCCTATATATGAGTCTACACATGAGTCTCTGTTCTCTCTCATGACAACATGATTGGTGTATGAGATGCAGCCTCACGGTCTTGGGTTGCTCGCAGCTTTTGTTCTGCTTTGACAGTCAGCAATGTCCCTGAGCTGCAGTTGTGTTGCCTCAGATACCCATATGTGTGCCACGCGGAGATGAACGCCATTATGAACAAGAACACAGCTTCTTTATCTGGCGCAGTGAGTCAGATCCTTTACTCATTGCCCTGCACACTGCACAAGATTCTGATGCACAGGCCACCATGTGCGAGCGCTTTATGGTGCTGCAGAGGCTGTATGTGACCATGTTTCCATGCAATGAATGCGCAAAGCTCCTGATACAAGCTGGAATTACAGAGGTGGTCTTCTATGAGGTAAGCATTGCTGTTCTGTTGCCTATTCTGCTGCTCATGGCTTGTCTGTGCATCCCATGTAGGGTCTGTCTGTATCTCACACTCTTATTACTACGTCTGAGTTAATCAACCATTTTGGGCAGCTTGGAAGCAAACATGATCCTTACAGACAAGTTCTGATACAGGACAAGAACACAATGGAACCAACAAGCCCAAAACGCAGTCCTAACCGTCATGCCATCAAGTAAGCACTGCTTATGCAGATAGAGTTTGAAACTGTGAAGCTGTCCCATGTGATACTGTCTGCGCTCATTGTATGATGCATAAGTTAAACATAGCCACTGCAAAACTGAAGACCCTGCAAACTGCAATGTTGTGTTCTGCAAGGGCTGCTGGATTGTCTTGCAAAAGAATGCATATGCACAGGTCTGTCTGTTTGTGCATGCAGGCCAGACCAAGCTTACATGGCCGCTAAGCGGTTGCTGTCAATGGTCGGTGTCAGGATCAGACAGCACCAAATGGCTGCACCTATCACCATCAGTCAGGGCTCCTTTGTGTAGCACATGTTTTGCTATCAGCAGTTGTATGCAGCAGGCAAAAATGAGAATTTTTGGATGGTGTTTTGGTACACAATAGTGGTCATGGCTGTGCCAAAGCATCAGCACAGTATGATTGCAATTTAGTCTGTTGATAAAGCACCATGTGTATGTGCTTGCATGTTTCAGCAATTCATGTGGGCTTGCACCCACATTATGCCTAACTAATTCATGATGCGACCTTGCATTGCTGTTGACACACATCCTTCAGCTGGCGTTTCTTACTTCATTGGCAAGGTGGTCAACGTCTCAGCCTGGACTGCTGACTCAACTTGGTCATCCGCATGTGCAGTTAACACAGACAATACTGCAATAACAAACGTGCATGTGGCCTGAGTTGCATGTGTCACTGCTGCCAAAAGAAAATGGAGGGGATGTGAATACTTTAAAACCTCATTTGCAATGGATCACAGTGTTTAATCTACAAGTGACCCTCCTGAGCCAAACAGCACAACAATGTGCAGAATCAGTACAAGGTGTGGAAGCAGAGTCAGCAGAAATGCCGGAAATCAAACCTTACAGAACATGTAATACATGTCAAGTATGCTTGAATGTCTGATATCGCTGCTGGTACACAAAACTGAAGAGACGTCTGAGCTGTTGTTCACTAAGCCATCAGCCAAAAGTTTAAGCTCAAATTATTAGTCGGGCAAAACTGTCACCTTTCTGTGCAATATAAATCAACTGGCTAATAGCATAGTATGTCATGTAATGCTGTGAGCTTCAAACTGATGACGCAGAACTCCAACTCATCAGGATGTTGTTCAGCGAGCCGGAACAACATGAAAATCACACTTTTCTGAACTGAGTCAGGTAACTCAAACTTGCTACAACATACCCCTCGATGAGCTAATCATTGCGCACAGCATTATATCTTCAGAAATGACATCAGATCATCCAACAGTAGAAAACAGAAAGACTGCTAAAAGCTCCAAGACCAGCTTTGACGGTGACAATTGTACTTACCCCAGGGCTATATTCCCATCACATGTGCAGAGACCGTCTGCTGTGAACTTCATGCTTGAGGTAAAGGTTATGCAAGTCAGAAACCTGCACAACAGTCCCGTAGCAACACTCTGTCAGTTAGCAATGGCACAGCAACTTTGCTTGCTTGTTTGAGCTTGAGACTTGAGCTCAAGCCACTGTACCAGGGCCACAAGATCAGCACAAGAAGCCAGACAAGAGATGCACATAGCATAACTATAGTAACATGCCTTTGATTGATCATGCCAACTGGACATCCCTTGCTTGCACAACAGCTTGGGCAAAAGGTGAAAAAGTTTCAAAAACAATCACACTCACCAATGGGCCCATGGCTATGTCATATGCATCTGAGCTGCAGCCTGGCTTGTACTTGAGAGCCTTGTCCTGCCATCCGCTAGGATCTCTGACAGGGTACTTGTGCACAAATGCTTGTTCCTGCACACATCCAGCAGCATCTTGACACTTACTCATCCCAGTGGACAGAGAGAGACAGCCTGACATGCTGATGCCAATGGAGCTTTCACATCAAACAATCTTGAATGTGCACAGGGCAACCAGCCAGCCAACACTACGTTTCGGCTTAGCAGGACATGGAACTATGATAGTTTCATGTCCTGCTTAGCCGCAAATTTGCACTTTCATCAACTTTCATGTGTTGCTGACTCACAGCTTCCTTTGGCAATGACCTCAGGCGCTGCTTAGTTTCCCTGCTGACTTCACTCCAAGGCAAGTTGGGATTCAAGTCAAAGACCCATCTGCATGCCCAAAGCTTATTATATCTGCCTGAAAATGGTTGTGTAGGTTATTGGTGCATGGTGTTCTAGCAACAGCTCCATACCTGCCAAGCTCATATGACCTGTGCCCGACAAAACACACTTGGCGTTTGGCTGTTCTTGCCTACATGGAATACACAACAGAGTCAGTCTGAGTGTGCATAGCTCTGATGTCAACAGCTTGTAGCTCAATCTGGTTCCAGCAAGCCTGCCTGATGCAAATTCATCCTGAGCCAGGTGGTCAGAGCAGCCCATTCCTTTATGCAAGCATGATCTCTGCCCCGGCCTTTTGTCATCTGCTGCAGACTTGACCTATTGTTGTTCAAAGTACATTCTGCCCTTATTGGTTGGCGAGACAGCTTCTGGGAGTGCCAATATGGCACAGCGCACTGACTCCTGCTGCTAAGAGGTGTGTGGATGTTTTTCATACAGCAATGCCCGCCAGTGGTGCTGCTACTGGCGTCGTTCCTACCAGGCTGCACAGCAAGAAGTGTGTATCTATGACAGATACGGCAGACGCATCACTGCGAGCTCATGCGCAACCAAAAGTCGGTCTTACCACTAGCCTGGAAACATTCAGCGGTTTTGAGGCCTGCAAGTAATTGTCACTGCACCAAGCCACAGCCGCGTGACCAAGAGTGGCGGGACAGCCATAATCTGAGTCTGCAGAGGCAAGCCACCTATGACGGAAAGCTTTGCAGTCACGAGCGATGCATCTGAATCAACATGTACTTGCCTGGGTGTCTTGAGACCTCAAGCTGGGTCTGAAATGGAGCTGCCTTGCCCCAAGTCGCTCGTTTGAGACTGAGCAAATCAACAGCTCCAAGCACCTCGGGCGACGCCCGGCTGCTGACGTCCTCCGATGGCACCTTGCGCCACTCAACCTGCAAAAACTCCTCACGCTTGGCATACAACGCCAAGCCGTTTGGACAGCTTGATGTGCCAGCTGAGCTGTTTTGAGACCCTGCCAACGGGTGGTGTAGTACGACTTGTACGCGAGAAGCAGCTCAGGCAGCAGAGAACGTGAGAGACGCGTGCTTTCTGGGGGCACAATGCCGAAAAGCGAGAGCGCACAATGAACAGCCAAGCCGTCGAGCTGGTTGGCTTGCAGCACGATGACTACAGGCAGGCAGGATCGCAGGACGAGTCATCAGCTTGAACGGTCAGCGCACCTCTTGATTCTGATAGGTATCGTCAGAATCGTAGCTTTGGGCCTCGATTGCCGTGAGCTCATGCTTTATCACAACGCCAAAGCTTCCGCTGCTGTTATCACTGGTACCACCGACTGATTGCAAGGGTTTGAAGGTTAACATCAGGGAGTGCTCGCCAAAAGCCAGCTGTGAGCGATTCGCCGCAACTGTCAAAAATCTGCAAGAACAGCAGTGGGCTTACGCAGGGCTTGACCGCTTGCTGTCGCGTCTTATGCAAGTGCTAGTGGCCTGCAGACCACGGCACCGCTTGACTTCTAGCTTAACCGCGCTGGTAGATGTAAAGGGGCAAGGGCTGTTTCATTAGCCCTGCAGAGGGCAGAAACTCAGCCAAGTGAGGCACTGAATGTACAGGCACATGTGCCAAACTCTGCAGCGCCTTTTGGCGCGTGCAGTTTCGCTGTGCCTGCCACCGAGCAAGAAAGCTGAAGGGAGATGCAAAGGCAAAGTCAGAGTTTATTCAAAAAGCGTACTTTACACACTGAAGACAGCAAGCCAGTGAAGGGTGGCTAGCCTGCATGCATGTCATATGACAGTGGACAGCTGTCTGGCTGCAGCCAGCGCTGTGATGCGCAGTCAGTATTTGTGAACTGTATCTTTTACAAACAACACGTGAATAATCATGTGTTTGATGCAGGCATATTTCGGCTTGTTTAGTGAAGCTTACAGCGTGCTGCTGCCTGTAGACTGTGCTCGTATATACAGACCGCTAGTCAGTACAACACTAGGGCCCAACCACTGGTGGCGATGAGTAACGTATCTAAAGCTGCTCAAATCTCGAGCATCAGCTTTTAGACCTGCGGTGAGGATTCACACGCTTTCTGCAAAAGCAAATCCGGCTGATTTTGTAATAAGTAGTTTCTAGCTTACGTGGAAAACACGTGTTCGCACGTGCCTCATAGCCATGGCTCGACTGCCCTCATGCACAGGCCAGCATCTGAGGAACAGTGCTCATGACCGTTTCTCTATCGTGCGCCTGGTCGTACGCTACCTTGAAACATAAATTTACGTTCGAATTCTGGACCCAAGGTAAGTCTCGGACTGCATTTCATGCAGGCGTGACACTGCCCGCTTGAAAGCAAATTTCTCTTCCATGCCACCTAAATTCTGGGCTGCTGCCGTGGCCGCATTTGCAGTTGCAGCCACTGGTGCTACACCTCCTTCTGCCATCAAATCACGCCGCAGTCGACTGCCTGCACAGTCAAAGGCTGACGTTGCTTGCAATTGAGAGCCATAGCGCGATCACTGAAGACATATGCCTGTCATTGCAAGGTCCTCCAGAAAATCACTGTACACAGCCACCAAACAGCATTAGCATGCTAATGCGCATCACATCAAAGAACAAGACCTACGCAAGGCTAAGATGCAAGGCTAGAGCTTGAAGCAAGCTGTCATCCATAGGCTGCGCCATGCCCATGTGGCATACACGCACAGACTGCATGATACAAAATGCTCCGTGGCAGGAAAGGGCAAGAACGCAGACCTTCCACAGCTCCTTCATACTGAAGCTGTTCCAGATCAATGATGGGTTCTTCATTTAAGTTGCCAGCAAACAGCAGATCTGGCGGTGAGTCAGCTGAGCAGATGAGGCGCACTCGAGCGTTGTACAGCTCATCAACAAGGGTGATGAAACGACGTGCTTGGTCACGCACCTGTGAGCAGCTGACAGCAAAAATGCGAGACTGAATGCTGTAAGGTCTGACATGCAGGTCCAGGTCAAGCACAGCTATCAAAGATGATCTGCGAGCTTGTTATGGCTTCGTAGGACATGCCATGGTCTTTCCTGGTGCTCTGGAATGCTGTCATGCTGACGCAATGTGCGCTGCACCATGATTCTATTGTAACTGTTTGATTGCAACACCATTTTTTGGATTGCAAACGTTTTGGCAATCATTGGCAATCATGCAAAATTGATGTGTAACGTATTTGCTGACTGCAATGTTTGCACTGAGCACGGAAACTGGTGGATGAGGAGGAAGTGCACACCTTGAGAGACATGGTGGGGATGTCTGTCAAGAAGACAGTGTGGAAGGCTTGTGCTACGGCAATGTAGTCAGCAGCTCCCAGGGTCTGATTGCACAGCTCGCTAAACGTGAATCTGGCAGAGCCACCAACGCACTGCTCCACCTGTCATGCATGCATCACCTACTTGTCCAGTATACCAAACAACAGAAAATGCTCAATCTATATTTGACTGCCCACACGGTAAACCCACGTGCTCAATGTGTAATCGACTGCACACACAGACAACGCACTAGCCAATTAGAAAGTATGTGTGTCTGCTTGAACTTTGCTGCAGACACAGACTGCCACACAACTTGCTGCAACTGAGCCTGTGAGGTCCATTTGGACGTAAAAATTCCAGCGATGTGCACCAAAACCACGTCAACAATCATAACGTGTTGGGGATGTGGCGTGAGTAGGTTACCTGCAAGCGTCGCCCGAACATGACAGTCAGCTGAAGTGGTACAGCAGGAGTTTCAGCTTGTGTTGCTGTGAGTTCCTGCCACCGCTTGTCTAGCGCTGCCTGTGCTGCAGGTCCTTTTGGGAAGAAGTAGTTCTCACTGAATGCGGTTGCCGTGTCTGAAGCCTATGACCACAAGGTACAATTGAGTGTGAGTCCTGCACTCTGCTGCCACGTGCAGCGGCATGTCATTGCCATGCACTGCGCAGACAGAAATGGAGAGGGGTGTTCCTTCTCCGTCAGCATGCGAAAAGAGACTGAGTGCCACAAAGTGGTCAGAATGGAAGATCAACACTGTAGCTTTGTTGCACAATGTGGCCTGCAGCAGGATGCAGCGACCATTACGGCATCACACAGCTTAGCAGAAAGCGGTATGATTACAACTGTGCACTGATACTCACTGCATTGCCTGCATGGCAGTGCTACAGTAAAAGGCTGCATAGGGTAATGTGTACCAGCAGACGCCTGTAGTCTTGCTCAGCAGACAGCTGATAGGGTTGACAAGCTTCCAACAGGTTCTGCACAAAGTGCCCAAACAGATCTTCATGCAGGCCATGACGATTCAGATCCCAAGGAGCACGGTTTGATGTGGCAACAATGATGCAGCCCTCCTCCAGCAGCGCCTCCATCACACCTAAAAAAGCCACCGACAGTCACTGCCTTTTGCATGCACAACACTGTATGTTATTAATGAAAAAGAAGAGAAGGAAAATGGAAATTGCATCACGCACCATAAACAAGGCACTGCATGCAATGGCAGTAGGACACCCTTCCAACTCCCATGCATCAGCTTCTTGGCATGAAAAGTCTTAATGGAATGCGTGTCACCAGCGCATGTTCATTTATTCATTTATTAAGCACGTGTCTTCCCTAGGGTCAGCTATGTACAGTCCTGGGTAGCTCCCGGTATGAGTTCCTACTTTGGCAGCCGGCGTACCAGCAACCAAATGAGCTAATGTGGCCAGATGAAACTGGACAAGACTTTTACAACCCTGGCAACTATGGCCAGCACATGTGCAAGACTGCTACAAGCCTATCAGTGACCTTGTCGTGCTGCATGTGCTTTGCTATGACACTGGCATTGCACTACAGAATGCAGCAGTGATTGCCAGGAACTAGATCTTGAAGGGCAGACACTGTGTACAAACGCTAATGATGCCAATCTTAAAGGCAGACATGATGACAGCAGCTATGATGATTTGCCTGTCGCATGATCAGCTGGGTCAGTGTGAAATAGTCTTTTCTTGTCTACAGAGACTTTGAATGCCACTAACACAGGCCACATGTTTTTCCAGTTGTGGACACATGCAACAAGTCGCCATCAGCAAGAAGCATAAGTGCAGGAGATCCATAGCTGACTGTGCGGCTGCACAACATAGGGAAATTAACCTTTGAGAGCAACTGCTGCAAAGGGGTCTGTGACCTGCATCTCATCAAAGCACAAGACAGCTGCGCTTCTATGGCTTGGCATGTCCCACCCCAAGCTAACATCTCCATCCTTGCCTCTGATCAGGCTTTGGGCTGCAGCCCTGTCAGGAGACAACACTGTCAGGTTTGGCAAACAAACACGCAAGGAGGATGTGTGTGAAGCAAATTAACACTGGCATAGGTTGTGACGCTGGAATGCCAGACTGTGCTGGCTAGCAGCCTTTGTGTTGTCTGCTTTCACTTTGCACGTGCAGCCACTATAGCAAGGACAAGCAGCAGCCACTTCAGCTGGCAATGTCAGCATGGACATCAAGCGGAATCACAATGTTGGATGCCATGCTTTGCATCAACCTAGCTTTGACTCATGTGAAACAACACCTGAGGATGACAGCATTGGACTTGGCCAACAGCTCAGAGTTCTGAGCAGGTGACCGCTTCATGCGTTGCCGCCCTAGAGTCCTGATAGCTATCCTTGCCATCTTTGCCAGCTTCTGGTGCTGTGCATACGGATCCTGCAGCAGCCAGCCTTGATGCTCTCCTAGTCTCAGGTAAGCATGCAGCTTGTTATGTCAAGAGCATGTGAGTTGTTATGCATGTATTGATGATGCACTACACCAGATTTGGTCGCACTTTGTGCTGCTGTGTACCTCACCTGCTGTAATAGCCACACAGCAGACTCACAAACATGTATCGCTATGCATAGTCAGCTAGTTGCCATTGAGCAGCTTCCAAGTGGCAGTCTTAAGGACACCTGGCACACTTGTTCAAACAAGTCATTGTTTGGCTTGTGCACAAGCTGAATATGACTTGCAAATGCATAGTATCTCGTAAAGGAAGGTGACAGCACCTCCAGCTCTGCTAGCTTCTGTGCAAGACGGGCCTTGTCCTTGTTCTCATCCTTGAGCTGTTCCAGTGCAACTTGTTGGGTGTATGCCTCCATCTTGTTAGCATTCTGTTGACGTCGCTCCTGCTCCAGCTTATGCAGCCTAGTATGCAGCTGCAGACTGAGCCTCAGACCATCATGCTTTGTGGTCATGGACTAGACATCGAAAATTAGACTTGTGGAAAGACTCAAGTGTCTTGCAATGCAATATGAAAGGGAATAGCAAGACAACAGTATGATGAATGATGGCTAGCTCTTTGCAACAATTTTATCATTGCCTTCTTGGCATCCATGTCAGTAGTGTCTCCATCGCGTTTTTGTACATGGCGGGTTGTGATGAGAGCTGGAAGATTCACCTCAAGCATGGCAGCGTTGAAGTGCATTCTGCGCTTATTGGGCACTAAGTCATGCTCTGTGATCACATTGTAAAACATGTCCATGAGCAATGACTTGCCACTGCCGACACTGCCATAGAGATACAAGCCTGTCACCAACACAGATCTGTGTCAGTTACTTATTACGCACTGTGGCTGTCGCAAATGAATACCTTGTAATTGACATCAAATAAGGGCCACTGCCAGATGCGCTCACCCCAATCATGTTTGCAACATGCTTTCCATTAAATTCCACAGGTACCTTGATCCAACACAAGAACATCGATACAAAGGTACTACCAGCCGACCTTTAGGGGCAGCGGGTGCCTCAGGTGGGGTCCCAAGGATCTCTTGCACCTTGCCTTCTCGAGCCCTTGCTGTCATCAAGGCAACTTCCTGAGGGCTGCTCTCTTCTATCTGCTGTGGCTGAATTCGTTTCATCATGTCATGCCAAAGGCCTGTCCTTTGTGCATCTTGCTGCTTCTTTTGAACAAGAGCCTGAGCCTCTTGTCTTCTCAGCTCAGCTCGGAGGCGAGCTGCCTCAGCCTGCAGCTCAACACTAGCATTTTGGGTTTGCTTGCTGTGTTTCAACAGCCGGCGATACAGCTGGCTGTACAGCTGGTTATTGTAAGGCTGTTCTTCCAGTACAATTCAAGTTATCACAAACATTACCAGATATTTAAGTGACTCTTGCTGAAAATCTTCAACCTCTGTGCTGTAAGCTGACAATTGGTCACATAGCTGGCTGAGCTGCTGAACACAAGCTTGCTGTTGTGCATCAGGCCTCAATCTCTGTGTGTTTACAAACGCCTGGTACCGCTGCAGCAGTAAGCCTGCACAACTCTGGCTGACTTGAGGGGCTGACAGTTGAGTGTCAAGACAGTGATACAGCTTCAGATTGACTTCAGATTAGCATAAACTGCAAGATCTGAGGCAAGTGGCTCTTATGGCTGCATGAGGCTATGTTCAGACCTGTGCTTTTGCTGCTCTCTGCAGGTCTAGTGGTTGGCTGCACACAGACGTCAGCAAAGGTTCTGCAATATGAGTGGGCCTGCGTACTTCGGATGGAGGGGAAAGCAGCCCTTTTACGCAGAAGCTTGTACAGCATGATCTGGCTGCGCTGCTTTATCAATCTTCAAGTGATCATAACTGAACCAAGCTATTCCGAAGCTACCAAAGCGGGCGCGCAGCAGCCTCGATGCAGCTGTCTACAGCACAGCATCAGAGTGTCTATCTGTTTTCCGCACGGACAATGGAGAAACTTAGATTGCCATGCGATGCTGGACAGCGACATTGTCCATGCTTGTGGTCTACATTGACTCGCTGCACAATTGTTGGCAACGCTGTCCCTAGGGCTGCCGGCATCCCCAACGTGCATGAGTCATTGACTTTGCCCTATGATGCTAACGTAGCCTTTCAGCAGAATTCTAGCAGCAGCAAACATATCGCTATTAGTATACTGATCCTAGTACGGGTGACGGGCTGGGACTTCACGGCCTCTGACACAACCTCCGGCACGACATCCCGTGATCTCGCAGGCAAGTATCCTATTCAATCTATTCGGCGTCCGCACAATTGTGCTCATTATGCCCTGCCATCCTGGAATGCAAGTTGTGCAGAAATACCGGTGAAATCGATTGGCTTGAATGCGCAGTTTACAAGCAGCGTAAACTGGCGTCAAGCCTACAGGAAGCTGCAGCAGAGGTTCGACCTGTTCAATTTGACTCCTAGTTCAGCTTTGGCAACAATACTGTGCGCCTGGCAGCTGATACTTACCCCTGCAGCAACCTGCAAGAGCAAAATCTGCGTGCCATGAAATGCTCTATAGGCTTGCTGAACTTAAGTCTGAGGCAGGTACAGTGCCGTATGAAAGTTCTCCCTTCATGCAGTCAGCTAACAGCAAGACATAAATGGAAACAAAAATTTGGAGAGAGATGCTAGTAACCATGGCACACTGGTCATGTCCTGCACACTCAGCTCCCAGCCAACAAGGTTCCTCCTGTTCCTCGCAGTTGCAATGAACTAGGCCAGAGCATGCCTTTCAAGTCACAGGAACCTTTGCTACTGGCAGCATGAACAGATAAGCTGCAGTAGATCCTGCTCAGCTTGGCGTCAGAACCAGAATGGCCTTTAATGGGGGAGCACCATTTGGTCAACCAGGGCAACCTGCATTCGGACAGCCTTCCCAGCAAGCACAGCCATCAAATGTCTTTGGAGCAGCAAATGGCTCAACCAGTCCACAAAACGGCAAGATCACCTTTGGAGCTCGTGCAGCAGCCAAGCAACCAACTGCTGCAAGCGATGCTCCTGCTCAGCCTGCTGCTGGCTTTCAAACTGCTGCTGGATTTGGACAGCACAGCTTCAGCAGCCCGAATGGCAGTGCCAGCAATGCCTTTGGACAGAGCAGCAGCACACAAAGCAGTGCACCCTTCACTGGTGGCACTGCTGCCAGCCCTAGTCCTGCCCGAGGCGGATTTGGAGCTGTTCAAGGCACTGGAGCTGTGTTTGGCGGCATGCAGCAGGCCAGTTTCACACAAAGCAGTGATCCATTTGGTGCTGGTCCCAGGCTTGCCACTGGTGGTTTTGGATCTGTCAAAGCCTTAGAAGGTCCATTTGCTGGTGGACAGCAGAGCAGCAACACACCAAGCAGTGCGCCATTTGCCTCTGGCTTGGGTACTGCTGGCTTTGGTGCAGCTGGTGGCGGTTTTGGTGCTGTTCAAAGCACACAAGGCGCCTTTGGTGGGAGTCTGCAGGTTGGGCAAGGCTTCGGCGCCTTTGGAGGCGCAGGTGCATCAAATGCTTCTGCTGCTTCCACCGTAGTAAAGGGACAAAGCCCCTTTGCAAGATTGGGTGGCAGAGATCCACAGCCTTCCGATCAGAACCAGCCTGCTTCAAATGGCATACAACCAAAGCCTTTGGATACCATTGCACAGCCAGTTCAGACACCAGCAATAGGTTCAGCCAACCAGAAACTCCCAGCAGCTGGTGGATTTGGCAGCCAACATTCAGCGCCTGCCTTTGGCTTAGGCGCAAGTCCAGCATCAGGCACAAACCCTTTTGTTGCACCAGCAGATGCATCCACAATCAAGCCTGGAGACTTTGGACGTGCTGCCAAAAGAAAGCAACAAGAGCCTGCTCAGCAGCAGGACCAGCAGCAGCAGCCTCAAGCTGATGCACAGATGCAACCAAGGCCGGCTGCTTTGCGCCAGCAGCAAGCAAGACAGAGGCCTAAGACTCCACAAACAGGCGTCAGCACTGAGCTTGCTGATCCTGCTGCCCTTGCTGCAAGAAGTGCACGCTTTGGCCAAGCTCAGCAGCAGCAGTCTCCCAGGCCCTTTGGGCAAAGTCAGCAGCAGTCTCCGGGCGTGTTTGGAAGACTGAGCGGCACTTCACTACAGGCGCGCCCCCAAGGCAACCAACAGGAAGAGGCTGATGGCAACGAAAGTCTGCAAGACGCTGATGGTAATGATTTCCTGGCATGCCCTGCTCAACCCAGGCTTCTGCATGTTTGTCTGTCTACTACCAATCTGTCTGTTTGTCTGGCTGTCTGTCTTGTTGCTTAGTGATCTATCTGTATCTCTGTCATTTGGTTTCTGTGTCTACCTGTCCATTGTCTGTGTAGCTGACAGAAGAGTGAGCAAGAAAAAGCTGGCCCTGGATGAAGCAGCAGCAGGCTACAGAGGGCAAGCCAGTCTTCCATGTGTAAGTGGCGCTCATACCTAGGTTGTGTACTGTGCAGGCAGTGAACAAGAAGTTCAGCAGCCTGACAGGCAGATGGGTAGCTCCAGCCGGGCTATGCCTGTCACAGCAGCTCAGCCCATTGCAGATAGTTTGGAGAATGGCGCAGCTCCCACTGATGAAAGTATGTCTTGCCTCACTTGTACAGAGTCCTTGCTGCCTTTTGCTGCCATTTGCATTTTATGTGCCTAGAAAGTATAGCAACCGCACCAAGCATTTGTTGCTGCAATCTGTTTAGCATACATACATGATGTAGCGGCAACACCTGCAGGCCAATCTGTTGATCCAGCACGCCATCATGTGTTGTTACACAGTCAGGAAGATGTGCTACAGTTGTGAGTTTGAATCCAATGGGTGCAACTTGCAGTGGAGCCCAATGTATCGGTTGAGGGTTTCTGTACTGGCATGTGTCCTGACTATCAGCTGCGGTCACGGACCCAGCATGCCAATGAGAATTCATTGGAAGTGGTGGACCCACTGGGCAAAGGCAGGACCATTGACCAGCTGGCCACAAAGAAATTTGAACGCAACGTGAGTATCAGCAGATCTGTATGCTTGTCTGCCTTACATACCCCCACCGCTGTCTGGTAAATCTATGCTGTGATTAGGCTTAATTATGCTGTGTAGTGACCAATGTGAAAGTGCTTGCTATCTGCCGGCAGCTGCTAGCAGCATAAGTTCAGCGTAGCTGTATTACTTGCATCAAAGCCTCTGATGTTGATAGTGACAACATGCAGGTCAACATGGAGGAGAATGCGGCTCTGCCCAACATGTTCAGGACTCTGCCTGCCCTTAAAGCCACAGAGCGGCACCTCATGGATTATCTGGATAGTGATGATCCACTGCTTGGCTTGGGTCGTGTGTCCATGTACCTGTGGGACCGGCAGCGCAGCATACGGCAGGACATGGCTTGGCAGAGAATGGAGGTAGCATCCCTCGCACAATGTTCAACTGTTGCCTAGCTGGCTGTCTGCCCAGCGCAGCTTGTTGCAGGCCACATGCACATCTTGCTGGCCAGCACGATGGCAACAGCTACACCATGTTCACAACCAATTGGAGCAGACTCTGATTCTGCAGTTGAATGTGCAGAAGCTGCTCGCCTCAAATGCGGCGTGCATGTGGTACCGGTCAAGTGTGCATCATATTTTGACATGGGGCCAGCTCATCAATCAATCATTACCAAATGCTGTGTTAGGCTTGCGCTAATTCATGGCACTGTGCCAACCAATGGTCTGATGTATACAATGCGTGCTATTTGCAGTTTCTGTGCCTTCAGGGTGTGGACGTAATGAAGATGTATGAAGAGCATGCCATGACTGCCATCTACATGGATGCTGAGATGAGTCATCACGGGGACCCAGGCAGTGGGGACAACACAGAGTCGTACCATCCTGGCTTGGTCATTGAGCAGCTCAACAAGGTGCTCTGTCTTAAGCCAATTCTAGGACTCACAGGTTGTGTGCACGCATGAATGAATGAATGAATGAATGAATGAATGCAAATGTATCAAGGCTGTCGCTGCGAGCTCTGCACTTACTGGTACACCTGCACAGTTGCTTTACCTGCTGCTCCCTTTCAGCAGAGCCAAATGCTTGGGACGGACATGATGCTGATTGTCACCTGCATTGGAT
>JAABUO010003536.1_pt1 | contig 18601 bp, 22 predicted proteins | sample 5559291 | NCBI WGS metagenome assembly JAABUO01 (sample SAMN10711878, study PRJNA513372) | rock metagenome | isolation source: Antarctica rocks | place: Antarctica: Victoria Land, Finger Mt sud | reverse complement strand
CCGTCATGGTCAGGAACACGCGCGGGTGGCGCGACAGGTAGCAATAGCGCAGGATCATCGGCGGCTCTCTCCTCTCTTTTTCCTTTCACTATACCCGCTCACCCGTTATTGCTAAGATGAACTAGTGACTATCTGTGACCGAGACGGGCGGGTGGAAGGGTGGCGCATACTTGTCGTTCCCCACGATGGCGAAAGCTTGAGCCATTTCTTGGGTCGATTCCGGCGCGCGAATCACTTGAGCGTGACGATGCTTGGCCAGGTTAGTGGTCTTGGCGTGAAAATCATGCGATGGGAACGCTTTTATCACAACCCTTTCCCAGTTATTGATGATCTACGTATTCTGGCTGGTGTTGTCGGTGTCGATGCTGACCGTTTCGCCGCAATGCTGCCACCCCATGGAACACGTATGCGCCACGCGCCGATTCGGCTCTGCGGGTATTGCTATGCGACCGTGCCGATCCATAAGATCGCCTGGCAATACATATCCACACGCGCTTGCCCAGAGTGCAACCGCCACCTTCTCTCGGAGTGCCCGCAGTGCGGAGTACGCTTCCCCTATCCAGCTTTGTGGTCACACGGGTGTTGCTCCCGCTGCCGAACCCTATTCTCAGCGATGGCGCAGCGGCAGACGCTTGACATGGCTCGCCCATCCACCGTGCCCAGCCCGTGAAGGACTTCCTGGCACAAGAAGCGGCGACACGCCTCCATCTAGAACGCTTGCCCGGCTATGCGCCTGATCTCAACCCCGACAAGGGCATCGGGCCGTATCTCAAGCACGTCGAGTTGCGCAACCTATGCTGCCACGCTCTCCCCGAACTGCGCCACGCCCTGCGCGCCGCCACCAAACGCCTGCGCCACAAGCACCATGTTATCGCTGGGTGCTTCGCCCCCGCCGGTTATGACCCGCCTTGTTAGAAGTCTATGCAGGAGTCAGTAACATACACAGTACACATTCAACCTAGACGCCCCGCTCACGCCCCAGGAGTCGAATAAGCCTCGTCGTCGCGCAGCCGTGGCTGATCCCAAGTATATATAGATGTTCAGATAAAGAATGAGAATCCGCAGGCAGCTTCCACGCTCAGTCAACCGCCCGAATCTCTCAAACATTATCTGACAAGCTATAGTTGGGGCACCCTCGATCTGCTTAAGCGATGACGGCATCTATTGGCGTAGAGCGACGGCGTGCGAGTATAACGCGGCGCAGCTCCAGCCACGCTCAACGCCAAACAAGAGCGCGCCTTTGAATGCCTCCCAGGTCAAGCGCGGTAAGAAGTCCTCCAGGTGCGGCCCTGTGTCCGGCTCAGCGTCCGCACGGTTCAGCGACGGGACGCCTGCCCCGTCCGCGACCGCCTCCTCGGCGAGCTCTCCTGTCTCGTCAGGGTGCGATACGTCCGCGACTGCGTCACTCACGCCGGCCGCGGGAGTACTCTCTATCTTTGGTTTGGCAAACCCGAAGCGGGACGGTGGCCGCTCGACGACCGCATGCTCGGGATTGCCGTACTGCGGCTCGACGTCGGCCGCTCCCGGCTTCATGACACGATCGAAAGGGTCGGGACGCTGTTGCGCTACTTCAGGGTGCGCGCGCGGCGGGTCCGGTTCCGCTTCCACCAGGCGGTAGATGGGGCCCCTTCCATGCGGTAACGATCCAGAATCGCCCGGTGTCGCCGGTGCCGTTCCTCCCTCTGGCCGTGGATCAGTGGCGGCCTCCGGTGGTCGACTACGTCGCGGATTGACGATCCCGGCGGCCGCCAACTCTTTCTTGATAGCCTCGAGTGTATCCGTCGTGATGGTATCGCCCCGCACAACGCGCCGCAGCAGCGCGTCTTTGACCTCGTCGCTTTGCTTGTTGATCTGTACCGCCAAGCTCTTCGTCATGCGCCCGGACTCCACCGCCTCCCTGAGCGCGTCCTCGTGATATACGCGGAGGGTGTCGCGGACATGCTGCTCCGACTTGTGGATGAGAGCGCCCAGTTTTGGTGGCGTGAGACCTTCCAGGTCCATCAGCTCCGTGTAGGCCCGCGCCTGATCCATCGGTTTGAGATCCTCGCGCTGCAGGTTCTCAATCAATTGCAGCACCTGGGCCGCGACGCCTTGCTCGTCCCGTACGATGACCGGGACGACATCCAACTCAAGGCGCTTACAGGCCACCAGGCGCCGCCCACCGGCGATCACGATCATGTGTTGGGGATTGTCAGGATCGCGCCGGACAACAAGTGGTTGCAAGATACCATATTGCTTGATACTCGCCGTCAATTCTTTGAGACGCTCGTTGCCTTCCCCTTGCCCCCAATCGCGCCGCACCTGATCAGGGTCTCGGTCAATCTGCGCGAGCGGCGCCATCATAAACCCGACGCTCGTGGACGTATAGCCCTCTCCCATGTTGTTCGTCACGACAAGCCTCCCTATGTGTATATAAAACGTTACATCCGCACCGGCGGCACGTTACGTCCAAACATGATCATCTTGTGGCGGCTCCGTTCGTTGAATACGGCAAGAGCGACATTTGGATGCAGTCGCCTTGCTCCAGTGATCGGAGGGCAATACCGCCTGCCAAGGTGTGACACTACCGCTCCAGTCCGCTAACCCCTCGTTCATCCACCCCACGACTCTTGCCTGCACACGCGCTTCGCCTGTCCTCCGATTTCTATCTATCCCACGCACGTCCTCACGCCGATAGCACATGTGCCCACGATCAGCGTTTCGATCGCGCCTTGTCTTTTATGTGTGAAGCCCGCACGCCCACACATGCCTGACGTTCGCACCCCATACCGTACGAGGGCACGGCCATCAACATGACACGCCACCTGGTACGACAAGCGCACCGCCAGCATGCAGTGACACCTGGGGATCCGCCACGGCCGCTCAAGCACACAGAGAGCCCAGGAGCCGTCACGATGATACTATAGCACAAATATTCAATGTTTGATTACGTGATACGACAGCATACGATGTGCACGTGAGAAAGATGGCGCTTGCCCATGAACGCACGGTGCTGCGCGTCCTCCTACGACAGGCGCGGATGGCGGCGAAGTTAACGCAAAGCGAATTGGGCGCGCGCGTTGACAAGGACCAGGCTTACGTGAGCCGCTACGAAATTGGCGAATCACAGCTAGATTTCGTTGAGGTGGACGTGATCGCGCGGGGGCTAAATCTTACGCTTGAGGAGATTGTTCAGCGCTACCAAGAGCGTCTGGCAAAGCAGAGATAATGCGTGTCATACAGTTGCCTCGACCGATTAGAGGTGGGTGTGCCCGGAAAAGTGAGGGGGAGAAAAAGCTGTGCCTCCAATGGGGCATGGGCTGTGGCATGCTCACGGTGTGCCTGGGGAGGGTATCGCGATGGACAGAGCGGAGTTGCCCGAGGAGAACATACACGAAATGGGGGCGTTGTTCGTCACGGCGCTCCGTGCAGCCGCCACCAACTTCAGTGTGGACGACCTGGACGGGATTGAGCGGCGGTTGCAAGCGGCGGGGCGGCAGGTCTTGAGCCAGGGGCTGGAACGGGGCCCTGCGCGCACTGCGGCTGGGTGATACGGCGGGTGGATCTGGCCGCGGGATCGGTACATCCAGGGCAAGGTGAGCGACGACGTGGCCCAGCAGGCCTACGACCTGTGCGACGCACGGATTGGGCGCGGTCCAGGGGCACTCTAGCCCCCGCTGCTGCAGGCGGTCTACCGCTTGGGCATCAGGCCTCCTTTCCATTCCGTGAGGTCTGCCTCGCTAAGAACGCGTCACGTCTGCGGCACACGGCACGCCGTGAGCGAACATGGGGAAGAAAAGCGGCGGATCATCCCCCCTGAGCCGGCATCACGCCGGCAGCGGTTCGATCAAGGACGGCCCGTCCTCGTGCGGAGACGAGACACGCGGTGACACGGGGTAGGCCACCAGCGGGTCTGCCGGGTAGGGCCGGAGACAATCCAGCACCGCTACCGGGTCGGTAAGCGTCGGATCGAGCCAGAGCGATTCGGCGGCGGGGTCGAGGATGACGGGCATCCGATCGTGGATACGCGCGACGAGCGCATTGGGTTCCATGGTGATGATGGCGCAACTCGCCATGCCGTCCTTGCCGATGCTGTAGAGACCGGCAAGGCCAAAGAGGGTGCGATCGTCGCGGCGGACGTACACGGGTTGCTTGGTCTTGAGTCCCGGCATGCCCTGCCACTCGTAGAAGCCGTCGGCGGGGATGATGCAGCGGCCACGCGCAAGGGCGCCTCGGAAAAGGGGACGCTCGATCAGCGTTTCGGCGCGCGCATTGATCGGCGCCGGTCGAAACGCGCCGCCAGACGTCCAGGCTGGCCGGAAGCCCCATGTCATCGCCCGCAGGAGACGGCCTGCGGATCGCTCGACGATGACGGAAATGTCCTGGCTCGGCGCGATATTGTACGCTGGATTCGGACGCTCGGCGTCGTCCCGCTCATCCTGGGCGACGTCGAATCGCAGGGCGATCTGCTCAGGGGTAGTCAGGGTAAAACGTCCGCACATCGGGGTGCTCCTTCCTGCGCGCCTCCCTGGCGGAACAGGGAAGCGCCGCGCGTGTCAAGCCGTGTAAGAGGGGTGCATCGCCGGGCGATGCAACCATCGTCGGTCTTCGCGTTCTGCGCGGGCTGGCCATCCAGGTGATAGTGGGTCGGCGCTGCCGCGTCGCCATAGGTCTCTTCGGGGAGGATCTCCGCGTATTCGCAATAGGGACACACGGCCCCGATGCACGGCGCATCGTGGCGCGAGGCGTAGAATGGCTGACGGCACCGGGCACACGGGACGAGGACCATGGTCCCTCCTTTGTCACGGGGTGTGGCGAACACTACCCTCTCATTATAGAACTTATGTGCTAATAAAATCAGCGATTATCCACGCCACATCGGCATGATTAGCCGGTGGTCGCCCTGGTTGCCGGAGTGCCCAATCGTCCCCCGATGCCCGCACCACGACGGAGGCGTTCGGCCAGGGCGGCGTACCGCTGCCCCGCCCCCCTCCGTCCGCACTGCCCGGGCGATGGCCCGTTTGCTGCCGACCACCACCACAATCCGCTTCGCGCGCGTCACCGCCGTGTAGAGCAGATTGCGCCGCAGCATCAACCAGGCCGACGTGTGAGGGGCACGACCACGCACGGATACTCCGAGCCCTGCGAGCGGTGATCGAGACGGCGTAGGCGTGCGTCAACAACAAGATAGTCCGCGACCTGTTTTCTATAGACGTTCAGATAAAGAATGAGACTTCCCAGGCGATTTCGACGCTCAGCCGATTGACCGACTCTCTCAAACATTATCTGACAGGCTATAGCAGCAGCGCCGTCAACATGTCACGTGTCCTCTCGCCACGTATCAATGGTCCTGGTGCTTTGCATGATGACTCATGATCCCATGGTCATCGCGGTCGCCGAGGTGAGGCTCCCTGCCGTGCCGAAGAGTACTCATTGCTATGCCGCAAACGATGATAATCTGCTACCTGTTCTGCCCGCGTTGCAATACTTCGGCGAAACCCCTTCACGCCGGGGTGCATGATTTGAACGACGCTTCCGCTACCGTCGTCGTCCGCTCCGCTATGCCCGCGCCCCTCTCCGCGTGACCGGTGGCCCGTGTATGGGACGCATGGTGGCGGGCACACGGGAGCCGTTAATGATCGTGGCCCGATAGGTATACAGCACCGTCGCGACGGAGTACGCGGCCCATCGCCAAACCTCGCCCTATGAGCGAGCAGCCGTTAGCAAGACTGCGCGCGTGCTAGGCGCCGTGATCGTGACTGCTACCGGTGCTCATGACGCATAGGTATTTGTGCGACATGCTGGCGCCACACGACGGATAACGCATGTAGCCATAACAGGGATGAGGGTGTAGAGCAGCGTCATCTGGACAGTGGATATCGTTTCTTATCCTCTACGCGGCGTGGAGCGCCACGCCGATGATCGCGCCGGCGAGGGTACCGGCCGTGACGATAGCGAGGAATCCGAGCCCGTTGCGCAGCGGCCCCTTGAGGCTGTAGCGCGCCTTGACCGCCCCAAGCGCGAGCGCGGTCAGCGCGGTGAGCCCGTAGGCCGCGATCTGCATCCAGGGGAGCGGCAGCCCGAGCAACACCGGGACCGTGGGAATCAGACCGCCGAGCACGAACGACGCCCCGATCTGAAGGCCCTGCCGCCACGGCACGACAGGCTCCTCCTCAACCACGCCCAGCTCGTCGCGCACCAGCGCGTTGAGCCAGCGATCGTGATCGGCCGTCTGGTGCGCGATGACGCGGTCGAGCAGGCGCCCGGTCAGCCCCTTCTTCCGGTAGATCGCGCGCAACTCGGCCCGCTCCTCCTCTGGCTCGGTCTCGATCTCCCGGCGCTCGGTCTCGATGCGGTAGGCCAGGATGTCGCCCTCCGTGCGCGCCGAGAGATAGCCGCCCAGGGCCATCGAGACGCCGCCCGCCGTCACCTCGGAGAGGACGACGAGCAGCAGCGCGGCGTGCGTCTGTGCCGCCAGACTGGTGGCGATGATGAAGACGAGCGTCGTCACCAGCCCATCGTTGAGCCCGAACACGATCTCGCGCAACCAGGCCCCCCCATGCGGATGCTGTTCCTCCCGCGGCCGCTCACGCGTGGTCGGCGCACCGGAGCGTTGGAGGTGGGCCTGAGTCATGCCGGCGCCGGCCGCACGCTCGTCCAGGCCCTCGGCTCCCGCGCGCAGCAGGATCTCGCGCGCCTCGGTCTCCCGACCGTCGGCCTCCACGAGCACGAGCTGCTGGCCCGGCGCCCCCGCCTCCGCGACATCCTCGTTATAGGACGCGGCGCGGGTGAGGCCGGCCGCCGCCAACTCGGTCCGCGCGCGATGGGCGGCCACCGGGTCCGCGAAGAGGCCCACAATTGTCTGCGTCATGGTGCGGCCACCCCACAGTGCGTCCGTGTCAACGCGTTTCTCCTTTACCTCTCCACACAGGAGAACTCGTCGGCCTGTTTGGGCGGACAGGACACGTCGCCGTAGGAGCAGAACACACAGCAATCGCCGGGCCGTGGCCGGAGCCGCGCGGCGCAGTGCGGGCAGGTGTAAAAGTAGCGGCAGGCGTCCGTGGGCGGCGTGTCGGTCGAGGTTCCCTGACAGGAGGGGCAGGTAATCGTTCCTGTGCGTTCCATGGGTCTACCCTCCGCAGGTGTCATCGCCGCAGCCACACCCGCCGCGTCCGGCCCGTGCGCCGTCCAAGGCTTCGCGGGCCTCGTGTTGGAGCCAGTAGAGGAACCCTAACGCGGCCACGCTGTCGGCCCACCACCACCCGAAGGCGGCCGTCAGGACCAGGCCGACGAGCAGGGTCGCGGCCATGTAGGCGCAGGTCAGCGAGCAGGCGGCGTCGCCGCGTAGGGCGGCGCTGTCGATGCGCCCGGCAATCGCGCGCTTGCGCCGGGCCAGGAGGGGCATGCCGACGACGGCAACGAGCGCGAGCGCGATCCCGACCGGGGCGCTCTCGGGACGGTTGTGCGTCCACAGGCCCACGCCGGCGCTGGCGACGATATAGAGGCAGAGTAGGACGAGCCCGATCCCCGTCACCCAGGCGGCGCGGTTCTCGGCGCGCTCCACGCGCGCCAGGGAGCCGCCGCGCGCCTCGGTGGACAACCGCCACAGCAGCACGCCGCCCGTCACCAGTTCGATCACGCTATCGATCCCGAAGGCGGTGAGGAGCACGCTGCGCGCGAGCAGACCGGCCGTCAGGGCGACGATGGCCTCGACGGTCATCCAGCCGATGGTGAGCTGTTCCACGCGCACGCCGGCGCGGACGGCCTGCGCGCGCTTTGTTCGCGCGTGGGGCGTGTCGAGCGTGATGGTGGAGTTAGCCACGTCTTTGCCCTCTCATTTCTCCCGTTGTGGCGGACACATCCAGCCCATCCGCTGTGTGCTCGTGCTCGTGGTCATGGTCACGGTGCGCGTGATCGTGCGTGTCCCCGCCCTCGGGGTCCATCGTGCAATACAGGTGGTTGGGGGTGCAACCCGCGCACTCGATCTGGATCGTGGAATGACCGATCTTGTATTTCGTCTGGAGCAGGCGGTTGAGCCCGACCAGCAGTTCGTCGCAGGCAGATAAGGGCCGATCCGCGACCTGGACGTGGGCCGAGAGCGCGCTCATGCCGCCGGCGATGGACCACACATGCAGGTCGTGGACATCCGCGATCCCCGGCTGCCGCACCATGTCGCGCACGAGCTGCGCCACGTTGAGGTCCCTGGGCGTCGCCTCCATGAGGATATCCACCGTCTCGCGCAGGATGCCCCAGGCCCCACGCGCGATCAGCAGGGCGATCCCGAGCGAGATGAGGGGGTCGGCGGGATACCAGCGCGTGAGCAGGATGACCACGCCGCCGAGGATGACGCCGACCGACGCGCCCACGTCCCCGAAGACGTGCAGCATGGCCGCGCGCACGTTGAGGTTGGCGCCGCCCTCTTTCTGCAGCCCAAAGCCGATGTAGAGGTTGACCGCGATGCCCACCGCCGCCGACACGAACATCAGCCAGGGCGTGACGGCCTCGGGATGCTGGAACCGCTGGACAGCCTCGTAGGCGATGGCCAGCACGACCAGGATCAGCGTGAGGGCGTTAGCGAGGGCGGCCAGGATGCCGGTGCGGTGGTAGCCGTAGGTATTCTTGGCGTCGGCCGGGCGCTCGGCCTGCGCCGTGGCGAACCAGGCCAGGCCGAGGGCGAAGATGTCGGTCAGGACATGGCCGGCGTCGGAGAGCAGGGCCAGGGAGTGCGAGGCGAGGCCGCCCGCCAGTTCCACGACGAGGATGACGGCGGTGAGCAGGAAGGCCGTGCGCAGCTTGCCCTTGGTCATGCCGTGCGCGTGGTCATGCCCATGGTCAGCGGCCATCACACCCCCCCGCGGGCCGTCGCGGCAGCGAGCACGTCGGGGATGGACACGTCGCCGACGTTGGCGTGGCCCTGGTGCGTCAAGCCCACCTGGACGAGCAGGGCGATATGGGCGTCGTCGATGCTGTAGTAGACGAACTTGCCGGCCCGCCGCGACTTGACCAGCCGCAGCGCGCGCAGGACCCGCAAGTGCTGGGACACGCCCGATTCGCTGATCCCGACGACGGCGGACAGGTCGCACGTACACAACTCCTGCCGCATGAGGGTGTGGACGATCTTGGCGCGCGTGGGATCGGCCAACGCGCCAAACAGCTCCGCGAGGTCCGTGTAGGTGTTGTCGGCCGCCAGCGTCGCACGCGCACGGGCCACGTCCTCCATGTGGACGCAGCGCACCCCGCACAACTCGGCGCCCATCATCTGAGTCTCCATTGGCCTCCCTTTACAATGTAACGATGTAGTAATCTCTACATTGTAGTTTACCACCTATGGCGTCGCGAGGATAGGGGGTAGACCCCAAAAGAGGAGGAACGCGGGCCAGCCTACCGATGGACAGTGACCGTGACGCTATCAAACTGCTGCCAGCCGTAGCCCTTGAAGTAGGCGTCCACCGTCGCTTTGTACGTGCCCGCGCGCCGGTAGGTATGCGTCATCGTGTCGCCCGTACGCGCGGTCCCATCACCCGAGTGCCAGCGCCAGGATCGGGTCAGATCGGCCTGGGGGAGGACCGTGCGCATCAGGGCGTCGTCCTCCTTGAGCAGGATGCCCTGACCGGCGCGGAACGCGCGCGGGAAGGCGAAATGCGCCCAGGTGGCGTAGGTGGCGGCGGTCGGGGCGGCCTTGTAGATCACGGCGCGCGTCCCGTTGGCAAAAACGGAGGGTTTGCCGTCGATCGTGCAGGCCTGCGCCGCCCCGATGACGGACGCAAGGCCGATGGCTAGGGCGCACGCGGGAAGCGAGACGGTTAGGTGTCGCATGTATCTCCTCCTCAAGTGATATTGTCGTCTAGCCCGAGTATGCCACAGTGCGGCGACACACCGCGCCGCAGGCGGCCCGGAGAGGAGCAGAGACGAGGGGCGTAGGGGTGTGGCGTAGCCAACTTACGCTCCCGTACGTCCCTTTAGCGGCCCTGAGAGCCGCGCTGGCGATCCGGCACGGCCGCCGAGAAAAGAGTATCGGCCGCATGCACGTCAGACTCCTCTCATGCGGAGGACCAGGAGTAGCAGGATGACCGGGCGTCGGGGTGCGGCCGGGGTCACGGCGGTCACGGGCGCGACGAGCACGGCTGCGGCTAGGATGAGCGTGCCGCTCATTCCTCACCATACCACGCAGCCCAGCCCTCCTTAACCCCATAGTAGACGATGACCAGGCCGGCCAGAGGATCGGCCCACCACCAGCCGGCGACGGCATTGAGGATCAGGCCAACGAGCACGGCGGCGGCCAGGTACGCGTCGATGAGGGTGACGTGCGCCTCGGTCGCGAGCACCGGGTTGCCCAACTGGCGACCCGTGATGCGCTTGCCCTGTGCGAGTAGCAACATGGCGATCAGCGTCGCGGCGAGCCAGACAATGCCTCCGACGGAGGTGGTGGGACGTATGCCCGCGATGACGGTGAACGCTTCCTGCCCCAGGATATACACGGCGAGGGCGAAGAAGGCGCCGCCGATGAGGCGCAGCGCGCGGCGCTCACGGTGCTGATTGATGCCGGTGAGCTGCCACACCACGATCACCGAGGCGAAGATCTCGATGAGCGAGTCGAGGCCGAAGCCAGCCAGGGCCACAGATCGGGCGGCGAGCGCGGCCGCCACGACGATGACGACGCCCACGACGTTCCAGCCGAGGGTCGCGTATTCGAGGTACAACCCACGCCGCAGCAGCCGCGTGTCCGGCGTCTGTCCTTCTGTCATTCGTCCCCCTCTTCATTCCTACGACCTCCGCCCGCACAACACCGGCGGTGTCTATCCGTCGTCTGTTCCTGTCGCGGACGTGTCCGGCCTGACGGTGGGGTCAGGGCCAGGGACACGCCGATGGTCCAGACGAGCGCGCCCGCCCAGCCGCCCAGCACATCGCTCGGATCGTCCGCGCCCAGGGCCACCCGCACGACGCCGACCAGCACGATCAGGGGCGGGGCCAGGGCGAGGGCGGGCCACCGCCACCGGGTGGGCCAGGCCAGCACGGTCAGCGCGGACAGCAGGGCGAGCGACCCCATGGCCGCCGGGCTGAGATAGGCCCCCGCCGGGCCGGGTCCCGGCTCCCCCCACCCCACGTTGATCGCGGAGAAGAACGCATTGACCGTCAGGTTCGCGGCCAGGGCGCCGCCATAGGCCACGCCGATGAAGAGTGCCTCGCGCCCGCGCCGCCGTAGGGACAGCACAAGGACGGCGAGCGCGCAGAGCGGGATGGTGGCGTCGAGATCGCCGAGCGTGGCGATGGCCCGCGGCACGGCGGCATGGACCGGGACGGCGAAGCCGCGGACCGTCCGCAGGATGGGGCGGTCCCAGGGTGCGCCCTCCTCGGTCCCTATGTCCAGCACGAAGACCTCAAAGACCGTGAGGGCGATCAGGAGACCCCCGAACAAGGCGAGGAGCGACCAGCGCTGGCGCCACAGGAGGGCGCCGGGGGGTGTCGGCGACGGGGCGTCCGGGTGCTCTCTCGTGGTCTCCCGTGTGATCCCGGCGTGCTCGACGCAGCGCAGGCAGAGCGACCGCTCACCGTCGGGTCCCCGGACCACGTACGCGGTATCGTCGAGGATCACATCGCCGTGGCGCAGGCCCGCCAGGGCCGCGGGATCGGAGCCGACGCGCGCGGGATCGAGGATGCGCGTGCCGCAGCGGTCGCACCGCACGGACTGGCCGGGCGCGTCGCGCGTCGCGACCGTGCGGACGAGGGTATAGGCGTGCGGATCGCGGATCATGGCTGGGCGGGGTTTCGTGGCGGGGTCTGGCGGCATGGATGGCTTGTCCTTCGGGTATCCCCGATAGGGAGGTACCCCTTCAGCATAGACGCGGGGCATGAACGCCGCGTGAAACGCGGCGGCGGACGGGGCGCGCGTGGGGCTGAGGGCCGCATCCACGCACGTCGCTCCCTCTCGCCCGTCCGGCCCGTCATGACGACCGGTTCCCATCGCGGGGCGCCTCATCACACGGCCCCTCGCACGAGCGCGTAGACGATGTACGCGACGTAGAGGATCAGCAGGGCCACGCCGGTTCGTCGATGTAAGGACGGCTGCCGGAAGAGCAGGGTGACGAGGAGGGTCGCGGCCAGCAGGAGAGGCACGTCCACATGCGCGACGGTCGGGGCCACGGCCAGGCCCGCGCCGCCGGATAGGGCGGCCAGGCCCAGCACGAGCGTGAGCAGGAAGATATTGGAGCCGGTCGCGTTCGCCGTCACGACGCCGCCCTGTCCGCGCAGTCCGCCGATCAGGCTGATCGCCTTGTCGGGCAACGTCGTCCCAATCGACACGACGGTCGCGCCGATGGCGTATTCGGACAGGCCGATCCGCTGCGCGATATGCACCGATCCCTGCACGATCAGTTCGGCCCCCACCGAGATGACGACGAGGCCCAGCACGAGGACGGCGATGGGGCGCAGCGCGGACCCGGCCACCTGCGCGTCGTCGTCATCGTCGTCCTCCGGGGGGCGCAGCCAACCGCGCCGGATGACCACCAGGACCGAGGCGACGTAGACAACGAAGGCGGCCACCAGCGCGCCCCCTTCCGGCCGCGTGACCCGGCCACCGAACGCGAAGAGGCAAGCCAGCACGGTCACGCCGAGCATGACCAGGCCGTAGACGCGGGCGCTGCGGTCGAGCACGAGCGGCCGCGTGCCGAGCAGGCCCAGGGGCATCGAGCCAATCAGATTAGCCAGGCATGAGCCGACCACATTGCCCACGGCGAGCGCGGGGTGGCCACCGGCGAGCGCGAGCGCGACGACGACCAACTCCTCCCACTCGCCGCCGGCGGTGAGCAGGCCGACCACACCCTCGGAGGCGCGCAGGCGACGGGCAATGGCCCCGATCGCGCCCGTGAAGCGTTCCGCGCCCCATTCGAGGACGATCAGGCCCCCGACCAGGGCCACGACGGCGAGCAGGATATCCATGAGTCTCTACCTATCCTTTCACTTTGCGCGCCAGCGGCAGCGCCCACCACAGCACGCCTAGGATCAGGGCGACGCCGACCGCGACGGCCGTCCCCGTGCGCTGATCCACGACCTCCCCGACGATCAGCTTCGCCACTAGGATGAGGGCGAGGGAGAGGGGCGCGAGGCCCGCGATCAGCGTGTGCGTGGCCTCCCTCTTGAAACGCGCGCGATCGCGCAGGGGCCGCTCCAGGCGGTGCTGGGCCGCCGGCGCCGCGAAGAGGATGAGGCTCACCAACGCGCAGATGAAGGTGATCAGATAGATGCTCTTCTCGCCCTGGTCGATCTTGGTGAAGCCCTGCTGGAAGGGCAGGATGATCAGAAACGCCGTCAGGACCTGGGAGCCTTGCAGCAGGATGCGCTGCTCCTGCAATAGCTCGTCCAGCTCGCCTCGGCCCCCCTGTTCCCCGTGGGGGGCGTCCTCGTCGTGCGCGGGCGCGGGTGGCGCGTCCATGGTGTCCCCCCTCATGCTCATCGCCTAATCCACCGCGGTCGAGCCCTGCGGCACGAGGACCCTGAGCGCGTCGCGCGCCTGGGTGAACAGGACAGGCGTCTGATCGACCAGCTCACCGTCCACGTTCGTCGCCAAGGTACGCTCCGTCTCGATGCGCACTGCCGCGGTCTCGTAGTGGTGGACGGTCGCGCGGTGGACGAAGCGGCCGCTGCGGAAGGAGAGGGCCAGCCCCGCGAGGCCGCGCCAGCCGGCCCACTCGATGGCGTACACGTCGAACGTGCCGTCGTCGATGCCCGCGTCCGGAGCCACGACGGCGCCGCCGCCGTAGAAACGGCCGTTGCCGACGCCGATCTGCAACAGGCGCGGGAACGTCGCCGGCGCGTGGTCGCTGCCGGGGAAGGTGAGCGTCGCGGCGAACGGCCGAAAGCCGACGAGGGCGCGTACCGCCGCCACCGGGTAGGCCAGTGACCCGGCCACCCGCTTGAGCCACGGCGACACCCGCGTGATGACGCGCGCACCCAGCCCGATGGAGGCCACGTTAACGTAGTAGAGGTCGTCGGCGCGGCCCAGGTCGATGTCCACGACCTTGCCGCGCGCGATGGTGGCGCAGGCTCCCTCCAGGTCGTCGGGGATGCCCAGCGTGCGCGCGAAGTCGTTGGCCGTGCCCAGGGGCAGCAGGCCGAGCACGGCGCGGCGGTGGGCCAGCAGGTCGACGGCGGCGCTCACCGTGCCGTCGCCGCCGCCCAGGATGATGAGGTCGCAGCCCGCGTCGAGCGCGCCGCGCACCGCGCCAGATAGATGCGACGAACCACGCAAGGCATAGGTCTTCGCGATCGGAACGTCGCCCGCCGCGAGCAGGCGGCGGGCGTGATCGACCTGCTGGCGTCCTTGTCGCGCCCGCGTGTTCACGATCAGAGCGGCGCGCTCGAACCGGGCGGCGTCCGTCGTGGTGCCCGTGGCGCTCACGGCGCGTCCCCCTTGCACAGGGCGAGGAGCGGCACGCGGTATGCGCCCGCGAGGGATAGCCTGTGACGCGGGGCAGTGGCCCACCCCGGCCGGGGGCGCGTGAGGGCGCGGCATGCGTCGTGTCGGTTCATGTCATTGCGTCCATATCTAACAGTCGTTACAATATAGTATAACAGTAGTTTAGGGGATGCGTCATGCGGGAGTGGCTGGTGCTCGTCTACAAGATCCCGCCCGAGCCGAGCCGGCTGCGCGCCGGCGTCTGGCGTAAGCTCAAGGCGGCCGGCGCGCTCTACCTCCAGAACGGCGTGGCCGCCCTGCCCGCTGGGCCGGTGAGCGAGCGGGTCCTGCGCGGGGTCGCGGAGGAGGCATGGGGGATGGGGGGCACGGCGCAGCTCTTCCAGGGGCGGCTGCTCGGCGACGAGGAGGCTGTGCGGGGGCACTTCAACGCCGCGCGGGACGAGGAATACACCGAGTTGCTCACCCGCTGCGCGGAGTTCCACGCCGAGCTGGCCCGCGAGCGCGCGGCCGGTAAGTACACCTTCGCCGAGTTGGAGGAGAACGAGGACGACCTGACCAAGTTGGAGGCGTGGCGAGACAAGATCGCGCGCCGCGATGCGTTTGGCGCGGCGCTGGGCCACGAGGCCATGCGGGCGCTCACGGCGTGTCGGGAGGACCTGGAGGGCTATGCCGCCGACGTGTACGCGGCCGCCGACAACGGGTCGGCCGTGTCCGCGACAGGGGCGGCGCACGACGACGGAGACCGGTGACCGGCGCGGTCGGCGGCCGGTCGAGACGCGGGACACGAAGGAGACGACGAGGATGTACCCATTCGATCAGAACAACCGACAGATGTACGAGCGGTACGCCCAGGCCCATGAGTCGGGCAACCATGAGGGGATCGACCCTCAACAGGCGTACGGGCACGTCCAGCAGTTCATGCAACAGGCGCCGCCTGAGATGCAGCAGCAGGTCTATCAACAGCACTTTGAGCAGATGCCCTACGATCAGCGCCAGCAGTTCGCCCAGCAGGCGCCACCGCAGTACCAGCCGTACATGGACCCGAACAATCCGCGGCAGATGGGGCAGGGCTTCTACCAGATGGGCCAGCAGCAACCGGGCATCCTCCAGCAGCTCCTGGGCGCGGCCGGCGGACACGGCGCGCAAGGTGGGGGTCAAGGCGGTGGCCTGGGGGGCGTTCTGGCGAACCCGATGGCCAAGGCCGCGCTCGTCGGGATCGCCGGGCTGGCGGCCAAGCAACTCCTCGGCGGCCACCGGGGCGGCGGCCTCGGTGGAGGGTTGGGCGACTTGCTCGGCGGTGGGCAGGGTTATGGCTACGGCGGTGGCGACCGGGACGACCGCGGCGGGGGCTGGGGTGGGGACCGCGACGACAACGACCGCGGCGATAACGACTGAACGGGTCGCGGGGAGCGGCGTGGGCGCCGGGGCAATGGTTGGGCGGTGATCGGGCGGTTGTCGCCGAGTCCGGCCACGAGAGGGGGGAGGGGGAGGAGGACGCGTACGGGGATAAGGCGGTGGGACGGCGCCGCTCCGTGCGACCATCCGTTGCCCCTGCTGCGCGAACTGATCGACCTCTCATCGTGTCCTCATACGGCTGCCCTAGACTCTAGACAGAGAGAGGGAGGACGCCCCATGCGTTGGGAGAGACGGGTGCGCCACACGACGACAGGCGGCGCCACCCTGCTGCTCCTCGCCCTCATCGTGCTCTGCGCGGTGGCCGCGTTCCTGTGCGGCGGCTCCACCGGCCTGGTCGTCGGCCTCGGCGGGGTCGTGATCCTCAACGGCGCGGCGTACTGGTGCGGTGACCGCGTGGTCCGTGCCGTGACGCGCGCCCGTCCGCTCGGGTCGGGCGACGCGCCCTGGCTGCGCGCCCTCGTCATCGAGCTGGCCGGACAGGCGCGGATGCCCGTGCCCCGGATTGCTGTCCTTGACACGCCCATCCCCGACGCCCTTTCCACCGGGCGTGACCCGAACCACGCGACCATCCTGGTCACCACCGGCCTCCTGGCCCGCCTTGACACGCGTACCCTGCGGGGCGTGCTAGCGCACGAACTGGCGCACATCAAAGGGCGCGACACCCTGCGGGGCGCCGTGGCGATGACTCTGGTGCTCGGTAGCGCCGTCGCCGTCGTGGTCGAACAGGTCACGGCCCTGGTTGGGCGCCCCGATGCCGACACGCTGGCCCTGCTGCTGGTCGCGCCCCTCGCGGCGCTGTTGCTCCAGCGCGCCCTCGCGCGCGCACGCGAGTACGCGGCCGATGCGGGGAGCGCGCGCGTCTGCCACGATGCCCCCGCGCTGGCCGCTGCCCTGCGCCTGATGGCGTCGCCTCGGGGCGGCCACCGGACGGGGCGGGTGCGTGCGCTGTTCCGCACGCACCCGCCCCCGGCCGCGCGGATCGCGCGCTTGCGCGGAAAGTCGTCGGCGTGACACCCGTCGCCGCGGCGATGGGGAGAGGGCGGCCGCGTCGGCCGTTCAGCCGCCCTGGGTCCCATCACCCACAAGACGCCGCGGTCCCCAGCGCGGGATGACCGCGCGGGCGCACCGCACGCCCGTCGCTGGCCACAGGCCCGGCGTCATGCCGCGGGTAGTCCCCGCGCCGACACCCTCATCGTCCCCCGCGCTCACGTCGCGGAGCGCGCGGGCGCGCCGAACGACGGCGGCGCATCGGCGTCTGCCACCCCCCACCCGCGGTTAGGGACGGCGCCAAGCACGACGTGGAGCACCGCACCGGGGCGCAGGGCGCTCACGGGTAGCCAGGTCTGTGTACGCCGGCGTCCATCGAGGGCCACGGACTGCACGTAGGGGCGGTCCACCGCCGCTCCCCGCCCCTCGATGGTGAACAGGCGCAGGCCCGGGACGGACACGCGCACGAAGGGGAAGAGCGGGCCGTGCAGCACCAGGATGTCGGTCCCGGGGACGGCGGGATAGAGGCCGAGGGCCGCCCACACGTACCAGGCGGACAGGGCGCCCAGGTCGTCGTTGCCGGGGAGGCCGCCGGGTCCTGGGTCATAGAGCTGCGTGAGGATCTGGCGCACCACGGCTTGGGTGCGCCACGGCGCGCCCGCCCAGGTGTAGACCCAGGGGACCAGATAGCTCGCCTCGTTGCCCATATAGGCGTAGGGGGCGTCCGGGCCGGCGTTCAGGTGCGCGAAGAAAGCGTCTAGGCGTGCCCGGACGCGTCCGGCGCCGCCCATCGCGGCGATCAGATCGCGCAGGTCCTGGGGGACCATCCAGGTGTACTGCGCGCCGTTGCCCTCAATATAGAGCCACCCGGTGGCGGGGTCGAAGGTGGGGCGGAACGTGCCATCGGGCCAGCGCGGCTGGATATACCCTGTGGCCGGATTGTACAGAGCACGCCAATTCTGAGCGCGCTGTAAGAAGGCGGCGGCCGTGGTGGGGTCATGCAGCCCCCACGCCAGTTGGGACACGGCGAAGTCGGCTAGCGCGTACTCCAGCGTAACCGTGACCGGGCCGGCCAGCCCCTGCCGGTCCTCCGGCAGGTAGCCCAGGGCCAGGTAGTCGCGCAAGCCCAGCCGCTCGATGTACCCGCCTGGCCCCACGCCCGTCCGGGTGGCGTCGATGACCATATGGCGGAGCGCGGCGCGCGCGTCGAAGTGGCGCGCGCCAAAGGCGTAGGCGTCCGCGATGATGAGGTCGGCCTGGTCACCGACCATCTCGTTGAGGGACTGATTGGCGAGGAGCCAGCGAGGCAGCCAGCCGCCTTCATGGGCGGCGACGAGGAGGGACTGCGCCAGGTCGCTCGCCACCCGTGGCGCGAGCAGCGCCAGGAGCTGCACCTGGGAACGATAAATATCCCAGCCCGAGATGTTGGTGTACGGTGTGTAGCCCCGCGCCTGGTGGACGCGGCCGTCGAGCCCGCGGTAGGCCCCATCGACGTCGCCGCAGACGGTGGGGGCGAGGAGCGCGTGGTAGAGCGCGGTGTAAAACACCTCCGTCTGCGCGACGGTCCCCCCGCCGACCCTGATGCGGCTGAGCACGCCGTTCCAGGACCGCGTCGCCGCCCGACGCACGCCCGCGACATCCCACAAGGTAGCCTTTGACGGAGGTCAGGGGCGTGCGCAGTTCATGGCCAGCCAGGGTCAGAAACTCCTCTTGCAGGCGCCGGTGCCGATTGGACAGGGTGACGTCGCGGATGACGACGATGGCGTGCGTCGCGCTCCCCTCCTGGAGCGGCTGCCCGGTCGCGAC
>JAABUO010003535.1_pt1 | contig 18602 bp, 25 predicted proteins | sample 5559291 | NCBI WGS metagenome assembly JAABUO01 (sample SAMN10711878, study PRJNA513372) | rock metagenome | isolation source: Antarctica rocks | place: Antarctica: Victoria Land, Finger Mt sud | reverse complement strand
CAAGAAGCCCAATGTGAGTGTGAACCCTGATGAGGTGGTGGCCCTTGGCGCTGCTGTCCAGGCTGGAGTCCTTGCAGGTCTGCTTGCACCACACCCCCCCCCCCCCCGCTCCTGCATGCTCACCTGCTACATGTTCTCCTGCTCCTGCATGCATGCCTTACTGCAGAGCACACACTGCCTGGATGCCACCTGGCTTGCTTCAAAATAACAAGATTGTATTACATTGCTTGGCTTTTTTCCAAGTGACTTTTTACAGTGTTCCTTGTAGACAGATACGTCTGAGTCATTGTGTCAGTTGTGTTGGCATTCACTTTATAGACTTTTGGGTGTGCCAGCATGTGATGTGCTGCAGTTGATTGTTCCTGCTGTCTTCAAGGTGTGTTTTAGTATGTATAGTTGCTGTTTGTTGGCTATGCTGACTCTGACCTTTGATACCTGCAGGTGAGGTGAGAGACATTGTCCTTCTGGATGTGTCTCCTCTGTCCCTGGGACTGGAGACTTTGGGGGGTGTCATGACCAAGCTCATTCCTAGGAACACCACTCTGCCCACCAGCAAATCTGAAGTCTTCTCCACAGCAGCAGACGGCCAGACCAGTGTGGAGATTAATGTTCTGCAAGGTCAGTTTTTCTACCTTCACATTTTTATGTGCTATAAAGCTTTTTGAGTATTTTAAATGTACTCTGCACAATCTTTTTCAACTTATCCGCTTTGCTCTGCAAAGTGAATAAAAACCAATACCCTCTCTGTTCAAGTTATTGTGTAGCACCAGCTGCCCAGGTTGTGTAGCAATGGCCACTCTAGCAGCACAGACCCTGTAGCTTTAACAACAGCATTTGCAGCTCAATGTGCATGGATGCTTCAGTTTGGCTGCCATCATTTGGCCAAATCTCTCTCTTGTATCTCTGCTCTTTCCTTGTCAAGCCGCTTATCTCAATGGATTTTCAGCAAGGTTGAGTGCATGACTTCAGTGTCACACTGCAGGGGAGCGTGAATTTGTGAAGGACAACAAGAGCCTGGGTAACTTCAGGCTGGATGGCATTCCCCCCGCACCCAGGGGAGTGCCCCAGGTCGAGGTCAAGTTTGACATTGACGCCAATGGTATTCTGAGTGTGACAGCCACAGACAAGGGCACACAGAAGAAGCAGGACATCAAGATCACCGGTGCCAGCACACTCAACAGTGACGAGGTGGACAGGATGGTCCAGGAGGCTGAGAAGTACAGCGCCGAGGACAAGACCAAGAGGGATGCCATTGAGACCAAGAACCAGGTATGCAGACCACAGGGTGTATGATTTGCATGAGCTTCATTGTCCTTGGTACTTTCGTTCAAGCACTTTGCTGTGTTTGTTAGCACAAATGTGTGTTGTGCAAGCATGTTGCACTTGTTTGTTGCCAATTGCATCGCAGCATTTGTTGCCAAGTGTGTTGCAGTATACTGCGTCTTACCAAATAAACTGCGGCTCAGTCTGCATGTTACCCTGCAGGCTGACAGTGCTGCCTACCAAGCAGAGAAGCAGCTCAAGGAGTTTGGTGACAAGGTGCCTGCTGACGTCAAGTCAAAGGTTGAGGCCAAGATCGTTTCAGTCAGGGACGCCATCAGCAAGGATGACACTGAGCTGATGAAGTCAGAGATGGAGGGACTGCAACAGGAAATGATGGGTGTTGGCCAGGCCGTATACTCTCAGGCACAGCAGGGTGAGGGTGGTGCTGGTGCTCCTGGCCCAGACGGAGCTCCTGGTGCTGACAAGAAGGATGGCGGAGACAATGTTGTAGATGCTGAATTCACTGACACCGACAAGTAGACGTGAATGCGATGATGCTTATTGTTACTTATTTGCTGGGCAAGCGCTGCTAGGCAGATTTGTTGTGTGTGTGCTGTGTGTTGGTGTTCCTGGGCGCAGTTTTTGATCGTCGTACACAAATGAATGAACCCTCCATCTGCAATGTAGGTGTGCAGCCATAGCAAAGTGTGTTTTTTCAAGCGTATTCAACTGGGTGATATTTCTTGGTTACTTGAATTATTGACATTCTGTAAAGCTTTTCTTTGGCACAGCCACATGCTTTCTTGCTGCTCTGCTGCAATCATAGCCCTGCTGGCCTGATCGAGGCTTGTATGGCAAGCACACATGGCTTCCAAGCGCATGCAAGCCAGTCTCGTAGCCATGCTGGTATGCATCAGCAATGCCTGCTCACTGCTGTACTGTGCGACATCACATACAATGATTCAGCTTGTTTGTCCCAGTCGATTTGCTTGTATGCTGCTGATCTCATGCCCATGCATTCCGTTGTTGAGATACAGAGTGCATCACTCATGGTATCTTTACAAAGTGAGTGGAAACCTTGTTATATCAGTACACATGCGCCTAGTCCTGCCAAGACGTATTGCTGCTTGGCATGTGTGTCCACCACAGGCAGCTGCAGATGGGCGATGGTACTGCTTCGTTGTGGATCATTGTACAGAGGGATCTGTATAGATGGCTCTGTTGTACCCTGTTGCTGCTTAGGCATCCAGGCTAACAGCACAGCTGGCATTAGGTTGTTGGTCGGAGACTCAGATGTCAGTGGTCTTAGTCTGCTGCCTTCAAATGCTGCTCCTTGGAGCATTATGTTTGACAGCGTGAGATACGGCAAACCCTGCATGGCAACAGAGCACACAGAGTGATGCATGATTTGCCCATGCTTTCTGCTGACAAGCTACATAGGGACTGTAACAAGCCCTTGTCCCATATGCTGCAGCATTTGAGGGACTCAGTGGATGCAGCACTGGTACACGAAGTGTAGTGCATGCACATTGTGAAGCCAACATCAAGTCAACAGCCTCAAATTTGCTTACCTGCAGCCTACTCCTGTCCCAAGCAGTGACAAGCCTGAGATTGTCCATAGGCGTTCCTAGCTGATGAACACACTCCTGCCGCAATGCGTTCAATAGTCTCCCTGCAGCACCATATTTACACTCCCTGAACTTTGAATAATTGTTGTATGCTAAATCGCATTTCGGCATCGCATTGCCATTTAGCTGGGGGTGTAGCTCATATGGTAGAGCGCTGACTTTGAATGTCAGAGGTACATGGATCGATGCCCTGCTCCTCCACTCGTTTTTCCTCCGTGCCAGTGTGTTGGTGGCTGTCGACATGTGTGTACATGCGTCGAGTCCATGCACACTGGTTGACAGCATTGACCCAGATCACACATTCTACTGGTGTGTTGCGCTATGTGATGCAACATCACCCAGCACAGAGCAGACAGATTCAACCAAGTCAAGTAAAGTAAGGTGCACACAGCCTGCACCCGTGCCTACCGCATGCAAAGCGGTCGCTCTACCATTTGAGCTACATCCCCAGGCTGGTTGTGGTGGAAGTAGCAGTGTTTGTGGTCTGCATGAGCATGGGCGCAAGTGTGTGCACTCTTGCACACCTGATCTTGGAATGGATTTGCATCATGTGCTGCTTTGCAGCTTAGAACCAAAAACAAACTGCACATGCCATGTATAGGTGTCAATGTTGATCACCTGGATTGAACAGGTGGCCAAGATTGAGTTGTGCTGACCACAGCCTGCCAGTAACTGAAGCTGCAAGCCATGACCCCAAAGACTTTGCTTTCTGTGCCGCAGCTGCACAGTAGGCAAGCGGCTGCTCTGGGCCCGACCACAGCTCACTCCACGCAGAAGGCAGCTGATTTGTGAGCAGACCACGGCCCAGCTCCTGCAGAGCAGCACAGCCACCCTGTTGGGCATGACGCATTTTACTTGCTTCAACATAGAATGTGATGACCACATTGTCATGTTGCACCATGAAGCAGACCACAGCTGCAAATCGATGTTTGTGTTTGGTGCAAGGATTGCATGGGTCAGTGCTGCAAAGCCTGACAATGCAGACACGATGGGCAGACCATGACAGCACAATGACAATGACATCTGTCAAACCTGCACTTGAGGCATGAGGACCGTAGATCCCAGCACCACATCAGACAAGCTGGCAAGGCTTGTGCTGACAGCGGTGACGAGCTGCTGAGCAAAGCCTGCTTCTGATGCCAGAAAGGCATCCAGTGGAGAAGAGGAGGCTGTAATGGGCAGAGCCAGCTGGGCAAAGTTTGGCAGGGAAGGGAGAAGTGACTCCCAAAGCCTGAGCAGGGGTCCCAGCTGTGCTGCCCATCGCATGCGCTCATATCCCAAAGCAGACTCCTGCAATACATCATGCTTGGCAACGCCTCACAGCTCAGAAATAGCACAATCTGAATGTGCCAAGCATTATAGGAAATTTCTGTTCAGCATTCCAGTCTTAGATCAATGGTCAAGGCTGCTTCAGCATGCCAGCCAGATAAGGCTCACGAAAGGCAAACAGCTCAAGTCTAGGTCAGACGCAACCAAGCTGCTCACCAACAGATGCGGCACAAAACAGTGTATGCTCTGGACTGACTCACCTGAGATGTAGTCACCCGCTTGAGCTGTGCAACAACAGCAGCACTGGCAGCCCGGCCAGCTGCCCTGTTGATGTTGGCAGGCAGGCCAAACAAGGCTGGCGAGTCTGACTCTGGCAGGGACTCAATGAGTGTGGAGTAGTCGAGGGGGTTGGACGAGCTGGGTATGGCGAGGCGGGTACCAGGCAGAGGCCGTGGCCCAGAGCCCTCTGATGTAACTGCCTCCTCACAGATAAACTGCTCCAGATAAGCATGCAGAATCTGCAGCAGATGCATGGGGCTTGTGGATCTGCTGACACAGGGCATTGGCAGGACTCCAGGATCAACATGAGGTGCTGTCATCACAAGCAGCGCACAGAAGGGATGTCCTATAGCACCTGTTTACAGCATTCCTGTGATACTGCCTGCAGAAGGTTTTGATGCTCAAGGCCTTGATTACAGGTATGCCCCCGCATACACAGCCAGACATATGCAGCAGCTGATCTTCCCTTTGTGTAGCTGTACATTGCTTGATTGCCTGCATATGAACAATTGGCCAGGAGCTGCAACAAACAGGCTCAGGGAAGTCAGATATACCTGAAAGTCGTGCAGGTTGTCCACCCGGCCGCCATAAATGGCATTCTCCAGCAGACCCCTCAGCTTCTCCCAGTGGGGCTGCCTGCCCTCGCTGTTAGCTATCACCACGTCTGCGCCGTTTCTCAAGTCGCTGAAATTGAAGTCATAGAAGCTGGCCCATCCCTGTACAGTAAATATGAGAGTAACTTGCTTCACTGTTTGCAACCCAGTGCAATTGATGCATGACACTGGGTGCAGAGCCCAGACGGTCTGATATCAAGCAAAGCAAACAAATCAGAAAGCACACTTAAACATGTGCCAGTAGCTGTTAAGGAATGCTTCTTGACAGCGCATGAGCCAATTATAATTGTGTTTGGCGCCTTGTGCAGGATGTCATGACAGCACATGTATGGTAGTGGATTGTCTGGTATGGGTCCGCACATAGATAGTGAGTGTAGTGCATGCGGGAGCTACTTTCAGGAATTCATAGTTCCGTGAAGAGTGTTTGTAAAGCGGACTGGCAGTAAAGACATAGTTTGCCTCTTGGCAAAATGGGATTGTGAGGCAGTAGCAGCCATTGTGTGAGAGAGGGCTTGCCTGGGGCATGTAGGTACGTCTCTCCTGGACAATGGCATGGAACCAAGCCAGCATGAACAGCAGCTGGGCCTGCAGGGGCAAAGCCCTGGATATGAAGGCCGGGCCCCAGGCCTCAAAGGTACGCTGCAGATTACGCTTCACGCCAGGCGGCGCTTCAAAGCTCACCTTCACCAACACACAAACTGCTCAAAGACCTCGGCTGAGCAATCTGCATGCCTGTGTGTCTGCCTGTGATTTGGTTATCACAAGATGGTGATGAGCCAAACTCCACATGCAATGAATGATGACCTGCGCCTATGCAGTGTAGGCATGTGTTCCAAGCAACTCATGCTGCTACAGACCAAATGATTACAGGTTCAGCAGCTAAGCAATGCTACAGTTCCATATCCTGTGCAGCCTATGCCGACTTGCAGGAGGCAATACATGTGCAAAAGAGGACTGCATGGCCAGGAGTCCACATCGGCCCACACAGTGCATATGGTTGAAACCTAAACCGGGTGACCTATTGAGTTTCGTGACATTGTGGCCATGCATCGATTCAAGAGGAACCCAGTAGTATCAGCGCCTTCCTCGTTGATAAAACACCTTAGATATCAAGGCAGATTGTGCGCTGCAGCAGAGTGATGGTGTTACCTTGAGGCAGGCTTCCAGCAGAGCAGGAGGAAAGTTAGAGTGGGGCTCAGAGGTGAGCAGCAGTCGGAAGGAGGGGTGGGGCATCAGACCCCGCAGGGCCTTTTCCAGCACTGGTAGCCAAGCAACTACCAGATGTACGTTCTTCAAGCACACCCACTCCCCTGCATGCACACTTGCAAACTATGCACATGCAGACCAACAGACACACCAGCACAGTCTGTCATGTAAGGCAATTGAACACAGGTTGTTGTACAGAAAACTTGGATCAAGTCCAACAGAGTAGTGTCGACACACCAGGCCCAGCCGCACAATCACTATGACTACGCCCATATCAGGTGTCTGTATCTACTCACACATAGTGGTTTTTGTTCAGTCAGACAATCTATACGTCTCTCACAATATGCTTCAAGATTTATGATCCCAAACTGTCCAGAGGCAAGTAAGTAAGTGTGAGATGCTGCACCAGAGCGTGCACAAGATTGCAGCAAGTCCAGGGCTGGCTGTGTCTGGCCCTGCCCCATGGCCAGCTGATGGTATGCTGCAGCGCCCACGATGCTGTTTGCCACCTCCTGCAGCTCCTGGGAGGGGTCGGCTCCCAGATTGGTCATGAAAAGCATTGGAACTCCTGTGCAAGTTGGCAGACCACTTTACAGCTTCCCTTGTTGTATGGCTTCTATTGTATGTACAGATAGCAGAAGCAGATTACATGCAGTACTCAGCTGCAGGCGCCAAATACAACAGCATGCAAGTTATTGGAGATAGCTGCAAAATTTGTGATCACAGCAATAGCAAGAAAGGCTTCTGAATGATGGCGTTGCTCAGAGACAGAGCACATCAGGTTGCAGCATGCCGGTATAACACAGCAAGAAGTTTAAGAAAGTCATGCTGGATATCTGAGTCCGATTGTCACTGTTGCTGCCTGTCAACTCAGTCACAGATATTCAGAGCGTGTTACAGTAAAGGTTACAGTAAAGTGCTTGGTGGTGGTAGGAGTTCATGGATGTGAAGAGGTGTGATGCTAGGGTGGTTCACCTGCTGAGGCCTCCTGGCGCAGGATGGTGGCAATGCTGAGGGGAGGCGGGGTGATGCTGCCTAAGCCCAGAGCGCTGCACACAAAGGAGCTCATGGCTGCTTCCAATCTGTCTGGCCTCACAGCCTGCAGTCACACCATGTTTGATTGCTTGACAGTTGCTGGAAACAACAGCGACCATGCAATGACATTCTGGAATGAAACAAAAAGACGCGAATGGTTCCAGAGTGTCTGCTTCTGTTCAGGAAAGGGTAGAAGCTGGGCGTGTGTCCTGAACCTGCACATTGTATGCTATTAGATGAGTTGTGAGCCCACTATCAACTCTGCGTATGTGTAAGATAGAGCGGCTGGCATCTGCAAATGTTGTCAAATTGCCAATACGTTGCACGCTAGTTCTGAGCTGTCAAACAGCAGCAGCTCACAACCTTTGTCAATGGCAGCTTCAGGGACAGTAGTCTGTTGGCACTACAACGCAATGCGTATCAGGACTTGGGGGGCAGACCTGCGTGAGCAGGAGGCGCTGGAAGGCATTGAGTTTGGCAGCTGGACCAGCAGGGAAGGTGGCCTCAGGGGCAGGGCTGTTGGCCCAAGGGCCCCACAGCTGGGCTTCATTGATGTTGCAGTCAGCCAGCAGTGGGCCACAATGAGTGGCAAGAGCAGCCCAGGCAGCAGACATCTCTTCAGCCACCCAAGTAGGTCGCCCTCCTTGCGCGGTGCCTGTGAGACACATCATGTTTAGTGTCTGTAGTGGCTGCTGCCACAAGATCCAGCATCATAGATCAACCTGAGCTTTGAAAGCATTAGTACGCTACCTATCCTAGTGTATATGCTGAGGTTGACAGCTTTCCATGCGTTGGTAGCTGCATGTTCTGCATTGTGAATTGTTTTGGGGGCGGTACACCATGCTTTTCTATCTGATGTTTGTATGCAAACACCACCACCGCATGTTCATGCCAGGTCTTTTGTGTCCCACGTTTCAGCAGCTACATTGCAGCGAGATGATGCAATCTCTGACATGCTTCAGTACACTATCATGCCTTCAGAAGTGTGTGTTGTGCCTGTCATGGCTGCCACACACAGACATGCAGACACGATGCAGACATGCAGCAAGCCAGACACCACAAGAGCACAGCATCGTACCTACAGCATTGCCCAAAAACAGATCCCACTCTACAACTTGGAACAGATGAGGTACAAGGTTGTATGCCAAGTGCATCCCAAAGGCGAGGCGGTCGGAGTTGAACAGGGCCTGGCTGACATGGTCCATAACCAGCTGTGTCAGGGCTGTTGACAAGGCAGCCAGATGACTGCTTAGGCTGCCACTGGAAGTACCGCTCTGCAGAGCCTGTCACACCACAAGACATTGACGTAGTGTTGAGTACTTGCCAGAACATGCTTATGAGGCAACATGGACAAACTTTTGATAGGGACTTGCATCTTCAAAGAGGATGTGATTTGAGTAAGACAAGGAAGGGTGCCCGAGACACTGATTGGAGACACTTGTGTAGGCGCAGTGCATATCTTTGCCGTGCTGTGTATGCTGTCAGCTTTGCTGCAGCCCAGACAGATCACATACAATACAGAGTGAGACAGCATGTTGTGCATTTTATGTCCCTGAGTGCAGTGTGCATGTCACCTTGGAGAACAGCGACAAGAAGACAGCCAGGGAGAAATGGTACATGGTACTCATGGTCTGCAGGTCACGCATGACAAAGAAAATGGAGGCCCCTCTTGCAGCCAGAGGCTGGTACACCTCTCTCTGCTCTGACAAGCTATTCTGTACATCAAGCAACACTGCCAATGAACATCAAAATAAATGTTTCTCTGACTTTGCAAACAGGATTTGTACCAAGCCACATGTCATTGCAACCTTTAATGCAACAGTGTTTGGCTATACATGGCAGCTTGTATGCATTGGCCTCAATGCTGTGGCTCCCATGATCAAGCTTACTGAAGTGCAGCAAAATTGACTCATGCCTGAACTCTCAGAAGACAAACCCCGCACCATGGTGCAATCAAGACAACCAGTTGGCTTCAACATGTACGACAGATGTTGAATTCCTGGAACAGTCTGCAAGGTACAAAGGCTGACCTGTACGTTGCGGCTCTCTTGCAGACTAGCATTGATAGTGGCTGCTTTAGCTTTGGCCTGGTTCAAGCTTTCCAGCAGCTCCTGGTTGTCTAACAAGCTGCCCTGCATTGCACATTTGCAACGCACATCATAAACAGGCATGGCACCAGCTGTTTTTACAGGAGCTGCGCTCATGTGGCCACAGATTAGCAGCAAAGTCGAGGATCCAGAGGATATCTACAGATCTCAGCAATTCCCATGCATGGGCCTAACAGGACACTCCCAGCCCTTGCTTTCACAATGCGCATACTCAGAGCCTTTGCCAGCTAGACACAGGACAAACAGCCCATTTATAATACAGCCAGTTCTGCTGTATTTGCTAACATGCGGCTTTGGATAAACCTGGGTGCTAGCACTTTTGGGGTTGCATCAGTGTGTGGCTACTTGCCTTGGAAGTGGCCAGGGACTGCAAGACTTGGGTGTCCAGGGCTGCCAGCTGCAAGCGCTGCTCCTCCTCCTGCTGCAGCAGGGCAGTGCGCTGAGACTCTAGCTGGGGCTGTTCTGCCTGTAGGGCTAGACCCAGCAGTAGCCCTTCCAGACCACTCCTGCAAGGCATTTGTGTGCTCATTAGCTCCTGACTGCACAACAGTGACACAAAACAGCACAATACCTGCTACTGCAATAAGGAAATGGCTGCCCAATGGTCATACAATACGTTGTCTCTCGGTGCATGCTGCATATGCATCCCCACCTGTGGCAAATCAACCAGTTGCTGAGAGGAGTCTACCCACCTGGTGACTGTGAAGTTGACCAAGCAAAGCAAGGCAGCAGCATCAACGGCCAGCTGGGGGCGGGAGTTGCGGGTCACGAGCATGAGCCTGAAGTCCTTGTTGTAGTCGACTATCCTGTCGCCGATCTTCACGCTGCTGCTTGAGCCCTGACCCTGCATGTCTCCAGTGAGCAAAGGGTACATGAAGGGCTCAATGCTGTCTGCCTCTTCCACCACCAAAGTCTTGCCAAAACGCACCGCAAGCTCGAGGGTGGTCACAAATCTGCAGGAACAGCAGCAGCATGCGGGATGAGTCCATTTCACAGCATCTCATGGGTGACCAAACACTTTCAGGTGTTCATGTCAACGAGAGATCTGTATGAGCCGGGTTGCCTGACAGGCAGATTACAGCATCAATTGCTGAGTCGTGTCTCGTTGTGTACAATACTTCATGTATGCCGTTGCTGCAGGTTTGCAATATGATGAGCAACACGCTTCATAGACAAACTGGGCTATGGGTTTTTTGGTGATCCAAAAGCTCGCAAAGTATGACAACACCGCAAAGCATGACAAATCTGCAAAGGCGTGCCGAAACATCAAGCAGGGTGCAGCATTTGCTGTACTGGTTCGAGGAAGAGCATGCCTGTCGCTCTGCATTGGCACAACTTCAAAGTTGGTGCCTTGCGCCTTTAGATGGGCTTGCAGCCACTGAGATGCCTGACCCGACGGATCCAGAATCAGGGGTGGGCGCCAAGACTGTAGGATGATAACAGCATTTTCTGCTGACAGTGCATCATGTGCCAGGCCTGCAAAACAGCATCCACAATCAGAAGTGGCATACTCAGAACCTGCTGCGCATCTTGAAAGTCTCAGAATAGTCTACACTGTGTAGGAATGCGTAGTGCAACACTAGAGATGGTGGAATAGGATTGCAGCAAGGCCTTGGTATCTATGTGATGTCTGTCATGGCTGCAGTCGTGAACAGCTATGTACCTTGAGGTTTCCAGGCCAGCTGCTCTGTTTCAGAGGGCAGGAATTTGATCAGGCTCCAAGGGGCCGCCAACTTAAGATCTACGCACCACTGGGTCAGTTTGGCTTGCCGCACATCTTCCGGCTCTTTGCCTAGATATGTAATGAAGGCGGCTGCTAGCAAGGCACCAGTAGGCAACTGCTGCAGAACCTGTGTGAACTCAGCTACCTGCAAGAAGGGATGCCTCAGGGGGTTGCCCGGGCCATTTTGCTTTAGCCAGCTTGTCACTGCTTGGCAATGCCAGGTGTGCTCAGGAGACTGTGCCGCCTGCTTGCTGCAGCCCATGCAAAGCGAGTGCGCCTTGCTGCCTCTCGAGCAAAGCCAGGGCAGCTTTTTTGATTTCAGGCAGTGCAGGCACATGATCTGGCTGGCTATAAAGTGATGCAGGTCGTGAGCGCACACAGTCCACTGTGTCAAAACTGTGGCAGCATTTCCAGGCCATGCTTCTGGCTCAAAGTGCTGTTGTGAATGTGTTGACAGATGCTGAGCTATGCAGCACCATGTAAATAGTATGTAGCATAAACACAGCCAGTTTCATTCCACTATCATACATCGCTTGCAAACGGCTTTTGGTGTTGATTGGGGACATGAATGGTCAGGCAAACTGCCAGGGCTGACCTGTGCTTCCCATCTGCTCTTTTCACCAGACAGCTTGCCCAGCAGGGATGAGGCAGCAGTGAGGGTGGCCTCAGCCTTGGCCAGGCTGTTCTTGAGCTCAATCTCCAGGCCCTTCTTGCTCTCAAACTCCCCTTTCAGGCTGACCACCTGCTCATCCAGCTGCTGAAGCTGTGCCACACACCCTGCAATGCGCTCCTGCATTCCAACAACCCTTGTTGACATTACACCTTGTTGACACTACACCTTGTTGACATTACACCTTGTTGACATTACACCTTGGGGGGGTTCGACCTTTGACAAGCAGCGCCATCCTGCTTATCAACCAATTCTCACAGGCTAACAGGCTTTGGATGTGCTTGCATGCAGTGTGGTATGCTGCTTGCCAGTCACAGGCTGAAAGGCTTTGGATGTACTTGCATGCAGTGAATTATACTGCTTGCCAGTCACAGGCTGAAAGGCTTTGGATGTACTTGCATGCAGTGAATTATGCTGCTTGCCAGTCACAGGCTGAAAGGCTTTGGATGTACTTGCATGCAGTGAATTATGCTGCTTGCCAGGCAGAAGCCGACCTGTGACTGTGTATAGTTGGTAGTGAGGCCGCCCAATTCCTGCTCCAGCGGGGCCACTTTCTGCAAGACATCTGCATATTGCAGGTTGGCAGTGACCCAAGCAGCTAAGGGGGCAGCAGCCTGAGAGACCCTGAAGATGGTGGCTTGCTCAAAGGAGGCTCCCTTCTGGGCCAGAAGCCTATTCACAGCTGTCCGCATCTCAGGAGTGATGCGGTGAGCATCGTACTCTATGATCTCGTTCTGCAGTCACACACCCGGCATCAGTTCCATGGCTGCAACCCAATGATGGTGAAACGCAGCATGCACAACAAAGGTGATGGCAGGGCTCTTTGGCGTTAATTTCCAGGCAGCGTCAGCAACAAGTATGAAAGTGAGCCGTTTCTGACTCAGCAATGCCCTTCAGGCATGTGATTATGTAGGCCAGCACCTGATGCACGAGCTAGCAAAATTCTAATTCCAGCGTCCAGCCTGAAACTCTTTAGCTCAGCTGCAGACTGGGAAGCAGTTTCATGACGCTACAATGCTAGGAGGCAGACAATGCTCTGCATGTAATGGGGAGCCTGTGGGTCATGCAGGATGGCAGCCAGGACCACCTTGATGCCTCTGTTGCCGAGGAACTTCTTCATGCTGTTCCAGGAGGTGTCAGCCTGGCCCATCAGCTTGAGCACCCCCTCCAGCACGTCCCGGATGGCATCAGGGGGTGCTTTCAGGGAGCGGATCTCATTCAGGTGGTCAGACTTGATTTGGCCCACTGCAAGTCGGGCGGCTTCAATTATGGGAGCCACCACTGCCAGCTCTGACTCTACATCCCCCTTCCTGCCATTGATTGACACCTGCCAAGAAGCGACTCAATAGAAGTTGCAATCAAGCAGTTTGTGAGGAGAATACGTCAACATAACTTTGGAGTACAGTACATGCATGGTGACTGCATGCATGTGTCAATGATTCATATTGCTATTTTGGCACAAGACGTATGCAGAGTACTTGTTGTCATAGTGCCTTGAACATCTGAAGTCGGATGTGCGTGCTTGTCAGTGACTCATGACTATTGTGAAGCTGTCAAGTTTGCAGTTGTACCTGGTCATCAACCAGTTGCTTCTTGAGCAGAGCAGCTTCTTGGCGGTGACCGGAGGCCTGCTCCATGGCAGCAGTGATGTTCTGCAGAGCCTGCTCTGCCTGGACCTGTATACCAAGCCAAACACATGCCTCATTGTTCATCTCCTTGTTCAACAGCATGATTGCTGATGGTCCAAGCTGGCCAGTCAGCACACATGTTGCAGCAAAATTCTAGCTGCCATCAACTAGCGTCCCTAGAGGGAAAAGGCGGTTGCACAAGCACCCAATCAGACCACATATGATGACAGCTTGCTTGCTCATTTGAACTCCAGTATGCTACAACAAGGGGTGCAGAATACCTGACTAGCTTTGAGCTGGACGCGCTGCTGCTGAGCCTCTTTTGAGAGTGTGTCCACAGTGGCAGCAGCTCCAGCCAACTTGCTCAGACCTCCCTGTGCACCCAGTCAGCTCACAAGCGTAGCAAGTCATTACAGGAGGAGTTACGGCAACCACCACATGAATGGGATGACAGCATGTCATGATGTTAATAAGCCTCTGCGTAAGCTATGAGGCTGCCATGTGCATAGTGTGCAACATGGCATTGATTGACGCCTTCATGGCCAAAGTAGCATACATGCAGGTACTGAATGAGGAAGGCTGTACAGCAGGAGGCTGACATATACCTTGAGGAAGTTTTGTTGCTGAAGGAGCTGCGAACGTTTCTTGGCATAGATGCTGCCGCACAGGCTGACAAAAGCAACATAATGTCGAGGAGTGGCTCCTGTAGATAGGCCACTATTGTGCAGCACCACTGCCTGCTGCACCAGCTTGCTGGTGCCGGTAGCGTCTTTTTCAGCATTATTCAAGATAGGTTGCAGGCGTGCAGTGGCAACAGCTTGCATGCCATCTTCGTCCCAGCCCTCCATCCACTGGATGTTACATCTACAAAAGCACGTGTTGTGTCTGCTTGCACGCTGGTCAGCTAGGGCCTTCCTGCACTGCCTTCTTATGGCATGCTTGACAGGCCAAAGGCAATCGTGCTGAAACTGCTGGTCAAAATTAGCGCACAGCAAGCTACATAAACAAAGTGCTCAGGGACACACATTGATGGTCGATATAGTCACATCAGAACAGTGTCTTGTCCACTTCACATACAAAGTTGCAGCAGTGTGACGTGGCGGCAGGTTCTGCTTGACATTGGCAAGTCTGCCAGATGAAAGCCCAGACCTTGAGAAGAGGGCGGGGTTTGCTTGGCAGCGGTGCTGGAAGTCTGGGCTTGAGGGGTCCATGCTGATCACAATGCGCAGGTTGCGCAGCACCTGGGCTGTGAAAAATGAGAACAGATTCTGCCCCAGCAGGGCCTGAGAGGCAACCACCTCTTTCAGAGGAGCAAGAGTGCTGTCCAGCTCCTCGTTGGTGAACAGGCCATGAACCTGCAGTGAGTGAAGAGGAGTTTTTGTTTGTTGATGGCAGAGTTTGGGAAGTCCTGAATGTGAGATGTATGAACACAGCACCTCCTGATGGCTGTTGCAGCGTGTGCATGCATCTGTGTTGGTAGAAACACTTGGTCATGCCTCTGGGTTATGGCCAGTCTATAACAGCAAACTGACTAAATAATGTCAAGGAGTGTAGAGGCAGCTCATTGGTGATGTGATGTGAAGTCACCTCTCCTCCACTGAGTAGGCTGTTGATGCATTCCAAGAAGCCGGGGTCCACCATCTGATGATCCTCAAGAAACAGGCACACTGGCTGCCCTTCTACTCCTGTCTTGAGCATCAGGGCCTTCAAGTCACTGCGGAAGGACTGCAAGGTGTATCCCCTGGGCATGCTAGGAGAAAACACCTGCAAGCACAGCACCCTTAGTCTGTGTGGCCGTTGATGATACACATATGGCTGCATGGCACAACAAATCAAACATGTGCTGGATTTCTCACAATGGCAGAGTACAGACGGAAGCACTGACAACAGGGTGTGCATGTGGCCCGGAAAACCATAAGCAGAGGGTACAGGGTGCACACCTCCATGTGATGCATGTAGGCTACCAGAGCCAGTGCAGACTTGCGGCCCACCCCTGCCTGCCCACATATCAAGGCTGCCCCACCAGGCTTGCTCACGACTCTGTCCAGCTGAGCAAGCCTTTCCAGCGCCTGCAAACCAATGGTGATATGGTTGATGCATCTGTACTGGTGGACTAGTAGGCTGTGCCATGCCTTGACTGGCCACAAGCTGGACTGCCAGCAGATTTGGAGTCCTGGCACTGGGGCTGGCACTTTGCCAGCCTCGGTCTCATACAGGGACATTGAACCTGATGGGCAGCGCGGCCTGTGACAGAAAATGTCACTGCAGACACAAACTGAGGAGCTAATGTAGGAGTTGCTGCAGGCCAACCTGCCTGTCATTGTGCAAGGTGATTGCTGGCTCAATGCCGGCGCACAGTGCCTGTGCACAACTTGTACCAAAACTGCACCTATCCAAAGCTGTCAATGCGGTGCTTACCTGCCCAAAGAGCACCAGGCTGAGCTCTCTCTGCTCCTGCTCAAATGCTGTCACTTTCTCAGTGACCAGCTGCAGGTAGTCACTGCTGTTCCAGTGGGTGAGCAGCGCTTGCACTGCTCCTGCAGAGCCTGTTCCTGCCATGCACAACACACGTATCACCGTGCACACTTTGGTGCAACTGCAGAAAGACTGCAACCTACAGGTTGCCCAAGCTCAACTGCATGCTTGCTTGGCAGCCCAGCAAGAAGATAGCATGTAGCCAACAGGTTGGCAAGCCAACAACGATGCAGCTGCCCATTGGCTGTCATGCCAAGCTGGATGTGTAATGAGGCAGGTCTAGTTGCAATTGTAGACTGAGCATTTGACTCCTGTACATGCCTGAGCTCTTGCGCTGTCTGAGCAACATACATGCATCCTTACCTGCTGTGAGCTGAGCTGCAGGGCCTCCCAAGGTGGCAAAGACGCTGCCTGTCAGGTCCAGGTTCACTCTCCAGTGCTTCCGCAGGGTGTCAGTCAGTATGCTGTCAAATCTGGCAGTGTGCTCGCTGCTCACTAGCCGATCTCTGAACACACGGCAGGCTTCGTAAGCTGCAGCCTGTGAGCAATCAAGATGCATTGACGTCATTTGTTCAACGACCTGATGTAACTATGGTCGTTACACCTGTCACATACAAGCTCTTGAGCACTCGGATGAGCACAGAGTACTGCCTCGAATTTGCCCAACAGACTGAACCCGCACTTTGTGCTGTACGGTGCTGTGTCAATTTCAATGCTGACACTGCATTGCTAATAACATCATCAAAAGCTACAAAACCAGGATACTAAAATTACTCTACACAAGCAGAAGTGAGCCCAGCAATAGACAGACAGACAAACAAACAGATCACTAAATGCTTTTCCGGTAGGGCTACAGGGCTTGCTTAGGTACAACAGACAATAAGCATATAGCAAAGCACTCGGTCGAGTAGCCAGAGATTGCACACCTGAAGCAAATCAGTCGCATGCAAGCTGTAGCTTTGGAGGCCTGATGCCCAGAGGGACAAGTGACGAGGAGTGAAGATGTAGTGAGGGTGCTGACTTGGGGAGAAGGCAGACTGCAGGGCAGTGTACACTTCCAGCAAACAAGCTGCCAGCTTGTCTGCTGTGCCTTGGCCATTCCAGCTAGGGTCTAAGCCAACGACCTTCACAACACCAAAGGGGTCTGTGAGTACTGTCTTGGTAGAGCATTACACTTTGAGTGGCAACAAAACGCTTGCATGGCAACAGTAGTTTGCTACATTTCCAGTCTGCAGTGAACGCCATTGCAGCAGCTGGGGGTGACAGGGATGACAGGAATGATAGGCTGTTGCTGTTACGTGAATGCTACTTGCTTGCATGAGGACCCTTCTCGACTTGCCACATGCAGTAGGTGAGTAAGGTGGAGACAAGAATCCTACCTTGTTCAGACTGCTTGCCAGCATAGCTGAAAGTACAGATTGCAGGTGGGCAGGGCTGGGGTAGCCCATGTAAGCAACATGCATCAGGACTGCAAGGCGAGGTGCCAGGGGCTGCCGCCCGACTGTTGTCGCTGGGTTCATGCTGCCCACAATCTGAATGCGTTCCAGTCCTGCCGCGCAACAGAAAAGCATCAAAATTTGCTTCGTGCATGTGCTATGAGATAAAAGAAGGTTTTTCCCAGCTTGATTTGGTCTGCAAGTCCAGCTGCTTAGTGCTGCAAATGGCTTTGTATCTCCAGGGAATTCCACACGCCATGATGCATCATGGAGGATTGCCTCCGCACTGATTGGTCACAGCTTGAGCTGATGCTAGCGCGGCAGAATGCCTCCCCATGTGGGGTTGACGTGAATGCAGGAGATGGACCTGACACACAGAGCATTGAGCTGGATCATGTGCAAGCAATCAAATCTCACCCACAAACTCCAGCTTGCTGTCATAGAAGCCTTGGTAAGTGAGCAGCTGCTGCAGGAAAGCCATGACTTGACTGGTGCCATACTTGTCTGCCTTTGGCAAGTTGATGTCGCGCAGATACAGCACTAGTTTGCCTGAGTCCTGCAGACATCACATGCACACCGAACGCTTCACCCTGCTGCTGATGGGATAAACACTGCTTTACAGCTTTGTCATCATATGCACAGGCACTGACAGAACAATCACGTGCTGCAGTAGAAGGGAATGAAATTGGTGTCAAAAGTGTGCAGGTTGAAGATCATTTGTGCCTGGACAAGCGATGGCTTCATTGGAAAGCAGCATAAGTCTCACCCTAGGTCTGAGCACACGGCCTGTGTTGGTGCTGACAGGGTTGCCACACATCTGCTCCAGCTTCTGAATGATGTTGGCAGCTGTGGTCTGTGCACTGCAGCTGACTGTTGCCACAGCAGTGCCCTGCAGCAATTGGCTAAGTCATGATGCAAGCACATGACATCATGCACTAAAATCATACATGCATGGGTCCCAGTTGCCCCCCAGGACATTAAACATATCGAATCGAATCGAATCGGATCATGGGGCATGTGACAAGTGTGGCAATACAGACGACATATCGGCATTGTTTCCCAGAACCTTTCACACAGCTGAATTGCCCAGCCAAGTAGAGGAAATCCAGGTAGCAAGACCCAGCATAGGTGCTGCAAACTGCGCATGCTCATTGAGGAGGCATTAGGACAAGACAGTCATGAACAGCCATGTGTGGGGATGACGTACTGCAAGCTGGTCGAGGCAGTGCTGGAGCAGCGTGGCTTTGCCACAGCCTTCTGGTCCAACC
>JAABUO010003534.1_pt1 | contig 18604 bp, 26 predicted proteins | sample 5559291 | NCBI WGS metagenome assembly JAABUO01 (sample SAMN10711878, study PRJNA513372) | rock metagenome | isolation source: Antarctica rocks | place: Antarctica: Victoria Land, Finger Mt sud | reverse complement strand
CGCGCGTCCGCAATGTACAGCGCGTGCTCGCAGCAGCCCTGGTGGCAATACACGTAGCGCGCGCCAGCCCCGATACGCAGCGCCAGGTCCCCCCACGTCGCCGCGGCCATGTCGCCGGCGCCGAAGGTGGCTGCGGCGCCTGTGCCCGGCGCGCCCGCGCCCGCGCCGCCGTCGGCCCCCGGAGCGCCGGCCTCGCGCGCATCGCCTGCCCAGGAAGGCCGCGGTCACGCGCGCCTCACCCAGCGTGCGCATGCGTCCACTCGCAGTATTCTCCGCAGCCAAGATAGGCACCAAATGTGCGCTCATGGCGGCCTGCACTGCACGTGACCTGCAGGCCACCATCTCGACATGAGCTCGCAGCCCTCCCCGGCCGGGCCTTGAACCCTGCGTGCTGCAGCCCGGCGCGGGCCCGCACCCGCGTCGAGCGCGGCCTCGGCGCGCGGCGCGGCGGGCGGCGGCGGCCGCAGGCGCATGGCGCCGCAGAACGCGCGCACGGGCGCGGACAGGTCGGCCGCGCCGGGGTCGCGCAGGTCGTTGAAGAAGGCGGCTTCCAGGTGGAGGTAGGCGGCCGGTGAGGCCAGGCCCACGGCGCGCATGTTGTCATCCGCCGGGCAGCGCACCGCGTCGCGGAGCGCCGCCAGCGGCTGGCTGCCCAGCACCCAGAACTCCTGGCGCGGCGGTGCGCAGGGGCCTCGCGCGCCCGCGCGAGACGGAGCACTACCCGGCGGCGTGAAGCAGTCGCTCACGGTGGCACGTTTGCCTGCTCTTTCTCGATGCGGAAATCGCCGTGCCTGTCAATTTCGGGGCTTATGGAGCATGCGCCGCGCAGCACTATTCACGCCGCGCAGCACAAGCGGCTCAGCAGCAAAAGCCCATCAACGCCCCAGCACGGCACACGCGCGCGCCTGCATGCGCTGCCCGCTGCGCCCGAACTCGGCGTCGTAGCGCCGCAGGCCGACCAGCAGCAGCACCTCGTCGTCGGCCACCGGCGCCTCGTCGGGCGCGCCGCCCGCGCCGCCGCGCGGCCGCGCGTCCGGCAGCGGCGGCTGCGCGTGGTCGCCGGGGGCGCCGCTGCTCGCCAAGACCCCCCAGCTGGTCCATCAGCTCAGGCACGCTACTTTTTCATACACCCCCGCGGCCAATCATTTGCACACCCCAGCATGCACTCACAGGCAAGAGCCAAGCCTGGCGCCGCTAAACAATGAGCTGCGTGCCGCTGTTGCCGCAATATGCCGGTTGCACGCACAGCTCCAGAGTTCACTCTCGAACGCATCCCATGCGCACAGGCACAGGGCCCAAATGCAGTGCCTTTCCACTCAGGCAGCACCTGCCGGCGCCGACCGCGTGGTGGACGGCGAGCAGGACGTTGGCCTTGGTGCCCGGGCGCGTGTACTTCTTGGACGCGCTCGGCGCCTGCTGGCCGTACGCCGCGCGCACGCTGCGCAGCACCTGTGCGCCGGCCGCGCCCCAACCTCAAAAGGGCGGAGGAGCGCCCACTGGCTGCAGGTCTTCTGTTTTCAAAGCAGAGTATAGGTGAGATGAGGCATGCCCAGCAGCCCACAGTGACCACCTGGGCAAGTGCGCCAGAGTCGGGCAGGCCACGCCGGCTCGGGATGTCGACGCGTGCATGGGTGAAGGGTGAGCGCAGCCCCGTCTTGCCTAATTAGCCTGCGTGCTTGTGCAGTGCTGCGAGGAGCGCACGTGCGGCCTCGTGGATGCCGGCGCGCGCGTGCAGGCGGCGAGTAGGCCCCCATTGAAGCAGCTGCCCTGGATGCGCGCCCGCTCCCCATGCACGCATCGCAGCAGCCCTGCCGAGGTGAGGAGGTGCCCGGCGGGCGCACCCGCGCCGCCGCGATCGTCCGCGCCTCCCGCTCGGCGCGCAGGCGCGCCACGGCAGCCTCCTCCACGTCCGGCGCGCCCAGCCGCGCCAGCGCCGCAGGCGCCTTCCGGCGCACGGCCGCCGCGGGCTCCGGGGGGGCCTTGGCCTTGGCCTTGGCCTTGGCCTTGCCCCGCCGCCTGGCGGGCGCGCCCGCGGCGGCGCCCGCGCCCGCCGCCGCCGCCGCCGCCGTGCCGGCGGCCGAAGAGCCGGCGGCCGCGCCAGCGGCCGGCGCCGCACCCATGTCCCTGCTCGCTGGGGCAGCGCGGATGTCGGCGGCGTCTGCATCGGCGCGCGCGCCCGGCGCTGCAGCGGGGCCGCCTGCGGGGACTGGGGGCGCCGCCTCCGCGCCGGGCGTCGTGTCCGCGGCTGCGGCGCCGCCGCCGGGCTCGGCCGCGCTGTCTCCGCCGGAGGCGCCCGCCGCGGCGCGCTGGCCCGCGGCTGGCTCCCCTGCCGCGAGTGCGGCCGCTCCTGCGGCCGCAGGCTGCCCGCCCGGTGCGCAGCCCGCATGCGCTCCAGGCGGGGGCGCGCCCGGGGCGGACGCGGCAGCACGCGGCTGGGGGTGCGGCCCCGCGGCGCGCGCGGCGCCGTTGCCGGCCGCGCGGCGCTGCGCCGCCAGCTCCTCCTCCAGGCTCAGCAGGCGCAGCGCGCTCGCGTCCAGGTCCAGGCCTTCCTGCTGCCGGCAGGATAGGGTATAGGGTTTCGCTGCAGTGGTGCAGTATAAGCAGCAGTGCACCGAAATGCCGCCTTGCTTGAAGCAGAGGGCAGGCGGCGTGCCGGCTGGCGAGCCACCCCGGCGCACCTCGCTGGCGTCCAGGGCGTCCAGCTGGGCGTGGAGCTCCGCCAGCGCGGCGCCAGCCTCGCGCTGGAAGAGCGCCACACTGCGCGGCGCGCGCGCGCGGTCAGCCGGCGCGGCGGCGCGGCGGCCGTGGGCGCAGCCGCGCGCGGTCGAGGGCCCATGCTCACGCGTGCTTGACCGGGGAGACGGGGGTGTGCACCGTACGAGGGAGCAGCGACACTTGAACATATCCAGCAGGGGCACACAGGGGGGGAGCCCGCAGCGTGAAATGTGAAATGAATATCAAGGAGGCCGGGGGCGCTGGGCGCAGCACAGCGAGCGGCAGACCTGCTATGCAGAGCAGGGTGCACTTGCGACGCTGCGTGGGTACGTCAGGAGGAGTGGCCAGTCAGTCCGGGGCTGGCGCCACCTGACGGGCGGGAAAATGACGCCTGGCGGCGCGCAGCACGCCGCCGACACGGGCCGCAGCACCGCCCCCGGCACCGCAGGGCCGGCCGCCGCAGGCGCGGGCCGTCCCGCCGGGTTGTGCGCCCGCCGCGGCTGGCGCACGCCGGACTGCGGCGCGTCCGCGCCGGCCGGCGGCCCTGGCGGGCCCGGCGCCGGCGGCTCTGGCGCTGCGCGTGCGCCCGCCGGCGCCGCGCGCTCGGGCGTGGCGCTGGCCACGCGCGCGCGCTTGCGCGGCCGCTGCTGCGGGGCTCCTGCCGGCGGCGGCGGCTGTGCTACCTGCTCCTCTGCTCCGCCTGCCTCAACGGCCGCGCTGTCGCTGGCGCTGCTGGTGTGCCCCAGCTCCTCGACCGCCTGGTCCTCGGAAGCGCTGGCGGAGGGCTGCTCGGCGGCATTGTTGGAGTCGGAAGGAACCTCTTCGACCGGCTGCGCAGCGGCATACGTCAGGCGGGCCGGCTGGCGCCGCTCCCGCGCGCCCCGCCGCTGCATTGCCGCGGCCCGGGGGCGGCGGCGGTGCAGGCAGGCACGCAACTGCACACCATACGTCAGCAAAGGAGAGGGCTCAGCGTGCTGGCGCAGAGCGGCATCTTGCATGCCGCGCAAAGCGCTTGTCTGTACACATTGTGGGAGCTGCAAGCACTGACACAGCCGGCAAGGCCTGCATTGGTGCTGCCTGTCGCATCTAGTGTCTCAAGTGTCCCATGCTCTACACTGTAGAGTCTACAGCAAGCAACTTAGCCCGTATACGGGCAGCATTGCTACGGCACAGGCTCGTGCGTGCTCGTTAGAGGGAGTGAGGCATGCATAAACTCTGATCCACTGCGAGGTGCGTGCGTAGGAATAGGCGGCCGGGCCGTGCACGCCTGCGCAGCCAGCGCGTGCTGCTAAGGGGTGCGACTGGGGGGCGACGTGGCTTGAGCGCTGCGATGCGGAGCGCGCGTGGCCTGGCCAGGCGCCTGGCGTGGCAGTGCCAGGTCCAGCGTGCTGGCGTCGTGTGGGAGCTCGCACCCGGCCACGCGCATGTGCGCCCATGCTGGGGCCTGGGCCTGTCTGCGGAGCGCGCTGTCCGGTCTCACGCGACGCACTTCGTCACGGGAGTGTTCTAGCGCGGCGGCAGAAAGGAGATGACAAGGAGCCTGTCTGAGCTGGCCCCCTGCTGATTTCGTGGCGTGCCTTCCGCAGGTGCCGGGCTCTTGCCGTTCGTGCCACTCCTGGCAGTCCGTTCGGACCACGTCCACAGCAGAGCCCCCTCGGTCGGCCTGCCCCGGCTGCAGACACGAGTTGTCTAGCATCCCGGCAACGAGCCCGGGCATTTTGTACACAGCGGTGAGGCCTGAGCGCGGCTCCCTCCCCCAGCGTGTACTGAGTCTCCTGCTGCAGGGCCCGCGTTGCTGCGTCCACCCCCACCAGCCACTGACGCGCACGCCACCCCTGCGCCAGGTCTCTGGCCAACACGAGTTTGAGCAACCGCTGTGGTGTCCCAGCTGCAAGGTGCGCCGCAGTGCAGCGCTTGCCGGCCCTGCCGCTGCCCAGGCTCACCAGCGGCGACCTCTGGCTTCCCGGGGGTGGCGACAACACTGTGCACGTGTGTGTGCCGTGCAGAAGACCAGGGCTGCGGGAGCCCCGGTTGGCGGCGGCGAGCGGGCGGGCAGCGAGTACCCCGGTATGCAGGCATACCTGCGACAGCACCAGCAGCGCGCGGCGACGCGCATGCAGGAGGACTCGGCCGAGCGCTCAAAGGGCCACGCGTCCAGCCTCACGCCCTCGCAGGTTGGTTTGCCACCCCGCTGCAGGCTGTTCCCCTCACGTCGCGTGCTTGTAGGTATGGTGAGGGGTGCGCTAGCAAGCGCAAGCTCCTCCCTGGTGCCTCTTGCTTTGTGACGAACCTTGAAGTACAGCATCTCAACTTGGGTAGCCAAAGATGCGCTCCCGCGTCTTGCCGTTTTGATCAAGTGCTGCTCTGTTGTCTATGACGGCCTGCATGTTTGCCACGTCTAGCAGTGGTCGGTACCAGACAGGCAGTTGCATGCTGACCCCTGCTGCCACATTATCAGGCACCGTCAAGTGCACAGGAGCGTGCGCGGCAGGGTCATCTTCGGGAGCAGCCTGTCATCCCCCCCAACTATGGTGGCGGCAACCCCCACAGCGGAAACTACCGGCTGTGGGACCCGGCGAGCGTGCCGACGCCGCGCGAGATCGTCAAGGCGCTCAATAGCTTCGTCATCGGGCAGCTGCCCGCGAAAAAGGTAGGCATATCTGTTTCACATGCAGGCTTGCTGGCTGTCTGTCTTTCGGCTGCTGCTGTTGGCACTCTTACATGCCTTATGAAAGTGGCGTTGCTTTGTGAGCGTCGTGTTGCGTCCTCGCCTGCTTGCTGGAGCTGCAGTCAATGCAGGCTACGCTGCTGTGGTAAGCAAGGCGGGAAAGTCTGCACTGATCTGTGCAGAGTAAGCGATGTGGACAGAGAAGCAGTTCTCAGAGTGCCGCTGTGCTCGACCTCAACCCGCTGCGACCCTGCCCCGCAGACGATGGCTGTGGCTGTGTACAACCACTACATGCGCATCGCGCACGAGGGCAAGAGACGCAAGCGCGAGGAGGCCGCGGAGGCCGCCGCCGCCAGCCCCGCTGCCAGCGCCGCTGCGCAGCGCCAGGGCAGCCTCTCCGAGCGCCTGGAGGTGGGCGCCCGCGATGTGGGCGTGCCGAGCGTTTTGTACATACCTCTCCGTAGGTGGCACCTGGCATGCTTGCGCGCAAAGTACCAGGCCTGAGCGCTGACCGCGCTCACGTGGTTGACAGCGCAGCGTAGCAAACCTGCTGGGTACACGTGCGCGCTGACTCGCAGGGTACCACAGCGGGGGCGCTGCTGGAGCGCGGGGGCCGGCGGGCTGGCTCTCCGTTGGGCCCGCCGCCGTCTCCGCCGCCGCTGACCCAGCCTTACCACCCGGACCCGGAGTACAGGTAAGACTCCCGAGTGCACTCTGGCGCCCTGTTGTGAGCCACATTTCTTGATAAGTGCGACGTGGGTATTCGTCAGTGAGACGGCCTGTGCGTCTGTGTGCACCACGGTATTTATGCCAGACGCACTGAGGAGAGTTGCAGGACGTAGCCGTACAGGTAATCAAGCAGCTGCTGTCTGTTGGGGCTTGAGCTTGATGCCCGGATGTGTGCTATATGCACTGCCATAAGTGGATGTGCAAGTGCCGCGGCTCACTGCTTGTGGCGATCAGGCGCGTGCCGAGCGGTGGCCTGCAGCACAGCGACGCGGGCGACGCCGCCGCGCGCGACGGCGCGCCGGGCGCGAGCCCGCTGGGCGCGGCGGTCGCGCCGATGACGCTGCTGGAGGGGCGGGAGAATGAGGTGGAGCTGGAGAAGAGCAACGTGCTGCTCCTGGGGCCGACAGGTGCGGCTGGCCGTGCTGGGTGCTGCTCAGAGGGCCCATCAGCGGGCCCATCAGATGTGCATGGTGGTGGTCCTGGGGTCTACGGGAGGCGCCGTGCTGGTTGCCTCTTGCCAGAGACGGTGGGGTAAGGGAAGATATTGTTAGTGGCTGGGCAGGCCGCACGCAAGCGAGTGCTGCAGTGCTGCAGCAAAATGCGGGGCGTGCAGCTGGGTGGAGAGGCCCATCTCCGGTATGCTCTGACCGGAAGCGCTTGGTTGCATATAGCGGAGTGTGTGTGCGTGGGCACACGTTCCGTGCGCTTGCTGAGTGCGTTGTGTAGGGTGAGGACGGCTCCAGTCGGATGCGCCTGCAATGCGCGCAAATGATGCGCGGCAGGTACCGGCAAGACGCTGCTGGCAAAGACCATGGCGCGGCTGGTCAACGTGCCGTTCGCCATGGCCGATGCGACGACGCTGACGCAGGCGGGCTACGTGGGCGACGATGTCGAGTCCATCCTGCACAAGCTCTACCAGAGCGCCAACTACAACGTCGAGATTGCGCAGCACGGCATCATCTACATCGACGAGGCATGCCGCCCCCTGTTTCTGCCCGGCGCTGGCGACCCTGTTGTGCCTGGCCTAGACGGGTGTGTGTCATCTGTGCAGCAGGGCGCATTGAGCTGCGCTGCGCCAGCGTTGTCCAGCTGTAATATCAGACTGATCAGAACCTGCCTATGGTGGTGTGGGGCTGGCATGCGAGCACATCAGCGCTTCAAGTGGTATCGACCAATCACTTGTGGTACGTACTTGTTTATTAAGCATTAGGGATGCATGTTTGCGACGCCGCTACGCGGCAGCAGCTTGCGCAGGCGCTGAGGCGCCAGGCCGGCCCGCGCACGCGGCCGCGCAGGTGGACAAGATCGTGAAGAAGAGCGAGAACATTAGCATCACGCGCGACGTGAGCGGCGAGGGCGTGCAGCAGGCGCTGCTGAAGATGCTGGAGGGCACCGTCATGAACGTGCCCGAGAAGGGCGGCCGCAAGAACCCGCGCGGCGATTTCGTGCAGGCGCGGCCCGGCCTCGCCGCTTTGCATGCCTGCATGCATGCAAAGCGCACCGGGCGCCTGACGCTGCTAGGCCGCGCTTGCTTGCCTGAGAGGTGCGAAGAACGGGGCGCGACCATGGCGGTGTGTTGAGCTCAGAAGCGGGTCTGCTGGTGCTGAGCTCTGTCGCACGGGGTTATGCAGCTGCGCATAAGGCATGCACCTACAAGCCCAGGAGGGTCGTAGCCGGTAGCAACAGCTCGGCAGCTGTACATTTTGCTAAATCAGATATCGTGCCGCAGATCGACACCAGCAATATCTTGTTCATCTGCGGCGGCGCGTTCGTGGACCTGGACCGCCAGGTGGCCGAGCGCACGGCAACCTCGTCCATCGGTTTCGGAAACCCCGTGCGGTGCGGCCTGCCTCCCGGGTGGCAGCAAGCGCTTCGGAAGTGCTGTCCCCGTGGCAAAGAGGTTTGCATGTCTTGTTGGAGCAGCAGCAACCTGTGTGACTTGTGGTAGCATGCACCGCATTGTCAGCATTAATACTTGTCAGACCTATGGCTTATGGCGCGCACGGCGTCCTCACCGGCACATGCTCAGACACTTGTGGCAAGGGTTGTTTGGACAGCTTTGACGAAAGGACATAAATCCGTGCTGGCCAGGCATGAGCTTGTGGTGGTGGTCGATGCGCAGCACTGACAGGCGGGCACCGGCGGTTGCAGGGCGAAGGGCGCGGAGGGGATGCTGGGCGGCGCGGGCTCGGCGGCGCTGCTGCGCGTGGAGCAGACCGACCTCATCAACTACGGCCTCATCCCGGAGTTTGTGGGCCGCTTCCCCGTGATCTCCACCCTGCAGGCGCGCCCCCGTGGCGGCACATGCGCTCAACTTGGAGCAAGGTCTGCAGCCTCCGCAAGGTCAAGCCGCTGCCGCGGAGCTGCGCTGCGTGAGTTTGGGTGGCGCTTCAAGCCGCTGCTGAGTAGCTGCGCTTGCGAGGCTTTGGGTGGCGCTTGAAGAGTCTGTCATATCGCATAGCGCTTGCAGTTGCTCGCAGTAACATGCTACCTAAGCAGAGCATGGGCGATGCAGACAACCTGCCCGTCCACTCTCCAGGAACGCGTAAAACAGGGAGCCGACCGATTCCATTGGTCCGTCTGCCCGGCGATCGGTCTGCCCGGCGGTCCCGCGTCAGGGCGAGCAGGCTCTGACGGGCGCCGCGAGCGACCGGCGCAGGCGCTAACCGAGGCGGAGCTGAGCGAGGTGCTGACGCAGCCGCGCAACGCGCTCGTGCGCCAGTTTGGCACGCTGCTGGGCCAGAGCCGGACGCGGATGCACGTGACGCCGGGCGCGGTGCGCGCCATCGCGCGCCAGGCGCGCCGGCGCGGCACCGGCGCGCGCGGGCTGCGCTCGCTGATGGAGGCGCTGCTGCAGGACGTCATGTTCGAGGCGCGCGGCCACGCCGCGGTGTTGGGACGGCGCCGGTTGCCTTGCTGATGCTTGCCGGTTGGAGTGTGCAGCGTGGGCTCTGATGACGGACAGCTGCTGCATGTTGCGGCACACACTGCCATTTCGCACGGGGTGCGCCTTGCTCTGGCGGCAGGTGTCTCGATGCCGGTGGCCCCCTGTATCATGCTCCTGTGTCGACCTGCCTGGATGGTGGTGCCAAATGACTGCTCCTTGGCTGCAGGGTTGCAATACTAGTGTTGACAGGTCGACCTCAGATAAGGGGTCACATAACTTGCGGGCCGGCTGATGCCTGCATGTGCGCCTGCGGGCCAGGCGCCCGACTCGCAGCTGCCCTTCCGCGCAATTCTGCTGGACGAGGCGGGCGTCACGGGCGGCGCCGGCGCGACGCTGTTCAACGACCGGCGCGAGTTCGCGGCCGAGCTGGCGCGCCAGGGCGAGCCCGTGCCCGCCGACCTTGGCGACGAGGACGCGAAGGCCGAGGACGCCGCCGCGCACGAGGCCGAGGAGGCGCCCACGCCCATGGCCGCCCAGGTCGGCTGACCGGGCCGGAATTAATGCGCACGATCTGGCGCGCGCCTGCGGCGCCTGCGCTTGTGCGCCATGGAGCGTGCGAGCGAGCGCGTTCCCGTGCCTGCCGTCCTCCGTAATGAGGGGGGCAGGCCGAGGGCGCCGCCGCACGCGAGCCGAAGGAGGCGCTTGCGCCTGGCGGCCGTCCAGGTCAGCTGAGCGGGCTGGACTTGCAGCGCGCGTGGCGGCTGAGCCGGCGCGTGCTCGTGGCGGAGCAGGCGGTGAGTGCGGCTCGCATGTGCCGACCCTTCATGTGCCGGTATTAAGGCCGAGGACGCTGCCACCTAAGTGCCAGACGAGGCGCCAGGTCCCACAGCCGCATTGATGCATGTGACAGGCGGCGCATGTGCTGGGCCGTGCTCGTCTGGCCGGGGGACTGAGTGGCGGAGCTGGCCCATCGTGCCCGGATCTTGAGCAGGTGGTGTGTGTTGTTCGGTGGTCGCCGTGGAGAGTGAGGGTTGTGCCGGCTGATGAGCGCGGCGCGGGGCTGGCATTCTATGCCAGGCAGCCGGGGATGTGTGCTCACACTTCTTTGCAGGGCCGCTTTTCATGGGCCTGCAATTTTCCGTCTCCGCGGTGTCGGCATGCTGTTGGCAGGTTCTGCTGCTTTTGCCAGGAGGGGGTATGTACCATATGCCGTGTATGTGAGGCGCAATTGCTGTACGCGCGCCTGTCTTGTGCCGCTCAGTAGAGCCGAGTGCGCGTACAGTTTCATTGTACTGAGGGTTGTAAAGGACGCCTGGCGAGCTTGCCATGATGTCAGGTGGGCATGGGCTGTGAGTGGTGTGCCAAAGAGTAGTGTAACAAGTGTGTTGAGGGTGAGCTGGTGTTCGCCCTGATGCAGGGCAGAAACCTGCCACAACCTACAATCGGTGCTAAGTCATCATTGGGCACTGACAGTGCTTTACCATCATCTATCTGCGCCTCTGTTGATTGAGGAGACTAACCTGCTGAGCGTGTGCACTTGCTAAGACTTAGTTACTTGTGTGACAGTGGTTGAGGGGTGCGTGCAAGTCTCGCGTCTGCACTGTCACCTGCACACGAGAGCCTAAAGTTGCTGTATGTCAGGCTGAGCTTACAAAGGAATATGAAGCGCGTGATGGTAGCAGTAAAGCGAGTAGTGGATTACAATGCGCGCATACGAGTGAAGGCAGACAAGGTACGAGTCGGGAGCTCAGATGCACAGCAAGCAGGCTGCTCTCGCGCAAGCTCACGGTATGCTGGCTTGCAGTCGGACATAGATGTAGCAAATGTGAAGATGAGCCTGAACCCGTTCTGCGAGATTGCTGTAGAGGCACGCGGCCCGGCTGTGTGCACTAATGTGCGGCTATGTCTGTAATACGGTTTTTAAGAACTCTTCAAAGACGTGCACAGTGAGCCTGCGCGGCCTCCCTGCGCGCTCACTGCTGCTCGGTGCTGCAGGAGGCCGTGAGGTTGAAGGAAAAGAAGCTTGCGGAGGAGGTCGTGGCCGTGACGCTCGGCGTCAAGGCTGCACAGGCGCGGCCTGGTCCCCTGGAGAGCGGCTCCGCACAGGGGCCGATACCCAGGGGGCCCGTGGTTGGAGCAGCGCCGCCGGGCGCGCAGGACCAGCTGCGCACCGCGCTGGCGATGGGCGCCGACCGCGGCATCCATGTGCTGACCGACGCCAACCTGGAGCCGCTGGCGGTTGCCAAGCTGCTGGCGGCGCTCGCGCGGCGCGAGCAGCCCGCGCTCTGCCTGCTGGGCAAGCAGGCAATCGACGGGGACAACAACCACACGGGTGCGCTGCCCCCGCCCGCTGCCCGCCCGCCAGCACCCCTGCACAGACACGCTGACACGCTGCACGCCAAGGGCGTGCCCTGAGGGCCTCCGCCTGGGACATGCTGCTGGCTGGCTGCATGCAGCCTGGCGAGCCGGCCGAGGGCGCATGTGCTGCCGCACGCAGGCCAGATGCTGGCGGCACTGCTGGACTGGCCGCAGGCCACATTCGCGTCCCGGGTGGAGCCGGACCCGGCGGCCGGCCTGGTGACGGTGACGCGCGAGGCGCGCCGCGCCCCTGACCGCCTCGTCGGGCCGCCAGGCCATGCCTAGGTGGGCCGCCAGGCGGGTGCCTGGGTGGTCTGCCTCTCAAAGGTCAACGGACCTGCGCGTGCATGTGGTGCAAAGTTTGCAGGTCCTGTTGTCGCTCTGCATGCTGCCTCCGGTCGCGAGTGCCAGCACAGCGTGCGCGGTGGGTAGCAACTGCAGGGCCTGCTGTCTGCGCCGCGGACGCGCCCGCAACAGAGCGCAACTGTGTGTCCCCCAGTCTCCTTTCCCAAGTTGGTCGGAGAGCCGGGCGATGCCAGGACAGCAAGCAGGCGGCGGGCTGCAGACTCACCGGCAGTGGCAGCGGGGAGAGGCGCGCGGTGCCTGCATGCTACCCTACACCTAACCCCAACAGCTCATGCAGGGCCAGCCGGCGCCATGGACGCCAGGCGTCATGTTGTTGGCCCAGGGGCACGTGCTGCGGGCGGCAGGTGGACGGCGGGCTGGTAACGCTGCAGCTGCGGCTGCCGGCCGTGGTGACCGCGGACCTGCGCCTCAACGAGCCGCGCTACGCCACGCTGCCCAACATCATGAAGGCCAAGCGCAAGCCGATCGAGGAGCTGACGCCCGAGGCGCGCGCCCGCGAGCCGCAGCCCTGGCGTGCCAGGGAGACTCCATGTGACTGGATGATGGATGGATGCTGCACGCGCCCTGCCGGGAGACCATCCCCTTGCCCGCGCACTGGAGCATGCCGACATGCAGAGTCCGCCCAGCTGTTGCCCCTGTCGGGCAGCCGCGCAGCATGTCGGCCGTCGGCCTCGCAGGCCAGCTGTGGCGCTGCGCGCTCACGCATTGAGCCCATTGGTGGGGCGCATATTGGAGACCTCTCGCGGCCATGCATGCTGGCTCCTCGGCCCCCATGGTCAGGGGCTTGGTGCATAACTGGAAGCTCGCTGGCTGCGGTTCAGCCACGCGCCATCGGCCAGGGTGCGCAAACGCAGAGCGTGCACACGAAGGGAGCGCGAGCGCGAACGCGAAGTGCGCACGTGTGAGCTTGGGGCCGGCGCGGCCGCAGGCGCTGGGCGTGGACGTGGCGGCGCGGCTGCGCGTGCTGCGTGTGGAGGAGCCGCCCAAGCGGCGCGGCGGCGTGCGTGTGGCGTCCGTCGCGGAGCTGGTGGACAAGTTGCACAACGAGGCCAAGGTGGTGTGAGGGCGGCGCTGGGGGTGGGCTGCGCCCAGCGTCTGCTCATCACGAGCTGTGCTGCAGCTCCTGGCCTGGCTTCGCAGATTTTGTAGCAGCAGGGGCGCCGGCGGCCGCTGGCGGGCAGGCTGTGCGGCAGGGACGCGGCGTTCTGCTAGTGTGGTGGCAGAGCATGGTGTGTGTGGGGTTGGGAGTTTGCTATGCCACGCTGACCGAGGCAGCTGGCCAGCTCCAGCAGTGCCCTTGTGCCTGGGTCCAGTCTGTCACTGTACGGCGCCGGCCCTTTTTGCAGCGGGCAGGGGACTTTCCGTTGCATGCGTCATGTGTAGACTAGGCTGCTCCTCCATGTCTTGAATCACCTCTACCCACACCTTTCCTCTGGTGGCTTAGGGTGTCTGGGGTCAAGGTAGGGCAGTATGAAGTTGCTGGGCCACGTATTGTGTAATCACACAGAGAGCACCGAGAACAGGTCCAGCGTACACAAATTCTTAGCGCAGGGCCGTACAGGAACAAGCAGGAGCACAATGGCGTCCACGCAGACCCAGAAGGGCACGTTTGCTGTCAAGGTGCGACCTACCTGTGCGGCACTCAGGGGTCTGCGTGCTGTAAGGTGTGTGCCTGTGCGGGCATAGCAAAGCTGCAGGCGCTTTGCAGCAGCGCTGGGGCGCTGTGTGGCAGCTGTTGCTTGTTGCCTGTGGAAGAAGCACCAAACCTTCCATTGCACCGGATACGGTGGCGGCTCAAGAGAGCCGGCTGCTTCGTTGAGGCTCTGACGCTGCCTGCACTGCTGTTGCAGGTGGGCCTGGCTCAGATGCTCAAGGGGGGCGTGATCATGGACGTCACCACAGCGGACGAGGCCCGCACCGCCGAGGAGGCCGGCGCGGTGGCCGTCATGGCGCTCGAGCGCGTGCCTGCTGACATCCGGAAGGACGGCGGCGTTGCCCGCATGAGCGACGCAGCAGTCATCAGGGAGATTAAGGAGGCTGTGACGATTCCGGTCATGGCCAAGGCGCGTATCGGCCACTTTGTGGAGGCCCAGATACTGGAGGCTCTGGACGTGGACTACGTGGACGAGTCAGAGGTGCGCGCTCGACCGCTGGGGACGCTCGAGCATGTCTTGGGGCTGCTGCGTGTTCGCAGAGCCACGCTGTCAGAGTGCTGCCGTCGCCGTGCAACAAAGCTGTGGTGCCGTGAAGAGGTGCATGGTCGCGTACAGGGCTTGTTACCCTCGAAGCCCGAGCCCGCAGCCCGCGGCCGCTGACAGACCGAGGCAAGCCTGAGAGGGAGCTGTACGTTTGTGCGAGCGCCGACCGCGTGGGTGCCGCGCAGGTGCTGACGCCCGCGGACGACGTGCACCACATCAACAAGCACAACTTCAAGGTGCCCTTTGTATGCGGGTGCCGGGACCTGGGCGAGGCGCTGCGGCGCATTGCGGAGGGCGCCGCTATGATCCGCACTAAGGCGCGGCCCTCTTGGTGACATGGTCAGGAGGAGAGAGGGACGAGTAGCAGGGGGATGCACCAGAGACGCGGCTGAACTGCTGCGAACGCACCTGTGCCTGCCCCCTATGCGAGTGAGCGTGCGTCTCTCAACTTTATGTAGTCTGTAGTGTATGCGAGGTAGTGAATATTTTGCAGCTGGGGCAGACGTTTAGCTACTTGTTTTCCATATGTGTGTGGTAGTCAGCCGTGGTGAGTGAGGTGGAAGACAAGTGTAGCCCCTCCTGCTACGCTTGTGTGGCTGGTTGGTCTGTGCAAAAGCCGCATGGCATGCTGTATGCAGCGGAAGAGCAGGGTGGGTACAAATATAAAGCAGGGGGCGTGCCGGATGCAATGTGTGGAAGAGGCTGCCTTTGCGTGGCCTGGCTTTTTGCTGGCGCCCGGGTGCCTCGAGGGTGCTGCAGCGCCGCGGCGTCGCGCGTGGTAACGGCGCTCAAAACCTGGCGGCTGCGCGCAGGGCGAGGCCGGGACGGGCAACGTGGTGGAGGCGGTGCGGCACTGCCGGGCAGTGCAGGGCGCGATCCGCGCGCTGCAGACCATGGACGACGACGAGGTGTACGTTTTCGCCAAGGAGCTGCGCGCGCCCGTGGAGCTCGTGCGACAGGTCTGCTGCTGCGCGCCTCTGCCTGCTGTTCCTGCACCGGTGTGCTGAAGTGGCGCGAGGGTGTTGTGTGTCATGCGCGCTGAGGTCCTGGGTGTGCGGCAGAGCGCCATGCGAAGGGCTTAATGTCAGAAGGAGACTGTGCATCTTGCAGGGGACTTGAACGCATGTAGGCGTACGCTTCTGAGGCTTATGTTGAAGGGTGTTGTGCAAGTCTGGGTGCATGGGTGTGCGCCTGAACCTGTGTGTGCACGTACGGCCGCAGACGAAGACGCTGGGGCGGCTGCCGGTCGTGAACTTTGCGGCGGGCGGCGTGGCGACGCCGGCCGACGCGGCGCTGATGATGCAGATGGGCATGGACGGCGTGTTTGTCGGCAGCGGCATCTTCAAGAGCGGCGACCCGGCCGCGCGCGCGCGCGCGATCGTGCAGGCCGTCACGCACTACAGCGACCCGAAGAAGCTGGCGGAGGTCAGCTGCGGGCTGGGCGAGCCGATGGTCGGCATCGACTGCCGCGACAAGAACTTCAACAGCTACGCCGCGCGCTCCGAGTAGGCTTGGGCGTAGAACACGGCCCGGAGCGTGTTGCGCTGCGCAGGTGTTTTCGCCTGCCCACTGGCGCACACTGCACGCCTTGACAGTGTGCGTTTGCGCGCACGCATGCTTTTGCGCTCTGTGTTGCAAAGTTCTGGTTGCTTTGGGGTTTGGTCTTGGGAGTGGTGGAGACGCGTTGCATGGGTATCGCCATGTTTATGGCAGAGCAGAACTGAGCGCATTGGCTTGTATAGCATGTAACGCAGATCGCTGGGTCCGTGAGCATATCTGTTGTCTTTGGTGTGTCATCTGCTATAGTAGTGTAGTGCAGTAGTGCATTACAAGGCATTACAGCATGGGCATGCCCCAGACAAGGGTAATAAGCCTAACTAGTCAAAAATTCTGCCGACAGATGCATGCCAGTGCTCAGCATCGAGTCAGGGAAGCCAGACAGTGACTGTCTGGGCGCCATCATCATGCGTATCGAACACAGTGACAGTGTTGCTACTGTAAGCCTCACCAGATGCGTGCAACCAATTGGGTGCCATGCACCAGCTGATGCGCTAGGTTCTGCTGCGCTTCCAGCGCAAAGGCACTGCAACCACTCGCGGCTGAGACTCTGTAGCAGCTCGCGACCTGCTCCTATAGCTCCCCGACTGGAACAATGGTTCGCGCGCCCTGGCCGGCCTGGCTCAAGCTGAAGCACGCCGCAGTGCAGCAGCACAAGACGGGCACGGGCGCTGGCGCTGACACCTGGTGTGCCGGCGCTGGCAGGGGGTGCACCCGTGGCCCCTGCAGCGCTGGTTCCACCGGTCGGGCGCTCTGCCCGACTTCCACAACCGCCTCACAGACGCGGAGCGGAGGGAGCGCTTGAGGGTGACCGTGAAGCTCTACATCATTGTGTCTGGTGGGGCCCGCACCTGCGGTGGCCCTGCCCGGCCCCACCGGCACCTCGGCCGTCAGCTCCACGTCACAGAAGCGCCGTAGCTGCAGTCCTTCAGACAGCGGTGCCTTCCTGCCAGTGCAGGCAGCTGCAGGCGGCGCTGCCTGCCCACTGCCGGCAGGGCGCGAGCGCTCGCTTGCTGCGCAGCGCCGGCAGGCCTGGGCAGGCCGCGGGCGCCGCCTGCAGGCGGCCTGCATGCCGCTCCGGCGGGCGGCCGGCCCGGGCGGCTTCACAGAGGCGGCAGCCGCCGCCCGCCTGAGCGCGCGCCGCGCCGCAGGGCTGCTGACCACGTCCACGCTGCCCACCGTCTTTGTGCCCTTCCAATTCCGCGACCTTGATGCCGCCCAGATCGAGCGCATCGGCTACCCGACCGTCCCGTCCTTCGCGCTGTACTCGTGGATGCGCGGCACGTGCGCGCTCAGCTTCCTGTGCAGCGTGACGTGCATCGTCGCCGCGTTCGGCTACCTGGGCCTGCTGCACGAGCGCAGCGCGGCCGGCTACGCGTCGTGCGAGGTCGCCGCCACGCACGACGTGCTCATCACGATGTGGCTGTCGCACGCGACCATGGAGGCGATGCTGCTGCTGTCGTTCGCGTTTGCGCTGGCCGCGGTGGTCCTGGGCGTCCTGCGGCTGCTGGACAACGTCACGGGCGTCATCGTGCTGGTCCTCGTGGCCTGCATCGTGGCGCTCGCGGTCTACCTGCGGGCCGCGACGCTGTGGGCGGCCAGCGGCATGCGCTTCCGGCCGGCCGCCGCGCCCGCGCCCGCGCAGGGCGCGGCGGGCGCGGGTGCCGCGGCGGCCAAGCCGGGGCCCGGCCTGGCCGGCGCGCCTGCGGCGGGGCCGCCGGCCGACGCGGCCGTAAAGATGGTGTGACGCCCGGCTGGCACCCGCCTCGCATGCGCCTGGCCAGGCCTGCTCACCGGCCCTGGTCAGGTCCTGTGCTGCTGGAGCTGTTGGGCTTCTTTGCCTTCCGGCATTGACTTCTGGGTGCTGAAGCAGCCTGACCTGTTGCCTTCCCCATGACGCTGGCAAATGCTGTGTAGCTTTTGAGAGGTTTGTTTTTTGCTGTTTCTGGGATGTGCCATCTCAGCAGGTGACCACGTTTGCGTGCCTGCCAGACAGCACGCCTGCCAGAAAGCCGTTCCGACCGGCATGCAGCTGCACCTGTGAGCATGCTGGCGCACAGTTTGTTTTGCATGTGTGTAAGTGATTGTTGGTTTGAAAGCCTGCATCAGCTAGGGCTGCTCTGGCCAGCTGGGGCTGCTCAGACATGGGAGCGTCAGTGCAGCTTGCAGGCATGCAGGCATCGTTGCACAGCACCTGCTCAAGCTGCGCGCTTTGGTTCACGCCTCGTGACTGTGCCGCCAGCAGCCATGCTGGCACGGGCCGACAGACGATTATATGTATAGCTATTGCAACGATGACCTGTGCTCGGCCCCGTGCTGCGCCGCACACGCAGACTAGTTGTGCGCACGTCAGGACAAGTGCAACTGTGCCAAGGACCAGGGCGAGCTCTGTAATCTGACGAGCAAGTGCACATGACCCTGAACCGGCGGCGCATGTGGTCCAGAGGCCTGCGCCGCGGCAGCAGGCACCGCCCGAGCGCCAGCGAAGCGGCGGCGGCGTCAGGCAACGCCGGGGTCTACCACACGCCCGCAAGCAGACGCATGACGTCCGTGGGCGTGATGGCCGCCTGCGCGTGCGGCGGGCCGCCGGGTGCGACCACGTACACGCGGTGCACCTCGTGCTGCGTCAGCAGCTCCAGCACCTGCGCGCCGGGCGCACGCATTGCCTGACGTGCTAGAAAACCGATTAGGATAGGTTATGGTTAGGGTTAGACTGGTCGTGCCCCCCCTGCCTCCATGCAAGTCAGGGCGCGCTTTCAGCGCATATCGGGGCTGGCCGCCCGCGCTGGGCAGGCGGCCGCCTGTGAGTGCTTTGCGACGGCGGCTGAGGGGAGGCCGGTCGGCGTGAGCCTGCCGGTCCGCCCGCGCCGGCGGCGGGCGCACCTCGCGCAGCGTCGCGGTCGGCGCGCACGCGACCAGCCGGATGTCCTCATCGTCCGGCCCCGCGCCCGCTCCCCCGGCTTCTGCCTCCCGCGCGCTGGCCGCCCCCGGCTCGCCGGTGCCGCCGGCGTCGGCCGCGTCGGCCGCGCCGGCCGCCGCGCCGCCGTTCTGCGCGCCGCCCGGCGCGCGCGCGGGCGGCGGCGGGCAGGCGGTGAAGTCCTGCCGGGCGGCGGGCGCGGCCGCGCG
>JAABUO010003533.1_pt1 | contig 18605 bp, 16 predicted proteins | sample 5559291 | NCBI WGS metagenome assembly JAABUO01 (sample SAMN10711878, study PRJNA513372) | rock metagenome | isolation source: Antarctica rocks | place: Antarctica: Victoria Land, Finger Mt sud | reverse complement strand
TCTTCGGGGTGCCGGCCGCCTACTTCCTCGACGACAGCCTGGACGAACAGATCGAGGCTGAGCTCGCGCTGCTGGCCGCGATGCGGGACAGCGGTGTACGGACCCTCGCTACCAGGGCAGCGGCCCTATCCCCTCGGGGGCTGGACGCGATCCGCGAGATGGTCGAGCGAGTTATCGAGCTCGAGGGACCACCGGCGAACCTCGAGCAGTGAACGGGCGTGCAGGACCGCGCTCGGTGATCGTCACACCGTCACAAGGAGGACACGACGTGGACCGTGGGCTGCGGCGCCAGTGGGAGCAGGCACTGCGCAGAATCCCGATGCCGGAACCGTTTGAAGCGGTCGCATTTTGCGAACTGCTTGGTCCGCACTTGGGCCGTGAGCTGGTCCTGGTGCCCAAGGCGAGCACAGGCGGCCCGTGCGGCATGGTCGCGCGCACCGACACGACGGACTTCATCTTCTACGAGACCGCTACTAGCTGGACGTATGAGCAGCACAACATCCTGCACGAGTGCGGGCACCTGCTCGGCAACCACCAGGTGGGGCGGGAGGTGCCGCTCGATCAGCAGACCCTGGCGCTGGCCCACCTGGACCCCCGCCGCGTCAGGCTCGTGCTGGCGCGAAGCTGCTATCACGAGGGCGACGAGCAGGAGGCGGAAGTAATTGCGACCCTGCTCGGTCGGCGCGTCACTGCCCCGACGGACCTGCCGCCGCTGCTGGACCCGGGCATGCGCCGGGTAAGCACAGCCTTCGCCGACGAGCCGCGCAGAGGGTTCGGTCGTGGCTCGAGCCGTTGAGGGCGCGGCACTGCTGCTGCTGTGGGGCGCCGTCCTGGCCAAGCTGTTCCTGACTGGGGCGGGGTCCAGAGCCTCTGGCGCGCGGCTGCTGTCGATAGCTCTAGTGATGGTCGCCGGAGCAATCACCGTCGACCTGGACCTGGTCTATCTGCCGCTCGACCGGGCCCTCGGCGGAAGCAATCTCAGCTGCCTGCTCGTCTACGGACAGGCGCTGGTTGCCGTCTGGGCGCTGTACCAGGTCCTCGAGCTCGACCTCGCCCGCTCCGTGGGCAGCACAAGCAGCATACGACGAGGCCGCTATGACTTGCCGGTGACGCTGACGGCGCTTGCAGCGACGTTCGTCGCGGGACCGGCCCGGCTGCCCGACGTCCCCAAGGTCAACGCCCACACTTACGCCACGCCCGGCACGGCTGCCTTCTTCACCGTCGCCGTCGTCACGGTCTCGTTCTTCGTCGTCCGGTCCTTCGTGGCTGCCCGGAGACTGGCCCGCCACGCCGCCCTGGGGCAGCGCCGGCTGCTCGCCACGGGGCTGCGCCTGATGGCCCTGGCAGGGGTGCTGGGGCTGACGAACAACGTCTACCAGGTCCTGATCTTCCCGCCCCTGGACAAATTGTCCTGGGCCAACTCGCTTTCTGACGTCCTCACCGCCATCGGCTACGCGGCCGGCGGTCTGCTCGGCCTGGGGGTCGTGCTTCCCGCCGCCCGCAGCTGGCATCCGCTCGTGGTGTCCGCCGCGGCAGTGCGGCAACGGGTTGCTTTCGTCGCGCTCTACCCCCTGTGGCGCGACTTGGCGGAAGCCACTCCCGGGATCGTGCTGGCACCTAGCAGTTCACGGCTGAGCGCCGCGGTCGCTGTGCGAGACGTCGGCTACCGCCTCTACCGGCGGGTGATCGAGATACGCGACGGCCTCCGGGCGGTCCAACCCTTCATGCTCGCCGTGGAGGTGGAGACCGGCGCCGGCAGTTCCGGTCCTGGCCAGCCCGACATGCTCGCCAAGGCGCAGGCGGCGGCTCTTGCCGCCGCGGTCCGCCGCAAGCGCCGGGGGTAAGCCTCACGGGGCCAGCAGCCCCGGCCCCCGAACCGGTTGTCGCGAACCTGGCCGAGGAGGTCGAGTGGCTGTCCCGGGTCTCGCGCCATTACCGCCGCCACTCGCGGCGGCTCGGCTCAGTCGCCTGAGCCGATCGGAAGGTCGATGGCGGACGGGTGCGCGAGACTGTGGTGCACGGTGTGCCAGCCGGCGGCCAGCCGGGTGGCAGGACCGAACGGCTCGCCGGTGCCGTAGTTGCGCACCCACCGCGGGTGCGCGCCGCCGCTGACCTGTACTCGCAGCCGGTGGCCTGCGGCGACCCGGTAGGCGGTGGCAGCTAGGTCGACGGCGACCGGCTGGACACCGGTGCCTGCGTTCACGGCACCGGCACCGGTTGCAGCCGGGTCGGGCTCGAGGCGGGTCAGCCCGTCGCAGATGTTGGTCGACCGGCCATCGGGCGCCACGTCGCAGAGCCGGACGAACACGTCAGCATGTGCCAACTCGTGCTCGACGTGCACTGTGGCCGTGACCGGCCCGGTTAGCTCGAGGACCGCCTCGAGGGGGTCGCTGGTGTAGGTGAGAACGTCAGGGCGGGCCTCCAACGTCCGGTTGTCCCGTGGCCCGTCGACGCCGGCCAGGGTGGCGCCGCCGACCGACGGTGTCGGGTCGGCCGGGTCGTAGCGGAACCGGTCGGGCTCCGAGGTCGGCGGCGCCACCCTGGCAAGCCCGCCGCCGGGCTGCAGCTGCCAGCGCTGGGTGGTGACGCCGGCCGGGGGCCAGTCCGGCAGGTCCCGCCAGCCGCCGCCGGCGCCGAGGACGAACACCCGTACCGGTGTCGGGTTCAGCAGAGCGGGGTCGCCCGATAGGTGGGCGCGCAGCCAGCTGTAGGAGTCGAGGAACATCGCCGGCCAGTCCTCGAGCCCGGAGTGCGCCCAACCTCCGACGGTGAGCCGTGCCGGGGTGCCCTGCTCGCGCAGGATCCGCCAGGCCTCCAGGGTGTCGGACAGGAACGCGTCGTACCAGCCGGACAGCAGCCCCACCGGCACCCGGGTGTTGCGTACCCCTGAGGTAGCTGCGCGGGCCTGCCAGTAGGGGCCGTCGGCGGGGTGGGCCATCCACTCCTCGAGGAAAGGTGCTGGGTGGCCCAGCGCCTGCCGGTAGGCCTGGGTGAACGGCAGCTGGCGGTAGGCGGGGCGCAGCCGGCTCAGTGCCCTCCTGCCGGCGATGGCGCCTTCGACGCTGGCTCGCAGCACCGTGTCGGCCCATGGCTTGCCGGTGACGTCCTCGGCCCAAGTGAGCCAGTTCTCCAGGGCGAAAGCCCCGCCGGGGTAGATGGTGCGTACCGGGTCGTGTGGGGCCATCTGCACCGACATTGCGCCCAGCTCCGGGGGAGGGTCCTGCGCGGTCGCCCACTGGGTGTAGCCGAGGTAGCTTGCGCCCACCAGCCCGAGCTGGCCGGTGAACCACGGCTGGTTTCGCAGCCAGGCAACCGTGGCGCTTCCGTCCTGCGGGTCGTGCGTCAGTGGTTCGAAGGTTCCGCCTGAGCCGTACCCGCCTCGGATGCTCTGGATCAACACCTGGAAACCGCGCTCAGCGAAGAGCTGGCCGTACTGAAAGCCCATGATCCCGCGCCGGCCGTAGCAGCTGCGCACTAGCAGGGTCGGCAGGCGGCGGTCGCTTCGGTGGTGGTAGCGGTCAGCCAGCAACACGACACCGTCGTGCATCGGTATGCGCAAGTCCCGGTCGATGACCACGTCCGGCGATGTCACGGGCGGCAGCTTCCCGAGTCGGGTCGCAACTCTGCTGAGCGTGGTCACGTGATCAGTTTCCAGCCAAGCCGCAGCTAGTGGGACGAGGCGACGCGTGACATGCGCGTCGATACCACTCGGTCTTTCTCAGCTTATGGGCTAGGTTGCTTTCGACAGCCAGTGTGAACGACGGGAGGAAGCGTTGGTGGTGCGTGCAGCTCTCGCGCCGCCCGAGGACGTCCTCAGAAAGAGTGGGACAGGTCAGCCGAGAGGATGCCAGTGAGAGGCGGGGCGATCACTGGCATCGTCGCGACTGCTGTCGTTCTGGTTCCAGTGCTTGTGTTGGTCGTCATTCTTGGCACAGCAAAGCAGGCCGACGCAATCCCAGGGGCTGTTGGTGTCGCCGGTCAACTGCGGGTCGGAGCTGTTCCAGGGCGATGGGCGCCCTACATAGCCCAGGCTGGTGCTATCTGCCCGACGGTCAGCCCGGCCCTGGTTGCGGCTCAGGTGGAGCAAGAGTCCGGGTGGAACACGGCGGCGGTGTCGCCGGCTGGCGCCCGGGGGTTGGCGCAGCTGCTGCCGGCGACTGCAACAGCACAGCGGGTGGACCCGGCCGATGGTGCGAGTTCGATCCTGGCTATGGGCCGGATCGACTGCGCCAACGCGGCCACCGTTGGCCCGCTGCCGGGCGACCGGACGTCGCTGATGCTCGCGGCGTACAACGCCGGACTGGGCGCGGTGCTGCGCTTTGGCGGGGTACCGCCGTATGCCGAGACCCAGACCTACGTCCGGGCGATCCTGGCCGGCCAGTCCCGCTACACCGCCCCGGTAGTGGCGGCGGTCAGCGGAGCTGGCTGCACCCGACCGATGAGCGGTGCGGTGCTGACCCAGCACTTCGGCGCCGGCCCACCGCCGGGGCATCCGGGGGTGGACCTGGCCGCGGGCTTCGGCACCCCGGTGGTGGCGGCGTGCGCCGGGGTGGTGACGTTCGCCGGCCCCGCCGCCGGCTACGGCGAGCACTTCGTGCAGGTCGACATTGGCGGGTTCACCAGCGCCTACGGCCACATGAGCGCCCAGGCCGTCGTCGCCGGCCAGCGGGTGGCCGCCGGTCAGCTGGTCGGCGCCGAGGGCTCGGAGGGCTACTCCACCGGCCCGCACCTGCACTTCGAGGTCCGCAGCGGCGACGCGCCGTGGGGACCGGTCATCAACCCCGAGACGTTCTTGACCAGCCGGGGGGTGAGCCTGCCGTGACCGCGACTCGGACCGCTGATGCCCAGCAGGCGGGGCTGCTGGCAGTGCCCGCCCCGGCACTGGTGCTCGCCGCCCCCGGCCAGGTGCTCACCCACCGGCCCCGGCGCCCTGGCGGCCCGGGGTGGCTGCTGGGGGTGCACGGCGGCGCCGGTGTCTCCTGCCTGCAGCGCGCCGGCGTCGAGCTCGCCGACGCCGAACGCGCCTGGCCGGCAGTCCTCGCGGACAGCGCCGAGCCGCCGCCGACCGGGGTGGTCGTGGTGTGCCGGTCTACTGTCGCCGGGCTGCACGCCGCCCGGGACGCCGCCGTCCAGCACGCCAGCGGCTTGGCGCCCGCCGGTGTGGTGCTGGCCGGTCTTGTCGTCGTCGCGGACGCACCGGGCCGGCTGCCGGCCGCGCTGCGCGGGCTGCGCGCCACCGTCGGCGGCGCGTTCCCGTGCCGGTGGGACGTGCCGTGGCTGGCCGAGTGGCGCCTGGCCCTGCCGGCCGGACCGCTGCCGGCCCCGCCGGTCGTTGGCGACCTTGCCCGCTGTCTTTCCCGCGACCTGCAGGTGCTCGCCGGCACCAGCCCGACTGAACAAGGAGCCTTTTGATGACGTCTGCGCTCGCCGCTGTTGTGCTGGCCGCCGCCCCGGCGTTCGGCAACCAGCAGCCTCCCGGCACCGACAAAATCACGACGTTGCTGTCGTGGGGGGCGTGGGGGGTGACGTTCGCCTGCGTTTTCGGGGTGCTGGCAGTGGCCGCGGGGATGGCGGTGAAGCACCGCCGGGGTGAGGACGGCAGCGAGCAGCTCGGCCGGCTCGGCTGGGTGCTGGGCGCTGTCGTGCTCGGCAGCGCCGCCGGGCCGCTGGTCAACGCGCTCACATGACAGCCCACAGCACCCCCGCCGAACAGGGGGACGGCGGTGGGCCGCGGCGGGTGTGGCACACCTCGACCGCTGCCTTGGTCGTCGTGCTGATCGTTGCCGCCGGGCTGTTCCTGGCTTTGCGGGGCGGTGGCAGCAGTCCCAGGACATTGCCCGCTCCGGCAACTGGATCCTCGCCGCAGCCCGCGGCGGGTGCGAGCAGTCCCGCCGCCGGCCGGGCAGATCCCACTGACACCGACCAGCGGGTGCCGACGACAACCCCCCGGGGGGTGAGCTGGTCGCTGTATGACGGGGTGGCCCTGCCGTTCAGCGCGGCCGCCGGCCCGACCCGGTTCGACGGGCCGGTCGCTGCCGGGTATGCCCACACCCCGCTGGGGGCGCTGCTCGCCGCCGGCCAGATCGGGGTGCGCTACTTGATCACCCCGGCCGGCGGGTGGCGGCAGGTCACCGAGCAGCAGGTCCTGCCCGGACCCGGCCGTGACGCGTACAACGCCGCCAGGGCCGGCGTCGGCGACGATCCGCCAGCTGGCGGCTACGGCCAGAGCGCCGGCTTCCGGTTCGTGACCTACACCCCGGATGTCGCCGTCATTCAGCTGGCCACCAAGTTCAGCTCCGGCCAGCTGCAGGTCACCACGACTACCGTCCGCTGGTCGGCCGGTGACTGGCGCCTGGAGCTCCAGCCCGACGGCGGAGCGAGTCCGACTCGGCAGCAGATCGCCGAGCTGACCGGCTTCGTGCCCTGGGCCGGCCTCTGATGGCAAGCCCGTGCGACCTGCCGGGTGTCGGGGCGGTGTGCGGCCTGCCCGGCGCTGTGGTCTCGAGCGTGGCTGGGGACGCGTTCCAGGCTGCGGTGGACCAGTTGGCCACGGGTCTGGGTAAGGCGCTGACGCTGGCGATGACGTTCTGGACCCGGGTCCAGGTGCCGGCGCTGTCCGACAGCTCCGGGCCGGTGGGGGACCTGCGCGGCTCGACCGCCTATCTGACCGGCGCGGTGGCTGTCGCGGCGCTGCTGGTGGCCGCGGTCCGTCTGGCGTTCACCCGCAGCAGCGAACCGGCGGTGGACGCCGCCCGGGGGCTGGTGACGCTGGTCGTGGCGACCGGGGTGGGGGTGCCGGCAGTGGTGGCGCTCGCCGCCGCTGGCGATGGGTTCTCCACCTGGATTCTGGGCCGGGCCGGCGGCGGGGCGCTCGGCCCCCGCCTGGCGGGCCTGGCCACCTCGCTGGGCCCTTTGGGACCGGGGCTGGTGTTCATCGTGGCGATCCTTGGCATCTTCGCGGCTCTGGCGCAGGTCGCGCTGATGCTGGTCCGCGTCGGGGTGCTGGTCATGCTGACCGGGGTGCTGCCCCTTGTCGCCGCCGGTTCGGGTACCCGCACGGGGCGGGCGACGCTGACCCGGGTGCTGTCGTGGCTGCTGGCGTTCGTGCTCTACAAGCCGGCGGCGGCGGTCGTCTACGCCTCGGCGTTCTACCTTGTCGGTCAGGGCAGCGACCCGCTGTCGGTGCTGTCCGGCCTGGCGCTGATGGTGCTGTCGATCGTCGCGCTGCCGGCGTTGCTACGGCTGCTGACCCCGGCGGTCGCTGCCGCCACCTCCGGCGGCGGCGGGGGCGGGGCTGTTGCGGCCGGGGCGGTGGTGGCGGCGACAGGTGCTCGCATCGTCTCCCAGCGCACACCCGCCGGCAGCGGAGCCGGCAGTGCAGGCGGCAGTGGAGCTGGGGGCGGAACCGGCAGCGGCGGCCCCGGCTCGTCGGCGGGACCGAGTGGCGCTGGACCGACTGGCGGACCAGGGACCAAGAGCGGCAGCCCCGCGAGTGCCGCCGGCGCCGGCAGTGGCGCGGGCAGCGCCGGTGCGGTGCTGGCGGTAGCCGGAGCAGCCAAGACCGCTGCCAAGGGCGCCGCGGACGCGACCACCGAGCTGGGTGGCGGGTCGTGAGCGTCGGGCAGGCAACCGGCCGGCAGGCAGGCGTGCAGCCGGCCTTGGCGGAGGGGCGGACCTACGGCAACTGGTCGCGGCCACGCACCCCGGGGTTGCCGCGCCTGGGGCTGATCGGCACCGTGCTCGCGCTGGGCGCGCTGGTGCTGGTGGTGCTGGTGCAGGCCGCGGCCGGGCTGCTCGCCGGGCTGTTTGTCGCCGCGGTGGCTGGTCTGGTGCTGGCGCCGTTGGCGTGGCGGAACCGGGCCGGCCGGCACGGCTGGCAGGTGCTGGCTGCGACGCTGGCGTGGCAGGCGGGGCGCCGCCGCCGCCAGCACGTCTACCTCGCCGCTTTGGCCGGGCCGGTCGCGTTCGGGGCGTGCCGGCTGCCGGGGCTGCTCGCCCCCTCCCGGCTGGTCGAAGGCTTGGACGGCTACGGCCAGCCGTTCGCGCTGGTGCACGTGCCGGCGGCCCGGCACTACACGGTGCTGCTGGCCCTGGACCCGGACGGCTCGGCGCTGGTCGACCAGGACACCGTCGACACCTGGGTGGCGCACTACGGCCGGTTCCTGGCCGACCTGGCACACGAACCGGGGCTGGTCGCGGCCACCGCCACGGTGGAGACCAGTCCCGATCCGGGGTTCCGGCTCGCCGCCGAAGTCGACCGGCTGCTCGCCCCGAGCGCACCGGCCCTGTCGGCGCAGGTGCTGGGCGAGGCGGCGGCGACCTACCCGCGGGGCAGCGCCGTGGTCCGGGCACATGTGGCGTTCACGTTCACCGCCCGGCGGCCCAACACCGGGGAAAAGGAACGGCTCGCCCGCCGCGGCCATGGTGAGGCGGCGACGTCCCGGCTGCAAACCGCAGATGAGATGGCGACCCTGGTCGGGGCGCGGCTCCCTGGGCTGGTGCGGGCGCTGTCCACGACAGGTGCCGGCGCGGCCAGGGCGATGGACGCCGCCGGGGTGGCTGAGCTGGTCCGCACCGCCTACGACCCAGCTGTCGCCGAACACGTCGAAGCACTGGCCGCCGCCGGCGAGGCGTCCGGTGTCTGCTGGGAGCAGGCCGGCCCGGCAGCAGCCGAGGAGCGGCACGGGTCCTACTGCCACGAGCAGGCAGCGTCGGTGACCTGGTCGATGGCCGGCGCCCCCAAGGGGGCGGTGGACGCCCGGGTGCTGACCGACCTGCTCGCCGCCCACGACGACGTGACCAGAAAGCGGGTCACCCTTCTCTACCGGCCGCACGACGCGGCGAGCTCGGCGGCGATCGCCGACGCCGACGTCCGCACCGCCCTTGGCCGGGCCACCGCCCGGGCGGGGGAGGGCAAGGCAAGCGAGTCGGCGCAGCTGAGCTCGGCGCGGCAGGCGGCGCGGGAGGAAGCCGCCGGCGCCGGGCTGTCCCGGTTCTCGATGCTGGTCACCGCCACAGTCGCCGACCCCGCCGGCCTGGCTCAGGCGGCTGAGACAGTCGACCAGCTGGGACGGGCTTCGCGGGTGCTGCTGCGCCGCTGCTACGGCGCCCAGTCCGCCAGCTTCGCCGCCGCCCTCGGCGTCGGGGTCGTGCTGCCGGCCCACGTGTCCGTGCCTGACGTGCTGCGGGACTACCTGTGATGGAGAACAAGAACAAGAGCAAGACCATGACCAGGGCTGTCGCAGCAAGGACTGCCGCCGGCTCCGGCCCGGTGCTGACCCCGCGGGGGTTCCGCGGCCCGGGTCTTGGGCGGGTGTCCTATGTGGAGGCCCCGCCGGAGTGGCGGGCCACCTCGGTGCAGGTCTGCGGCCTGTGGCCGTGGGCGGTCGGCGGCGGCAGCCCCACGATCGGGGTGCCGCTGGGACGCAACCTGTTCACCGGCCACGCTGTCTGCTTCGACCCGCTGTCCTGGTTCACCCGCGCCCGGCTGATCCTGAACCCGTCAGCGTTCATCCTCGGCCTGCCGGCGCTGGGCAAGTCGACCCTGACCCGCCGGCTGGTGATCGGCCTCGCCGGCACCGGAGCCACCCCCCTGGTCCTGGGCGACCTCAAACCCGACTACGTCGACGTCGTGCGCGCCCTGGGTGGTCAGGTCATCAGCCTGGGCCGCGGCGCCGGGGCGCTCAACGTCCTCGACGTTGGCGCCATGGACGCCGCCGCTGCCGCTGTCGGCGGCGCCGAGGGTGAGCGCCTCGCGGAGGAGGCCCACGGCCGCAGGCTGAACACGCTCAAGGCACTGGTCACCCTGGTCCGCGGCACCCGGCCGGCTGACTACGAGGACACGGTCCTTTCCACCGCGCTGCGGCTGCTGGCCAAGGCGTTCCGTCGCCGCCGGCGCGCGCCGCTGCTCGGTGACCTGGTCGCCCTGCTCGAGGAAGGCCCCGAGCCGCTGCGGGCAGTCACCCTGCACCGAGGTGACGAGGTCCGCTACCGGGCTGCTGTCGACCCGTTGCAGCGCAGCCTGCTGGCCCTGCTCGACGGGCCGCTGGGGGAGGTGTTCGCCCGGCCCACCACCGAACGGCTCCGCCTTGACGCACCGGCGGTATGCATCGACGTGTCCGCCATCCACGCCGGTGACCGGGCTCTGCAGGCAGCGGCGCTGCTGGCCTGCTGGAGTGAAGGGTTCGGCGCGGTCGAGGCGGCGAACGCCCTCGCCGACGCCGGCGCCGGCCCGCAGCGCCGGTTCCTGATCGTCCTGGACGAGCTGTGGCGGGTGCTGCGCGCCGGCGAAGGCCTGGTCGACCGGGTCGATGAGCTGACCCGCCTCAACCGGGCCGCCGGCGTCGGCCAGGTCATGATCACCCACTCGACGGCGGACCTGCGGGCACTGCGGGACGCGGGCGACCGGGAGAAAGCCCGCGGGTTCGTCGAACGCTCCGGGGCGGTGATCTGCGGCGGACTACCCGGCCAGGAACTCGACGACCTGTCGGCGATCATCGGTTTCTCCCGCGCCGAGCGGGACCTGGTCACCAGCTGGTCGACCCCGCTCGGGTGGGGCCAAGCCGCCAGCCCGCCCGGGCTGGGCAACTTCGTGCTCAAAGTGGGCCAGCGCCCCGGCATCCCGCTGCACGTCGACCTCACCGCCGCCGAGCTCGGCGGGATCAACGACACCAACCGCCGCTGGGCACTGTGATGGCCCGGGTGCCCGGCTCGAACGGCAGCGGCCTGGGTGGCGGTAGCGGCGCCGCGTGGGTGGTGCCCGCGGCGGCGGCCGTGTTCGCCGCGACCGGCGGCGCGCTGTGGGCCGGCGGCGCCCTGGCCAGCCTGGTGTCCGGCCGCGGCTGGCATCCGGCGCCCTACAGCCTGCTGCTGGTCGTCCACGTCGCCCGGGGCGGCACCGCCCGCTACTGGCCGGGGGCGCCGCCGGCACTGGTCTGGGCGCTGGCCGCCGCCCTGGCCGTGCTGGTCCTGGCCGGCCCGGCCGTGCTCGCGGCCGGTTGGTTGCTGCGCCGCCCGGCGGCCGACGAGCCGCTGCGTTCCCTGGCCCGGCTGTCCGACGTGCGGGGGCTGAGCGCCGGGCCGGTCGCCGAAACAGCCCGTCGGCTGCGGCCGTCACTGGCCAGTACCCCAGCCAAGGAGATGGCCCAAGGCGACGCCGGGCTGGTGCTGGGCCGGCTACTACGCCCCGGTGGCCGGCCCGGGCCGGTACTGCTGGCCGGCTGGGAGGACGTGCTGCTGGCATTCATGGCCCCCCGAGGGGGCAAGACCACGACCTACGTCGTCCCCCCGACCCTGTCCGCCCCCGGTCCGGTGGTGCTGACCTCCAACAAGTCCGACGCCTGGGCCGCCACCGCCGCCATCCGCGCCGAGCAGACCGGGCAGCGGGTCTGGACCTTCGACCCCCAGCGGATCGCCCACGCACCGCAGAGCTGGTGGTGGGATCCCCTCGCCGGCCTGGACTCGGTCGAGGAGGCCGAACGCCTGGCCGGGCACTTCGTGCTGACGGTGGAGGACGAGCGGTCCAAGGACATCTGGGGTCCAGCCGCCGGCGAGCTGCTCGCCGCGCTGCTGCTCGCCGCCCGGGCCTGTGGCGGGACGATGCTCGACGTCTACGACTGGCTCGGCGATGAGGCCACCCCGGTCCCGGTCGAGGCGCTGCGCACCGCCGGGCTACGGGCGGTCGCCGCCTCTTTGACGGGGACGCAGGGCAGCCCCCCGGAGGCGCGGGGCAGCGTCTACTTCACCGCCCGAGTCGCGGCCAGGTGCCTGCGCAACCCGCAGATCACCGCCTGGGTCACCCCGCCACCACCAGGCCAACAACTGGAGGAGTTCGACGCCGCCGCGTTCCCGGCGTCGCGGCAGACGCTGTACCTGCTGTCCAAGGACGGCGGCGGTTCCGCGGCGCCGCTGGTCGCCGCCCTGACCGACCGGGTGATGCGCGCCGGTGTGGTCTGCGCCGAGCAGCGGGCTGGCCGCCTGGACCCGCCGATGCTGGTCCTTCTGGACGAGGCGGCCAACATCTGCCGGATCGCTGACCTGCCGCAGCTGTACTCCCACCTCGGGTCCCGGGGGATCATCCCGCTGACGATCCTGCAGTCCTACGCCCAAGGCGCCGGGGTGTGGGGCGAGAACGGCATGAAGGCGCTGTTCTCAGCCGCGACAGTCAAGGTGATCGGCGCCGGCATCGACGACGCCGCCTTCGCCGAGGACCTGTCCCGCCTGGTCGGGGATCACGACGTCGTCGTGGAGGCCAGCAGCGTCACTGCCGGCCGCAGCACCAGGTCCAGGTCGCTGCGCTCCCAGCGGGTGCTGCCGGCCTCGGTGATCCGGGCGCTGCCCAAGGGGCGGGCGCTGATCTGGGCGACCGGTTCCAAGGTCGCGATGGTCACCACGCTGCCCTGGTACGCCGGGCCCCGCGCCGGCGACATCGACGCCGCTCGCCGGGCCGCAGAAGCGGACGTGACCCGCGCCGCCGCCCGCCACGCCACCAACACCACTGACACTCACGCCGGCGTCGGCGAGCAGCCCGCGGGCAGGGCGGCCTGATGACCGGCCCCATCTACGAGGGCCCGGCCGGGGGCGGCGACCAGGCCGCCCGGCCGGCCGGCGGGCAAGGCGTTACGGGTCAGGGCGTTCCGGGTCTGGGCGTTCCGGGTCTGGGCGTCGAGGGTCAGCTGCGGGCGCTGCGCGCCGAGGTCGAGGTGCTGCGAGCGGTCGTCGACGACTTCATGCACCCGACGGCCGAAGGCGACCCGCAGCCCGATCCGGACGACGCGCCGTTCGAGCCCGAGTACCCCGACCTCGAGGACTGGGTCGAGCGCTACTTCGCGCCGATGTTCTCCCGCCCGACCAGCCCCAGCCTGCGCTGGTGCACCCAGTGGTGGGACCACGCCGAGGCGATCAGCCGCCTGGAGGCGTTGTGGCGCTCCTGGGAGGTCGGCCGCCTCGATGAGCTGCGGGGCATGGCGGTCTGGTACCGCGACTTCCTCGACTCCCAGCTCGCCGTGCTGACCAGCACCACCGGGCCGTTCGCGCAGTGCACCCCCGACCGGCACGCCCCCACCAAACCGCTGCCGACAGTCCCAGCCCCCGACGGGTACTGGGCCGACGGCGAAGCGGGCGGCCAGCCCCCGGCTGGCGGCTCGTCACCTTCGTCACGGCCAACAGGAGGCAGCGCATGAGTGAGCACCAGCACGAGGACCCGGTCGCGCACGCCAGCACGAAGATCACCTCTTATGTCAGCCTGGCAGCGATGGCAGCCGAGGCCCTGGCGCAGGTCGCCGCCGTCCGGGCCCGGGAGCACGCCGCCTCCGACGAACGCGCCACCCGGGCGCTGCGCGCCGAACGCCACGCCGCCTACGGCCAGGCCCGCCTCGGCTGGGCACCGATGCTGGACCCCAGGCTGCGCGAGCAGGCCGGCGTCACCGGCGCCGGGACCGCCTGGGCGCAGGCGCAGGCCTGGCGACCCGATCCGGAAGCCGAACGGGTAACCCACCTGGCCGAGGCGCGGCTGGCCGAGCTGCGCCCCGACGTCATGGAGCGCTACGACCGGTTGCGCGCCGACGGCGCCGACCCGGTCGAGGCGATGCGCCGCGTCGCGCCGCTGTTCGACCAGCCCCCGGCCCGGCCCGGGCACGCCGCCCCGGAGCGGGCTGCGCTCACCGATTCCGACACCAGCCAGCGGGCCGGCACCGCCGCGGTCACCCTCCACCCAGGCCGGGCCGAAGACGCCGGCGCCGAGACGCGGGGGCAGCCCGCCACAACCCGCCGCAGCACCGCGGCCCGTACGCCGGCCGTCATCGCCGCCGAGGGCTACCCCCAACCGATTAGCGCCGGCAGCGCCGGTGCCGCGAAGGCGGCCGCAGCGGGGCGGCCGAGTTCTGTCACCGCCCAGCGCAGCACAGCCCACCGCGAGCCGGCCCGCGCCGGGCGAGGCCGATGAACAACCCCGACCGACTCAACGGTGGCCCGGTGCCCGAAGGAGCCAGAGCATGACCGAGACCGAACCGAACGAAACCGGAACGGCCGAGACCGAAGAGGCAGGACGGCGGCTGCCGAGCGTGGACCTGGCTGCTGTCGTCGCCGCCCAGCAGGACCAGATCGATGACCTGACCGCGACTGTGGAACGCCAGCAGCAGGTCCTGGATGAGCTGCTGCGTGCCGCCCGCACCGGCCGTGGCCCCGGCTGGCCACGTCCTACCGGCGGCGGCAGCGGCGCCGGGCGGCCCGGCGGCGGCAGCGGCGCCGGGCGGCGCTGATGGGCTCCCGCTACAAGCCGCCGATCACCCCGGCGGAGCGGGAACGCCGCGAGGCGGCCAACGCCGACAAGCTCTCCGCTCTGCACGACCGGCTCGCCGAACAGGTCGCGGCGCTGCACAGCGGTGAGGACTGGCGCCGCTGGCTCGACGTCGCGCACCGCTTCCACACCTACTCGTTCAACAACACTCTGCTGATCTGGGCGCAGCGGCCGCAGGCCACCGCCGTCGCCGGCTTCCAAGCCTGGAAAACCCTGGGCCGGCAGGTCGACAAGGGCGAACGCGGCATCCAGATCCTCGCCCCCGTGCTCCGCCGGTCCACCCCAGACCAGGCCGCGGGTACCGCGGGGGAGGGGGGCGAGCCTGACCCGGCAGCAGGCGCCGCGCTAGCGGCCGCTGGCGGCGGCAACGCGGGCTCGCGTGGCCGGGTGGCGGGCTACCGGGTCACCCACGTCTGGGACCTGTCCCAGACCTCCGGCGAGCCGCTGCCGACCCAGCCGCTGCCGCAACTGCTGTCCGGACAGGCCCCACCCGGGCTGTGGGACTCCCTGGCCCGGCTGGTGGCCGAGCGCGGCTTCACCTTGGAGCGGGGGGACTGCGGGCCGGCCAACGGCTGGACGGACTACGCGAACCGCACCGTCCGAATCCGGGTCGACGTCGATGACGCCCAGGCCGTCAAGACCTTGGCCCACGAGGCGGGACACGTCCTGCTGCACGACCCCACCCATGACTCGGCGGGTCGTGGCGAGGCCACGAGCGCGCACTGCCGCGGGGTCAAGGAGGTCGAGGCCGAGTCGGTCGCCTACCTGGTCGCCGCCTCGCACGGCCTTCCGACCGGCGACTACACCTTCGCGTACGTCACCGGCTGGGCCGCCGGCGTGGACGGCGCGAAGCCCGAGCGGGTCGTCCGCGACACCGGGCAGCGGGTGCTGGGCGCCGCCCGGACCGTGCTCGCCGTCACCGCCCCCGAGACCATCCCCGCCGCAGACGCGTCCCTGGTCGCCCGGGTGCGGACCGGCGTTGAACGGACCGCCGCCGTCCGCGGCCACGCCGACGCGGCACACGCTCTCGCCCTGTCCCCGGCACCGGCCGGCCCGGCAGTCAGTGCCGGCGAGCTGGTCGTGCTGGGCCGGCTGCACGCCGACGCGACGGCGTTCTACGCCGCCCAGCTCGCCGCAGGCACCCCGGCCGCTGCCCATGCCCGGCAGGTGCTGGGCCAGCGGGGCGTTTCCCAGGCGGAGCTCGCCGGCTATGAGATCGGGTACGCCCCGACGGGGTGGACCGTGCTGGCCGGCCACCTGCGCGGCCGCGGCTACACCGATACCCAGCTGCTCGCCGCCGGGGTCGGCCTGGCCACCCGGCGCGGGAGCGTGGTCGACAGGTTCCGCGACCGGCTGATGCTGCCCGTCCGCGACCCCAGCGGCCAGCGGGTGGTGGCGTTCATCGGCCGCACGCTCGCCCAGGACTCGGGCACCCCGAAGTATCTGAACAGCCCGGAGACCGTCCTGTACCGAAAGGGCGACGTGCTCTACGGCCTCGGCGCCGCACCGACCCGGCAGGCGCTCGCCGGCGGCGCCCAGCCGGTGCTGGTGGAGGGGGCGCTGGACGCGATCGCGGTCACCGGCGCAGGTGGCGGCCGCTACGCCGGCGTCGCCCCTTCAGGCACCGCGCTGACCGCCGGGCAGGTCGCCGCCCTCGATGCCGCCGCAGGCCCGCTCGCGGAGCGCGGCGTCACCGTGGCGTTCGACGCCGATCCCGCGGGCCGGCAGGCCGCGCTGCGCTCCTACGACCTGCTGCGCGCCGCCGGCGCCTGGCCCACCCACGCCGCCCTGCCAGGCGGGCAGGACCCGGCCAGCCTCGCCCAGACCCACGGTGCCGGCGCGCTCCGCGTGGCGCTGGACACCGCCGTGCCCCTCGCGGACCTGCTCGTCGACGAGCGGCTGGACCGCTGGGCCGACCGTCTCGGCTGGGCCGAGGGGCAGATCGGTGCCGCGCAAGATGCCGCCCAACTGATTGCCACCTTCCCGCCCGAGCATGTCGGCCCCCAGGTCCTGCGGGTCGCCCAGCATCTCGGGCTCGAGCACGCACAGGTCACCAGCGCCGTCCTCGATGCCGTCAGCCGGGACGCTGATGCCTCGGGGCGAGCGGCGCGGCCAGGGCGCCGCGAGGACCTCGACCACGGCCAAACCACCGCCCTACTGCCCGCCACGGCGCCGGCCGCCGCGCGGCTCGCCCGGGCCGGCTACCCCGCTCCGCTGACCGCCGGAGTCCGAAGCGCGGCCGCCGCCGGCGCTGGCGGCGGACCAGAAAGCGGCCGGGTGAAGGCGGCTTGCGAGCAGACGACCGGCAGACGACGTCGGTAGCAGGGCCGCCGCCGGGATGGCGTCGGTAGTGAGTGCGGTACCGGTCGTCACCGGCCGGCTCGCAGCCAGACGAGGCCCACCCCAACTCCGTTTCCGGTTCGGGTGCTAGCCGATGTGACGGAGGACTGGTTGAACCGACGATTCGGGCAGAAGTGTTATACAGCGCAAAGCGTCAGCGCTCGCTGGCAGAACCGGGGGACGGTCCATGCGGGGCAGGGGAGTGGCAGCGCTTGCGGTGACGGCGTTGGGGGTGGTAGCAGTGGCGGGCTGCGGCGCCAGCTCGAGTAGTAACGGGGAGAGCAAGAAGAACGGTCCCCAGGTGGCGGCTGACGCTGCCGCCGCGTTGCGCAAGGCCGGGTCAGTGCACGTGAAGGGGATGCTGACCCAGCAAGGTAAGCCGGTGCTGCTGGATCTTCGGCTGCGAGGAGCAGACGAGGCTGGCAGCGTCACGAGCAACGGAGCGCCGGCGCAGTTCGTGCTGCTCGGCAGCAAGCAGTACCTGAAGTTGCCAGGGTCGCTCTACCCGGGCGTGTCCGCACGGGTAGCGGCGGCGGTCAACAACAGGTGGGTTCTGCTCCCGGCGGCTGCCCCCAGGTTGGGCCTTGAGCAGTTCAGCCTCAACGAGGTGGTCAAAGAACTCGAGCACCCACTCGACACCAAAGTGCTCACCTCCCTTAAGACAGGCAAGCTGAACGGCGCGTCGGTGGTGATGGTGACCCAGCAGGACGGCGGCGAACTCGACGTGGCCGCCTCCGGGCCGCCGTACCCGGTGCGTCTCGTCACCAAGGGCAGCAGCTCCGGCAGCATCACCTTCAACGACATCGGCGGCAAGCAGAACATCACAGCACCGCCATCACCTCTGAACCTCCCGAACAAGACTGGCTAGAAGACGGCGGCCTGGGGAAACGGTAAAGGCGCAGGGACCGCGGGCCGATGCCCTCTGCAGTACCAGGCGGACGCTGCCCTGCTGTCCTGCGGCGCTCCAGATGGTGTTCGGGGTGTGCGTGGGATGCTGGTGCGTGCGCAAACCCAAGGGCCCCTATCAGTCCGTGGATCGTCAAACCCGCCGGAAAGCGCTTGTTGGAGGAGCCCTGTTGTGTGCTGTTGCCGGCGCCGCGATCGGTGCTTGCCTTGGAGGAGTCGTCGGCTGGTTGGGAGTGGCCCTCGGTATCGCCGGACGGAACGCACGTGCGTTTCAGGAACAGCGACGAGGTTCGGACAGGAGCGGGCAGCTGGCGAGGGGGCACCCCGAGCAGGCGTGACTGCTACTACACCCTGATGGGGGGTTGCGGTGTCCTCGAAGCCAAGGCTATCCGACATAGCGAGTAGCTCGTTCTGGACACTCGTGGCCGTTTATAATGCGTTGCATAGGAGTTGGGTTGTTGCCGGGATATGTATATTGCCTGCCGCGCTTATTCTAATGCCGACCGAGTTCATGTGGAAGATGGTCGGGGATCCGGCATCTAAGACTCCTCGGCGTCAGCTGATCGAGGGGATTGTAATCCTCTCTGTCTTTATTCTTCTAGCTGTTGCTATGGTCGTGGTAGGGACTTACCGACTTCAGACTGGACACAGCGGGGGTGGAGTATTGGCGGTTGGGGGAGCGCTAAGCGCCATCCTGTTCTCTATCTCAATGATTAGAATGATAAGAAAACACGAAGCTTCTTTGCGGTAAGGCAACTCTCTCGAGTCGACCTGGGGTCGCGGCTGAAGGTGAAGCTCGTGGCCTCGCCACGCTTGCTGTCTCATATCGACGTCAGATGGAGAGGCTACGCGCCTGATCAATTGCTGACTCTGATACTCGGCTATGACGAGCGCGTCGTTCGTTCGGTGTACTACTCTGCAAGACGGCGCTCCCGACCTTAGACCTGGTCTCAGAACCCGTCGGTCGTGGCGAGGCGGCGGAAGTTGATCAGAGTGGCGGCGAGGGTGAGCAGGGGTCGCAGGGTGCGTTCTGTCCTGTCGTAGCGCAAGCCGAGGCGCTTGT
>JAABUO010003531.1_pt1 | contig 18613 bp, 28 predicted proteins | sample 5559291 | NCBI WGS metagenome assembly JAABUO01 (sample SAMN10711878, study PRJNA513372) | rock metagenome | isolation source: Antarctica rocks | place: Antarctica: Victoria Land, Finger Mt sud | reverse complement strand
CCCGCGGGGGGGGGGGGGCAAGGGTGGTGTCAATCACAGGAGCGCAGTCTCCCGGCTCAATGCAACTGTTCAGGCTTGCTTCCAACATGCATGGCATTCACCTTTTGAGTGCAGAACAATGCTCAGTGTGGAGCATGCTTGTAAGTTGTCCTTGCAAGCATGTCCAACCAGAAAGTCAAGTTACGGGCATGCATGCTCCAAGTCATGCCTGTTGACAGCTCCATGATGGGGTTGCATGATGGTGATCATCATCATCATCATCATTACCATCATCATCATTACCATCATCATGCAATGCAATGCAATGCGATGCAATGCAATGACAAGCTTACTTGCACTGGTGGGCGTCCATGCTCTCATCCACCATCATGATGCAGACACCTCTCAGGTCTTTGCCTCTCCTGCCAGCGCGCCCACTCATCTGGATGTACTCCCCACTCTTCACCCACCTGTTCCGCCACACACTCACAGTCACCACATCAGAGATGCAGCACACCTGTGGTGATAGCACTGGGTACGGATGACAGCACTTTCTTGACTATCCTTGGCTATGCCAGTTTAGCGCTTGTAGCAAGAGCAAGGCAGATCCCAAGCTTGCTATTGGTGTTTACATGTTCAGTGCAGTGATACTGATCACTTCTCATGTGTTCAGATCTCTTGATGTGTCATGCTAAGAACCAACTGTTGCAGCATATTGGTGGGACCATAGAGCACAAGTTCTATAACAGTGATGATAATGATGATGCCATACAGGGACAGCATGAACAGGAGTGAATATTGTGCAAGGCACATTGCTTCTGTAGTACCGAGTTCTAACATTGTCCTTGTTGTTGATGATGTTAGGGGTTTCAACATGAGGAGCTGCCATGAAAAGGCATACCTGTTGGACTCGCCATCCCACTTGCGCATGCTGGTGAAGACGCAGGTGGTTGCAGGCATGTTCAGCCCCATCGCAAACGTCTCAGTAGCAAAGAGACACTGCACCAAGTCACACAGCATCTGCAGTTGTCAGCTGAAGGACAGGCATGATGGCACTGGTTTGTGGCCATGAGTCTACATGTCAGTGCATCAGCCCCTTGAGGAGGTCTGAAGATAGCAGTTTACGGGTCTTGCTTTCACAAGCAGAGTAATGACTGACATTGTGCATCATCACATGCCAAGCTAAGATTGTTAGCTGCACATACATTGTCAGCATGCTGTTGTGATACTGTGCAATGTCACTCATGTTGTTGAAACAAAAGCTGGCAGTTTGGCTTTCCCGGTGTTTCATTAATTTCCAATAAAACAGACAGCTATGCAGCAAGGCCATGTGCTTTCTGAGAAGGTGTACAGGCTTGCAAACACTTGTCTATGCAACACGGCCACAGGAGCATGGATCAAGCCAAGAGCCTTGACTTCTTCAGGAGCAGCCTGTTCAGGATAAGCTGCTCCTGTAGAACAGCCTAGGAGCTTCATTTGGACAGGCAGCAAACTGGGCAGCAGCATGCTGTCTTGCTTGCACACAAAACATGAGCATCTGCAGAAGAAACATCAGGAACATCTGCAGAAGGAACAGCAGGAAACAAGCATGTGCAGAATGAGAAGAGCTGCAGGTGCACCTTGATCAGCTGTTCCTGGAACAACAGTTCGATGACCTCTTTGAGTATGGGCAGCAGCCCAGAGTGATGCACGCCAATGCCACGCTTCAGCAGAGGCAGCAGCGTCTCAATGAAGTTTAACGACCTGTCCTCCTCTTTCAAGCACTCCATGGCCTGACTGAAGATGGTCTCCACGCATTCCTCCTCTTCTTGCGAGTTGAAGTTGAGGTCCTTGCCCTTCATGAACAAGGCGTTGTTTTCGCACTCCCTGTGACACACATGTGGAAGCCATGAGAGACTGTGTGAAGCCTGTTCAGCTGTGCTGTATCAATCAATCGATCAAGAATTTTGCAGTCGTCAGGCCCAGCTAGCCCAATTGACTAGATTGCAGATTTCCGTTAACCAACAAAAGCAAAGTATACAAAAGCAATGAAACGTGAACATCTTCTTCTTGCTGCGAATCGATTTGAGATTGGGTGCAGATTTGATTGTGCTGCTTCATACTGGGCTACTCTGCAATGTGGGCAAGAGACCCAGGGAGTAGATCATGTTTGTCCATGCTTCCTCTAATGATAGGCAGGCACTTGTCAGCCTTGAAGAAGAGTCACATTAGTGGATGTCACATCCAAACAAAGGTAGCTGCAGCTTAACTGCAGCTCATCATGGTCATGCACTGCAAGACAGCCAGGGGAATACGCACCTGCGGTTGAAGCTGAAAACAATGACTGGCTGAAAGCTGCGAGCTTTGATGAGCTTCACAATCTTGTAGACATCATCAGAGGCAGTGGCGCCTCCTTGGCCCCTGCCACCACGCCCACCCCGGCCCCCTCTGCCGCCCCTGCCGCGCCCTCGGCCACCGCTGTCATGCCCATCCCTGTCAGCAGAGAAATCATTTTCACATCAAGTGCTGAGGTCAGATCTTGCACTGACAGCTGCTGTGCCCAAATGGCTTAAGCGAACAGGACATGCGCAGGCGTTTGAGATCGATGAAGAAACACCCATGTGAAACGACAAAAAGTTGCCTGACAACAAACAGCGGAAACAGTCATGTGAGCACCCAGGTGAGCTATGTGCTGATCCCTTCTGCCCCTTCCAAGGAATCGTAGGCCCTCACATGCTCAACATTGTGCTTTTGACTTCAGATTCCTCGAGGTTATTAGCTTGCGCATGCAAGTGGTCATTAAAGGTGCAGACTGCTTTTGTTGCCGACTCAAAAGACAGCTTGCTGACAGAGGCAGACCTCCTGGGCAGCCCGGTATGATACTTGGCTTCTCATTAAATTGACGCCGAGAGGTATAGTGTTTTCAATTCTTTTCTAGAGGCAGACCTGGCAGAAGCAGCAACAGCAGGCTTCTCCCCATCAGCATTGCCATCCTGGTCCTTGATGCCAAAAGCTACATGCCTCAGCTCACTGAAGTTCTCGTTCTTGAAGTTGCCCTGCTCATCTTTGATCTGCATCATAGACGTAACGCTGTCACCACCGAAGAGCAACATTGCTATTGTGCTGCACTTACAGCTGTTGACGTTGTGCCCTGGAAGGATGGGTAATGAATGCAGGCTGAGCCGCCACGGACAAAGCATTTCAGCTCAGCACAGTGACCTTTGCTTCATGCCATCTCAGTATAATCATGTTGTTTTGAACAAGCAACAAGATCGACACCGTCCAAATCTGAAATGTAGATGCAAACACGCAGTGTGTTGCAGCCATTTGCTCTGGTTTCACTGGTTTGCAAAAGCGTGCACAGGAAGTAGCTTCAATGAATCTAGCCTTGTACTGCTACAAGGCTGTTGCCCTGTAGAATGTCGTCTGAAGCCAAACCCAATACAACGCAGTGCCAGCACAGGAGGGATTTAGTGGGTGCACAGGTGTACGACACGGCGACAAGGCAAAGCAGGCAGCCTGACACATGCAGAGCTGCACCAGCAAGCAAACCTACCAAGTACAGCCCTGAACCTCCTGTGGGGAAGGCGTAGTGCTGCAAGGGGGTTGGTCTGAAGTCTGTGTATACCACATGGCAAGGCTGTTGATGCAGGTGACACACCCAGCCAGCAAACTCGCTAGCATTGGACAGGGTGGCTGATAGGAAGACCATGCGGATGCCTTTGGGCAGGAAGATGATTGCTTCTTCCCATACTACGCCACGCTCCCTGTCTTGCATGTAATGCACCTCATCAAAGATCACCCATGCCACCTCTCGCAGGACCTCAGAGCCCCTGCAAAACAGAAGAGCGGGTCAATGCTTTTGCTTGCATGTGTTGTACATGAGTAGGGTGGAAGCATAAGCTGCAGAAAAGAGTACAGGCTTTTTGCTTTTGTGTTGGTAAATCCCACTCACTCTGCGTTTGCATTCATAAGCTGACAGGACCCATCTTCTTGGACCATGCAAGTTTGTGATGGGTCCTGTCAGCTTATGAATGCAAACACAGAGTGAGTGGGATTTACCAACACAAAATTCACACTCTGATCATCCTCCCTGTCTGCTACTTTACGAACATCAAAACATGCCAGTGTGCTGCTGACACTTGATGCAATGCTCCAGGAATGAGGCAGAAGGGGCAAGCTGTGAAAACATGCTACCTGTAAAGCATGCTTCGCAAGATCTCAGTGGTCATCACCACGCAGGTTGCATTTGGTCTGATAGAAACATCTCCTGTCATCAGTCCAACGTCTTCATTAAACTCATCACTCAGTTCCCTAAATTTCTGGTTGCTCAGTGCCTGCAAACAGCAAATACTGCATTGGACAGTACTCCTCAGACCAAACCCTGCACTGACTTTGCCATGTAAGCATGTGAGATGCTAAGAGCATGCTGAACATGCTGACTGCTTACCTTGAGTGGTGACGTGTAGATCACCTTTTGATTGTCCCTGAAGGCCATAGCAATGGCATACCTGCAAGGAGTCCAGCAGTTGTGCTGAGCATTGAACGAGGAGAGCACTGCTGTAAATTGTATGCTGGAAGTTGCGCACTGTGCAGGCTTACTCTGCCACAGCTGTTTTCCCAGCAGACGTATGCGCCGCCACAAGCACAGACTCCCTTCTTTCCTGTTGTGAACTTCCAGTGCTCAGTGCAAGCTGGGGTTGAGCCAACCACTTAGAAAGTCAAGACAAAGCAGACTTACCAAACAGGCCACAGATGTGCTTTGAAAGGGATCCAATTTGAAAGGGTATTCCTTGGCCATAGTGCCTGTCCATCGAGGCTGTTGTACAGAGCCTGCGTGATCGCAAGAGTGCACGTTATTGCTCAGCCGGTGTTCAAAGATAGTTTGACAAGACTTGCTAAGACTTGAGCAGCTCAAGTTCCACTCGTACCGTACAATTCCGGCTGCGAGTCGAGGTCACAGACGTAGCCTTCCGGTAGCGCAACCTCATGTGAGATCGCTTCAGCCGGAACAGTAGGCTTCTTGGTCGCAGGCTGATCATCGATGATGCCATGCGCCTCAAGTTCCGCACGCTTCCGTTTAGCTGCTTCGCGAGTTGCTGCGGCAGTAGCCAGTCCTTCAGGGGTTTCCTCCATGCTGATGTTCCTGACCTATCAAGGCTGCGTTCGAAATGATTCTGCTGACTCGCCGTGTACGTGAAGCAATCCTTCCACACCGAAAGCGTCAACGCAGAACCAAAACGGTGCGAACGTGACTCGTGATGACGCTGCGTAGCATGCTGAGCAAATGCTGCGCACTTTCTCTGTGTGTCAACAGCGAGCGCCGTGCGAAGTCGAACGTGCTCCGTGCATGGCATTTCCTTCTGGTTTTCCTTCTGGTCCTTTTGGTGCGCTCGACCAAGCGAAGCTATAGACAGATAGTCGTGTGTGTCTCGTCTGTCGTCTGTGGTCAACTGTGAACCTCTCCTAGTCTCTGCTTACACAGCTTTTAGTTTTCTTTTGGGCGATCATGGGAACGCAAGCTCCCGCACAACTTTCTCAAACCGACGAGGAGGCTGAGAGACGATGGGAAAGCATGAACGAAACTGATCTGGATGCCGAAATCCACGCATATCGAGTAAGCCTCAGAGACACTAGCGAAAGGCTGACAGCAATAGGCATCTCTCCAGACTGGGAGGGTGATCAACTCACTGCTGGAGCTTCAGATAGAGGTAATGACAGCGGCGCAGCAGATGGAGAGGACGATATAGAAGCCAGGTGGCTTGAGCAATGCATCAGACAACTTATGCATTGACTTTGCGTGTTCTTTGCTACTTGCCTATGAACTTCACTTGGTCATGGTCAGGCTCCCTTCTCAATTTTTTTGCTTTACAGGACGGCGTCTGTGGATGACTTACATCCAAGTGAATGGCAGGTTCCACCACATTGCGTACCCATACACGCCAATGTCACCACCTATGACTGGCAGCCACTGGCCCAGGCCACGCAATTTGACGTAGTCATGATGGACCCCCCATGGCAACTGGCTACTGCCAACCCAACACGCGGTGTGGCATTGGGCTATAGCCAGCTGACAGACCAGGACATTGTCAATTTGCCTATCCCGAGCCTTCAATCAGATGGCTTCCTCTTTGTGTGGGTCATAAATGCCAAATACAAGTTCACACTGGACCTTTTTGACCGTTGGGGTTACAAGTAAGCCTCTCCCTCATGTCAAGCATGTCTGTCAATATGATGTTGGTGAAAGTCTGCAATGCAGCTTGGGCTTCAGCAAGAATGAAGCTGCATACTGTAGGTTGGTGGATGAGATTGTCTGGGTTAAGATGACTGTAAACAGAAGAATGGCAAAGTCACATGGCTATTACCTGCAACATGCTAAGGAGGTTTGCTTAGTTGGCAAAAAAGGCTCAGATCCACCAGGCACTAAGAGGTGTGTAGGCAGTGACATCATATACAGTGAACGCAGAGGGCAGAGTCAGAAGCCAGAGGAGATCTATCAGCTCATCGAGGAGCTAGTCCCAAATGGTGAGTCAGCCCATCTAGTCCTGTTTGTCATTGTCATTCAACATGTATAGACTTCTGCATCAATGTTGCAGTACTTCCAGGCCACAGACCAGCACACAGCTGTTCACTCGCAATAGGCTGACAGCAATGGATTGCTTTACCATGGTTGCAAGGGCATACCAGCAGCAAATCGAATGCACGTTCACAATAGCTTGTCAGTTGTTTGCAACCAGGACTTGACAGGTGGCAATGCTCTGTCCAGGCAAATACCTTGAAATCTTTGGGCGCAAGAACAACCTACACAACTACTGGGTTACAGTGGGCAATGAGGTGACTGGCACTGGTCTGCCAACAGAAGATGAGGCTGCTTTGAAAGCAAACAAGGCAATACCTGGAGCAGTTTATGGTGCCAGAAACTGACCTAGCATACTGTCCTGAGTCAAAAACACTGTACATGCTTGTACTTCAGTGCTTATAGTGATCATGGCTAAGCAGTAATTCTGGAACACAAGACAACCCAAATATGTTTGGTAAACCCATAGACATGTGAGCTGTTGCAACTGTACGAATTGCTCAGCGTACAGTCTGCAAAGCACCAACAGTGTTGATGCTCTGCAGCTATCTGGCCATACCATACCCAACGTGAACACGCACAACACACATGTCTTCACAGCAAGGATCCCAGCGTTGAGTGGAGTCCTTGCCTACCTTCTTGCTGACAGCAGAAAAATCATGTCTCTTGCTGGCACACTGACAAAAAGGTCCACCCTATATCTGCTGTTCATACTTTGCCACGCAGCAAACGCTTCCGCCTATTCCACCACCAACCAGCTGCAAGTATGCTGCTGCCAATGATGACGGCTGCACCTAACACAACCTGCAGTCCCATCAGCAATCGGACATGTTCACAGATGTTAGCAGTACCAACAGTGCTAGTAACATGCCATGCACATCACAGTGGTGCAGAAAGAGTCTGTTGAATATTGCGTCGTGCTGCCAAATACAGCTTGATTTTGCACCTGTTGTTAAGAGCAATATATCAGAGCAGATGGTCAGGCTCTAAGTCTATGAGCAGCACAGCAGCAGCGTGAGTGCACTCACCTCTTGAGTGGTATAGGACGTTGCCAATGAACCAATTGAGCTTGATGCAACAGCTGAGCTTCCATACAGTGTTACTGGCAACTGAGTGCCAAGTTTGGTTAGAGCTTCATGCGCAGCAGCATAATCTTTAAGATACCTTCCCTGCATAGCATCATATGCTTGGCCAAATTCCAGCATTGCAAATGGATTTAGCCTCTGTGCCTGGTTACTGCGCAAAGCACACAGAGCACTGGTACCTGATCTGCAGCATACTGCTCTACATAACCCTTGATTTCTGCATCTTCAAGCAGAGGCCTATCTTGTGGAATGTTGCCCTTCAAAAGGTCCCTGAAGAGACATTCGTGGAACATCAAGCTTACGGTCCTTCTTAGATAGCTTGCAGCTCTCATGCAGCCTGAGAGATGCTGTGCAGAGGCAACAAGCTTGGCTAGGTGTCAAGAATGACTTGTGCTTTGGTGATGATTGCTCTTACTTGAAGTATGCATTGGAGAATCTTTTGCTCAGGTCCCTGTAATGCTTGTCAAACAATTCTGGGTCTGTGGTTGTCTCTCGTCCCCATCTGCCAATGTAGTGAGCCCCCAGCAAGACCACAAACTGTTGAGTTGACAATCCCAATCTTTCAAACACCTTCTTGAGCTGTGTCACAGCATTTGGGCTGCCTGCACTCATGATGTGTACATGGGGAAGTGGACACAGCAGCTGTGACCACATCAACCAATGCTGGCAAAAGGGGTTGGACATTACCCAAGTCAAATGATGGCAATCGCCCTTGTGGGGGAGCTACTCTGGAATCTCTTCTGCCTGTATTCAAGGTGAGCCATCCACTGGATGTACAGATATGGCCCAGCATTCAGCAGTGGTGCTGATCTTGTTAGAATCAGCAGCCCACCTGGTGTAAAGTTAATGAAAGGGCCACCAGCAACTCTGACAGCAATGATGCCTGACAGTTGAGTTTTCTTGTCTCAGTGTCTGAATGGAAGACTTCTTTATGCAGTTGAAAGCCCTTGAATGCAGTCAGACTCATCTTATACCTGCATATGTCAAAACCTGATACTGGGCTTTGATCGGTTCCAGCAAATCCAACGCAGAGCTCAGGCTTTCGTTGCCCGCGTGGTCTAATTCCCTTTGTACACGTATGCTTCCGTTTGCACCTCCAGTTTTTGTTGTACCGTCGTAGGTCATGGCATCGTGGTACGCGAGTCTCAAAACCAGGGGAACGCATCTTGTTTGCTCAAGCAAGGTCTCGACCTCTTTTTTTGCTCCTTCCACAGCAGCTAAGTATTCCTTGTCCACCTCTGGCGTGCCAGTGCCAGACACTCTGCCGTTGGCTGCCATAGTGTGCGCGACGCTGTGATGAGCGCGATCGCCTTGCGGCGTAGTGGGTTGACCGAGCTGAGCTTGACTGTTGACCTGTGCTCATGCTGTGCTGTGACAGCCCGGCCTTGTGACTGTCTCAATCGAAGCTCTCGATGGCAGCTTATGTGGAACTCCAAACCATGCACCACCTCGAAAGTACTATTCATGCGTTGCTAGTGCGTCGTGCACCATAGCTCTTTGACGTGAAGTGCATGCAGAGAACAGTGACTCGAGCACCTTACGTTAGGTCACAGCAGTAAGCTCGAAGCTCTCGGCAGACAGAGCGTGCGGAGTGCAGCTATGCTTGTGGAAGTGCAGGCAACGGTAATTCCACCTTGCATGAGTTATGGCGCACTTTCGAAGGACGCTGATCACATCCGCGCGATCACAACCTACAAGTGGCGAATTACGCTTGTGGCATCAAATGCCGCCACCAAACTTGAGGCGACCTGCAGGGCTTCCCGGACTTGCTGTGGCAGGGTTACTTCCCCGAAACTACCACCGCAGCTCCTGTACTGAAAGCCTTTTGCTGCCACTACAGCTTGTCTCAAGAAGCTTGTCAGCTATATTGCCATGATTTGCCCATGGTGCAGGAAGATGCTCTTCCACAGGTCCAGACTGGAACAAGCTGAATGCAGACTTGTTGATCTTGGCCGCATTTTGACAATTAGACTGCCATGCAGGTGCAGTCAACAGGACTGGTGAGGTTGTCGGCCACATTTACACCTACTCTCGCCTTTCATGTATGGCATAGCTTTCACAGGATAAGCGCATCTTCTTCTTCTTCTTTTTGATTCCCGCCCTTTTCGAGCTCCGAAGCCACGGTTCTCGGACAGTATACTACGTAGGCAGCACTAGTGACGCCGAAACCCAATGGCTCACTCATGTAGCACATCCGGCTGTTCACATGACTGCTTAGTTCACGCACTTGTTCACGCATAAACAGTCACTTCCTTGATAGGTCGGAAATCCCGATGCACGTTCCTGAGGATGCACTGAGCTGCAAGCTGGCTGGAGGAAAGGTTCCAACGGCCTAGTGAACTGAATTCAAGGCTTATCTGGCGCATGCTGCCCACGGCGACCAGACCAGTTAGTAAAGCTAAACCCTAGACTATCAGGTGCCGCTTTGACAACGAACAAAGTCGCCCAGGTGAACTGGCCGAAGTGTCAACTGCTTTCGACTGCACGTCCTCAAGGCCTGCTGCCTTCCAAGGCAAAGCACAGCTGGCCGCCCCTCTACACTCTTGACAAGCTGTAGGATGGCTTGAAAGTAAAGTAGAGATTGACTCCATATCAAGTAGGTGAGGCACTTTGTACACTCCTTTACCAGTCCTGAAGCCTCCTGTCGCCAGTTGCTGCAAGCACGCGTGAATTGGAATGCATATGTGGTCAAAAGTGTTGTGGCTTTGGTCCAGTGCCAGCGCAAACGCTCTTGGGGGGCCCGTTGGACAAATTGTGCCCTAAAAGCAAGCAGGACCTGCAATCCAGCACCAGGCAGACATACAACAGCTCTTCAGTGAAGTACAGGTACACAGCAAGCACTGTGGTTGACGCTGCAACCGTGAATTTGGTTTGTCATTCAAGATGAGCAGAGAACTGCTGTGTTGCTGGTGAAGAGTAGCTGTCATTAGTGAGGTATTGTGTATAATGTCAGCAGTTTTGGAGCAGACAGGTTTAGGTCTATGTACGTATGTGCATCAAGCCTTTCATTGGCTGCAGGCATGGCCGCTGATCCTCAGGTACATGTGGTGGTATTCCTGGAGGGTACAGAGGATCGACTGTGCTATATGAAGGCTAAAACTGACGCAGCTCAGGTCTTCAGAACATGCAAACTCAAAGCAAGGTGCAATGAAGGCACACTGCAGACCTCGTTTGGCTTGGACATAGCAGAGAATGAGCCTGGGCTTTCAGCTGGCATTTACCGCTTCACTCCAGCTGAGTCCTTAGGTATGTCACCTGGTTCCAACTTTGTAACTGGTGGGCTGCTTAGACTTTCTATGGTGGACTGATTGGTCTGTAGCTACATTTGCCCTGTCGGCTTGCCTGCATGTAGCATTTGTGCCATTTTGCTCAGACTTACAGTCCTGTTGGAGGCTTGCAAGTGGACTTTTGGTGCATCAAAGACCTGAGATGTGTTTTTGCATGCCGACTGAATAGAGTCAGCACAGCCTGTCAGCCTTGTCTGTGGCTTGAGGATTCTCTTGTCAACTTTGACGCACATCCAGTCTGTGTGCACACATAGACTTTGAAGATAATCTGAAAACCCATTCAGATTCTCAACCTATTCTAAGGCGTGAGGGGTTGCTGCCGACTTTGGTGCATACTCTGCCTGCATTTTACATGGCGTTTGAACAAAGTCAATGCAGCTCACTTTACTTGAGGGACTTGCTCGCTGGCGTCAGAGCTTGGGAGCATATTCACAAAGCTTGTGAGCCGTCACAATGCAACCTGTCAGCCTTGCCTGTGGCTTCAGAAGTTGCCTAGCTTTCATTGATTCTGAATGTTGGCACTGACTCTCGCCTGTGTCTGTGCCATGTTTAGGGGGCATCACCACACCAGACCCATCTGGTACAATATGTCAGTCTCTGATGGGCTCGCCAATCTCAAGCTACCCAACGTCGCTTCAAGAACTTTCCGACTGCTTGTTACCAAGGGCAGGACAAGTTGTGACACTGAACCGCAGAGAGTTTGAGGCATTGAAGTCTGACCAGCAACCACCAGGGTTTATGCAGCATGTTGTAAGGGGCGATGATGCTTCTGCTCATCTTACCACCGGAATCTCTTTCTTAACCAAAGCAAGTCCTGATGTGGCAGGGAACGAAGGACAAACTTTGCAGTCTGTTGGTCGATATGTTGAGTTGCTCAAAACCATAGACTCAGTGCAGATGCAGCAGCTACACCTCTCTATCAATGACAACTGTGTGGAGCACGGCACATCCGTATCAATAGTGGAAAATCTGGTGAGGCTCTTATGATCTGCAGCCTTCTTGTGAGTACAGGTTTGTGTTTGCCATCTTGCGTGGGTCATTTCCTTACATGACTGCTGCAGGCACGACCAGACTTGGTGATTGTAGCAACCATGTTAACAGTCATGCTTTGTGAGTACAAGAAGGCTGCAGACGGTGTACGAGGTGCCTATGAAGACTTGGTAACCAAGTGCACAGGAGCAATGCCGCCTGGTCACTATGGGGCAGCATCTTTCATTCCAGCAATTTGCGCATCTGGTCATGTTGTGGAGTTCTGCGCCGTGGCGATGGATGGGCAGGTAGCCTTTGCGGCTGTAGCAGGAACTTGTTGAGGTCATGCCATGCTGATGGAGCTGAGGATCCCAGTCATTGCATTGAACCTCCTTTTCTATGCAGGTATGTGAAGTGCCAGAGGCAAAATTTTCCACTGAGACCAGGCCTGAACGTATCAAGCTCATTTTGGCAATTGCCAATGTATATCAGCTGCTCAGCTTGATAGTCAGGTAAAACTGCAGACAGAAAACAGTTTTGTTTGCAGCAGCTGCTGCTGAGGTTGCAGCTCATGCTTCTCAACATTAACGCAGATGATGCTGCACTTGTTGTCTGCCCTGACACCTATGGTTGACCATCTATGATTTTAGCTGGCTGTACATCCTATCTTATCATGAGCATGGAGCTCTTGGCATTTTGTCTGAAGAATGGAGCACTGATTGAACTATGTGCACCCTTCCATAGGCAAGCACCAGCAGCACATGCACGAAGGCCCCTTTTTGTGAAGCAGCTGCGTGATGATGGGCTTACCACCATTGAGGTGCTTCTTGGCACTGTGTCAAAGCGTATCATGTCTTTTGCTACCCGCCCTGGCGTACCTCACACCACTTTGGAGGACATTCAGACTGCTTATGAGGCCGGCAACAAGAATCCAGGATACTTCCTGGTTTGTGCAAAGGCTGCCCCCATCCTCTCACATCATGGCACATATGCTGTGGAGACCCAGCCTGTTGGCTACTCACATGTTCCTGCAGTGGAACAGGTAAACATGTTGGCCTGTTGCACACTTCGAGGCTGCCTTGTGTTGTTTGTCATCATGCGCCCCCACCACTAGGCATTATTGCTTCTTTGCAGGATGTGCAGCTACTGGCTTACTCTGTTTGTCAAGCTTTGTACACCCTCTGGAAGGCTAACCTGGTTCATCGTGACGTACGCATGGCCAACATTGTGCGGTTGCCAGGGCCAGAAGATCACTACATGCTGTTGGACCTTGAGAATGTAGCTCAGGTCAAGATATGGCCTGTTGTCCACCCATTCAAAGATTGGGACAGCTTCACTTTGAATGAGAACAGCGAATATGACCATCTATCTGACATGTACCAACTAGGCAAGTTGCTCAGGCACTTACTGCGGCGTACTTTCTCTCAAGCAGCTGAGGATTTTGTCAACAGCGCCACGGGCAAATTACTCACTGCTGAGCAAGCTCTGAAGCATGTATGGCTTATGCGCTCATGAAGTAGCTGTATTGTTCAGCGCTGCTAAGCTAGTACCGTGTTGCTGGCACCTGTATTTCCACATGTAGTGTAGCAGAACTCATTCGATAAATTTGGTTCATGACATGTTCTATGTCAATGAGTGCAGTCTGATTGATCACGAGTGTGACAAGCTTTTTATATAAACAATCATAGCTATGACATTACATTATACTGTGTATGACGCTGTAACATACATGGCATCCTCCCATTGCATTTTAACAGTACTTTTATAATGTCTACCACCCGTGGCTGAAAGCATCTGATATCGTGCAAATATGTCTCAAGAAGCTCCTTAAGGTTTGCGCTGCTAGAACGCAAGCACGCATCAGGACAGGAATCTTTTGTTGTGTGGGTGGATGCACAAGGGTTGAGGTGAGGAATTGCAGGTCAGAATATAGGGAATTGCAGCTTGTCTGTTGGATTTTTGTCTGCCATGTCTTACACAGTGGGGACCATAAGTCCTGATCAGGACATTTGCCTTGCTGGAGATGGCATGGTACATTGTTATTCATGACTGTGACAACCAGTGACTCAGCATGCTCTTGCATGTCACGTGACCAAGTTTGAAAGCCAAAGCAAGGGTTCGTTCAAAAGTTGGGGAGTTGCCCAACAAGAAAGCTGCTGGCGCAGTCAGCAGTCAGCGTCTGCGTCTGACCTGCAGCCAGCTGGTGTACCCCAGCTTCAAGAGGAACATTGGCGCAAGACCAGGCCCAAGACAAGCATCTCTGCACATGTATACATGGACATGAGTAAATGGGGAACCACCACCCTCAAGTTTGTGACCGGTACTCACAAGCAAGTCAGCAAGTATGTCAACCCTAAGATGAAGGGCTTGCACAAAGAAGTAGGGCAGGATGAGTACAACGATCTCATCAAGGAGCACTGGGTGCCAGAGGGCAACAGGCTTTTTCAGCAAGCTGGAAAATGGTCAGACAACTGGCAGCTACAGCAAGACAATGCTCCACCCCACAAAACTGCCAAGAACATAGCTTGCATCGCTGCAGAAGTGCCAGGCGGTCATTTCCTGGCATGGCCAGCAAACTAACCTGAATTGTCACCCATTGAGAATCTGTGGGCTTGGATGGACCACAACCTGCACAAGGAGTATGCGTGTGAAAGCATAGAGAGTTGAAAGTGGCCTTGGAGGAGATCAGGCAGTCCACCCCTGCTAGTATCATACTATCTGCGGCAGATGTATGGATGATTCTGACTGGCTGACATTTTGCTCGGCCAAGGCAAAGCTGGTGCAGAGCATGGCACTGACAACCGCACTATGACCCAGCAGCTGCAGCAGCCAAATGTGGGTATACTTGAAGTATGCAAACCTAGACCATGCAGCTTTGGCAAAAATATCATTTGGGGACATGCCCATTCCTGCCTTGTTGCAGCAGATTGTGCTCTTGCCTATTGCTTTTCATGTAAGCTTGGTGTGTCTAGCCTGAGCAAGGTTTCCAGTGTGAATGCATTCGTTCAGGACCCAGCAGTCAACCTCACACAGTTGTGTAGGTGTCAGCTTAAGCAAGTGAAACCATTGCAGCATTTTCAAAGAGCATCCTCCGATGACTTTCCCCCGGTGTGCAATGCTGTACGTGCAGAAAAGGTTGGCATTATGAGGAGCAAACCTTAGAAATGGGGCAGCATACCTTGGTCATGGGACAGCAAAGCGTGCTAAGCAGTGTGTGTGTGTAGCATGGGGTAGGGGTGCACGAGCACAATGGACGAAGCGCTTGCAACAGCCTCAGTTCTACTTTGTACATCAGCAAGCTTGCTGTTCATGTTGTCTGACTGCCTGTAGCACCTCCCTGACTTGCTGTCTGCTGAGGTGCCAGTGTGAGTGAGGTGTCAGGATCTGATGCTGTCACTTCTGTCATCGTTATTGACTATCCCAAGCGTTACATCAGAAGCATCTGCAGTCAGCCACAGACCTAGCATAGCTGATTCGCAAGTTTCTTCCTTGTCTCGACTGAGAAACTATCTTTTAGCACGTCAGACACTGTAGCTGAGCAGACCACCTTGCAAAGTCTCCATTTCTCTCTTTTCTGCTGTTGCACTTGATGCTCTTGGTCCTGTTGCTGCTGCTGTGGCGGCTATTCTGACATAGTCTTGTCTTCTGGCCTGCTTGACAGCCTCTCTGGCTTTGCCTCAGTCACCAGTCGCTCCAGCACCAGACTGCTTTGCTGCCTGCAGCAGAGCAGCTTTCAAAGCTTGAAAGTTTCATGTCGCAGTTGGCTTGCAGTTCTGCAGCCATGCATTGGAGGCTTTGTAGCCGTCAGGCAAAAACCCCATGGTGGTGCATACCTGTTGTTATGCGCCAATAAAGAGCTCCGACCAGCACGTGCTTAGCATCAGTCATTGTGCAGCATATTAACATTGTTTTCTGCAAAAGCTGAACTGCTTCAGGGCTACAGATCTTTGCCAATCTTGCACTGGACAATGGAATCCTGGCACAGCATTTACAAGCTCTTCCACAGCCTAATCAGGCAACGCTGCCCTGACAGCAGGTCACCTCATTGTTACCGTCTGCTCCATAAGTGAATTGATTGAAGTCTTTGTGATTGATGAGCTTGTAGATAAGCCGTGTTGAGCAGACAGTAATTAGCAGCACTGTACAGGGAACTGACATGATTGATATTGATATTGATTGGTAATATAGGCATCTGAAGTGTGTGACGAGGCGTTAGATATCTGAGCAAGTACGTAAGGAACAGCACTAATGCATGATTATTATATGTATATTACGTCTCATTGCCTGCAATACTGATTGATAGATAACTTTACTGGGTTTAGAATCTCATGCGACCGGGTTTGACTGACATGAATAATTATTGTACTTGACCTGCGCTTGGGATGGATTCTAGAAGACTCACGAGCATTCCTTAAGGTCTAGAAAAACCTGCTGTCACGCTTATTCTAGAAGAGTCCTGTGGGTCCCTATAAATAGTTTGGGATCTCACTCACTGTCTGTGAACAACACTCTCACTCTCTGAACCTCAGACAAGTAGCTGTCTGCTGCTGTCACACCTTGTAACTACCTCGGTTCCGACTCTACCTGTGTGCGCCCTGCATTGCATTACATTCATACGCGCTTGCATGGTGATAAGGCGTTGCAAAGGCCATGCAGTATCTTGAGTGTGAGCATGCTTGCATACATGCCAACGCACTGTTGTGGCTATTGCAAATGCCACATAGTGTGTGCTTGGGTGCTAACTGTGTGACAGCAGCAAGCCTAACATAAGAAAAGCTCCAAGTTGACAACACTTGTATTGCCCAGTTAGACAATACACCATTGCTTGCCAGCAATGCACAGTGAAATACAAATAATCAGACTATTTTTGATTCTATTTTTTATTATTTTACCTTGTGTGTCTGAAAATCTGCGCAATTGTGAGGTTGCTGTATGCCTCAAGGAACCAGCCTATTGAGGCTTAGGGAGTAAGATAGCTGCAGCAGCCAGCCTTTGGTCAGGGGGCAAGGTGAGCCAGTAATCCTGTACACAGTCAAGAGAGTTAGCAACATCGGCTGATGTTTCCCAAGTATTGTGTTCATCGCCATAACCTTCTCAGTGGATCAAGTATTCAATTTTACGATGACGTGCACGCTTAACAACTCTGTGGTCAAGCACTTGCTCTACTGTCCATTCAGGGCAGTCATCAACCAGCTCAGGAGGTGGTGGTGGTTGTGTGCGACCATCACTTCTGTATGGCTTGATGAGAGAGACATGGAACACATTGTGAACCTGATGCATGCAGTCTGGAAGATCCAAACGGTAAGCAGTGCCGCCCATGCGAGCCAGGACTTTGAAAGGTCCAACCCATCTAGGTGTAAGCTTGCGGGTACCAGTGGTCCTCAAATGCAAGTCAGTGGTGGCTAGGAGCACTTCTGCTCCGACGTCAAAGACAGATGGGACATGCCTTTTGTCATAGTAGTGCTTCTGCCTTTGCTGTGCATTGAGCATGCATGTTTTGGCACGTGCAATTGTGGTTTGCATGTGCTGTGCAAAAGCAACAGAAGCACTTTGTGAAGCTAGCGTCCTCCCCCTTTCAAGTGAGGCACTCAAAGGTGTTCTGGGGTGACGGCCATGGTTGAGGTAGAAGGAAGTGTTCTGCACAGACTCCTGCCAGGCATTGTTGATAGCAAGCGGCGCATGCACAAGAAGTTCATCCCAATTAGTCATGGTGGAAGGCACAAAGTGTCTGAGCATGTCCTCAACAGTGCGATTCATGCGCTCTGTTTGACCATCAGTCTGAGGGTGAAATGCTCATGTTCCATGAGATGCGCAGGCGATCAGAGAGCGCTTGGTTGTACTTGCCAGTTAATTGTGGACCTCTGTCAGAAATGACTTCCAAGGGAAAACCATGATTGCAGAACACATGCTGAATGAATAAGTCAGCCCAAGTCTTTGCAGTGCATTTTGTTGTAGTGGGGACAATATGTACATATTTGGTCAATCTTTAAACAAAGACAAGAATAGCGTCATGGCCTGTTTTGGTCTTAGGAAGACCTGTGACAAAGTCAGTAGAGACACTGTCCCAAGGGCCGTGTGGAATGTGCAATTGCGCAAAGGTTGCAATAGACCAGATGGCTTGACAGGTGAACGTTTGCTGCGTTGACAGGAGACGCAAGTGCATATGTGACCATTGATGTCAGAAAACATACCTTGCCACCAAAATGACCGCTGCATATTGTGCAGTGTTTTGTTGACGCCAAGATGGCCAGCATAAGGGCTGTCGTGGTAGTCCCACAGCAGTGCTGTGCGCACACGGCTGACATTGGGGATCACAAGGCGATCACCTTTCCACCATAAACCATCCAGTAACTTCAAGTCCTGCAGGTTATTGCTGTTAGCAAACCACGCATCAGACTGGTAACCTTGCTTTAGCTCTGCATAGAGGTCAAGCACAGGCTGCTCAGCCACTTCCATGACCATGTCTTCAGGAATGACAGTGTCAGCTGCAAGGTCAAAAGGGTTGCTGGGGGTTACAAGAGAGGTTACAGAGGTTACAGGTGGTGAGGTTAAAGGGGTAACAGGAGACAAAGAATTTTTCCAGGGTCCATCTTGGGTCTGCAATGCAGGCTCAGGTGGGGTGACAGGTGTAGCAGCAGGCATAGGTGTAGTCTTTGATCGTGGTGTTACACACAGTTGAGCACGCAATGCATGAGCAACAGGTGAAGTAGCAGGGCGGTATGAAGGGTTACGGCTCA
>JAABUO010003527.1_pt1 | contig 18623 bp, 18 predicted proteins | sample 5559291 | NCBI WGS metagenome assembly JAABUO01 (sample SAMN10711878, study PRJNA513372) | rock metagenome | isolation source: Antarctica rocks | place: Antarctica: Victoria Land, Finger Mt sud | reverse complement strand
GGTCGCCCGCACCCGTGTGCGGAGGTTCTCCTTGTCCATGGCTCCATCATGCACCACCCCTCGCCTCCTTGTCAACCCGCTGCACGATCCAATCTCAACCGACCTAGGTAGTTACGTTCCGGCAGCAAAAAGGCGTCACTACAGCAGCGCGCCCCTGGCAGGGGTCTCGTCAAGCAGCGCGGCCCGAATCACGGCGGAGGGCTCGGGCAGCGGCCGCATGTCGGCGCGCATGCGCCCGTCGCGCTCGCGCATGACGATCGTGCATTGCCAGCGCCGCGCGGTGTTGGGGAACCCGCGCCGCTGGTGCGCCCGCGCACGGTTGCCTCGACCGTTAGCGGCATGGATGATTACACCGCGCTCCGCACGTAGCCATAGCCGTCGTCGAAGTGGATTAGGAGCTTGCAGTTATGCGCCCCCAAATCTTCGTAGACATCGGGATTCGCGAAATCCTTGGAGTTCCTGGTCAGGAAGCACGATGAAGTTTGGACTCCACGTAGACGATCACAGCGCGAGCTGTGGCTTGACCACGCCGCCCTTGATAGCACGATACAGACTGGAGTCAATTAACAACGATTGCAAAGGAGGGGGCGAATCAGTCATCGACGACGGCGTCGGGGACACCCGCCCCTCCGCCCCTCCGCCCCCGCTCCTCGGCGAGTGGGCGCGACGCCGTGGGCGCCCAGAGCCGGCCCGCGCCAAAGGTGATGAGCGCTCCCAGGACAAGCGTCGCCCCCAGCGCGACTGGTACGCTGGCGATACCCGCCGTCTTGCCCAGCGCATAGGCTGGTAGGGCGACGCGCGCCACCCACAGCGCCTCGCCGGCGCTGTCCCACACCACGAAGCGGCGGAGCGGATAGCGCTGGACCCCGACGATGAGGTTGATCACCGGGGCGATCGGCGTCAGCCCCCAGCGCGACACGAAGACGAGGGGTCCTCCGGCTCCGCCACGCGCGTCGATCCACGCCATGGCCGCTGTCATCCGCCCGCTCAGGCGTTGTGCGCGCCATCGTGTGGCCCAGGTTCCGCGACCGAGCGCCGTGCCAAGCAGGCGCCCCACGGCGTAGCCGATCAGGTCCCCGGCAATCGTCGCCAGCGTGGCCACGACGAGCAGGAGCGCCAGGTTATTGTGGCCTTGCCGTGCCGCGACGGCGGCCAAGGTCAGGCTTAGGGTGGCGGGTAGGGGCGGCCCGGCCGAGGAAACGACCAACACCAGGACGAGCGCGGCGTACGCCCAGAAGGACAGTTCGGGCATGCTACGTGACCACCTCCCGCGTGCGGGAGCGAGAGGACGTGGCGCTAGCCCACACCGGCGCGCGTCGCCCATCCACGCCTCGCGTGTAGGCGCGGCTAACCCAAAGGCATAAACCGCGCGCCGAGAGAATGACCGCCGGGTCCGTCACCCGAACTGGCTGGCCATCGGCGCGTTGCCCTGTCCGCGTCATTATCATTGTGCGCTCGCTTTCTTGATCATTGTGCGCTCGCTTTCTTGATCATTGTGCGCTCGCTTTCTTGATCATTGTGCGCTCGCTTTCTTGATCATTGTGCGCTCGCTTTCTTGATCATTGTGCGCTCGCTTTCTTGTCGATTCCCCGGCTGGCCGGCGGTTTGTATCCTGAGCCAGGGTTCCGCCCCGCGCTGGATCATCGCGCGGGGCAAATGACGGGGCGCGGCGCGGACGCCTATGCGATATCGCTATGGCCCGCCCTAGTTTGTCAAAGCAACGCTCCTCGCGTCTCTATGTAGTATAGGCCCTGCCGCCGTACCGCGTGAGGCGCGCGCGATCGCTCGTGCGCGCGTTGGTCCTACGCGGGCAACGCCTCGATTTAACACGATTTTAACCGCGCCTCAACCCGCCTTTAACGCCATGGGTGTTAGTGTGAAAGTAGCGATGTAATGCTTGCTACATTCCTGGGATGAAGGCCATCCCGCCGGGGCTGCTCAGGCCGATCACGACCGGCTTGAGCGTGCCCGACGTCAGGTCGAGCGAGCCGACGAAGCCCGCGACGCCCGAGTCGCCCGGCGCGGAGGAGTAGGCCGTCCCCGCGGTGAACGCGCCCCGGATGGCGTAGACCGCGTTGCCGCCGTGGTCCGACACGAGGATGTGTCCCTGAGCGCTGGTCGCCCACACGGTGTCGTCGACCTGCGTCCCCATCGGCAGCCGGCTCACGGTCTGTCCCGTCGCGCCAGGATTATGCACCAGGACGATCTCGCCGCCGCCCTGGTTGTCCAGCATGAGGTCACCTTGCGGCGTGATGTACATCGAGTCGGGATCGACTTCGTTGAGCGTGACCGTGTGGTGTGTGGTCAGGTCCGTCGCCGACGTGTTGCCCATCAAGACCGGCGTGACGGTGAGCGTGCCGTTGCGCAGCACGACCCTGTCGAGCGCGGGATGCGTGTTGACGCCCGCGCTGTTGAGCGTGGGGTGAGACGCCGCGATGAACGCCGCGCCATTCATGAAGGCCATGTCGTCGTAGCCGCCGCCGTGGGCCGTTTGAGGGAAGCGGTAGGTGATTAGGGACCGCGTGGTCGGGTTGATCGTCGTCAGCAGCGCGTTGGCGTCCTCGTTGCTCGTCGCCCACAGCAGACCCGTGTACGGGTCGATGCGCAGCCCGTCGTTGTGGCCGGGGACGCTGAAGGTGTGGATGACTTGCCCGAGTAAGCTATACTCCACGACCGTGCTCGGCTTGTGGTTGCTCCCGTCCGCGTTGCCCAGGTTCTGATAGCCGATGAACACATGTTGTGTGTCCGCCGCGATCGAGTCCGGCTTGCTGTACGCCATCGTCCCGGCGGCGAACAGGGACACCCGGTAGCCGGACGCCGCCACGGGCAATGCGGTCGTAGCCGCTTGGGCGTGCCGTGCGACGCCGCCGGCCCCTACGCTCAGGCCGAGCGCGACCGCCGATGCGAGGACGGGCCTGCTATAGCGCCGTTGTATGCGTCGAAATGTAGCCATGAGCTGTTTGTCCTTCCGTGTGCGCGTCCGCATGAATGAAACATCTCGCCTGCCCAAACGATTGGGCAAGCGAAGATGGGGCGATAGAAGAGAAGTCATGAAGTCTCGGACGCTATGGGCTTCCTTCTGAGAGTATCGCGCCGACGTTAAGGGGGCATTAAAGGTAGGTAAAGAGGATGTTAAAGGGATGTTAAACATCGTGCGGCCGCCTGTGGCTTGACAGCGGTCCACTATCCTCACTAGGATATGTGCATGAAAACAATAAGCCACTGATTGTCCCCTGTGGAAGAAAGATGTCTTGCCTCGATCATGGATCAGCCGCTTCTCAACTACATGCGACCGGGCATTGTCTTGTGCGTGGCCTACCCGGACGCTGCTAGTGACGGCAATGCTCTGGTGCGCGGCGTCGAGGCTGTCGCGACCGATATTTTCTTCTCATCCGTCGAAGTGCGCCATGTACCCGATGAGCGCGCGCGCCGGCGTATGGTCGAGATCCTGCGTAGTTCCCGGCTCGATGTGGTGTACGAAACGTATCCGCGCCTGCGCCAACTTGGGGTGAACCTCGCCAGCGCCGCCCCCGCGTCGCGGCGCCGCGCGGTTGAGGAGGCCAAGCGTGCCATCGACGACGCGATCTCGATCGGCGCCGTTCGCGTGAACCTTGCCAGCGGTTCCGACCCCGGACAGGGCGGCCGTGATGAAGGGTCGGATGCTCTCGTCGACTCGCTCTACGCCCTGGCGGAATATGCCTCGGGCCAGCGTGGTCTCGCGCTGGCTCTCGAACCCTTCCCGCGCGACGGACCGGACGCCGCCCTGATCGGCCCGATGGGCGAGGCGGTCAAGCTGGTGCGGCTTGTGCGCGAGGTCTACCCCGACGTTGGTCTGACCCTCGACACGGCGCACACGGCGCGCTTGGGCGAGGACCTCGCGGCGACGCTCGCCCTCGCCACACCCTACCTCGGCCAGTTGCACCTGTCCAACCTGGCGCCGGGCAGCCCCAATCCGGCCCCGCCGTTCGGAGCGCCCGGCGGCGTCTACGACACGCCCCGACTCGCCGAAGCCCTGCTGGCCCTGTTCCGCGCGGGCTTCCTCGGCGCCGGGCATCGTCCGTTCGTGACCTTCCGTGTGGCCCCCGACGTGGGCGACGGCGCCGAATGGATCATCGCCGGCGCCAAGCGCACGTTGACCGAGGCGTGGACGAGGCTGTAGTCGTGAGTTGCGAGTCGTGAGTCGTGAGTCGTGAGCCGTGAGCCGTGAGCCGTCAGCGGGTACAATGAAGCGCGTGCCCAAATGTACAATCGTCCCTACCACCCAATAGCTGACGGCTCACGACTCACGACTCACGACTTTTATGACTGACACCATCCTCCTCTATCACGAGCGCTACGATGGCCGCGGCTTCTCGCCGTTGAGCGACTCGTGGCGCCGCTACCGCCTGGGGCTCGACCTCTTCAACGAGTTGGGTCTGCTCGATCGCGTGCGGCGCGTCCGGCCCGCCGAGGCGACCGAGGCGGAGTTGGAGACCGCGCACTCGGCCGCCTTCGTGCGCTCGGTGCGCGAACGTGTGGCCGCCGGCGAGGGCCGCTTCGACCGCTCGACTCCGATCTATCCCGGCCTCTACGAACGGGCGCTCGTCGCCGTCGGCGCCACCCTGACCGCCGCGCGCATGATCGCGCGCGGCGAGGCGCGGCATGCCTTCAACCCCGGCGGTGGGCTGCACCATGCCGCCCGCGAGCGCGCCTCGGGCTTTTGTATCTTCAACGACGTCGTCGTAGCCGTGCGCGCCCTGCAGCGCGAGTTCGGGCTGCGCCGCATCGCCGTCGTCGACGTCGACGGCCACCACGGCGACGGCACGCAGCAGGAACTCTACGGCGAGCCGGTTCTCTACGTCTCGTTACACCGCTACGACGGGCGCTTCTATCCGGCGACGGGGATGGTCACGGAGATGGGGGAGGGCGAGGGTTACGGCTACACAGCCAACGTGCCATTGCCGCGCCGCTGCGGCGACGCCCCCTATCTCTACGCGCTGCGTACACTGGTCGCGCCGCTGCTGGGCGCCTATCAGCCAGAGTTTATCATCCTGCAGTACGGTGTCGACGGGCACTACCAGGACCCTATGGTGCGCCTGGCCCTCACCACGGCCGCCTACAGGGAGACCGCGCGCCTGCTGCACGCGCTCAGCCACGAATTGTGCGACGGGCGCCTGCTCGTCACCGGCGGCGGCGGCTACAAGCCCGAGGCGGCGGTGCGCTGCTGGGCCATCCTCCTGGCCACGCTCGCGGGCGCTGACCCGGCGCCGGACCATCCGCGCTACGGGCGTCTTTTCGACGTCGAGCCGGCGCCGGAAGATCCCACGGCGATGGACGAGGTGCGCGCGTCCGTCACGCTGTTGCGCGAGCGGCTGCTCGGCCTGGCGCCGGCGACATAGGGGTGGCCTATCCCCGCGCGGGGGACCACTTCGCGACGGCGCTAGCGCAGCAGATTGGCCAGACCTATCCGGCGCAAGTCTTTGTCCGTGACTTGATACGGGTCGCGTTCCTGTAGCAGGAGCGCGACCCGTTCCAGCGCGGCCACCATACCATCAAAGGCGGGTTTGTGACGCTCAAGGTCGCGCGGCACAACGCTATATAAAGCAACGAGGCTGGCGCGCTCTCCGTTCAGCATATGTATTATATCCCGCGTTGTGGCCGGAAGAGCCTCTTTCGCTGTCAAGAGAGTCAGCCATGCCAGAGCGGCGTCGCGGGATGTAGCGCCGATGCCGTGGTGACGTGCGACAGCCTCGACGGCGACCGCGAGCGCGTTGTGAAGGGCATGACGGCGCTCGGCAAGCCCTGGCACGGCAACCGCGGCGTCGATAGCTTCCCACAGACGACGCGGATCGTCGACTTGCAATTGGATTGACGTTGGGTCGATGCCGGTCCGCGCGTAGTACCGAAAATGGGCGGCGAGCAGGTCGCGGACACCGGATGCGTCGAGCGTGGCAACGCGCGCGCATCGCTCCAACAAGTTGGCGTGAACGGGGGAAGATCGGCGGAAATGCACGGCGCCGCCGTACGCGAACAGGGTATCCAGGGGCGGCAGTAGGAAGAGATGGAGCGGTACTTTCCCCTCTTGGACGCGTGCGAAGAGTGGAGTAGCCGCGTCCAGAGGTTCGACGGCGCAAACGGTCCGTCGTTCACTATCCTGTTTGAGCGCGAAGTCGCAGGTGGGCGTTAACAGGATAGCGAGGGATGCTTCGGTTTCCACCTCCTCGTCGTGGACTAGGCGCAACAGAGGGACCGAGGCAAAGATATCCCCTTGGAAAAGCTGCCCTGACTGAGGACCGAGGCGTGGGGGGACGATGTAGCCGGTCATCGTGACGAGAGCGCGGCCGGTTTATGCAGCCCCTCGACCTGAGAAAATCCAGCGTCGTCATCCAGGCGACCGCCGAGACGCGCCATACCCCGAAGTTCGTTTGGCGAAACGAACGCGAGGGTTCCCGCGAGGGCCTCCGGGTGGGCTACTAGGTGATCGACATTGAGCAACCATGGCGGCACGGGCTCCGGTTCATCGCTCATCGGACTTTCTGTGTCCGCGTTAGCTATGGCGTCGGCGACATCGCGCAATTCGTTGAGGAGAGCGTCGGCGTCTACGGCCGTGCGTGAGGCGAGGTGCCGCGCCAGTCGTTCCTGCACAACGGGTAGAGGCGTCCGGTGGTAGACGCGCCCCAGCCGGAGCACCTCTCGCGGCGACACGATGTGGTTGCCGCGACCGAAGCCTAAAACCGAGAAAGCGATACGCCCGTTCCGCGCCTGCTTCGAGATCGTCGCTTTGCTCAAGCCCAATATCGACGCGGCCTCACTGAAGTTCGGCCAGGCCGCTTCATCCTCCCACACCTCGGTTATCATGTCGTCACGCTTCCATCACATCGTCTCGTCTATCTTCAGGCACCCTCTCACTATTATACGTTAACTTCGTAAACTGCATCGACTAAAGAAACACTGACGGACACTCACGCGCGTTAAGCGGGATAAAAGCCAAAAAGCCGCCGACGTGGTACTCTATGTCGATGAGGACAGACATATGTCGTTGAAGTATGCGTTGCTCGCCGGTCTGGCGCTTGAGCCGCGTTCGGGCTACGACCTGGCGCAGTGGTTCAAGGAGACCGCCAGCTACTACTGGTCGGCCACGCACAGCAGCATCTACCCGGCGCTGGCCGCCCTCGAAGAGACGCAACTGGTCACGCATACGATCGTGCCGAGCGATCGTGGTCCCGCGCGTAAGGTTTACACCCTCACCTTACGCGGGCACGATGCGCTCCTGGAGTGGCTCGATACACCAGCGACGCCGCCGGTCGTGCGCGACGAGGAGGCGCTCAAGGCGCTCTGCTACGGCTTGCTGCCGCCCGACCACGCCCAGGCGCAACTCGAGGCGACGCGCGCTCGCCACGCCGCTAACCTCGCGCACTACAAAGACCTGTCCCACCGCCTCGACGAGGACGCGCGGGCGCGGGGCGACGCCTCGCCCACGGCGCGGCTGGGCCTGTTGCTGACCCTGCGCCGCGGCATCGATGTCGAGAAGGGCTACGTCGCCTGGTGCGACGAAGCTGTCGCGGCCATCACGGCGGCCGCCGAAGCTCCGCGCCGTACCGAGGAACAGCACCGTAAGGGTAAAGACAAAGACAAGCGCGGCAAGAAGAAACACAACAAAGGTTAAGTGGTTGCTTCGTCGCCCCTATGAATTGGCTTGGCGTAGTTCGTCGCGTAAATAGCGTGCGTAGGCGTCGCGATCGATCGCGAGGAGCGCCCGAACCGGCGGGGGCAGCGGCTGCCGCCACAGCCAGGGGACACGCAGCCAGAAGCCCGGCAGGGCCTGCGAACGGTACACACCGTCCTGATCGGCGGGCACGGGTTGGTAGCGCCCCCGCGGGTCCAGTTGGTAGAAGTCGGCGCGCTCTTGCCGCGGGTCGAGCAGCCAGTATTCGGGTACACCGCCGGCCTCGTACTCGCCAAACTTGCGCACCCGGTCGCGCTCGACGCTCTCCGGTGATACGACCTCAATCACCAGGTCGGCTGGTCCATCGAGGAACGTGTTCCGCAGCCGGCCTTCGTGCGCCCGCGCGACATAGAGCACGTCGGGCTCGCGGCCGGAGTGCGGCAGCTTCATCTGGAAGGGAGCCCCTATGACCGTCCCGAGATCGTGCATGTCGGCAAACGCGGACAGCGTCGTCAGCAGAAACTTGCCGATGTCCTGATGCCGGCGGCTGGCCGGGCTCGTCATGACGATTTCCCCATCGACCCACTCGGCCAGGGTATCCTCGTCAGCCCAGTCGAGGAAGTCTTCATACGTGATAGGAGCGGGCGGAGGCGTTTCATCAGGCTCTCGCTGTACCGTTTGCTGTGACATGGCGTAGGCTCGCTTCGCGTGAGTCGTTAAGACATCTTTGCTGTAGTATACGGCGTTCGCTTTCAGTTGGCGGCAGGATGGGTCGATGGAGTATACTAAAAACAGACTGACGCGTCGGTTTGTTTCTAGTGGGAGTCAGAGCGGTGGGCATGACGGGCAAGCAGGTGGGCACGACGGGCGAGCAGCAACGCAGCGTGGCGCGCCACCAGCGTATTTTGGACGCCGCGCTCGACGTCTTCACGGGGCACGGCTACCGCGAAACGACGGTTGACCACATCGCTAGCGCCTCGCACACGTCCAAGGGCGGCGTCTACTTCCATTTCCCCAATAAGAACGCTATCTTCGACGCGCTGCTGCGGCGTACCGCCGCCCTCTTGATGTCGCGTGTCGAGGCGGCTATCGCGCGCGCGCCGGACCCCATCGCCAGGGTCGACGCCGCGCTCGTGACCGTCCTCCGTCTCTTCGCCGAGCATCGTACGCTGGCGCGCCTGTTCCTTGTCGAGGCGCCCGGCGCCGGCCCCGAGTTCTACGCCGCGGTGACCGCTATGCACGGCGACTTCGCGCGTTTGATCGCGCGCCATCTGGAAGAGGCCGTGGCGGCCGGAGCTATCCCGCCGCTCGACACGGAGTTGGCCGGCGCGGTGTGGTTCGGCGCGCTCAACGAGGTGGTGACGCGCTGGGTGCAGACGGGCCAACCACACCAACTGGAGGATGTCTATCCCGCGCTGCGCGCCCTCTTGCTGCGTAGCATCGGCGCCCCCGTCGAGCCGCCGGAGGAGGAAAGCCGATGGCCGCGCTGACGATGTCGCCCACGCTCGATACCTTGCGCGTCCGCTGGCGCGACGCCATGGGCCGCGCCAGCGGGCGTGTGACGCCGGGCCGTCCGGTCCTGGTGAGCGTTTCCCTTGCCCTCCCGGCCATCGACTCGCTCGATCTCTTCGCGCGCGCCGCTGCCACCGTGCACGAACGCTTCTATTGGGAGCGGCCGGCCGACGATGTCGCGTTCGCGGGCGTCGGCGCCGCGTGGGCCGTCGAGTCCGCGTCGCCCACGGTAGCGGGGCGGGCCTGGCGCACGTTGCTCGAGGGCGCCGTTATAGACACGGCAGCCGAGGGCGTCGGTCGGGACACGGCGGACGCCATGGCCGGCCCGCTGGCCGGCCCGCTGCTGGTGGGCGGCTTCGCGTTCGATCCGGCGCGTCCCACGACGACGCTCTGGGAGGGCTACCCAGACGGACGGCTGGTCCTGCCGCGCCTGACCCTCGTCACGCGCGGCGCTGCCTCGATCGTGACCCTCAACGCGATCGCGCCAGCCGGCAATGGGACGGATGGGGAGGATATGGAGCGGATGATCCGCGACGCCGAGGACCTGCTCGCGCACACCGCCGAGGCGCGGACGGCGAGCGCGTCCATCGGGGACGGCGGCCTGTGTGTCGACGACGTGATACCGCGCGCGTCCTGGGAAGCGTTGGTGGCCGACGGCGTGCGCGCCTGCCGCGACGGCGCGTTGCGCAAGGTCGTGCTGGCCCGCGTGGCGCGCGTCCGGTCGCGCGAACCGCTCGATACGGTGGCCGCCCTGCGCTACGCGCGTGACGCCTACCCCAACGCCTATACCTTCGCCGTCGCGCACGGCGACTGTACCTTTATCGGCGCGACACCCGAGCGCCTGGCGCGTCTGCACGACGGCCTGGCTGACGTGGCCTGCCTGGCCGGTTCGTCGGCGCGCGGCGCGACGCCGGAGGAAGACCGGGCGCGCGGCGCCGCCCTCCTTACCAGCGCCAAAGACCGCGCCGAGCACGCCGTGGTGGTGGACGCGGTGCGCGGCGCGCTCGCGGGCGTCTGCCCCGACCTGAACGTCCCCGCCGCGCCGCGCCTGCTGCGTCTCCCCAATGTGCAGCATCTCTACACGCCGGTGACGGGGCGCGTCGCGGCGGGGACGGACGTGCTCGACCTCGTGGCGCGCCTGCACCCCACGCCGGCCGTCGGCGGGCAGCCGCGCGCGCCGGCCCTCGACTATATCCGCGCGCGCGAAGGGCTCGACCGCGGCTGGTACGCCGCGCCGATCGGCTGGCTCGACCGCCACGGTGAGGGCGAGTTCGTCGTGGCGCTGCGCTCGGCCCTCGTGCGCGGCGATGAAGCGACGCTCTTCGCCGGCTGCGGCATCGTCGCCGATTCATGCCCCGCCGCCGAGTACGACGAAACGCGCCTCAAGCTGCGCCCGATGCTCGCCGCACTCGGAGCGTGTTAGGGGATGATCACCGTATGACACCCGAAGAGATCTTGGCCCACCAGACGGCCACCTATACCTATGTGGGCGCGCTCGTCGACGAACTGGCGCACGCGGGGGTACACCACGCCTGTATCTGTCCCGGCTCGCGCTCCACGCCGCTGGCCTACACCTTGGCCGCGCACCCGGCCATCAAGACGTGGGTACACGTCGACGAGCGCTCCGGCTCTTTCTTCGCGTTGGGGCTCGCCAAGACCTTGCGCGCGCCCATCATGCTGGTCTGCACGTCGGGGACGGCGGCGGCCAACTTTTTGCCCGCCGTGGTCGAGGCGCGCTACGGACACGTCCCTCTGTTCGTGCTCACGGCCGACCGGCCGCATGAGTTGCGCGACAACGGCGCGCCGCAGGCCATCGACCAGACGCATTTGTATGGCCGCAACGCCAAGTGGTTCGTTGACATGGCCCTGCCCGAAGATTCCGACGCGGCGCTCCGCTACGCCCGCGCCACCGCCGCACGCGCCGTCGCCACGGCCCTCGCAGGACCGGCCGGTCCCGTGCACATAAACATGCCCTTCCGTGAGCCACTAACTCCGCCCGCCGAGGGTATCAATGGCTCCCTGTACGCGCGTCGTGACGCCCATCCGTATATAACCGTGGCCGAGGCGCCGCGCATCCCGTCGCCCAAGGTCGTCGCGGGGGCGGCGCACGACCTCCTGGTCCGTCCGCACGGCGCCATCGTGTGCGGTCCTCAGCCTGACCCGCGGTTGGCTCCTGCCGTGGCGGAGTTGGCGGCGGCGCTCGATTATCCCATCTTCGCCGACCCGCTCTCCGGCGTGCGTTGTGGTCCGCACGACCGTTCGCATGTGCTCGACTGCTATGACGCGCTGCTGCGCGACGAGCGTACGGCGCGCTTGTCCCTCCAGGCGGTGCTGCGCTTCGGCGCCATACCGACCTCGAAGGCGCTGACGGCGTTCATGCAGGGCGTCGATCGGCAGATACTCGTCGATGGGGGCGGCGGCTGGCCCGACCCCTCGGCGCGCGCCGACACGATCGTGCACGCCGACCCCATCGCCTTCTGCGCGGCCCTTGTGGAGAGAATTAGGCTACGCGGCCACGACCATCAGGACGCTGCGGAGGGCTGGGCAAAGCAGTGGCGCACGGCCGACCACCTTGCGCATGAGGCGATGACCACGTACCTGGACGATCTCGACGAGCCCTTCGAGGGAAAGGTCTTCGCCGAGTTGGCGGGGTTGCTGCCGGACAACGCGACGCTCTATGCCGGCAACAGTATGCCCGTGCGCGACCTCGACACGTTCTATCCCCAGGGCGAGCGGCGGGTACGCTTCCTGTGCAACCGCGGCGCCAATGGCATCGACGGCGTCGTGTCCAGCGCGCTCGGCGCGGCCGCCGCCAAGAGTCAGGATGGCCCGCTCGTGCTCGTCATCGGCGATCTCTCCTTCTACCACGACCTCAACGGGCTACTGGCGGCCAAACGCTACCCCATCGACGCCACCATCGTCTTGCTCAACAACGACGGCGGCGGCATCTTCTCGTTCCTGCCGCAGGCCGCCAACCAGGAGCGCTTCGAGGAGTTGTTCGGCACGCCCACCGGCCTGGACTTTAAGCCTATCGTCGAGGCGTACGGTTGCGGCTTCGCGCGCGTCGCGACGTGGGACGGGTTCCACGCCGCTGTCAGCGCCAGCATCGCCGCACCCGGTGTGCAAGTGGTCGAGCTGTGCGCCGACCGCGACCGCAACGTCGCGTTGCACCGCGCGGTTTGGCAGCGCGTCGCGGAGGCCGTATGGCGCGAGTAGCAGTGAACGGCATCCACTTGAACGTGGAGGTATGGCCCTCACCCCCAACCCCTCTCCCGTGCGCGGGAGAGGGGAGCCGTCCTCCGTGTAGAGACATCTCCCCCTCACCCCGCTGGGCGCTGACTGTCTCCCCCTCTCCCACGGTTAGGGAGAGGGGGCTGGGGGGTGAGGGTATCGAGGGCATCCTCCTGCTGCACGGCTTCACCGGCGATGGCGACGCCTGGCGTAAACATGCGCCGGTCCTGGCGCGGCATGCGACTGTCGTCGCCGTCGACCTGATCGGGCATGGGCGCTCCGACGCGCCGAGCGATCCCGCCCGCTATGACATGGCGCGCTGCGTCGCCGACCTGCTGGTTGTGCTCGACCACCTGGGCCTGTCGCGCGTCGCCGTGCTGGGCTATTCGATGGGCGCCCGTGTCGCGCTGCACCTCGCCGCCGCCGCGCCGGACCGCGTGTCCGCGCTGATCCTGGAAAGTGGGTCGCCCGGACTCGCCGCCGAGGAGGAGCGGCGGGCGCGTCGCGATAGTGACGAGGCGCTGGCCGCGCGCATCGAGCGCGACGGCGTCGAGAGGTTCGTCGACTATTGGGAGGCGCTGCCCCTCTTCACCACGCAGCGCGGAGCGCCGTCGGCGGTACAGATCGTGCAGCGACAGCAGCGGCTGTGCAACAGCGCGACCGGCCTCGCCAACAGCCTGCGTGGCATGGGCACGGGCGTCCAGGCCTCCTTATGGGGTCGCTTGGTTGAGATGCAAGCACCCACGTTACTGATCGTTGGCGCATTGGACGACAAGTTCGGCGCCATCGGGGGCGCCATGGCCGCGGCGCTGCCGCACGCGCGCCTCGCCGTCGTGCCCGACGCCGGGCATACCGTGCACCTGGAGCAACCGGCGGAGTTCGATCGGCTGGTCGCGGATTTCCTCAAAGCCCTCCGCCATCAAGGCATGACGAGCTGGAATGGGCGTAGGGGCGTATCGCTATACGCCCCTACAAATTGACAACCGCCCCAGGCCACAGGCTTTCCGTAGTACACAAGGTTAAACACTAAGAAAGGAAACTAGACAATGGCTATAGAGTGGCAGACCGTACGCGCGTACGAAGACATCATATTCGAGAAGTCCGGCGGCATCGCCAAGATCACCATCAACCGGCCGGAGGTGCGCAACGCCTTCCGGCCCGAGACTCTGTTCGAATTGATCGACGCCTTTAACCGCGCCAACGAGGACCCTGAGGTCGGCGTGGTGCTCTTCACCGGCGCTGGCGACAAAGCGTTCTGCTCCGGCGGCGATCAGCGCGTGCGTGGTGAGGGCGGCTATGTTGGCAGTGACAATGTACCACGCCTGAACGCGCTCGACCTGCAGCGCACCATCAAGTACCTGCCCAAGCCGGTCATCGCCGTCGTGGCCGGCTACGCCATCGGCGGTGGGCATGTGCTGCAGCTACTGTGCGACCTGACCATCGCCGCCGACAACGCCGTGTTCGGCCAGACGGGGCCGCGCGTCGGCTCCTTCGATGCCGGCTGGGGCGCGACCTACATGGCGCGCGTGGTCGGGCACAAGAAGGCCCGCGAGATCTGGTACCTATGTCGCCAGTATAGCGCGCAAGAGGCGCTGGACATGGGCCTCATCAACACGGTTGTCCCGCTCGAGCGCCTGGAGGACGAGGCGGTGCAGTGGTCTACTGAAATCCTGGAGAAGAGCCCCATCGCCCTGCGCTTCCTCAAGGCCGCCTTCAACGCCGACACCGACGGCCTCGCCGGCATCCAGCAGCTCGCCGGCGACGCCACCATGCTCTACTACATGACCGACGAGGCGCGCGAGGGCAAGCAAGCCTTCCTGGAGAAGCGCAAGCCCGACTACTCCAAGTTCCCGCGATTGCCCTAATAGCTATCAGCTGACGGCTGACGGCTGACGGCTGACGGCTGACGGCTGACGGCTGACGGCTGACGGCTAAAAAGAGGAACCTAGCATGCACACAACGTTACAGACAAAGCCAAGTCCGGCGCGCGTGTGGTTCATGGCCGCGCGGCCGGCGACGCTGCCCGCGGCCGTGGCCCCCGTGCTGGTGGGCACGGCCGTAGCGTGGCGCGCCGCCCACTTCCGGATGGCGCCGTTCCTGGCCGCGCTCGTGGCCGCCGTGCTCATCCAGGTCGGCGCCAACTTCGCCAATGACCTGTTCGACTTCCAAAAAGGCGCCGACACCGCCGCACGGCTCGGCCCGACGCGCGTGACCCAGAGCGGCATGGTCTCGCCGCGCGGCGTCGCCTACGCCACCGCGCTCGCTTTTGGGCTGGCCACGCTCGTGGGGCTCTACCTCGTGTTCGTTGGGGGCTGGCCCATCTTGCTTGTCGGCTTGGCCTCGATCGCGGCCGCGGTCGCCTACACGGGTGGACCCTATCCGCTGGGCTACCACGGCCTCGGCGACATCTTCGTGTTCGTGTTCTTCGGCGTCGTCGCCGTCACCGGGACCTACTACGTGCAGGCCCTCTCGCTCAGCGTCCCGGCGCTCGTGGCTTCCGTCCCCGTGGGGCTGCTCATCACGGCCATCCTGGTCGTCAACAATGTGCGCGACATCGACACGGACCGCGTGGCCGGCAAGCGTACCACGGCCGTGCGCCTGGGGCGGCAGGGCACGCGCTACTACTACCTGGCGTTGATCGTGCTCTCGTACCTCGCGCCGCTCGTCCTGTGGCTGATAGGCGCGGCGTCGTGGCTGTTCTGGCTACCGTGGCTGACGGCGCCGTTGGCCTATCGCCTCGTCCGCGTCGTGTTCACGCGCGTGGATGGCCCCGCGCTCAACAAGGCGCTCAAGGGCACGGGCATGATGCAATTGCTCTTTGGCGTACTGTTCGCCCTGGCCATACTATTCCCATGAGTCACTCCGAATGACTAACACGAATTACTCGTATGGCGGCGAGATGCCCAACTGGCTGACCGCGCGCGCGGCGCTCACGCCCAATCGCCTTGCCCTCATGGCCGGCGGCCAGCGCGTCACCTTCGGTGAGCTAGACCGTCGCGCCACATCCGTCGCGCGGCGGTTGGCCGGGCTGGGCGTGCGCGAGGGCGACCGCGTAGCGGTGTTCTTCCGAGGCGCGGCGCCCATGGCCGAACTCGTCCACGGCGTCGCGCGCATCGGCGCAACGCTCGTGCCCCTGAATGTGCGTCTTGCGCCCGCCGAACTTACCTGGCAAATCCGGGACGTCCGCGCGCGCCTCCTCCTTTTCGACTCCCCCCTCTCCCCGACGGGGGAGAGGGGGGCTGGGGGGGTGAGGGCCGTACACATCGACGACTTCTACCGGCAATGCGAAAGTGATTTCGCATCGCGCGGACGTATCGACCTCGCCGCCGTCCACACCATCATCTATACGTCGGGGACGACGGGACGCCCCAAGGGCGCGATGCTCACCTATGGCAACCATTGGTGGAGCGCGATGGGCTCGGCGCTCAACCTCGGTCTGCGCGAGGACGACCGCTGGCTGGCCCCGTTGCCGCTCTTCCACGTCGGCGGCCTCTCCATCCTGATGCGTAGCGTCATCTACGGTATCCCCGCCATCGTACACGAACGCTTCGACCCCATAGCGGTCAACCGCGCCATCGACGAGGATGGCGTGACCATCATCTCCGTGGTGGCCGTGCAGCTGCGCCGCCTGCTCGATGCGCGCGGCGCGCGGCCCTATCCTTCTACATTGCGCCATGTCCTGTTAGGCGGCGGCCCCGCCCCTCTGCCCCTGTTGGAGGAGTGCGCGCGGCGCGGCGTCCCGGTCGTGCAGACCTACGGACTCACCGAGACCGCCTCGCAGGCCGTGACCCTGGCCCCCTCCGACGCTTTGTGCAAGGCCGGCTCGGCCGGTAAGCCGCTGCTGCCGATGGAGGTGCGCGTCGAACAGGACGGCCGCGCGGCGGCGCCCGGCGAACCCGGCGAGATCGTGGTGCGCGGGCCAACCGTCACGCCCGGCTACGCCGACCGCCCCCAGGAGACCGCCCGCGCGATCCGCGACGGCTGGCTGCACACCGGCGACCTGGGCATCCTCGACGCCGAGGGCTACCTCTACGTGCTCGATCGGCGCGACGACCTGATCGTCTCGGGCGGCGAGAACGTCTACCCCGCCGAGGTCGAGGCCGCGCTGCTGGCGCACCCCGCCGTGGCCGAGGCCGGCGTCGTGGGTGTGGACGACCTAGCGTGGGGGCAGGTCCCGGTCGCCTACGTCGCGCCGCGCCCCGACCTGTCCGCGACGCCCGACGCGCTGATCGCCTTCTGCCGTGAGCGCCTGGCCCGCTACAAAGTCCCCGCCCGCGTCACCCTCGTCGACGCGTTGCCGCGCAACGCCGCCGGCAAGCTGCTGCGCCGCGAACTACGAGAGCGCTAGGTCAACCCGCGTGACGTGCTCCACAGCCCGATCCCCTATACTGTAAGGTATGACGAACAGGCGAATGGAGTGTGGGATATGGCAACAGTATCATTCGATCGCGAGGCCGAAATGGGCAGGATAGACGTGACGCTGACCGTCACCAATACTATTGATCAGGCGCGCGCCGAGGCCGGCGACATCGTCGCCGCCAGCGTGCGATCGGTGACACTGGATGGCGTGCTGGTCGATACCGGCGCGACCTTCCTGAGTCTGTCCGCCGACGTGATCGCGGGCCTCGGCTTGCGGCCGGTCAGGGACGTGATGATCGGGACCGCCACCGGACCGCAACGGGCGCGCCTCTATGGGGATGCGCGGCTGGCGCTGCTGGGGCGCGAGGGCACGTTCGACTGCCTGGAGTTGCCCGGCGCCACGCAGCCGCTGCTGGGCGTGATCCCAATGGAGGCGCTCGGCCTCGAGCCGGACCTTGCCGGCAGGCGTCTTCGCCTTCTGCCTGACCAGTCGCCCGACTCATACATTACTGCTCTATAGCGATTGTTTATAGAGGGTTATGTGCCCGCTGGCGCGGTTGATGTCGTGATGATAGGGCCATATGGCGCCGCGACGTCGACGCGCCGCGTGAACAGGAAGGCGGCGCAGCCAAGCATGACGGTCGCCATCACGGCGATGAGGATGCGGTAGTCGACGACCGTCGAGAGCGCCGCGCCCAGGGCGATTGAGACCGTCTGCGGCATGCTCACCATCGTGTCGGCCGCCGAGTAGACCCGTCCTTGCAGGCGCGCCGGGGTGCGGCGCTGCAACGCCGTCCCGAAGCCCACCACTACCCACGGCAACCCCGCGCCCGCGACCAGGAACCCGGCCAGGACCACGACGAGTGTCCCGCTCATTAAAAGGAGCGATCCCAACGCGAACAGCCCGATGCCGAGCGCGATCGTGCGCGCGTCGCCGATCCGCCGCAGCGTGCGGCTCGCGGTCAGGCCGCCCGCGATGGCTCCTATACCTTGGACCGAGCTCAGCACGCCGAGGAACGAGGGCGGCCGGCGCAGCCCCTGCCCGACGACGGCGTACACGAGCGTCTCAGAGAAGCCGACGACCAGCAGCGTCACCGCGACGGTGAGGACGATGTGGCGCAGCGCCGTCGTGTGCAACACATGCCGGACGCCCGCGACAAGTTCAGTACGGAATCGCTGTGCGCTCCGTGATGGCGTGGGTTCGGCCACGCGTAGCGCCGTCAGGCAGAGCGCGGATGCGCCGAAGGTGGCGGCGTCGAGCGCGGCCACGAACTCGCCGCCGAAAGACGCGTAGATCGCCGCTCCGGTCAGCGGCCCGACGATGCGCAACCCCTCCCGCACCGTCTGCAGCGCCGCGTTACCCTCGCTCAGCAACTCGTCGGGCAGCATCACCGTCAGTAGGGCCGACTGCGCGGAACTGAACACGACGCCGGCCGCGCCATAGAGCCCGGCCACGGCGTAGATGAGCCACAGCTGGCCGCGACCATGGACGAACAGCAGCAGCAGCACAGCCAAGCCGATGAGCAGGTTGGTCGCGATCATGAGCGGCCGGCGCCGCACACGGTCCACCAGCAGGCCGGCGGCCGGCGCCGCGAGCGCGGGCAGCGCTAGCGCGAAGAAGATCAGCCCCGCCGCGGCGTTGCTGCCGGTCAGGCTCTTGACCCAGATACCGAGCGCCAGGTAGAGCGCGGTGTCGCCGAACAGCGACAGTGTCTGGCCGATGAGGAACAGCCGTACGTCGCGCAACGCCAATAAGTGGAGCACAATAACCTCCTTAAGTATCTTATCAAAAACCTGGGGGCCGGGTATACTGAGGCCACTGAGTAGGGGGGGGTGACGGAGCGTGAGTGTGCTGGACGATCTGGATCTGAGCGGG
>JAABUO010003525.1_pt1 | contig 18631 bp, 23 predicted proteins | sample 5559291 | NCBI WGS metagenome assembly JAABUO01 (sample SAMN10711878, study PRJNA513372) | rock metagenome | isolation source: Antarctica rocks | place: Antarctica: Victoria Land, Finger Mt sud | reverse complement strand
CAGCTGTTGTGCACAGCCAGCCAGCAGCTGACAGCCTGCACAGAGGACGCCCCTGTGAGAACAAATATGACACTTTGTCATGGAGCTGCAGCAGGTGGCAAGAGGCCAGCGGTATCAAGCACAGGCTACGCAAGTCTGAGCTGTGGCTGAATAGAAAGCCAGCCCTCAAAGCTGCTCTGCTGGATACCCCAACAGCAAAGGTGTCCAGCACAGATCAGTTTGTGCTTCACATCAAGCACAGGCTGCAGCACGCACCAGAAGCTATTGGCCACTTTGGTGACCGGCGTCACAGACAGCTGCGCTGGCGATCATACATCAAGCGCCAGCAGGCATATGCTGCTATCTGCAAGACGATCAGCAATGGAAATCGCGATACTGTTGTGGCTTATGGGGATGCCAGTTTCAGCAGCAGCAGCAAAGGCAATCCCAGTACACCAACAGTGTCTCTAAGAAGACAACTGGGCGGTCGATGTCGGGTGTATGACACTGATGAGTTCCGTACCAGCAAGCTGTGCTGTGCTTGCCGGACACCCATGAAAGGCATGCCTCTGCCTGTGACAGGTAACCCTCGACCCCAAGCACTTGCAACCATTCTGCCAACAGACAATTGGCTCCACTGACATGTGCTGACATCATGAGCTGACAGCCTGCACATCTGGAACCCTGTAAGCATAGCTTCACACCAAACTGCTGCTACTAGATAACTGTTCTGCACAGACACTAGCAGCAGTATGCCTGAACGACACAAGCGCATCATAGTGCTGTGATGCTTCCAGATGCAGTACTGTGTAGCAGCAAGCTGACTTATGCAAGGCTGTCTGCAGAGAGAGGCCGCAAAGATCACGGACCTGAGAGCTACAGTGTACGACTGTGTAGAAACACAGAATGTCGTCGTATATTGTGGAACCGGGACGTGAACGCTGCTATCAACATCCTGCACCTGTTTCTGGATTGGGTCGAAGGCCGATCGAAGCCACCGGAATTCTGTAGAGCTGGGCAGTGATTTGGCTCAACTTAAGGATTTGTGCAGTATCATTTTTTTCCCAGCTTGTCTGGGGATAGCATTCCCCAGGACGGGGATGGTGTGCCAGCCAGAAGCCTCTGCTTGCATGCTATGGGGTTCGCACATGAACAATAACAATGGTTAGTAAATGGAGCGTACTGTTTTTAGAATATGCAGCATTCGAATTTTAGCAAGAGAATCATCTTGCAGGTTGTGGGGATACGGACCAATGACAACGCAGCAGACGCGCAAGCTGGCTGTTTCTGCATCGCTGTGCATCTTACGCTTCAACAAATATCAGCATGGTCTCCTAAAGATTCCCGTGGTCATCGTTTGCAGTTTTCGAAAATTGCCAGAGATATACTCAAAACAGTCACGGCTGAAGAACATTGACACAGTCTTAGTCTGCCAGACATCGAAAGGGGGTGGTATGTTACTGAACACACAAGCTGCATCTGGCCTTTGCACATGCATGCTGCGACAGGCAGCTGAAAGCAGCAGACAGCTGACAGCACTGCTGCAAATGTAGCACTCCTCACATCCTGCTCAAGCGGTCATTCTGATGTGTCTATGTACTGCTAATGTTTGTGAGCTCAGCTCGCCCAGGGAGCAGTCTCTGGGTCTTTCTTTTGTTGGACATGCTGCTCCTCAACTGCATCCTCCATCTCCTCCTCCGTGTCCTGTGGGGTTGCTTCTTGGCTCGGACCACTCCTCTCACCCTGCAAGTTACAAAGCGGCATCTGACACCAGCAAGACTGCCTTGACTGCAGTCTGTATGTAAGATCTTGCTGTGGTTTGTATGTAAGCTGTCCAAGATGAGTTCAGCACACGTCTCAACCAGCATAAAGAATGGTGTGTACCAGCATACCACCCTCGGTCCCAACAGAGGTTGACTCCTTTTGGCCACTAGGTTTAGAGGAGCTTTCGCTCTGCTGTCCTTGAGATGGGCTCTCGGAGCCACCGCTGCTGAAGCACCGCCCGAAGAAGGCAATGCCGACTGGAGCCGCATTTTGGGAGCACAGGACGCAAGTGCCAGGTGCATGCCCACAGACTGCAACGCCTGTGGCCCTTGCTGATGTGCGGGCAGACATCGGCTCAACAGAAGTATTGAGGGACCTATGCTGAGCAAGGAGCATCCTACGTGAAAACAAGGCGAGGTTTTCAATACGGATCCTCAGCAATACAAAACGTGCTATGACGTTGGACGCTGAAGATCACCTGCAAACGCTTCGAGGACCTGCCCGAGCCATTGCCATGATGATGTTGACTGATGTAGCAACCTAGCTTTGTCCTGCTGCGGTGACAGGAAGAATTGCAACAGGGATTGAAACAGGGAACGCAAGGTGGAGAGTTCGGTCAACTGGTACAGCAGCTGAGGCGTTGACCACAGTCTCCAACATTCACACGCTGACGACAAACATTTGGCCTTCAAGGGCACCAAAACTTGTCAAAGCAACAATATGCCGTCTATCACCAACGTCGGCGGCTCCCTGACAAGTGCTGTTGCTTTGACTCTGATCGCATGGGCCGTCAGATTCGTGAGAGCCCGCAACTCCCGCAAGCAGGATGAACGAGATCTTCACAGGCAACTCGGCAGATATCATGCTAGCTTATCAGTTCCTGCTCTTCAAATATTGGTAAGGCAACAACACACGATTTCTTTCTGTCCTGTTGCCTGAACATAGTGTTTGTTGCTTTAGGTCCATACAGACCCCATACCACACATTGTGGTGGACGTACGTGATAAAAACAGTACACAGCAGCAACCTCTGCCTCCGCAGTATGATCACGCTTTGGCTATCCCTGGTAATAGCCAGTGTTGCTAAATATTGCTGTACAGCCCAGATGTGTGACTTAAAACAATAAATGCAATGCAGTCAACCAGATACAACATGCACTGCAATCAGCGCCAGCTTGGTCAGCCTGTACAAGCGACAGGCTGCCGTATCCAGAGGCAGACCAGACTTTGGTATTTATTGGCGAAAGTGACAAACAAATGCTGCAAGCTGCAACACATGCAGCCAGGCATGGCTTCTCCAGGACCGCAACATTGACAGGAGGTGTGCAAGCCCTTCAAGCTGCAAACATCCAGCTGGCAAGTCTCAAGCAGACGAACAATGACAATTCGGCCTGACACTGTGAAAAGCAGCTTGGCATTCACCACGCATCCCTGTGCAGGCTGAGAAAAGATACATCAATAGAGATGCTGTAGCAGCAGTGCTGGGCCATGTCGATGCTGGCTGTCCACCACAAGAAGCACTTGTGCTAGATATACGGCGACATGATGAGCGCTCCATGTATGGCAGCATCCCAGGTATGCATTTCCGATGTCTACTGCATGATTATCTTGCTGCTTGGCTTTGTACTGCTGTCAGCATAGTTCATGGCTGCTGGTACATTACTGAAAAAGCTGACAGCATGCTCAGGCCACATGCCAGGTAGTGCAATCAATGGCATCCAGGCTTGTCTTGTTTTTTGCTGCAGGAACTGTGCATATTCCCGCACATCAGCTACCAATGGCATTTCAGATGGAGCCTGAGAGCTGGGAGGATACCTTCCATTTTCCTCAGCCATCAAATGCTGACTGGGTGATCATGCAATGCCGCACAAACAAAAGAGCAACTTGGGCGGCGCAGCTGGCAGCTGACGCTGGCCTGACAAATTGCTTGATATACAAACAGGTCTGTGCCTGATACATGAGCAGCACCGTCTTCTGCTCTTGCTTCCTACACACAACATCCTTGTGATGAACCTGCATTGACTTGCAACTCACACCTCCTCTTGCAAGTAAATGGAATCCCCAAAGTGCATTGTATGCATTAGATGCTGAGTCTTGCATTGTCCTTGCTGGACAGGGGGTGTATGGATGGCGACTACAGCCTGAAGTTAAGGTGTACAGCAGCTATGAAGTTGGAGATGCTCCTCCAGAACCAGAGCATATCGATCTGGATGATGTGGACCCAGCTGCAGCCAGAGCTGAGCTCATTCACCTGGGGATCATACCAGCTTGACTGATTGCATACTTGACGACGAACTTGTATGCATTCACATGCAGTTGCACTGCTGTGATGATATATGCATGTATGTAATTAAGAAAATCAGCAACCCTAGTAGCATCATGAGTTGGTTGTTGCCTGTTGCATTGGTGTATGTGTCGTTTTTGAACAGTGACAAATCCATTCTGCAGAAGGCTGGCAGCTGCCTGTCTTTGTTTGCTGCCATGGCAGCCAAATTGCCATTGCATTTGTCTGTCTTGTAAACTCTCTTTCAAGCCTATCTTGCGTCCTGAGTCAATCTGATACAAGCAACGTGTAGCAGCATATTCAATACATCCTTTGAGAAAACAGGACGACATACAGTACATTGCTTTGTTACAAGTGATGGAATCGAATGCCAAGCAGGGGTCCATGGAAAAATCTCGTGAAGCAGAACCATATTTGGCCCTGACTTTTCAGTCGTGGAGTACCAGTTACGCCAATTCAGTACAAACTTCAGCAAAACTCAGTGCACTTGACAAGTCCGGCAGCCATGCAAACACAGCTTGAAGGAACAGAGCAAGCCCACCCCAACATCACATGCCCTTGGTTGGCCAAACTATTGAAGCTCAAGCTTCAATAGAAGCTCAAGCTTTGCAGCCCTGACACATGCACTCTCACTCAAGATGATGATACAGCTTTCTCTCCCTCTCTCAAAAGACTAGCCTTGCAGCTTCAATCTGGCTGTTGAAGTGTGGGCCATTGCGTCTGCAAGTGGCGCATCAGCAGTATGACACAGACGCCTTGACTGGCATCCATGCCAATCCTGCTGTAGCACTGTTGCGGTGCTTATTAAATGGGTACAATGTGCTCTCAAAGGGGTGTCCTGTTTGTATCTCCAAACCCCTGATGCGCCGTGTTGACCATGAGTCGTTTGTTACTGGCTTGAAGACACCTGTGCAAGCACATAGGACATAGGAGTGACAGCCTGCGCAAACTACAGAAATTTGCCCACGAACAGAACAGGCAGGCAGCAGTGACTCACCAAGGCTCAGCACTGAGCACATATGGCTGGCAATGATGGTGACGCAAGCCCGTCACCCACAGGCGGGGTGAAGTGGTGCTTGACAGCAGTGTAGACAGGAGAGTGTGTCAGCTTGTCCAGAGCAGGGTCTGCCAGTGGGCTGACAACAGGGTACAGCCTGTTTGCCGCCACCTGGTATACATATGTATCCTGCAGAAGCAGTCAACAATCAGTCAGAAGCCTTGCTGACTTGCCCAAGCTTTGATCAAGACGTGTCAAAGAGCCAAGAACCACACATGTGTCACACACACAAAAAGGAGACACATGGGCTTGTATGGCAAGGTGTACTGACCTGCACACGCTTGACAACTCCATCTGCAATGTCCAAGGCACGATTGTAGGCAGCTGAGCTGACTATTGCATCGTGCGCTTCCCTGTACTTGCCGCAGGTGTACTGCACAGGTGGCTGAGCAGTTGCCACAACTTTTGCCACTGCAGCAAGCAATACAGGGTTTGGTAACTTTAGAACCAATGAAGAGCAATGGCTTCACACGTAAAGAGGCCCTGATTACATTTCAAGTCATTGCTCTGTGACTGTACCTGGTGGTATACTTGCAACTTTGTTCCAGGCATCTCCAATCTTCTGGACTAGATCTTCCGCCTCCTCCTCCAGGTAGTTAGGAAGGCGCTGTGGTTCAATCCTGCATAAACACATGCATATGAACCCTGTTGAACTCACTGCACTCTCACAGGGTTGCTCACTGCACACGATGGGCAGCTAACATGCAGTAAGTCACCTGCCCATCATGACATCTGCCGCATGCCGAGCAGTCTCCACAAGCCCATGCTCCTTGAGAAACGTCACTCCCTCTTGGATACTAGCAAGATAAGTGGAGCGAGCCTCTTGCAGCTCCACCATCTGTTGGTTGGACATTGATGTTTGCTTGGCAAACAACAGGTGGTGCGCCATCAGAATAGCGCCGTCAACCTGAGAGGACCCACCTTTGAGAGATAATGCTCCCATACATCTAGCACACACGATACAGTTACACAATCGATGATGTACCTGGTGGTCTATCTGGTACAGCGCCCTCTTGCTTTGGTCTTGGACAGCCATGATCATTGGAGAGCTGTACTCGCTGATAACATCCTCCATGGCCTGCATGCTGGAGTTCAAGCGAGCAGGAGTGTATGCACGGCTCGTGTTGTACACGGAGGATGCCAAGCTGTATCCTTTGCTAAGGCAGAAGCCGCTGTAGTTGCGCACAAATGCCAGTCGCTTCAATTCGTCAGCTGAAGACTGCACCATCCGCCCTTGCTGCGTGAACAAAGGGGAAGCTGCAGCACAGCATCCGCAACATGTGTCACACAGGGTAGTCATGCACTGTGACAGGTGAGCGCAAAAAACCAATCTGCAGCAATACCTGCAAAGGAAGCGTGCTCATGAAACTGCACAGCCCCTTTCTCACTGGATGGTCTCACTGTTTTGTATGGGTAGCCAGTTGTATGAGACAGTTTGGTCCTCTTTCTGGACTTGCCCATGGCTGCGGACTACCTGCCCATACATTCAACTGCTTGTATGCAAAGCTGTTGGAAACAGGTGACCTCCTAAAACGCATCGAGATGGGCAACTCAAGTAGCCATTAACACGTTGGCAATGCCTACGCTACCCTGACTTGGGTCTGAAATGCCATTTTTCCAGCAAGGCCATCGAACGGAAACCTGTGGCGGTGTACTACTGTAACCACCTGAACCTGACGGCCAACGCCTAGATAGCTTGCTAAGGATAGCATTGCTTCATCCTCACTGCAGCCTAGGCTGCCGTGTTGCTAGGATAAACCGACCAGAGCTATACGTTTGAGAAGAAGCGGGAAAGCTAGTCGGCTCAAAACGGTGTACATCTCGAACAGCTAAACGAGTCTTAGCGCGCTCCGGTGTCACGCCTATACTGCAACCCAGCCACTAGTGAAACATAGAGTACGAATTTTGCAGAGCAGCCAACCCATTGGTACAGACTTTTGCGTGCTGAACCTCCTCACTAAAACCGCAACGTATCTGGCATCACAAGCAACAAGTGGTGATGAAGGGACTTACCAGGAGCACAAGCTGCACAGGTTTCCTGGCCACTGAATCAAGTTCCTGCTCTGCTCATGAGCTGGACGAGGCAGAGATTATGCTTCGCCGTCCTGTTGAGGGAACCAAGGATGCGTACAGTGACGTGGGGCGTATTGCTGATGGCGTGCAAGTTAGTCACCAATCTGCTTGATACAGGTGTCTGGGTGTTTCACTTAGATCTGGAGCTGAAGTCTAGCGATCGCTTTGTGCAAAGTGTCAAGCTCAAGTGAACTCAAGCGTCTCCGCCTATCGATTTGTGAGCACAAGACACGGCAGGGTGGTTCCTCACACGGTGATCTCCGAAACCTTGCTGCACTGAGCTTGATCACTGTATTCGTCATCGAGCGGGCATTCCTTGGTTACATAACAATTCTGCAATGCTTCTATAAGCCATCAAGAGATGGCATACCAGCAAACAGCGACTAGAGCAAATGTGGAGTTTTTAAAGAGCTCTGGTGGTCTTCGCACTGGCCGGCAAATTAGACTGAACTACGGTCCACAGCTGGCCCCTGCACAGCTGCAAGGCAGAGTTGATCCAGCTTTGTGGGCTGACTTCATGGGCCAGGTCCAGATACTGGCAGACAGGCACCCATACATGGTCAAGCCAGGCGGGAAGGAGTATTCCAACTGGATACTTGCTGCTCTTGTTGGTGAGGCAGTAGATGTTCACAACACGAAACTTGAGCTTTTGTAGGTGCAATGCACTTTGTATGCTATGTGTGGCCTGTGCTAATCCATGCTGTTACAGGTGCTGTAATTGGCCTTTTCTGTTTCAGCCCTGATGCTGGGAGCTACCCACAATGGGAAGCAGAAGTGAACAACATGCTCCAGCAATATCAACCTGCATTCAACAAGAGCGGCTTGACGCTGTCCCTTCAGCACAATAGGTACGCACACCTATTACAAGGCAGAAAGCACAAAGGGCGAATTTTCATGCAGTCAATCGCTGGGTCTGAACTGTTCCTCAAGCTCGTTGGTTGTCTGTCTGCAGGGAGTTTTGGATTCAAATCGATGTCAGCACAATTGCTCAGGGTATTCCAGTGCAATACTGACATTTGACTTTGTTCAGTGATTCTGGTAAAGAGGTCAAGTGTTCTGTGTTGGCTGCTGCTCACGCTGTGCTGATTATATAATATATTTAGGGTTAAACATGTACATAGTTTAGGGTTGGCATCTGTATATGCAGTCTTCTGCATTTGTTTCCAAGATCTATTTGAAATTTGCAACTGCACACGGTAACACGACCTTATTTCATCCTTATCAGCTCAATGTGTTTCGGATGTGATGAATGAAGCCAACTGGGCAGCTAATTACGTCAGTCCTGGGGCAGGACTCAGGCAGCTGTACACAGTCAACTTCGGTGCAGTGTTATGATTAGGCTTTTGGCTGTCTCAGTAAATGTGCTGGGGAATAACAACTCGCAGACATAGCCCTGCAATCATGCGGAGATGCTGTCTGGTCAACACATGGGTACTGAATAAGTACTCAAGTGCCACCTTGCAGTTGCATCACTGTAACAATTGCTCCTTGTACATGCACTTACATTGGGAAGCGCAAATATGAGCTTGCTGTAACAGTACCTTGCGACATACATCACAACAAACAGAAGCATTGCACAGCTCTCATGCCAATAGAGCTTCAAGTATACACTATGACAGCTTTTTGGGCCTGGCGTATGGCTGTGAATAGCTTCCAGAGCTATGGGATTTCTGTGCATCTGACCCAATTGGTGGTGACTCATCACTCACTGCGCTTGAACCTCTGCCCCTACGCCTGGTGACATTTTCTTGGCCAATAGCGGCATCTTCAAAGTCAAGTACAGCCTCTGCAATGAGCAGCACACCATTGTTGAGGGAGGTCTGTGAGCCAACACAACTTTGTGCAAGAAGGTTCTGCCCAGCATCTCCTACCTTGAATGCCTTTTGGACTGGCTGGATCGTCATCCTCGTTCGAATCAGGTACGTCTTCAGGTAGACCATAATTGCCAGTTGGACGAGCTGCAGTGTCGCTGACTGCACCTCTGGTGACAATCCAAAGCAGCACAAACGCAATGCTGCCAGCAATTCCACCAAAGATAGACAACAGGGAGGCCGCTATAAGAATCCATGCGACCCAATTCCCAGGCCTGGTCTGCAGCATTGCAGCCATGACTTAAGCTTTTAATGCCATGAATGGTTCAAAGCAATCTGCATGTTAATTATCTGAGTGCTGGGGCTGCTGTTTGTGATCAGTAGCAGCATATGCACATGCGCAGCAACACAAAGCCGGACAAACACTGACTCACCAGGAACAACAGGCGAGAGACAATGCCTAGGCGCAAGCGTAGGTGTACTTTGGCCTCATATAGTTGAGGCAGGCGGCCACCCCCAGCACGTGCCTGCAGCAGTTGCACAACCTTGGCCAACACCATACGCCCACACTTAGCAAACGGTGGTGAAAGACAGCAACATGTGCCGTGTCTGCTTAAGTGACTCCATGTGAGACATATTGCTAACCGACTACTGAGCTGCTGACTCAGGTGCATACCTGCAAGGTGGCTTGAAAAATAACAAAAGGCTTATCAGGCTGTTCTTGATAACTGGAAAATAAGGGAACTTGAACTTCTCGCCGCTCATCCCACAAGCCTAATATGACAAATGGCGCATTGAACGCCAGCCTGCACAGCACAAATCTACTTGTACATCACAATTCCTGTTCCCAACTTTGACAGCCCACATGTGCACATACAAACACACAGTGTGACACAATGATAATGCTGCCAAGACTCAATGTGCATTATCTCTGAACGGCTGGTGATCATGTGCACAGCACAATGCAGTGCATTCGGATTGATCGGCATCTGCAGCATGACAATGTGTTCAGAGGGGCAATGCATTACAACATGGTAGTCACCCTCCTCTATGTGTGGCATCATCATTGCCTGCATCAAACATCACAGTTGGCCGCAAAGAGTGTAAGATTCACACCTAATTGTCCTGCTGAGCCAATATCTCTGTTTGACCAATACTGGTCTGCTGGATTCACCGGCCACTGACCCATCTGCAGTCAGAAGCCATCCAACCACCTGCACAAGAGTGCAGGCTGTTAGGCAGCAGAGTCTCTTTCAATGGCAGTGCCGACACAGCATTTGCAGCATCTAGCTTGACTGATTATAAAGGGCACAGATTACCTGAAAGACCTCATCTCCCTCCTGTCCATGTGCCTCTGGAGTTGCAAGCTCCAACCACACATCAAATCTTTGTCTTGAGGACAGAAACCGCGTTTGTGATGCTGCTGCCTGCAGGTCAGGACAGTTGCCCAGTGTCTTCTGCTGACTGACCCTGATTGAAGCCAAGCAGTGCATCCATCAATGAGACTGTACTCACCCCAGAATCGTAGGCTCGATTGTACTGTGATTCTGGCAAAAAGTGCGCAGTTGCAACAGCGTCGGCCTTTGTGTAGTCAAAGTAAAGGCTACGCTCATGATGTGCAGCTGCTGGCGAAAAAAACCGAGAGAGCAAGATGTAGAATAGCAAGGTCCCACCAAGCCAGGCCACTGCTGCGCAAAGAAGGGAAGTACTCAACAAAGTGACAGTTCTCAAGGTGGTCAGTGCAGAAGGCAAGTAGTTCAGCCAGCCATCGTTATCAGCCTGCGGACGCATCCCATCGGTCAAAATTGCGCGCAAATAGTCAATCAGCATTTGGTAACCCTTGTGTGTTTATGCCTGGGACATAAGTCAACGACTTCAGATGTGCCCAGCATTTACTCAGCCTACCTCTAACAGATCGCTGATAGTTGTAGACGGATACTCGGATTTGGCTTCATTTGTTCCATCATGTCGAGCCATCTCACTATCGAAATACAGTCAACAAGCACAGGATGAAAGTCTAGGCATGCTGACTTTACGATTTTACCCCTCAGCAGCTTACTTGATCAAGATACAGTCACCTGTTACTTGTACGCAGCAAGCCCTGACACGCAGAGTGCATTTACTCGTGTGTCAGTTGACGCAAATCGGCTGTATTAGCGAAAAGTCAATGACAAAAGTTAGTGAGCTACTGCGCAGTTGACCTTGGCTACTGGACCACTTCTAGCCACCGCTGGGACGTTTGGCAGTTCTCACTAGCAAGCAAGCATGCTAGCAAGCAAGCATGCGATGCAGCAGGACATTACATTTCATCACAATCTGCCTTGCCTTGGCAACTTAAAATTTTTGTATCAAGCCCTTGAGGAAACCAAATCACGAGGGAATCAAAGGACACGTCCGTTGCACTGGTGCATGTTTAGTCAGATGGCTCAATGAGTGTGTGTTATCAGACATCATCTCCTAATCTGCCTAGCATGTCCTGTCGTATGAGTATAACAACTCGTAGCTCGATGTTGTAGGCCCTGAGAAATGACAACCTTCAAAAATCAGCACAATATACAAGCAGCATGTGGAAATAGTCACTGAATGTCTGCCAGTGACACAGGGAAAGCACAACATAGCTGTGACATTGGCCATTGGAAAAGGAGATAATAACAGAATTGGGCAGATTCACATGAAAAATCTGCTTTTGTCAGCAGATGCCGAAAACACAGAACACCAGGTCATGTAAACGAGGCCCATCTTTTGATGTGCTCAACACTTGTTCAGCTCTTGGTGCTGTGCCCTATCACTTACACTACAGAAGACCTGAAAGACCCAGGGCTTGTAATTGAAAGACGCCTGTGGTCACTGATAGACAGCCAATGCTAGTGTGCTGATGTTCTCTGCTGTGCTTGTAGTGGGAAGTGTCACTACAGACATGAATAAAAGGTCCACATCAAATTTTGATGCACACCAGCAGCGTGCCAAACAAAGACTAATCTCTGGACCATATCTCTGCTGATGTGATGTATACATTGGGATGTACTGCATACAATCCCTGTGCTGTCAATCAAGCAAAATTTGTTTCTTGCAGGAATGATGGGCCCAAAGAACAGCAGCAGCGCTGTTATGAGTACTGCTGACCATCACGCTGATATACACCAGGCTTGGGCTTGCACAAGCTTTTGCAGCTTGAGCAATGTCACTTGACGGCGCATCTCTTCAAAAAAACAAATTTTGACACCGTTATCTCATCGTTATTCAACGCTGAACAGCCTTGTCTGAAAGCGAGGCTGAGTGCTGTTACCAGCCATGGTCTGCTGAAAGCAGAAGCTGCAACCTTGGCTGATGACTGCAGTGCAGTACCTGTGTTCAACTAGTCAGATTTGCCCGCCCTGTAGGGGTCCATCAGCTTGTCCAGTGGCTGTGGCAGGTCTCTTAGGATGCAAGCTGCCCTGTCAAACTCCTTGTGTAGAACTCCGCTGGTCTGGCGATCAACAGTGCGGCCCAGGTCATGACTCACCTCAAAGGGATCCTGTACATGGCACACAATTCCTTTTGAGACCGCGACCTCCTTTTGAGACCATACCTCTGACAGAAGCGCAGAAGTGTCACAAGGATCCAATGTCAGCTTTGGTGTGAGCTGGCATAACGCTACTTTGTCAGCATGTATATGCAACATATGCCCACTAGATTGCAACTGTGCTGACAGCTACTGAGCAGCCTGTGGTGGCCAATACAGCAAAGACAATGTATAGTGTACAGTCCTGCAGACACCATCGTCTCTGCCATCCGCTCTGCCAGAGCAACAAGATGTGTTGCATGAAGACAGCCGCTTTGACAAGGGTGCTGACCTCAATGCAAACCAGATGACGCTCATTGCCAACTCGTCGAGTCCACTCCTTGTGTGACTTGGTGAGGAAACCACCGGTGCGCACACTGACCACGCTGTTATTATAGTCATGCCGCCATGCCCAATACTCAAAGAAGGACCACACAAGCTCTGCCAAGCTCTCTTTGTTGGCAGAACCAAACCCTGACAATGACTCTACGTCATCAAAGTAGTCACAGTTCCACTGTCCTACTGTCCTGCGTGTTTGCAACAGTAGTCTTGAAGCGGGCTGCAGAGTGAAGACATGTGCAACAGCTGCACACATACCATCATTTCTTTGACAAAGCTGACTGCCTTGAGGGCTTTTGGGTGATTAGAGATATGAGTGACTTGACAGATGCAACATGGTCTGCTTGCCGTGCATGCAGGTGCCTTGTGAAGAGGGATGAGGCAGCAGACTGTGTGACCACGCTAGAGTAAACACAATGCACAGAGGGCCAACAACAATGGGGAGGGCAGGCACCTGGTGTGGGTGGGTTCCATAGCCTGCAGGCAGGGCAGGATGGGGGGAGAGCGCTGCTGCAACAGGTGAATGCACATCAGCACATAGCAGTAGCTGGATAGTGTGCCCCGATAGCTGTCATTCACTTGCCGCCGCTTGGCCCACAGCTTCACCACAAACACCAGCTGAAGCAGTCGCTCATCGATGGCACCATAGTCCTTCAGCAGTTTTGTGTTCACTATGGCCAGGATATTGTTCACAGTGATGTCCACCTGCAGACGCAGCACTGATTGAGCAATGATGCACTAACTGCAGGCAGTCACATGAACTTGATTTCAAGCAAAAGGTGACACAAGTACTAAGTGATAATCACAAGCTGATTGGCTGACTGTATCTAGCAATGTAAGCTCAAAATGTTGCAGGCATGCACCAAGTCTCATTGCCTTGTGGTCAGAACTTGTGATTGTGCTGCAACATCTTTTCATGTACAGCCTTCAGCTGACCTTAGTGTTGGTGTCTCCCACAACAAACTTGACGACGGGGACTCGAGCTTTAGGGAGAGGCAGAACATCCCGCATGCCAGCCTGCTCCAGCAGCTGCCCCATCTGCTCCACAATCTCACCCTTGCCAGCCTATGCAAATTCAAAAGACGGAATTGTTGCAGCTGCTCACTGCCAGGGGCCTTACCAATACTTACCGATACTATGAATATTTATCTGTCTCAGCTGCTGCAGTTAAAGAGTATCAGGGTTTGAAGGTCTGATGCAGGAGTCAGCATCATGTCTCCCTTCACGCTGTGACAGTCATCAGTTGCAGAAATGTACTGCAACATAGCTGAAAGACGCCGTGATTGATGACGGTGCAGACAAAGATGTCTTCCAGCAAGGAACAAGTGCTGTAGTATTGCACTGACTTGACAGCACAGCAGGCATACAGGTGCAGCATCAGAAAGGGTGCAAGAGAAGTGCTGCAACAAGGCTTGTGGGCAACTTTAAGCACAGCGCAGTATGCCAGCAAAACCTGGAGCATTGGCTACCTGGTCCTCTATGCCTTCTGGAAGCTCAAGACACACATCTATGTCATTGTTGTTGCAGATACTGAGGCAGTTTGCAGTCGACCCAAATAGGTGCACTTTTGCCTCGGGCCACTGGTGCAACAGCGTGCTGCGCACTTGCTCAAAAGCAGCTTTCTGGCTGCTCCTCTTGGCTGGGCCGCAGTTGGTCCACCACTTCATTCAGAGCTTTGCTCAGCTGCCCCATGTCTGCCTTGGGCGCCGTCCCACCAAAAGCCCTGCCCTGTCTGCAGATTGCAACACGACTTGACACCAGGTGTAGAGACCAATTTGAGTGAGCACATCTTCTGATGTGGCCTACATAACACCACATGCATTAGCACTTGTTTCATGCAGTGCATCTCAGCAAACTGCTAATGCTACTTTTGACCTGATCAAAGGTGTGGAAAATGTGCTCTGATAGCTGAAGTGGACATGCTTTTGAAGATTTGCTCGCTCTGTAAAACTGTTTGAGGCACAGCAAGCACATGCTGCTTGACACACAAAAGAGCATGTTTGGCACAGAAGCAGATTGGGTGCGGACATGTTTGAGCATCTAGTGGCAAAATACCCTGAGGGCTTGGCATGCAAGGGGATGGGAGTGGACTGAGGCCGAATGTTTCGAGGGCCGTTGACCGGAAATCGGTTGGGTGGGGTTTGCGCCTGCAGGGCTGGCCTGAGAGGGGGAGGGGGCGGTTGGGCCCCACCTCCAGAAGGCCTCATGCTATTGTTGAGTCCCTGCACAAGTCAGATGTCCTGTCAATCACATCGTCCCATGCAGTCAGAGGTGAGAAAGACTGTAGCAAGCTGCTTTCTGACTTGCACAGCTGTGCATGCATTGAAGAAAAGCAATGGTTGCTACGTTGTATAATCCTTGCAAGCAGCATGTGATGCCTCCAGCAAGACAGCACAAGTTGATGGTTTAAAGGCTTCCAAAAGCTACAAGTCTAGATAGGCATATGTTGGCCCTGACAATGAAGGCCAAACAGGAACCACAACGTCAATGCTCACCTGAGGGGATGGGAATGCCCTTGCAGCTGATGCCCGCTGCTGTTGAGCATCCTGCAAGTTCTGTTGCAGAGGCCTTGGAAAACCTGGTGGTGGCATCCTGCCCAGGTGACTGTTCACAGGAGGTGACTGCGCTGCTGGTGGCACTTGCAGCTGCTGCTGCTGCTGTTGCTGTTGCTGCTGCTGCTGCTGCTGCTGCTGCTGCTGTTGATGTTGCTGGAACAGAGCCTGCAGAGGATGCTGTGGATGCTGCAGGTGTGGCAGGTGTGCAGCAAGCTGTCCACCATTCAGCATGGACCCCATGCCATGCTGACTGCCCATGAACACGCCAGGCTGTCCACCATTGGGCATTAGGTGATGTGCATTGATAGGCATGCCCTGATGTCCACCATTGGACATGACATGCTGTCCAGCAGTTGCCACGCTGTGATGTCCACCATTTGGCATGCCATGCTGTCCACTACTTGACATGACATGATGTCCACCATTTGACGCAGCACGCTGAGCACCACCTTGGAGGGCAGCCAAAAGGGCAGAGGGTGTGTGCCTGATTTCAGCTTGCCGGTCTTGAGGGAAAGCCAGGTTGGAATGCAGCTGATTTGGCCTGGAAGTCTCAGGCATGGCATGGCCATTCTCTATCAGGTTGGACTGCTGTGCAGGAAATCCTGGTGGGGCTTGCCGCTGCGCAGTGGGCTTGCGATGCAGGAGCAACTTGTCTAGTTGTGATTCATCCTGCGATGGGCCCTCTTGCGATGCTGGTGGCTGTCCATCTGATTGCGGGCGGTCAACAGCTGTGGACCAGATACTATCGCCACCATTAGACCACAAACTGCCGCCCCAGAGTCCACTTGCTAGTTTGTTTGAGGTTGGAAACCCAAGCTGCTCTGGTAGGCTCCTACTGCTGAGTCCATCACTCTGCGGATAGCTGCCCCATGCAACTGTACTGTCAGCTGGACTACAGCTGGAACCCTCTGCATTTGTCATAGCAGCATGCTGGTTTTGGCTTGGACGTGCTGAGACAGGGTAGGGTCCTGACGCACTCGTGACAGGCCCACCGTTGTGCAGGCCATGAAATGAATGACCCCAAGGATCGTATGTAGTCTGCTGGTGATTGTCTTGCTCACCAGCGGGTGGTTGCAGGCCGTATTGAGGTTCCTGCTGCATACGCGCGATCTGTGCCTGGTACGACTGCCCATGGTGTATGGCGTGTGGATTTACCTGTTGTGTGGCAAACTCGTACTGCTGATTTGAAGCATCATATCGTGAGCCGTTCTGCACAGAAAGAAGGCTCAACAGTGACTCCGACAGTTGAGCCAAGTCCTGAGACTGCATCCACTGCTGCAAGTGCAAAGTACGAAGTAAGATCTGGACCTGCACCCTTTGCAGCGGACACTACGATTGCGAATGGCGCAGCGCGCGATGCATCGACTTATATATGTATTTGCCTAACTGAGCCTATTCACGTGAGTTCAGCCCGGAGGACAGCAGGGTGAGGGGGGGAGGGGCTGTGCAATATATATATTTGCCTAACAGATTAAATACAGAATCCACAATTGACAAGAGCAGCTGGTGGTACATGTCATGCAAGGTTACACTTCCCAACAGCCTGGTAAACATCTTGGTAACACTTTGCACCTGCCTAGACTCTGAAGTAAAGTGTTTCAGCTGAGACATAAACTCACGCACACTCTTGCTTCAGTGGTATGATTTTTGATGGCCAGTTCCTGAAACTGCATTTGTCAGCAAAGCTGAGTAGACTGTCGGGCTCAGTGTTCAGTGTGACATTGTCACTCAGTCTGCAAGATAGTTGTCAGGCACACTGTGCATTGGCATGCATGTCGGAGGCAGTGTGCTACAAGGGCTCTTATAAATTGCAAGCTGTCAGCTGTCACGAAGTCTAGGCCGAGCTTTAGGTTCGACGAGCTCAAGCAGAAAGCACGTAGGTCTGCCTTAAGCGGTTGGTGCAGTAGATGCACCCCAAGGTATCAATATCTGTTCCAGTGTATTGTGATGTACGTGCTTGCATACCTATATTTTCACCACCTATACAGGCAGAGCAACAAGGATGTGTCCTACAATAGTTGAAGCTGTGCACACTTTGCATGCCGCAAGTTTCTGCCAGATTGAGTAGTATCACGGGTGTCATTAGTTATTCGTTGTAGAAACTGTGGCGATATCAGCTGTGCCTCAGGGGCAGCTATATAGCCAGGAATGCAGCTATCTGCACACAAACATGCTTGTTCACCAGCTGCAAATATGACTTCATGCTCATATTCTTCTTCCCACTCAACACCAGCTTAAAGCAGCTGATTGCCTTTCAAGCTGTGCTGCATGAAATCACTCCTGTCAGGTTTCATCGTCACAACACATGTTGTGCAGAGCTCATTCACTAGCATGATGTATAAACATGAGGCTTACCACAGTGTCTGCCAGCAGCACACCAGGGTACAGTAATGCCGTCAATCAACTGCTGCAACAAAAGTATTTTACACACTATGCTATAACAACAGCAGGGAAGCTGGGGCACTGCCCCAGCAGCAGGACGTCACCAAAAAAGCTGCTGATGAATAAGAGGCCCAGGATTACAGAGAAGTGGTGAAGCTTTGCCAAGTTCATTCACAGCATGGAGTGCTGCCCACAGTCAAAGCTTTGTAACTGAAGACAATTGAGACACACACCACTGTCACAGCCTGTATCATTTGTTGCTATTGGGGTCTGTCACAGGCCAGCAGCACTGCAACCATGTCAGTGCTGGGGCCTGTACTACTTCTAAATGTAAGGCGACAGACACTGTGGCAGAGTTATTTTGTCTTCTCAGAAATTCACAATCATTCTATCTACGGGCACCTTTTCCCTTGCCTTTGCCTGCAGGCAAGTTTGTGTTCTTTTGTACCTGAGCCTGAAGCTGGTTAAGAGCAGGCCCAAGGATGTTGAAGCCAACCCAGCCAACAACGGGCACAAACAGAGTGGCAATGATGAACACCCTGTTATCTCTGCCAGCAGCCAACTGCAGAAGCAACGAGATATGAGCACTCTGCTGATCCAATCAGCAGCATCAGCAGGTGATACAGTCAGCAACACAGCGCACTTGAGCAATCTCCTCTGCTGCGTCTGCATTCTGGGCAGACAAAAAAGCAGCTGCGCCCAAGCCAAGCCCAATTGCATCGCTACGCTTGGCATTTTGCATGCCCTTCAGCTGGTTCAAAGCTGGGCTCAAGATGTTGAAGGCGACCCAGCCAAGAGCAGGGGCTAGCAAGAGTAGCAGCGTGCTGGCTCGGTTGTCCCGAGCAGC
>JAABUO010003524.1_pt1 | contig 18635 bp, 18 predicted proteins | sample 5559291 | NCBI WGS metagenome assembly JAABUO01 (sample SAMN10711878, study PRJNA513372) | rock metagenome | isolation source: Antarctica rocks | place: Antarctica: Victoria Land, Finger Mt sud | reverse complement strand
TGGAGATGATAGTAGAAGAGGGATGGAGGCACTGGTTTGGGATTTTTGGGATTCAGGAGATGGACTGGAGAGATGATGAGTCTATTGAAGCCTTCTAGGTTCTACGACCATGGGGACCCCTGTTGGATCTCAAAATCATCCTCTATGTTTCGGATCCAGCCGCTCAGGGCTTCGATCTTCGTCTCTTCTTTGACTCCTCTCCGGTCTTCCAATGCTTCCGAATTTTTCATTCCCCGATAGGTGGAGAGCAGCGACAATTCCCGCAGCGCAGATATCTCCATCATTGCCATAACACTCGACGCTACGTTCCACATATTTGCATTACACAAAGCACTTCCTCCTCTTCGATCAGTCTGCTTTCTGCCCTGCAAAACGCCATTGATGAGAGACTCTTGCATGCGGGGCGCATACACAGCAGAGACGTTCGATCCAGCCGCCGGCGACGAGACACGGCGACGTGAAAAGTCAAATTCTTGATCCGTCGCCAAGACAACAAAAGGACGAAATGCATAGCCAGCGTTCCAGACTCTGCCAGACACCGGCTTCATCCGACCTCCAGGACCGAATGCTCTATCACAAGCTGCTTGCTTGTGTTGCGAACGCGGAAGAATCAGACTTTCAAGATAAGCATTTGGGGGTGAAATCAAAAGGGACGTCAAAGAAGAGAGAAGAGAGGTGCATTGATTGAGCGCAATCTTATCCGAGCATGATTTGGAGAGGGTTTGCGGGCTATCAGCTCGAGCTATGCCACACTCAGTCAGAGCCCAAGGAAACGACGCGGAGTTAACTACAAGGCTTCCGGCGGACAACGCCAAGCTCGGAGAAGTACCCTCGGCCAGGTAGCGACGGCGTACTATCCTCCGCAACCGTAGCAGCCGTCGCGGGAGGCCATGGAGTAGCGTTCTCCTGAGCGTCCATAACAAGCTCCATACTGGCATCTCCACATGGCGCCTCGGAACAATACATGTAAATCCTGATATCTTCGCGGATAGTAAAGGGCTGTAAGCCTTGCGTCTTTGAGATCTCACACGCTTCTCTTTGTCGAAGCACCGAAGATGATTTTCCGGGACATGCTGCCAGCTCGAGGCATTCATCCAGGAGGAATCGATTGAAAGCACGGATGGTGAGGACTTCGGCATGCCAGTCGCGCAAAATAAAGCCTCCAGCTTGTGGGACTTTTGCTACAGGCAGGCATTTCATGCCAGTGCTGTTCATGTGATTAGACAGGCCTCAGCGTCTGTCAGACCAATACTTACCTGAGAGCTAGACATGTCAGGATGGTTTTATCATCTGAAATGCAGACGCTTTAGTGGCTGTATATTTGTCCAGTTATATAAACATACCATTGGAGATGACGATCCCGCTCAGTGGGACCCAGGAAGAGACTCCATTCGCACGTGTTGCTGGTTTGCACTTCGAAGGCAGTGCATTGAACCGCTCAAAAACCACCTCTGCTATTCTATCTTCGAAAGTTCCCATGAGTTTGTATCGAGCAGCGTGGAATAGCCGTAGAAGTATGGAAGCACTCGTGAATTCATGTTATTCGGGGGGATTAAGCGCGATCAATAAAGTTACCGTACAATTCATGAATGATGTGAGACTTTGATATGCTTAGGAGTTTGGCCCCCCTTTATGAAACTCCTATCGTACGCCTCGCAATGTATGGTTACCTTATGCAACCAAAAGAACTCGTGACCCAAATCCGGGGGCGGGTTCTACGGTCCGCAACCACCGCTTTTGGCCATCTGAGGATCCGCTCCCTTACTCTCTACTCTACTTCTACCAGACAGTGCAAGTTAGTGAGTCATTTACGAGCATGCAGGCACTTGATAGTACATCTGGTGCTTGCGTCTTCATCGCTGACTGTTCGATCTTACCCACCTCAAAATGAACATCACAGTTCCAAAGACAAGGAAAGTATGCCAGGCCCACAGGATCCTTTGTTAGCCCTAAGATACTGAATGAGATCCTAGCCTAAGTTCGAGCTACAATTGAAGGTCAGAAACTCCCAAGTGCTACCGGCAGATGTTCTATATTTGCTGAGCAGACAGCTAGATAATTGACCTCAACAATGTCCCCCTCGTTTCCGGAACTTCATACATTAAATGGCACGTTCACAGCTCGAACAAAGCTGAGCATCGCGGTCGAACCACCAAAGTCATTATCAGAGAGCACAAGGTCAAATGGGACTATGAAAAAACGCTACCTCTCCGGCTCATAGTGGATCGCAATGGCATGCTTCAGGATTCGGAGATGCATTTTGAGGTCCTGCAGGAGTACTCGTCTGGTGCTCGGGGAGAAACTATTATACTCGGGAATATCAAGCTAAACCTCGCCGAGTTTGTGGAAAGAAATGATGATGGGGAAGAAGGGGTGGCGAGGAGATATCTGATGCAGGAGAGTAAGATTAATAGCACTTTGAAGGTCCGAAACCGCGTCACCTCATCAAAACGAACCATCCCTAACTAAATCTCAGATCGCCATTCTTATGAAACAGACCGAAGGCGACAGAAACTTCATCGCGTTCGTGCCCTCCTGTTTATCTCCCTTCTCTCTTACCCAACCCACTCACACCCCCAACCCCACAGCCCCTCCTTAAAAACCGCCCCTGTCTTCGGCGGTATCGCCGGCATCATGACCGCCGAGCAAGTCGAGCCTGACGATCTCGGCCACATGCCCTCCATGTCGACCAAAACCCGCGAAATCGGCAAACTGCAGGATATGTACCGGCGCACGCTTGCGGCGTCCTGGGCCGCGCAGGCCGGGGAGTTGCCGGCGGATAAATGCATCGAGGACATTTTCGCGGGCGGCGATGGATGGGGCGGCGCTAGGGATGCTGGCGTTGTGCCGGGCATGAGGATGTCAGTTGATTATACGGATGGGCATGTCGACGAAGCCACGAGCGGGTACGGGCATCAGAGGAAGCCGTCGAGTCAGGGGAGCAACAAGACGGCGAAGCCGACGATGAGTGCGCATCAGAGGAATCGCGGGAAAAGCGAGGCTAGCTTCAGCGGCCGGAGCAGCATCGAGCAGCAGGTGCAGTCGAATGGTGCGGAGACGAAGAGGAGGGCGCGTGGGGCGTCGGCGCACGAGGTTGATGAGTTCGTGGCCAGGGAGGATTTAAAGAGCTGGGCGATTTCGTCGTATGCGTGAGGTGTGGGACATCTTGGAGATGTTTGAGTTAGAACTTGTTGCAACTGATCAATACCTGAGGAGTGGAGTTCATCATGCTTGTTTCAGTTTCCAGAGGTTTGCAATTTAAATACATGGAGACGGATGTAGGATTACTCAAACAGATTCTCTACCTCGAATTCTCTCGCCGGGGACTTTCTTTGACTCGTAAACCGTCCATTCTATTAGATTAACATTTTTTCCATCCGTTTTCGATCCTCGACTCCTCGACGTTTCAGCCATTGCTAAAACCCTACACCCCTAACCTCCACCCCCTCAAAAACCTCAAAAACACCCCATCTCCCCTCCCTTCCGCCATTTCTATCCCTTACCACCTCCATCACGCCCACCTTCTCCCATCCCCCTTCCTTACCCTGACCACCACCAAACGCCACCTCGGCATCCTCCTTCCTCTTCGGCACCATTGACATGAAAATCGACGTATCGATCAGATACGCAAACACCCTCCCCAGCGCTGGTTTCCCTTGTGTCGACCCGAAGATGGAGGCGTTGTCATCGGGTCGGCGGGGGTAAAAGGGATTGCTTGGGGTGAGGCCCACAGCGGCATTGATGAGGAGGGTGAGGATGTGGTGGCGGTGGGTTAGGTGGGAGAGGGTGCGGAAAGAGGTGGTTAGGAGGGCTTGGCCTGACGGGGTGTTAGTGGGAGGGGGTGGAGGCAGAGTAGAGGAGAGGGAGGGAGGAAGGGGAGCTAGACCTTGGATTTGGGATTTGGATATCATGGATGAGACGACGTTGGTGATTGTATCGATGACAATGACACCAACCTGGCCGGTTTCGTCAGAAGGGGTAAATGAAGGGGTTTCTTCCTCGGTCTGCCTTTCAGGGTCTGGCAGGTCGTCCAGCATCTCCTCAGCTTCATCCTCACTGTCCGCAACGCCTTTTGCTCCTTTCTTACTCTGCGCTTCTCTGTCATTGGCATCCTCACGTGCCTGAATCACCGCTTCCCACATCTGCCCAACCTCTCGTATAGCCTCGACCACACCGGCAAAGTCAAAGACTCTCATGACCTTGACCCGATCGAGCATAGAAGTAGCCTTCTCCGTAGCATCATGCCCAACAGCATCAGAGCCAGGTAGCAGTTTCTCGTACATGTAGCCTGCCTGCTGGTATCGGGCGCGCTGAGACTGTGCAAGTAAACGGCACGCTAGGACATCCCGCAGACGCAGAGGAGAGAAAGACCCAGTGGTATCGATGAAAGCCACTTCTCCGTTCTCGTGATTGCTAAGGTAGCTCGCTATGACATTGAAAGCTATCTGATTCCACAAGTCAGGTACGTTCGAGATTATTAACAGCACGATTGTGGAAGGCGAGAACCCACCAGAGTTTTTCCCATGCCACTAGCCCCTGCAATCGAGGTGATCTCCCCATATCTGAAGCCGCCTTCAAGTGCTGCTTGATCAAGGATAGTGGAGCCGGAGCTTGCAGGTGCCGGCTTGAGATACTCGTGAGCTTGGGCCAGTGCAATGACACTGGAGGCTGGGAATCCAGGGGCTGCCTCGTGGTTCTCGCTCATCGTATGTGATCCATCAACGTATGATTTCCACTACTAGAGACTCCGGTTCAGATCCATGTGGTGCACCATGAGGACTGGGGCATGATTTCATCTTGTCAAGTTCGTTAGGCCCGTTTGCATGCATCGTCGTCTGGATCTTGAGCCAGGGGACTTGCTCGAGGAATAGACCATCGAGATTGGGAGCGCAGTGTCCATTGATCACTATGTGATGTTTTCTTAGTCTGACCCGTCCGCTTAAGCAGATATGCAGCAAGTTGGCTACCTCAAACACGATCACGTGCAGTGTCTATATTACATACATTGCTGCTCATGACCGGCTATCCGTTGTTCCCTAAGAAGATCTGTTGGAGACGAGGTCGTGGTTCATGCCCTCGGCTTGCATTGCGCCGAGATTTCTCCGGGGCACGTCTACCGAGAAAGTTTCAATTAACTCCCCATTAGCAAATTTACTTTGCAGCTTCGCAATTCTAGATGTTCCCATTCCTCCCTACTGCGCAAGACGTCTCAATATGTCTAAGGTGTCAATATCGTCTTGCTGCTCGCAGGTCTCGTCGAAGAAAACCGTTCGACGGTACACAAGACCTCTTCTTACGGCGATTCATTGCCTTAGGGCAGAATGCAGCACAAGAACGTGTTCAAACAGATGACACTGTGATACATAAAAGTCATGAAACTCCCCGGGAAAGAGTTGCAAGGCCTTCCAAATCAGGTCCAATTTCTTGGAGACAAGCGAACCTCCATAACAAAGACCCCCTAGGTTTCGATGCACTTGGCGAACCGGTAGAGATCATTACCATGCAAAATGAACTCCAACAAGCTCTCATGAAACGGCAAGAGACGACATATGGCAAAGCCATAACGTTCGATAACCCGGCAAGCTCTGATGAGCTTCTAGCTTCCATAGATGCAGAAAGGACGAATATCAGCTCAGACCTTGTGCGCGAGAATATTGAGAACTTAAAGGATACCTGGGTGTCAAGTCTACGAGACCGCTTCGACCCACCGACTCCATCTGAAGTCGAGGACCTTACTCGCAAGCTTCGTGACGGCTTTACTGGGGACCAACTGCTAAATTACTTCCACGATGCGAGCTCGAGTGATTCTTTGGAAATTGATTACGACTTCTCTTCAGAGCTGTATAAGTGGTCTGCGTGGACTCCCGGAACGACGCCTTTTCCTGCTAGTGCCTTGTCACGGCTTCGATCACTGAAGGGAATGAGCAAGGATCCATATACCACATCACAAGGCCAGTTCTCAGCGAACAGAACCAGACGACGGCCTGTCAAGCAGATTGTGATAGGCAAGATTATGCGACAGCTCTGGCACATACAAACTGAGCAAGAGAAGGATTCCTTGGGCGAGCTAGATGTGTGGATACAGGCGGAGCATCTGGATTTAATCCTCAACCATAGTGAGCGAGCTAGCAGTCTCCTTAATTCCGGATGACCTGACGTTACATAGGAAGAGACATGCTTAAGCGGTTGTCAGAGGTATATGGCTCGAAAGTTGAAGCCTCAAGATCCATCGGCGTTATCAGAATCACCGCAGATCGCGATACGACGAGTGATGTGTTAAAGCTTTTGAAATTCATACTCGAAAACATCAAAAAAGCTGAGGTGGATTTACTCACGAGCGGGCAACCAACTGCAGAAAGCACAGCCGCATTAAGAGATGTATTGAACAAAGCATTACTAGAGCAAATAGAACAGCTCACGAGTACCGTTATAAGAACGTCTCGTCTCATCTCACCCGAAAAATACCAGAGCGAGGTAGGTAAATCACCTAATTAGTCAAGCTGAGCTAATCGTGAGGCAGCTTATAGTACATTACCTTGGCCCCAGCGATGGGGACTTGGAGGATGTACGAAGGCTAATTCTCCAAGCCCTAGAGCCGGCGGCACTAAAAGAAACAAAGATTCATATGGATAGACCACCGACGGAAGAGAAGGTGATCCTTGTTCCTGTTGAGGTGGGCACTGCTTTACCCTTAAACGAGAGAGGTACGGAGTGGTCGAGGTGGCGTACTGGGATGAACAGGAAATCTCCATCGGAGTCCGCTCTCACTCGTGGTAGGCGCTCCAAGAACCTGACAGGGACGATTGCTTCCACACACCAATTCTTATTTAGGAGAGTACAAAAGAAAGAATCTACAGCTCGTCATATTCCTGGTAATTCCGAGTCTTGTTGGGACAAAGATCTACGCCAGAAAACATCAGTCGTCTTTGGCCAGGTCTTATATCCCGCAAAATCAACGGCTTCAGAGAACAATTATCATAAAGTCAAATCTGGCCGAGAGTTCCTTACTACCATCCCAGGCTTACGTGAATTCTTGCGGGATTTGCCATCACAACACATGTTCGGACAGGAGCAACTGTTTATACGATTGACTCCAACTCGATGGTCTGGGTCCCAGGGGAATCCTACGAATGATCTGCCTGACCTGGAAATAAGGATTTCTATAGACACAGAAAATCGAACAGTCGGCCTTCATAGCGTCAAACTAATCGTCGGCGAAACACAATCTGATGTCTTACTCCCAGATGAAGCAACGGATCTCAGATTCTTGGCTGAAACCCATCTTCCTACCGGAAAGCAGGTGGACCAGCGGATTCGTGATTTTATAGAAGCCAGCAATCTCAACATCTGGGGCCAGGATCGTCTCAAGACGCCCGCAAGACTCCAACTAATGATACCGCCGCACGCTCTTAGATCTCGAATTGGGAATTCAAAGCCAGTGGTTATTCCCGACTCTGAGATCCAGGTCGACTTTGTTTTCGCCGGCCTGAGCCATCAATCTTTCTTCCGGGTCCCATATCCGGAATTTGAACTGGAATACAGCATCATCGAAGCCGGAAGAACAGGAGGGAGAAGGGATGAGCTTCGTATCAGTCTGCCGGAACAGAATCAAATCGTCCATAATCAGGAACAATTCACCGCTTTCTTCACAGCCGCGCACGTATTGGCGCAAAACCTAAAGCAGACCCAACCGCAAAGGTTCGGTGGAATAACGGTGCGGCGCCGGTATGAGCTCAAACGCGTGCATACCTCGAAAAGGCCACGCCGTCTGGTTCGGCGGACAAGGCCACAGCTGAATAAACTTCTGAATCGGGTTTCATAAAGGCCTCAAAGGACATGAATATCATTGGTTGTTATAGTGGTCTTTACCTACACTCACTGATACGCCTGTCCATGCGTTCAACCACTTGACAACCTGGCACCTTCTGGGTATAAGGCTTTGTTTAATCGCAAGCCGTAATTTAAATTTCGAATGGACTCAGTTGGCTTGGTCAGATTCATAGGGTAATAAGTTGGCGGGTTCAGATGAAATACTACCAGCCATTTCGACTATTGCTAAGACATGCGTCGACTCTTTGTTGCTACTCAGGCCGTAAAGCGATAGAGGAGGATTTGACCGCCGCAAATGCCCTCGATCTACTAGCTATCCCGATGGTGCATTTATCAATACTGACGGTTGCGTTTAACTATTTCGAACATGACCATGCGATTCAGTGAGAAAAATACCATACGTTAGAGTACCGACCAAGGTCAGTATAGCCACCACTACATTATCTCTACAACTTACTACCATTGTCTCATCCACTTCTTTCATGCGATAACTTCTCTGCATCCATAGAGGCAGCTTACATCCTTACAGCTAAACAAACATATCGTTCCTCTCTTCTCCAAGTCTTGATTTTTTCAAACGTAAAAGATAATGATGCGAGAATAACCTTCCCACGGTTTTCTCTTCCAAGATTGAAGATGTTCAATTTAGAGCCTAAACGCCCTTTGGCACAGAATAGAATTCAAAACATTCGACCAATTCTCAGCAGATTCAATTTTTCCTTTCCTGGTTCTTCAAGTATAATCTACCTAATCGTTGTTCAAGTGTCCTCGATACCACCCATCCTTCCTATAAATCTAAACAAATCTACAACATGAGACTGTCCTACATACCCATCCTTATCCCTCACCCCCCCCGATCACAGCACCCTCAGACCAGCAGAACTCAATCAAAACAACTCATTACCAAGCACCAAGTACCAAGCACCAAGCACCAAGTACCAAGCACCAAGCACCAAGCACTAAGCATTAAGCACCAACTACTAAGCACCAAGCACTAAGCACCAAGTACCAATCCTCTAAAACCTCCAACACGACCCCTTTCACCCCCACAACCGTGAGACAAGAGCAAGCAGTGCCCCTGCCGCATACATAAAACCAAATTTTAGAGTAAATTAAAAGTTTCGCGCACGAGGATAGGAGCGAAATTGGCTGTTTTGGTGATGGATGTATTTGGTAGTAGGAGTGCTGGAAGAGAGGGTTTGGAGAGATTGGGATAATGGGAAGGGGGTTGGAAGGAAGGCAATAGGCAGTACGGGGGTAAATAGATGCGGGGCTTCGGGGGCAACATGGTTGCGAAGTCTTATAATCCTGCGTAGAAGCTCGGGATTATTTTGAGCTTGATGCTGAGATGTCAAACGTACTTAAGGTGCAATTGTCCATACGAGAAACCTGTAGGACATTTAAATCGGTGGGCATATTTTCAGAAAAATCCCTTGGCTCTTTCTAACCATTTATTTCGTCTATAAGACGCTCACACAAATTGATGGATGAAAAGGTCTCGACTGCTCAATTGGGTATGTTTCCAATGGACACAAAATTGAACCTCCCGCCAAGTCTCCTGGAAGACCAAAAAGCCTCCCCCTAATATGCTGATATGCAGAAAGAAGACGACTATCGACATGGTGTACTAATAGTATTCTTTTGAACAAAGCAACGCCAGTGGGGCGTATGGATATAGAAGCCTAACTCCGTCGCTTGGAAACCCTTACTGTACGCCCATGGTATTCATCGACTTCCAGAAAAATAAAGACGACCAAGAATGAAAAGGAAAACCAGACCTCCCTAGGGGCGGCAGAATGTCCCTCAACTCCGGACGCTCATGATTAATAGAAACTAGGGAATGCAATTTACATAACGATGCAACAGCCGCAACTCTTCTCCTGGGGTGGGTCCTGAACCTCCATCGCCTGCGGCATGGGCTTCGGGCTCGGTGCTCTGGATTGCTGCGGTGTGCCGCGTAAGCGAGGAATAGTGCTATAGCCAGCATTCGGGCTAGAGCCAACACCACCAGGACTTCCATTCTCCCTTGGAGATTTCGGGACTACCTTCAACGGCCATGCAGGTTCGGTTTCCTTGCCCTTTTCGCCTTGGTCTCGTAGACTTCTGGCTGGTGACGGCGGTTGCAACCCGCTGTGCGTGTGTACAGCTAAAGGTTGAAAATTCTTTCGAGCTTCCGACTCTGACTTGCGTTCCTTTTCCCGGTGTTGCTGCTCCTCCTGGAGCTTTTTGGCGTGAGTGGGTAGCAGCTGCTGCTCGGGCGGTAAACGAGGGTCGGGTTTGAACATTGTAGCTAGCCATGGCGGATCACCTTCTGGTCGGTTGATGGCCGTTGCCGGGCGCGATTCAAGTCCGGAGCGTGATTTCGGTCGTTGACCAGACGTCACTCGAGGTGTTGATGGGTTTCGAGGCCTCTGAGCATTGGCAGTGTTGCGTTGAGCGTTTGACGTCCTACGAGAGCCTGATGACCCTGGTTTGCCCACCACTCGTGGTTTGCTAGGAGATGTCGATGCGCTGTCGGGACTTCCTGAGAACGTCATCGCTGGTGTCGGGCTGCTACGAGGAGGTTCCCTCTCATCAAGAAGGATTAAACTGCCGACACTTTGACTTCGTCTTCTCACCTTGCCGTACGCTATCCCATTCTCATCTCCTAGACTCCAATTCGCGCTGGCCCCTCGTTTCCGCGGTATCGGTGTACTTCTTTCTATGTGCTCTTGTGGGATAGGCAAAGGACTATCTCTTGGTAACGGTATGCGCGAAGAATTGGATCTTAGTCCTGGTTGACGATATATGGGTGTACTAAACCCTGGATGGGATTGAGCAGCGATTTCTTCTGAAGTTCTGAGGTCGCAATTGATCGGGTCTTCTTCGGGTCCCTCTTCCTGCTCCTGCTGTGGTGTTGGCTCAAACCTCTGGTTGTGTATTTCATTCATGTTTGAGACGTCCGGGTCATGGTCGTGTAGGCCATTGCTATACTGATCACGGCTGTGCTCCCGTCTGCGTTGAGACTTGCTACCTAATCTCCCCGTCCGTGGAAGCTTGATTCCTGCTTCTTGCATTTCTTGGCTTTCAATAACCAGCAATTTATCCCTGTGTATCCACCTTGAACGCTCAGGATCCTCATCTTCCAAATGCAAATCCTCCGTGACACCAGGCCGTTCGACCTTGTCCATGCTTTCGACTCCGTACAGGTCTAGCAGGCTATCTGCTTCACTGCCACTTCTGCTAACACTTAACGGTTGTCTAAGCCCACCACTTTTGTATGGTGAAAGATAGGAAGGATCGGTGTTGGGTATTGCCCTTGACTGGTTGGATGAGTCTATCAAGCCGCCCTGGTCACCTGGGTCCGAGTGGGTTGGAGTGTTGTAGCTTCGGGGGTTTCCGTTGATTTGATGCGGGTTTGCATCGTTTGTCCGATGCGGGAAGGACTGGTAACCCAAGGAGGAGAAAGGCTTCGAGGATGTGCCTGTATGCTAATCATGAGTCAAGAAGTCAGCAGAAGCGCAACAAGAGTTGAATTGCGGGAAAGCGCTGGTATGGAAATCCCCTAACGCATCCGCAAGGCGAATAAAAGTCTGTAATTGTGCTACATGAACGTACATCTGCTCTGACAAAATCCCAAGTGTTATGCTCTCTCTCGGAACTTCGTTGCGAGTCAAGAGCTCGTCCATTGGGTAGTGTGGAAACCGCAGCCATTGCTCGATTTTGTTTCACTGTGTGTTGGAACAGTGGTCTATATACATTTGCGATTATCCCACTATTGCCGGCAAACAAGCCCAGGGGCTAGTGAATGTTGTTTGTTGCGGATTCTGACAGCAGAGGTCGTTCCACTTCAACGTTGTGTTCAGAGAGTATTGGAGACTCCTTGAGTATGATTGTTTTTCGTAAGGAGCCAGGCCTTACTTGTAAAGACGCCCGCAAGTATTGTTCTTGGTTGGATATCGCCAGGATAGCCTAGAAATTCGCACAATCTTGGCCACAACGAGTATGTAGCTGAAGGAGCGTATTGAAATATTTACAGGAAGTCGTCGGCGGGTATTATTTTGATCAGAACAATGGGTACTCCTATCAAGAAAGATAGGTAGTACCGTACTTTAGATTTCTGGGTTGCAATCTCTTAGATGGTCCACGTCGAGGGGTCGGCAATTGGCTCGCCGCCGCCGAGCTCAAGCTAACAGAATTCGCCTCTCCAGCCACGATCATCCCCCCAGCCTTGCCATTTTAGGATCAATTGATATGATTAAATGAAAAAGTGTACCTCTGGATGTACGGAAATGTACGGAATAATGGTGGAGAGTACAATGGGTTCTTCCATTCATATCACGAGGTGTTCCCTATCTATAACGCGATACCCTTGAAATGAACTCCATCGCTATGCAATAAGCTTGAATCAATCAATCATAATCTCAGATGTCCATCCGCTGGCCTGCCACCAAACCACCTCCCCAAACCCCGCCCCGAGGCAGCTCGCCCACTGCTTTCACGATTGCCGTCTACGCCGCCCATCCACTTTGGCCTCTTCCCAAGATCTGATAGCCATTCGGGTTTGTCCATCGTGTCAACTGTGTTGCGAACACGGTGCGCAAAACCCTGGAAGAAGTTTTCGTCCTCTTCTTCAGCTGCCTGGGTAGCATCCCCAAGCCTTTGCGCTTGTCGTCTCGTAGTTCGTATGTGTCTCGATAGGGTGTCATCTGCGCTCGGTACTGTAGAGGAACGCTTAGAAGCCAGAGATGCATTACCTGATCGACCGCTGGCTCCAAGGGGGCTCAGCAATGATGATGCGCCTCCTCCAGTAGAGAGTCCTAGATGAGAACCGCCACTTAACTGCCGTTCAATCAAATCGCGACCTTCTCTCCATCCGCCTCTGTCGAAAGCTGAAAGACTGCAATCTTGATCGTCCTCAGTGACGCCATATCCAAAGACTGTCTTGACACGATCATACAGATTGAAGAGTGTAACGCAGACCGGTATTAGGATGAATATTGGGAAGAAGTAATCAAACCCCTTCCCTAGCGGAGTGAGATCAACAAGGCGACCTAAGAAGTTATAAAAAGTTGTCTCCCGATGAACAGACCGAGGAAGAAATGTCACAAAATTGTAGGCCAATGGAACGGTGAGTTTGGCAATTTGTCCAGAATACCATATGGCACTCTCACCATAAGTGTTTCGCCGGACAAGCGCACGGTTTCCCCAGACCTTCGCCTCATCCAAACTTACGAGAGCGGCCAGGCACATGTAGAGAAGCCACAGTGAGGCCGTGACTTGACCTATAAAACCTACTTCTTCTTGCCCACTACTGCCATAGGAGACAACCGTCAAGCTGATGATTGAGAGCTTCGGTGCCGGAAACTTGACCAGCTCAGACCACACTATGCACACCGAAGCTGCGGACAACACAGCCGCAAGAGCTAGTCTAGCTGCTGGTATTGCTTTTGAGTAGATTAGATAGCGAGTAAAAGGCGTTAGTATGGTCACCCGTTCATACCAGGATGCATACGGAGAATGCCTCCCGAACTCCAATTGCTTGGATGCACAGGCATCGAGTATAGCCTGTGTTTCAGCAGCTTCGTGGATGAGACGATCCCATGTATCGATATACCGGGCACGCTTGTGCCGCGCACGAGTCAGTTTTCTGGATAAGTCCGCGAGGTATCGGTCAGTGATGACAGCCGGTATAGCTGCAACGTTTGAGCCAGGTTCGGAGGTAGATAAGCGGGCGCCGGGCAAGTTCGATATGACCGACAGCTCACCAATCCATTCTTGATGGTCGGACGAGATGCCATTCTTCCGCTGCACCAACCGGGCGAGTTGGGCTTCTAAATCTTCCAGATCCGAGGTTGCCTCTCCAAGCTGATCATTGATCTTTGGCGCATGGAATTGTATACTTCGCAATCTCCCACTTGTACTGGCGTTGCGATAAAGTCTTCGAGGTACAGCGACTAATCCGTAACCCATGAGAAAGATGATTAAAATCAAACCCCAGCAATAGGCTAACGCCATCACAAGAGCTTTGACAGATGTCGCTTCAAATCCATTCTGCCAAAGCACATAGCCTGCAAGTCCTGCGATACCACACACGAGAACGGTGAGCTGATAATTGCCGTTCGATCTTAGGGAATAAAGGATGCGATTCTTTGGCGTCCGATAGCCCGAGTCCACATATTCCCCCAATAAAGGCAATATGAACCTTGGCGATGACAGTCAGTGTCAAGGAAAATGACCGTACATGGGTTTGGAGGACGTTAAGTTACCAGGTTAATGCAAACGTCAACCAGTAGGTAATGCGCCATACGACCAGTATAACACGGTCAGGTAGCCAGATTCCTCTCGAGTCCTCATCGGCAGCTCTCAAGCTTGAAGCAAGGTCTATCGGCACCAGTAGAATGATGCTAATGGGGAGGGCCAGGGCAAGGAAAATTGGAAGTAGTAGGTAGGCAGGCGTCGTTCGGAGGGGGAGGAAATGTCGTAGGAGTAGAAGAACGCACAAGGAAATAATGAGTATGGCGAGGAGGGCGAAGACATCAGATCCTACGGAAGTAGCCATTGCTGACTTAGAGAGTAGCTCTGTGGTTGTCGAAGCACTCAGAGTGAAAAGATGAGGCTAATTCAAGAGTGTTACGGGTGTGGCAGCGTGACAAGCCTCAGCCTTGGTATAGGGCTTAGTGGCTTGGCTTCTGGGTATATAGACCAGCTGTCTTCGTCATGTACATACGCAGCTCCCTAGTTTCAATCTCTTCGTTGCAAAGACATATCAGGCCCTAGCTAGTCACGGTCCTAACAAAGAGCTAGAAGAACGCTGAAATTAGTCATATGACAACTTGCTAACAGCTCTCAGTGCTTTTTGAATAAACGCGAGAGAAGCTTATTTTATTCTATATTCTTATTTATTTTTTTGAAGAACAAATAAGAATAACGAATTAAAAATCGTAAGTACAGTAAACTTATAAAATCATAAAGATCATAACAATACGAATAAATATTAAAAGTAAAATTAAAGCTTGCATTCTCGTGCTTAAATTTATAATTTACGCTTTAAGCGTTCAACATTTCCATGTGTAAAAAAATCGTGTTATCAGACGAGCAATTCTAATTTAAATTGTTAAGAGGAATAAAATCGGTGATGGGGAAGAAAGTAGTGGGAATGCTAGATTTTAGCGTTCTTCAGAACGGTCCTTACCTTAGTTCCCTTTCCCGGATCGGCGAATATTGTGCTGGCGGGGCTTTCTTATTGCTACACTTTCATACACTCACACCAACTCTCTAGGTCTATCGAAAACCCCTCATGCGCGAGCATCGAATTGACAGCAACCACAGATTCAGAAAGTTTGCTCTGTGCTTCACTGCAAGCTAGCTCGAGCGCTGATTCACCGTTACCCATCGAGCCATCCTACTTTGCCCGGTCGAGGCCGTGCTCGCCTCACTCTTCTACTACCCCTTCGGAACGCTTTGGCCACCGCGACGTCTCTTGAAGACTCTCAGCGACATAGTCATCTTCCAGACCACATCATTCTTACGTCGAAGCTCTCGACATTTTTAGTTGGAGAAAACAGATCAACTTTTTGGAGTTGCAGCACAGCCGCACTCCCTCTACCAAGCATCTCCGTCCTTGTGTGTGACCTGACTGCCTGCGCAAACCAAAGCTCAAATAACGAAGACTATTGTCCTCGGTGTCAAAATTCATACATTATTGTGCAACCCTTTACACGTGGTCGCCTTACGGCAAACGTTGTAGTCACCTGCAGACTTACCTGAGTCAGAGAAGCTCTCGTTGGGCCTTAAAACTATGAACCCAGCCAATTTTCAAAACTTGGCGGGGCCTCCGCCAAGCAACCAGCAACAGGCTGGACAGCAGCAGAATACAAAAGTGCAACATCATATCTTTCGCATGCTTCAGCAACAGCAGACACCTCTAGGATGGCAGGCGGCTGTTCCTCTCCAAAAGCGTACGAGGGTTGTATGGGAGCTGTAAGTTGGCTAGCACAATTGGATAACCTTGAATTTCATCGTTTCCGCTTGCTTACACAGTCGAGAATAGAGTCTCGTCGCTACGCTTAATCAAACCTGACATGGATGTTCAACAATCCATAAGCGTGGCCGTGACCTTTGAGCAGAAGACATTCTATGATAGCCCGGATCAAGTGAGTGTGATATCTTTCTCTTTTGTTTATTTCGAAAAAGTCCTGCTAAAACCCGTTAAGGCGTCTTATGAGCAAGCATGTCACCAGAAGCTGAAAGACATCACGGACACCCGGACAAAGCAAGCCAGGAATACTCAGCAACAGTTTCAGAACCCACAGCAGGCACAGGTGAATATGACGCCACAGCAAATGCAGATGCAAGGCATGGTTCAGAACCAAACTCAAGGCCAATTCCCGCATGGATTTCAAAATCCCCAACTCCAGCAAGCGGTGCAGATGCAACAGCAGCTGTCACACCAGCCACAGCCGCACATAGTGAACGCCTCATCTAGTCTACAACCCGGACAGAATCGATATCCACCCCAGTCGCAGATTCCACCGCAAAACGGACCGCCAATGTTTACCCCTGAGGAACAACAGCAAATTAATCGAATGGCGCAAATCATGGCTCAGAACACGCCAAAGGAACAACTGGATCTCATCCAAGCCAAGCTTCGAGACATCGCCCCGGAGATGCGCCAAAACTTAGCGATGCAGAACATCGATCCGTTGACATTTTACTTCCGTAATCAGGCGACAAATGGGTATGTAACTCAGAAAGCGCACCACGCCGCTCAGCGAAACCAAATGGCTGGAGCACCAGATATTGGGTCAATACCTCAACAGTCCAGACCTACCTCCCAGAATCCGGCAGGTCAAGCTGCCGGAGGCCCTCCCCCGCAGAATTTCGACTCGTCCCAGATTCTCGTGCAACAGCAAAAAGCGCTACGGTCGCAGGAAGCTGGGCAAGTGGTAGTACCGGCGAGCAATAGTCAGGCAATGGTGGAGCCGCAGAGGGGAAATGTTCGCGGGCCTTCTCAACAGCCAAACGGACAAGGCAATGGCGGTCGGCCAATGCAGAATCCTACACAGCAATACTATGCGCCACAGGCGAACACACAACAAGTCCACAACGTGCCAATGCAACCTCAACTAGGTAATTTTGGTAACATACCTAATCAAGCTCCCCAACATAACCTGCAGGGGCAACCCAACGGTCTTAACACCCCAGGACGTACACCGCAACAGAATCCTAATATGCCAAATCTCAATAGGGCATTTGGATCCCCCAACCAACAGGCCCAACCAGCAATGTGGCGGCCTCAAGCAAATCAGCAAAAGGATCAAAGCCAGCTGAACCCTCAACCAGGTATGCATCCGCCAGTCCAGCTTGAACGCCCAGATGCCGGCCAGCAGCGCCAACGACCACCAATGTTGAACATGCCTCCTGAACTACAACAGCGATTGGCGAATATGCCTGAAGAGCAGCGAAATATTTTCATCACGCAATTACACCATAGGCAGCGACAACAAATGCGGGTCATGCAAGAAGCGAATGCAAGAGCTCAAGGTTCGCCTGGTCCTACACTAATGCAAGATCCATCCGGCAAGCCTGGACCCCATTTTATGGGAACACAACCTCAACCAACTAATGTGCAGAACGGCAATGGACTCCAACATCCTGTGATGGTACAACAACCACCCTCGGGGCAGCAGAGTATACCGCCGCAGCGACAACAGCAGCAACCGCAGCCGAATATGGATCTACGCAACCAACAAAGAGCTGCACAGGCTGCTGGCAATGCCTTAACCGAAGAACAAACTCGGCAAATGGATAACCAGAACTTTCCGTCTGCCATGCTCAATATGGGCGGTGCACTGTCAACGTTGCCGAAAGACGTCAAGACTTGGGGCCAATTGAAAAGCTGGGTCACCCAAAACCAAGGCACATTACCTCACGAGAGTTTAACCAAATTGAAAGGTCTCCAGGGTTTGCATTATCAAAACCTTGTTAGCCAGCAGAGAGCCAAGCTGCAAAAAGCTAGGCCGAATGCAACTGGGCAAGTTCAGGGCCAGGGCACTACTCAAAGTCGGGCTCCGCCAGCAGTAATGGTCTCTCCAAATAACCCAGCGCCCCTTGCGGCGCCCAATACTCCGCGTACATCAACACCTACTATGATGCATTCGCTGCCGCAACCGACAGTGCAGGCAATACAAGCCTCTAGAGCGCGACTGCCAGATCACATGAAGGGATTGACGGACGAGCAAATCCGAGTTCAAATTCTGAAACAAAGGCAACTCGATTTGCTGAAGATTGCGCAAAACCATACTGGGATGACTCCGCAGCAGCAGGCTCAATATAATCAAATGCAAAAAGCTCAGCAGCAGTCAGCTCAACAGATCCAGTTCCAGACATCAATTAATCCAAAGATGCATCCTGCGCAGCCGCAACCAACCGTCCAGCGACAACAGCCACAGCCAAGTCCCAGACCAGGAGCTCCCTTAAAAACCCCTGTACTGAAACAACCCCAGGGAGCTCGGGCAGGGCCCGCAATATCTAAACCTGGGCAAGCTAACCAGAAAGGTGTCAAGCGTAACAGTAACGACGATGTCATCGAAGTACCCAATCCTAATGTGGCGACGGCAACTACAAGAGCTCAACCACCGAATACAACCCAAGTATTGCAACAGCCCAGGCTTGGGGTTCCATTGAACGTGGATGCACAGAGTCAAAGGGCGCAGCTTGACGTTCAACGGCAACTAGCGGCACAACAGACGTCAGGCCCAGCTCCAGGCCAATCCCAAGGACCGAAGTCGAACGGGCAGATGAATACTGGACCGCAGCGTACA
>JAABUO010003523.1_pt1 | contig 18636 bp, 25 predicted proteins | sample 5559291 | NCBI WGS metagenome assembly JAABUO01 (sample SAMN10711878, study PRJNA513372) | rock metagenome | isolation source: Antarctica rocks | place: Antarctica: Victoria Land, Finger Mt sud | reverse complement strand
AGAGATGAGAAAGACTGCGCCTTATTTGCGTAAAACTTGGAAAGACCCTTCTTGCGCTTAAAGAGTGTTTTCGAGTGTGCTTCGTTATCCTTCTTTGCAACCATTCGAAGGGCGCCAAACAAGCAGAACTTTACATTGGCACCGAAGATTTACAGCTTGGCAGACACAGGTCAGCGCGGCTTGAAGATTTAGAACGTGTGGCAAGTCGCGCTGTTGAGCCTTGATAAGATGCGTGTTTGTCCGCATTTGTCAACAAGGCAAGTCAGCACCCGTCAGCATGATCAACAAAGCAGACTCAGCATGCGATTTGACTCTAGGCGTAACTCCTCTCGTAACCTGACAACCCTGAAGCCGCGGTTAAGCAAGACAGTGCTCTGTTGCTTCAGATGCTCGACTCACTTCATTTGTAAATGCTGCCAGTCACTTCCAGCAACTACAGCTCAGGACGCGACAAGTCAGTTCTGTCTACAGCGATCAAACAGCTCAAAAGGCGCTTCGGTCGACGACTGCGTCGATCACTGCATAAGCAACGCTTTGTCCTTGGCGGTCTCGTTGTGGCTATTCTTTTCCTGTGGTGGTTTACCAGAGCTGTTGAAATAGTTCCGGACGTCGTTCAGGTATGTCGTTGCCCGCGTCTGCATGCTTTCACATTCCGCCGGCGTCCAAAATTGTTGCGATCATTGTAATAACACGCTCCGGCTAGCTGCACCTGGTGACGAAACGTGTTGTGCTCTATAGTTGGATCGACCCAGCGTCGATCAGCTGCCTGGGGTGCATGACGCATAGCTCTACCGGCAACACAGCTTTTCCTCTCCGGACTCAGCATTTCACCTGCGATGTTGACGACAGCTTCACTGACTTCCTGCTGTGCGCATACACGGACTGCGTAATGATCACAGTGACTCAAACCGAGAGTCTTGGCACTATCTTCCAGTCAAGGTGCATTTTCATGTGTCTGTGAAGAGCAAGCTGTTGTTGGCCCTGACAGTATCAGACTTGCAGGGTGGACACAAACCTAGACGGAGCAGCCGCATTCAACATCAGAGTATTGGTCGGCAACAGGACTGACTCAGTGTTGATGCTGTGTGCCCGACAACTAGCCGAGGGCTTATTGGCTGCAGGGTGTACAAAGTAACTCACTGGCTTCAACGTTGGCTGAAAGTGTCTCATGTGCAACAGTTGGTTGTGCAGCTCATCACATCTTATCAGTCATAACAACAACAGATTTCTTTACTGTGCAGGCCATTGATGCTATGCCTTGGCCTAAAAGGTCTCAGCATGCCCAGTATCCGACAGGTCATTCAGCATGTGGTGCAGCATCCTGTATGGTAGTTATACAGCTGTAGCAGCCATTCAGGAAGACGTTTGCACAAGCGTGACTTGTACTTGTAAGAGTGTCAAGCAAAGTCTGAGTTGCTCTGGATCTGATCAGCACTAAAGGAGCTGCAAGCACCAACAAGAGTTGTTTTCTCTACGTAGTGGTAAATAAATACAAGTCATGTGCAGGACATCCTTATACCGCCTTCTCTGAAAACAAGGAGGCTGAATCTTGGCTAAGCTGTGCGCGCAGCTGCTGCACCTCTTGAATGCAGTTCTTGATATTGGGACATAGTGCTTCCTTTTTACGCCAATAATCTTTCTGCTCACTGTACATGTTTTCTCTGCGTTTAGCAACCAGGCCTGCAGAGCTCTGCTGTTGCACGTGCTGCTTATAATCAAAAGGCAAAGCTGACATGTTGCGTCCAAGCGGTTGCAAGTGAGGCCTGCTCTCTGAAAGCATCTTTGGTGCAGCAGACACGAGACCAATCTCTGCCTTGGACTGCGCCTGTCCATCAAGATGCACTTCTGCTGCAATTGTCGAGTCAACCAGCTGCTGCTGAGATGCCTCCTTGGCTAGTGCTTGTTGAAATGATGTGCTCTGGCTGCTTCCTGCCTGAGACTGACCAGGCTGTTCATGCTGTGTATCTGAGCGCGGCAACGTTTCAGTGAAGCGCTCTCGCAGAGAGCCAGGCAGCACTGTGCCGTCTGAGATGCTGCGCTGTAGTCTAGTCTGCGAGGCAGCCGGTATGGGTGTGAGTGCTGATGGCTCACCCATGGCTGACGCTGCTTGATCATGCAGCATGGTCACCAGCAACTTGCGCTCCTCACCAATCAGCTTCACCTGCAGGCACTTATTCATAATCAAATTACAGTCCTGCACACCTCTAGGAATAGTTGCAGCATCATGGCAAAAAATAAGCAATTTTTCCAGACTTCATGCGATGTGTTTGCTGCCCTTGTGCACTTGAGGTCTTTGTACCTGGTGCTGTGCATCGGCAGTCCGCTGTTGAGCGTTGGATTCGGAGCGCTCAAGTTGACTGTTCATGCGCCGCAGAACATGCAGCCTGTCTTCTAGTGCTGCTACTTGTTCCTGCAAGCAATGCTACATCTCAGTCATGCTTGTTCCAATTGACTTGCTATGTCTCATTCATGAGATTTCCTCCTGTATGCTAGATGTCAGACAGGATTGTTCCCTCTGCTACGTTGCCACCCATGCAGAGATCCTACACTGGCATGGGTTGTGTTGAGCTTACACCCTTAAGCTGAATGCTTTTTTGCCAACAGTTTGGAGCATATGGCTGTGACATTCCCATGCGATACTCCGGCTGGTGCTATCATGTTCTTGAGTGGCGGTGGCCTCCATTCAACGCATCAACGTACCATTCCGCTGTAGCTTGTGGCAGTGCAGACAAAAGATGTAGGCTATGCACCTGACTTGAGGCTAGAGCATGCTGTGTGTGCTGAGCATCCTCTTTCAAGCTGTCATGCCGCCGCTGCAGATCAGCGTTTCTGCGGTCCACTTTCAGCTTGCTCTTCAGGGTGGCCTCGTTCTGACTCTGTTACAGCACAGTGCACTGTCAGTGTTGGCTGTTGCTGCTATAACCACTGGTGACATCATGTGACGCTATGAAAGTCACGGTGCTGATGAAAGCCAGGCAAGTGTCGCTTGCCCTGTCAGACTCAGAATCACAGAAACAACTGCAGTCTACGAGTGTTGTGTTCAACTCCTCAACACACCACTCAACGTATAGGAAGTTGAAGGAGAAGAAGGGGGAGAGGATGCAATATCTCTGCAATGCAGTTCACGGATGCCCTGCACTGTTGAGTTCATGCTGCTATGCTTACCTTGAGGTCCTGAATGAACTGTTCAAGGCTGGCCACATGAGCAGCTGCCTGCACAGCTGCAGCAGCTTCTTTGTCAGCTGCTGCCTGTTGCTCGGTCAGCTTCCTGTCAAGCATCTTCTCCAGCCTTTGCTTCAGGTGGCGCTCTTGCGCCAGCTCCCGCCTCCCCACCTGCACCCCCTCTGCATGTGCCTGAACCACAAAAATGGTGACTGTGAGCCTTGAAAGGCACACTTGCGGTTTCCTTCTCACATGACACAGAGGAAATATGCATGAGATATTGCAGCACTCTGCTGCAGGCAAAAGCAGTATAGTGAAGTAAAAGTGATGTGGCAAGCATCATCCTAGCTGCAGCAAATTACAATGTTCATGGCCTCATCTGTTCACAAGACCAGTGCAGTGCATCAGGCAAGCACGTCAGTTGTCATGTACGCATTCTTTGCAGGCTTGTAATGTTGACCAGTTTGTGTACCTGCTCAATGATCTCCTGCTGGCTGGCTTCAAAGGCCTGCAGACGATGCAGCTCAGCCAGGGCTGTGGCCAGTTGGCCTTCCAAGCTTGCTCCAACAGCCTCCTGATGCTCCAGCTGGGCTTGCAGGTGCTTGATGATCTTGCTCAGCTGCTCACAACACACTGCTATCACCTTGTTGCCAGGCATGACATACATGAGTTGTGTAAAGCAGGTGTTGGCCACCTTTGATCAGCTGCAGGTCTTTGGGCATGTCGTGTAGATTCAAATTAACAGACAGGAGTTTGCTTCTGGTGGACACCTTCCAGAACTGGTTATGCTCAGCTGCAGCAAACGAGTGACGCATAATGGTGCAGTCAGTCCCTGTCTAAGTCAAAGCTAGCGCATGGATTTCATGCCCCAAATCAAACAGATGACCTATGAGAAAGTGTTTCAACAAAATTGGCAGCTGCGTTTACCTCCAGCATGTTCAAGGTAGTCTCCCCGAGAATGGGTCGCATGCTACGCATGCTGGGGCTGTGTTGGAGCGTGCTGCTCTGCACCATGCTGTTCTGGGAGTTGCGTCTGGGCTTTGTCACCCTGTCAAGACTGCTACCTGCTTGCACTTGCTTGTCTGCCACGTCTACATGCTGCCTCTGATCTGCCTGCTGATTGCTGACTTGCCTTGTCTGCTGCATGTGATTCTCCTGTGTGACAGCAAGCTATGTTGAAACCTCAAGTGCTGTAGCAAAAAGCAAGGCACTCAGCACCTAACAAGCAGGACCACAATTCAGTTGAAACAGTCAGTTCACACAGGCGTTGAAGCGTGTCGCATATGCAACAATGTTAGGTTCAAGTGCTAGCGCAAGTACAACATACTTCTGAGCTGCCAGTAGCAGCAAGAGCAATCACCTGAATTGACATGCAAGAAGCACGCTCTGGTTCAATAACCACAGCGCGCTGTGCTTGCACAGCTGATATTGCCTCCATTTGTGACTGTGCATCCACCTGTGTGCTGTCTGCAGGCAGCATCTGGCTTGTAGGCAGCAGACCATCTTGCATAACAGCTTGAGCCTCCTCCCAGAGCCATTGAAGCCCGGGGTTGCTAATGTCATGCTGAGCTGTATGACTAGCATGACTGTGTTGTGAGGCGTCTCTATGCCGCAACAGGTTTGCCTGATCAGGCTGCGCATCCTGCAGGACCTGCGCATAATTATGTTGGTCTCCAGGGGCGGCTGTTAGATGTGGCCAGCATTGAAGGTTGTCCAGGTCATGAACGTCAGGAGAGCAGGCCGCATATAGCGACATCACCTGTAGTCCACGTTCTGACCTGTTCAGAGGGAAAGTGCAGCTCAGTCCTGCTGTGTAGCACAGCAGGGTCTGCCTGCTGACATTGCTGAAAGGCATGCAGCTTGTTGCCTAGCTTGCTACCATGCAGGTTGTGTGAGGTGCGCCATCTGCCACCAACACTATTAGGCTGACAAAAGTCTGGGATCAAACTGCCCCCTGCAGCAGCCTTTCTCAGAGCTGTATAAGTGGCTGTAGCTGAGGGCAGGCCACTGCTGTTTCGTCTGAGAACACGTGGAGGTGACATACAGCTGTGGGAGCGGACGAGTCCTGCTGCTACTGCTGCTATTTGCCTGTTGCCCGAGCGCACTTGACTGTCGAGGTTGTGCAATTGCTGCGCCTTGTGGCCTTGTGGCAAGGACTTGCTTTGACGAGATTGAACCGAGGCCTGGTCTGCTTGTGCGTCGACCATGCACGCTCCAAGGTCAAGACAGCAATCAGACCCTTGACTGTGAAGACATTTCCTGTTTAGGTACGCAGCCAAGATTAGCAAAGTCTGACGCGGGCAGCATAATGACAGCAAGCACTTCGCGAGCACCGTACTGCATTGTTAAGCGGTAAACTGTCTATTGTAGACTTGTACGTGAACTATTGCTTTTCAAAACCCTAATCATGACAGCTTTAGTCACAAGTAATGATTAGTAAGTCCATAGTCATTTCAACATTCAAGATAGTAATATGAGCTAACGCTTACTCATGGTTCATTACAGCAACGCAGTATGCCGGTTCATATTCGAGCGGGGTGCCTGGCCCTGGCTAACGACCCATCTGCTTCAGTCTACAATTTGCAATCACGCACAGGGTCGTAGTGACATGCAGCAGCACAAAAATCTCTGAGGGACCTGAAAGCAAACACTGGATTACGCAGTTCCAGGGTACTTGGACTGGCCCAGAAGACTAATGCCCGCTTGAAACATTGATACAGGTGACGCGATCTATGATAGCATTTGCTACTTTGCAGATCCTACAGTAAGGTTTTCAGGGCTTGCAAAGTGGAAAGGCAATCTGAAGTTGCTAGTGCCTTTTCTCATGGAGCCTGTAATCCAACTTACCAAGCTTGAAAGACAACAACAGTTCATGCAGAGTTGAAGCGTTTCGCAGCACTTCTGAGCCAACTGTTGTCTGCTGGAGCTGACTTGGAAGCTGTGGATGATGAGGTGTGACTTTTGACTCAGGACTCAGTGTTGATGCTCTTGCAGGACCTAGTCCTCTGTGTGCTTGCCAATCTCTCAACAAGTGCTTGACTGATGATGCAAGAGTATTACTGACTGAAACGCTGGCTGCTTTGCGGTAAGCTTGTCTTTTTAGTGTGCAGCATGAATACACAAAAGGATCAGAATTTGATATAAGCGGTAAATTGCAGATACAGCCCAACAGTCATGAGCTGGATGGGTATGACTTCTGTTTGTGTTGCTCCAGGGACTGACCCCTCTGCACACCGCGGTGAAGCATGGGCATCCTGACTTGGTTGGGATATTGCTGTCACATGGTGCCAGTGTGACTGCAACCAATCGCCAGGCAAGTCAATCCTTGTCAGACGCTGTCGCTTATCAAGGAAGCTACCTAGATGATATACCCAACATTGATGGCCAACATGCCAGGGCACAACAGGCATGACTTTGTGTAAATTGACTGCCTTGCTGGTTGCATCCAATGAACTGTACATCAAATGCCTAGAACACATATCACCAGTGTCTCAAGGTTGCACGGCTTGTTTGACACCATGGTCCAATCACATCACTGTACATGCATGCTCATATGCTGCGCATGTGAGCGCCATTGTGATACTGGCAGGGGCATTCACTTCTGCACCTGGCTGCATCAAGAGAGTCTCCAGAGATACTCAGGCTCCTTCTGTCCTATGGGGCAGACCTGCGAGCTGTGGATGACTGTGTGAGTCAAGTTGACTGTTGCGTGACAGTGTCATGTTGCATGCTATGCAAGAATGTTGATCTCGCTCCTGTACAGCATCTCCTTGTGATGCACATTATTTTGCCTGTGTGTGTGCACTGGGCGCTCGACTGACATTCGATTGTTCCCATACAGGGTCAAACTGCTTTGCATCGAGCAGTGGCAAGTGGCAGCGAAGTGAGGGTGGAAATGCTTCGCCATCATAACTCCCTTGCCATGGCTCGAGATTCTGAGGTGACTATCTGTCCATTTTGGAATTCCATACAGCTGAGTAACAAGTCATACAGCTAGGTGGCAGGGCAAACAACCAAGTAAGATGGCACACAGGCAAGTACGTGGCATAGGGCAGTGACTTGTTTGCAACAGATCTTTAGATGATGTCTTGTGCTGCAGGGCTTTAAGATGTTCCATGTGACTGTGCGGGCCATCAAGAATGCTGAGAGCGTAAGCAAATTTGCTGGCTCATGGTGCTGACCCAGCTGTACAGGACAATCAGGTATATATATTCAGACAACAGAGGCTTTGACAGTATCTGTAGACAGCAAAAGCTTTGGCATGACATTATGTGACATGATCAATTATTACTACAGCAATCCCTTGGCGGTTGAAGCACACTCATGTCATGCCAGCATGCACAGCCAGTCATAGACCAGATGCATGTGCTTATGCAGGGCTGCACAGCAATCAGTTTAGCTGAGCACAGCAAGTGTGCCAACATCAGCGACATGCTGCGCAGTGCCCATGCTGTACCACACCATAGCGACAGTGCTAAAAGCTGCAATGTTGTACACATAGCAGCCAGAGCCGATGATGCGTCAGTAGGCTCACCCAGCAGGCTGTCAAGCATGGGCTCATTGGAGTAACTACATTTCGCTATGCCTGATGCCTATGCACAGTGCATACAAGAACATCACTAAAACTTGACTCCCAGGCATCTCCTTTTGTCAAGCTGCAACGTGCAGCGAATTAAGGAGTAAAGGAGGTGGACAGCATGTGATCAGCAAAGCCAGCTCGAACGCATAGTATACATTACATCCCAGCAGCTTAGCTACTGCCTGGCAACACTGCCCTCTTGTTACAGGGCCCAAAGCATGCATTTCAATTACAGCTTATGAGCAAAACAACCTGATTCGGTTCTGCAATGCATGCAGTGATCAGCACTATAGTGCTGGGAGTAGCTACTCCCAGTGTGACTTGCTACTTATTGAAATGGCCACAATCAACGTTAATGACATACGTTTCACCTGGCATGCTCTGCCAGAGGTTCCTACAAATCAAAGCATCCTTGCACACTGGGTATTTGTGACTAGCTTTGGGCATAACGATGGCATTGAAACAGCCTCCATAGCTATTCAGATTACCACTTTCACATCATGTAGGCGTCTACCAGATTCTTTTGAAATAGGATCAAAAACAAAACCAAGCAACTTTTATAGCTGCGCATTGCATGAAAGATTTGCAATCTTGGTCACTGCTCAGCAGAGCTTTCTATGACTGGGCAGAGCACAACTGCTTGCTTGACATGAGCTTTGAAATCAAGACTCACGAGCACCAAATTGAGACACCAAACACCAGGTTGCTGTTTGCTGAGGCCCACAACCATTGTAGCAAAAATAGTGAAGACATGTTTGTCTTTCAAACTGGCATCCCCCGCTGCTTGATGAACACCATGCTGTATGTGTAGACAACCACCGGGCGATTCTGCGCTTTTATCAACTGCAGCTCGCCATCATACGCAGTGAGGTAGTCTGAGATGACCTGTGTGGCCACAATGGCAGGTCCAGCCTGCCGGTCAGCAGCCTCCTGGCTTCTAAACTTGTACTTGGTGTAGCATTGGCTGGCTTTCACCTGAAGTGCACCAGATGCAAGCATATGATGTGCTGTGAACGCATATGACTGTGACTGGACAAGAAGGTGCATGTCGACGCTGTTGCCACATACCTGAGCCTTAGGGGAAGACACATGCTTGATGAATGGATCATGAAGCACTGGTTGTTTCAGCCATGCACTGCAAAACATATGCTGCTCATAGACTAGCTGCTCACGTGAAGCAGCCACAGCATGCACTGCCTGCATACAAAGCAATGCATCATAAGCCAATCCTAGAAAAGCGTTACACACATTGACACTGTGCAACCAGCACCCCTTGCACAAGCTGCAGTGGCCAACCGCAATTGAGTCTGGCATATCAAAATGCTCAAATACAAAAGAATTTTTCTGCTTGTTTGCAAACAATAGAATGGGCGTCAGGCGGGCATATACCTTGGCCTGAGGCCTTCCTGGAGTCTCAAATATTTGCTGAAAGTACTCAGAGGTGTTGATCTTGTCTGGGGTTGGGGTCTCTTGTGAACGGCGTGTGACACGAGTGTTGATGGTCATGCTGCCTGCATCCATGCACATGGCTTCATGCTGCTGTCTTGAATGCACTGAGCCATTCATCTATGACAGTATAGCAGCTGCATTTAATGACGTTTGCAAAATAGGCACATGACCTGCAGCATGACCTACAGCATGAGCTTGCATATGGTGAGCACATCGGTGCAGAACAAGGTTATGCTCATTGCTGCTAGCTAGTCATCTAGCCAGCCTGTAAGCTTTGAAGCGGGCAAAATTGCACGCACAGACAGCAGAGTGTCTCTAGGAGAGAGGTGATAACTAACATTAGTTATGGGCACATGCGTTCAACCTGGCAAGGCCATCTTGAGCTGATTTGGGTTGTCAGGATTCCAAGTGATGACGTCCTCAGGAACAGGCTTGTCCAGATACAGACTGACTAACTGAGATGTGTTGAAGCGGCGGTCTATGACGACCTGCCCTCTGTTGTTGTGCATGAAGCTGACAAGATACTTTTGTGGCTGCTGCAGGTCCTCTTTTTGTGCTCTCTCTACAACCTACAAAGCATTCATTGCACAGCACTTGAGCCATATGACATTGTACTGTGCATATAACAGAGACAGTGCAAGTGACTCAATTGTCAGCTCAGTCTGAGTTCAAAACAGGTATGCCGGATCTGTGTAGCTCAAAATGCCAATGCAAGATTGGTGCGATGCCTCAATAGAACTGCAGCAACAGGGGGGCAGTTGCATATGTCTTGACCGCATGTACAGCAGAACAAAAGGTCACAGGTCAATGGCAGGCAATACTTGTTATGGAGCCTGACTCCAGCAACGCAAACATCGAACTGCAATACTTGTCTTGGTTGGAATCATGAGTGAAGCCACTGCACACCTTCAAGTCTGGTACAAAGTCTGGTCCTAGTGGGGTGTCAACCTTGACAAGGGTGGTTTGCACTTTCCAGGTGCCCAGGAACAGCTCTGGGAACGTGAGGTCTGAGGGGCCTCCCCCTATGGATGACCAAGCATTATCTACTGCTTCAGGAAAGAGGCTGGCCTATGCAAATACAGCAGTGGCTTAAAAATAGTCAGGAAGTGAAATGGTCAACAGGTTTGGATTAGACAAAGCTGGCTGTGACATGAGTCAAGAAGCAGAGCCCGGTGTGCTTCAGAAAGTGACATGCAGTCATCAGAAAAACATACAGTGTGCGTATGGTCAAGACTTTACCTTAGCCTGAGGAGCACGCTGCAGCACCAATGCAGTAGCTCCAGCTATCTGTAGGAGTTGCCGTCTACTCAAGTGTGCAAACTGTGGCTCAGAGTCAACTTGTGGCGGTGCCTGTCCAAAACTTTGGCCAGCACTTTTGCAGGTGTAGACTGGGGCCGGCTTGCAGCAGTTGGACTGAAATGCATGGAAGTGTCTGGATTTGGCACAAGGCTGAAGCAGGCAGCCTGGCGACCTAAATTTTAGAGCTTCAGTCAGAGGTGGCCACAGCAGACTCTGTTGCCCTGGATCACTGAAGAAACAGGCTGTACACCCACCCAGTTGTGAGAGCCATGCTTGGCATCCTGCGGAACCCAGCAGCACTTCTCCAGCTTAAGGGCTTCTGAAGGCTTTGCGAGCTGAACCTTTCGGCATGCGCTGTGTAATGTTGTGCAGGCAAGACGACGAGGACGCAAAAAAAGCACTTGTCAGTGCTTCGAGGCGGCAAGAAGGAACGCACGCGCGCGAACTAGGTACTCAGAGGCAGTGATCACACATGCGAGACGGTGCAGCAGCGACGCACAGCAGCGGCCGCATTGCAAGTGTTGGAATGCCTATAAATCAGTCCAGGCAGTTCGTTAAAGCTCGCAGCGGGTCGCTTGGTCAGATTTATGGCTAGCTCGTGAGAGTCCACGAAGCGTGATGACAGGTGGCCAACCCTATCTTGCGTTCAAATGTGTGCTTTGCTGTGTGAGCAAATGAGACTCCAGACACAACATGGGGCAAATGCAAAGAACACTGCTATTTTCACACTCATCTGGTTGGTGGGCACCTGCAAGCTGCAGCACATGTTGATTATGACAAAAGTCATTCTGGAATAACAGCAGCAGGTACACAGCTGCGCATCTCACGAATGTTCATACAATTATAAGTAAAGACACTCGCACTATTGGCTTTGCTTCAAAAAGTGTCATACGCTACGTTGAATAGGAAAGCATTCATGTTTTGTATCATCAAGTTGTGCTCATGATCCTGCTATGCTGACTAGCTAGTAGTACAGACATACATTTCTGACCTCTCTGACTTAGCAGACAGTAATTGTTCAAAACACAGAGCCAAATAGAAGCGCTGAAATACTACCACTGTTGTGGACAATGCTCTAAAATGTAGACAACCGTTGAGAGGTCTGGGGATCTGCCTTGATAGCTGCAGAGCTCTCAAGATCAGCAAGAGCTGCTGTGGGCTTGCCAATCATGAACCATGCTATATCTCGTAGCTCGAAGTTTTGGAGACCAGAAAGCTGCCAGCAGGGTGGGCAGGATCTGCTTTTACCTTCCACGGCACAGTTCCCACAGCATCAAACTTGCTTGGCATACTAAGCATTTTTCTCGCATAGGCACGCTGCTGCAAAGAATATGCATCAAGAGGCGCATGCCGCTCAGCTTCATCAAAATCCTCCATGTCACCCTTGACTAGTGCACGCCAGCGGGGTCTCAGCATTGTTGGGACACAATGCATTGGCCCTGTCTAGATCTGCCAAAGCTGCCACTAGCTGGCGCAGCAAGCACAATGTAATTCCTCTGTTTGTCAGGGTGCGCGCACAATCCGGCGTTTGCTGCAGTGCTGCATTCTCATCTGCTAGAGCGCCTTCAAGATCATGAAGCATCAACTTCACAGCACCTCTGTCTTGCAGGAAAGTTGCGTTGTGGGGTTCAATCCGAAGGGCTATATCTATGTCAGCTAAAGCTCCTTTTGCATTGCCCAGTCTGGCCTTGCACACACTGCTCACAGATGCCACATTTGTGGTGTCCCATGTGCTGTCCATGGCAATGAGGATCTGCAGATCTTGCAACTCTTCTGCATACTTGAAGAGTAGCATCTGCACATTTGCACGTTCCTGGTAGAGCCTGAGATCTTCAGGCTGCAGCTGTATTGCTTGATCCAAGGCTGACAGTGCACCCACAAGATCGTCTTGGCCACGCTTGACATGTGCTTGTCGGTAAAGACCTTCTGCATTGCTCATATCATGTGCTGCATCTGGGCTGTGTTCCACGCCAGCAACATCCTCAGCAAGCAGCCTAAGGTAATGCTTGTGCAGCCGCTGATCATCATGTGTCAGTGGTTTGATACCATGAGCTAGGTCCATGTCTGCAATTGCATCTTGTATTCTGCCCATTCTGCTATTGACTTCTGCTCGCCACAACAATGCTTCAAGGTGGTCTGGCTTCTTTGCTACAGCTTGATCTAGGTCTGAAAGAGCTGCTTCAAACTGACCAAGCTGCATGTTAGCAAGACCCCTATATCTGTATGTCAAAGCGTTGTCAAGGCCAAGCTGAATGGCTGCATTCAAATTTTCAATGGCTCCTGTAGGGTCTCCAAGAGTGTCCTTACATGCTCCCCGCTGCTGTCTGATTCTGGCATTGCTAGGCTCCATGTCAGCTGCTCTGTTAAAAATAGCCACAGCTGTAGCCACATCTCCATCAGTGCTGTGCAACTCGCCTAGCTGCTTTACAACAGAAAAGTCCAGCTGACCCAGGCTATCAGCTTCTGTGAGGTAGCTGAGTGCTCCCGCACGGTCGCCCCTGCTAGCCTTGGCAAACGCACAACCGAGCTAATTATTGGTGACTTGTGACTGTGCTCAAATGATAGAGACGGATCAGTTATCCGGCAAGCGATCGTCGAGCCTGAAAAAAGACAAGCGTTGAGGTTCGAGAGCTCGATTGTGAATGACTAAGAAGCAGAAGAAGTGTCAAAGTTTGGTGATGTTCATCCTCTGCTGAACCAGAAGCGCAGAAAACACAAAGGCGTTGCTCCCTAGGCACCTGCTGTGCTACAGGCAAAAGCCTACCAGTACCTTCGTAGTACCTATTGATCCCAAAGTCATAGCTAGGTATTTGAGGGAATGTTTTGAACATAGGGACACCCCAGGCCTGGTGGCAGCACAATCTGGACATACACTTTAGTCTAGCTTAGAGTGCGTCAGCTGCGAACATTAGGACTTTCATAAGTGCTTTAGAACATTTGGGTATCTTTGTTTGACATTTCAGTCTACTGGTCAAATGTCCGAGGGGCGTTGCGTTGCGTTGCGTTGCGTTGCGTTGCGTTGCGTTGTGTTGTGTTGTGAAAGGCCGAGCAAAGCTTACTTATGCAAGACTTCAGGAAAAATGCAACAAAGCAGCAGCCAGCACCTGGAACTACAGTCAGTACGACAAGCCCGACAGTACTCCAAAAGCCACCAGCCAGGGAAAACATTGCTGCTGACAAAGAAATGCACCTGCAACAAGAGGAGATTGACTCAGACTGCAGCATAAACTTGGACACTATCGGGAAAATACGGAAGGTGAGGCAAGCAAGCACACTATCAGAAACATGCAGGGCTGGTACAACAAGCCACACAGACAAGCAGTCTGCCACCACAAAGAAGAAGAAGACGAAGGTAGCAGGTGCATACACCCCCTGCTGTGACACTTCGACAGTATTGACATGGAGACTTTAGGAGCCATAAAGCATCCAGTAATTGCAAAGCAGTTGAGATTACCAATCTGATTTGTCAATACAAGTTTGATGAGTAACTGCATGACTTATCATCACAAATAGGCAAAATGTGTTCGGCAGCCTGCTAGCTGCTATGTATGATGATTATAGTACCAAGCTAACTGCTGCCTACTACATACTTGACTGCATATCTATTGCTTCGTCACATACATATCAATACGGCACTCAGCTCTATTAATTTGTCTTCATTGCTAATATTGATGCCATGACTCTGTTTGCAAACAACATCAACAACATGACCCTACAAATTTCTGCATTGCTAGTATCACTGCAGGTCGCTTCTGAGAATGCATGCATGTTGGACAGGTTACTAATCAGGTAGTTGATACTGGTTGCAATTGCATAGGCCGCGTTCCTTAGCTTGCAGCCTTTTGCGTAAGTATACTTTGTACGTGTACACATGTGTCTTGCACACCGCATTTGAATACACTTAGCTAAGGAGAGCTATCCTATAGGAGAGCTGTCATCAGCAACAAAACAGTACACACAACGTGTAACACACAGTCCTGTTATGCAAGCCTGCCGACTGCACACTGCATCTCTATACTGCACAATGCATCACGGTTGTGAAGAGTGAATGGCTGTGTGGTGCACATAACGCAATTGATGCACATACTGTGACCTTAGTAAGGGTCCAAGATGGTTCACATTTGCATGGCATAAGTGAATGCTGAATGTGTTTACAGGCAGCCACCACCAACTTGGACCAAGTAACAACATTCACACCAAGTCATCATCTGATCTTTTTGAGAAATTAGTTGACGAATTTGTTGACAGGACACCATGTTCATAAGTTGGCTGCATTGCTCTGAGTGCAAAAGTCAGTTCTGAGCCAAAGCACTTGAAGCAACTATGGCAAGACTGCACAGTGACCTGACATCAAAGGATCATGCAACAGTCACTTGTACAAACACATCAAGTTAAGTGCCAGTGCTAACAAAGACCCAGGTGCAAGACTGAGTGAAGTCAAACTCTGCCTTGAAAGGATGCAGCATAGCGCCTGAGAACATGGTCACAATTGCACTGTATGCAAGTATACACAAAGCATCCTGCAAGCATCCTTCAAGCATCCTATGCAGTGACAACCACAGAGGTTGTCAACTCGTCAAAGATAGTTGTGTCCAGCACAAGGACACTGTGCTGCAGGCTCATCGCTGCATTGATGCGATATCCTTCATCTGCACTGCCAACAACTGCTCTGCGCATTGTCATGTTGCCCCTAAGCTCCTTAGGTATCCCACTGGCATTGGCTACCTCTGCCAAAGCCTTGTACAAGCCATACATGCAGAGGAGATGGCATGTTGTCGGAATGGCTGCACAACAGCAAAGCTTTCCGATTGTGCAACTTATCTAGGCCTGACACATTGAAGGTGGGAAAGCCTAGCTCCATTGCCTTCGTTGCCTGCTACCCTGCAGCTGCGTGGCAGAGTCAGAATGGAGCTGTGTGACTACACTGGTGCAGCTGAGGACCTAAGAAGACTCTGCAGAGCTGCTGGAGCTGCGAGGCATTGTCAGGTTCTGCATCGGCCAGACTGAAGATGCCTTTGCAGACATTGCAAGAGCTGACTCCTTGGACCCTGGCCTGGCTGATAAGTTCACTGAGATGCTTGAAAAAGCATTTGAAAAGTATGGGGACCCAGCTGAGGAATACATGGCAGGTCAAATTGCTGCCCTGAAGGCCATGCTCAAGGATGCCGACGGTGCATGATGCAAACAGCTTGCAGGACATAAGGTTGGATTGCGTGAAGGACGCTTTCTACCCAAAGTGCTGTGGTTACATGTACATCCAATACCAATGACAGGGGTTTGTCTCAACGTAGTCGAGTAGCTACGTGCTTACAGGAACTTTCTTGGGTCACATGCTGCACACATGTACATGTGGTATTACACTGCTCGCAGAACAATATATTCGTTACTCGTTTTACATAAACAGTTTGTCATCATGTGGCGAGTGGGCCCAGGCCAATGAAAGTGCCAGCCATTATTTGCTTTGCGCTGCATTCAGTGCATGATATAACAAGCTGCTCCATTGCCTGAAATTCGTGCTGTGAAGCCAGCATGTTGTAACATGTTCAGTCTCATACATGAAAAATGAATTAAATCTTTGACTTGTCCTGACACTTTGCTCTTGTGCTGCACACTGCACTACGGTCCACACTGATAACAAGGGTCAAATAAGCCAAAGGTGTCAACCTGACGCGCAACCTCCTTGATACTAGCCCAGCCGCCTAGACCAACACCAAAAACCAAGGCCCAGGCCGCAATAAACACATTCACACTATAACAACCTGGCCATGCAGGGAACCAACCAGGCGGTCCCCTGACAGCACTGCCCTGCGCACTTTTATCAAAGTAAGTAACATTGTAAGCAATACAAGGAACCAGATATGTAGAAAACGTGGTAGTGAAAGCACCAAGCAAGGAATTTACTGGGCCAAAGAATGGAAAAGCAGTAGCCAGAAACCAGACAAGCAAAACAATAGGAACGCGAGACAACACTTTGGTTCTATAACTAGCATGATGGGTGCCCACAAGCTTCTCCCAGACAAAATACAAGGGAGTTATGAACAGCCCAAAAGCCACGCACTGATGAGCAACCATCAGTACCACTGCTGTGCTCCTCAACGGTGATGCTGGCAAGACACTGAGGGCGTTGGTATGGGTGAGCAGACTGTCACCATGCGCCCAGTATACTGAAATGGTGTTGGGTAATGTGAGTGTAAAGACATACATTGAGCTCAGTAAATAAACCACACTGAATTTGGATGGCGCCATCATTGCATGCATGACTTCCCTGCAAAACAGAACACTGATGTCAGTGACTCCCGCAGCACCAGTACACACACATGCCCCTTGCAAGTGCTGTAGGTAAGACACAAATGCATATATACATTTATAGGACGGAACCAGGACAAACAACATGCACTACTTGGATTTCACACAGGGGTGTTGCATCATGTAATGAACATCACTACACAAAAGTAGAACAATCAGATACTCGACATACCAAACCACAGGTTGCTCACATGGTATGGACCCCACGACACAGAGCAGCATCACACAACGCAGCACTACTGAACAGGAAGCGCAAGATGCAGATGCACCTCGCTGAACTCTGACAATGGATGCTGCAGACAGGGCAGAAAGCTTACACAGCCATGGCATGGCCTCCAAATGTAAACAAGATGTTGGTAGCCCCGGTGAAGAAATGCTGTAGATCAAGGGGGCCTAAATGGGTGACTCCAGGCTGCTGTCCTTCATGCACAGCCGTGCCCATCATGTACCAGGCCGTGAAGGTAGTTGCCACCAGACCAAGGAAAGAGAAGGCACGATAATTTTGGAAGGAGGGGAGAAGCACTGTCAGCAGAGACACAAGACCCCACACAATGGCCCATGTCCTAGACGAGCATGGAAAGTACGTCAGGCCATGACATGCGACTGCTCAATGCTCTTTGTGAAGTCAAGTGTCACTCCTGCAAAGGCTGCAAAAAGCCATGTCACCCAGATCAACAGCAAGCGTTGATGCACGCACATGCACGTGGGGTTCAGTCAGCAAGCCAGGTGTGGCCCTGTGCTTGCATTATGCAGATAGTCAAGCTTGCTTGCCACACAAAAGGGTGGAAGCATCACATCACAGAATTACCGTTTATTGAGGCCATCATACAGGTAGTAGGCATCACTGGCACAGGCAATGATTTGCACCACTGCCAGGCCCAACAGAGACACCACATTGAAGAAGAGGGCTGCTCGCTCTCCCCAAGGACCCACCAGACCCCCAATCACCTCATGATACTGAATGATGTGATTCCTGTGCAGCACAAATCCATTGCAGCAGCAAATTTGTTCCTATGGCAATTCTGCTTACGCTGCAAAAGCAGCTTGCAGCAGAAGCAGAAGCAGCTGACATGCTGCGCTTGTGCACTGTCCAATGCTGCAAGTTGGTGCATATTCATGCACAGTGCACGATCTGCAAGCTGATTTTGTTATCACGTGTGCACACACCATGTTCAGATGAGATACCAGCTTGCTGCAACCTCCATTTGCACCTACAGTCACCAAAGCAGAAGCTGCGCCCAGTGCCACTGTGTACGCATAGCCTACCTATCATCGGGGTGTTCTGGATGCGTTGCCAATGCTTTCGCCCTCTCCTGACGATTGACATGCTCCATGTAGAGTGTGTTCATCAGGTAGGCTGTCCAGCTTGCCATGACTGCGTACACCAGTTGCAGCAGAATGCCAAGCAGCATGCCTGTCTGGGCCATGGTATATGGCAGGGTCAATATGACTTGTCCAACCTGATCAAGAGACCAAGCATGATGGTCAGCAGGCGGATCGAAGGCGCCTATCCACATGCAGTAGTGTATGTCTGACTTAGTGTGACTGCGCCATGTGCCGTTTTATGATTTCATCACCCACCTGCCTGGCTTGACCTTCAGATTTCATCAGTCATGCAGCATGCATACAAAACCAGGTCGGCATGCCCTGCGTCATTGTGCTGGCGAGACCTTGTTGTGGTGCATGCGGCATGTTTGAGGAACAGAGCCTGTACAGCAATTTGCCTAGCATCTGTAGTACCTGAGCTGCAGTCATGTGGAGCCAGGCGTCTCCTGGAGAGCCTCCTTGCCAGACAAACCGCATCAAGGTAGAAAAGGCAGACAAATTGGCCTCTCGTGGCT